>WNGJ01001316.1_pt2 | contig 33895 bp, 36 predicted proteins | sample 5400611 | NCBI WGS metagenome assembly WNGJ01 (sample SAMN13153375, study PRJNA577476) | soil metagenome | isolation source: 40 cm soil or saprolite under Garry oak tree replicate 1 | place: USA:California | collected 2016-06-15
TGCTCGCCCGGCTCCCCGAAGCGCTCGATCAGGCGGTTCCTGATCGCGAAGGCAGACTGCAGCGAGACCTGCTGCGCCGTGATCGAGGTGACGAGCGTCTCGTAGGGCTCCGGCGCCAGCGGCGGCCTGAAGCCGGCCATCGCCTCCACGAGCCGCGCAAGCACAGCGTCGTTCTGCGCCCAGGCATAGAAGGAGTCGAGCCCGAACTCTGCGCCGAGCAGCTTTCCGACGACCGGGCTCGTCGCCTCGTCGAGGGGCTCGACCTCGACGCCCCCGGGCGCAGGTTCGATCCGCACCTCGCGGCCGTCGACGACACGATGAAGGCCGCCCTCATGCCAGAGATTCGCCCGGTCCGGCCCGAACGCGCGAAATCGCTCAGTCGAGAGCTCGAAGTCGTAGGGCTCGGGAAGAGCGAAGAGCGCCACTCCCGCCGATCCAGTAACCCTAGAAGTGCGACGTGACCCCGGCGGGGTCTTCGTCCGAGCTCGCGGCGTCCTTTGCCTCGGCCGGCGCGTCGCGCCACGAGTAGGCGTACGTGCCGTCGTCGAGCTTCTTCGCAAGCTTCGTCAGCCGCAGGGGATGGAAGGTGTCGCACATGACCGCGAGCTCGTGCGTCTCGGTCTGGCCGATCGACTTCTCAGCAAGTCCGGGATGCGGCCCGTGCGGGATTCCGGACGGATGGAGCGTGACCGAGCCGACCTCGATCCCGCGACGCGAGCCGAAGTTCCCGGAGACGTAATAGATCATCTCCTCCGAGTTCAGGTTCGAGTGGTGGTAGGGGATCGGGATCGCGAGCGGGTCGAAGTCGAGCTTGCGCGGGCAGAACGAGCAGATGACGAAGTTCCGGCCCTGGAAGGTCTGGTGCGAGGGAGGCGGCATGTGGATCCGCCCGGTGATCGGCTCGAAGTCGTTGATGTTGAACGTCCATGGGTAGACGTAGCCGTCCCAGCCGACGACGTCGAAGGGGTGGTAGTCGAGCACGTAGGCCTGGTAGCCGTCGCGCACCCGCACCTTGACGACGTGCTCGCCGCGATCGCGATGCGTCTGGAGCTCGGTCGGCGGGTGGATGTCGCGGTGGTAGAAAGGCGCGTGCTCGAGCAGCTGCCCGTACTCGTTTCGGTACCGCCGCGGGATCTCGATCAGGCCCGGTGACTCGAAGACGAGGTGGCGCTGCGGCCCTTCGGCTCGGAAGCGATACGTCGTGCCGCGCGGGATCACGATGTAGTCGCCCTCACCGTAGGGAAGGTCGCCGTAGATCGTGTCGAGCGTTCCTTTGCCTTCGTGGACGAAGACGACTTCGTCGCCCTCGCCGTTTCGATAGAAGCCCTCCATTGCCTCGCTCGGCCGGCAGAGCGAGATCTCGACGTCGGCGTTCCACATCAGGAGCTTGCGACCGCTGATCGGATCGCCTTCGGGCTTGACGCCGATCGTCTTGAAATGGCGATGCGCGTGGGCGTCAGGCACCCACTCGTCGCGCTTGATCGGCTCGAAGTCGCCCAGCTTGGAGATCCGGCAGGGCGAGATGAGGTGGTAGAGGATCGACTCGTTCCCGGCGAACCCCTCGAGGCCCATGACCTCCTCGGTCAGAAGCGTCCCGTTGTCCCGGAACTGGATGTGACGTTTGCGGGGAACCTCGCCTCGAACCTGGTAGGTCGGCATCGCGGCGAAGAATAGCCTCAGGCGAGCGCCTCGACGGCCAGGGCTGCGAGCCGGTCGCCGATCGCCGGGGCGAACTTGAACCCGTGTCCGGAACAGGCCGAGCCGACGACGATGCGGCCATGCCGCTCGAGCACGAAGCTCTCGTCGGCGGTGTTCGTATAGAGGCACGTCTCGGCCTCGACAGGCTCCGGGTCGGCGTCCGGGTACGTCCTCGCGACCCACTCGGATATTCGTGCGAGCAGGTCGGCATCGGGCTCGCCCGGATCGTCCGGGTCGGTCTCGATCCCCGCGTGGTGGACGCCGACCTTGAGGCCGTGACGCGGGTCGCGGAGCGAGTACATCGCGTGTCCGCGCGTGGCCGGGTCGAGCTGGACGATCGAGGGCAGCGGCTCCGCGTCGCGGCGGAAGTAGGCGAGCGTCTCTCGCGTCGCCCGCACCGGCAGCTCGATCCCGCTCGGGGCGAGGAGGTCGCGCCCCCACGCGCCGGCGGTGACGACGACGGCATCCGCCTGCACGTCGACCAGCGACTCGACCCGGGTCCCTTCGCGCAGCTCGGCGCCGTGCCGCGCGGCAGAGTCGAGCAACGCCTTCAGGGCCAGGTCGGCCCGGACGATCCCGGCTTCCGGCTGCACCAGCACGGTCCAGTTCTCCGGCACGCCGATCGGCCAGCGGGCGCGGGCCTCCTCGGCGGAAAGGAGCTCGTGCTCGACACCGCACGCCTCGAGGGCGTATTCGGAGCTCTGTGCCGCGTCCTCGACGAGCTCCACCAGCCCGTAGAGCTCGAGCAGCAGCTCGGATTCGGCCTCGAGCTCGCGCCAGCCGCGCATCGACTCCTCGGCCAGCCGCACGAACTCGACGTCCGGATAGGCGAGACGCACGATCCGCGACCGCCCATGGCTCGAGCCGCGCGTGTGCCCGACCTGGCACTGCTCGTAGACGACCACAGCGTGACCCTCGCGCGCGAGCGCACGCGCCGCTGCGAGGCCCATCACCCCGGCGCCGACAACGGCGATCACGGCCGCTCCCGAGCGGTGAGCAAGCCACGGGGCCCGACGCGATTTCGGAGCACGCCGAGACCCTCGATCTCGAGCTCGATCACGTCGCCGGGCTCGAGCCAGCGCTCGTCGCCGTGCTCGAGGATGCACCCCGTCCCGACCGTGCCGGAGCCGAGCAGGTCGCCCGGTAGGAGCCGCGTGTTGCGCCCGGCCTGCGCGACGATCGCTTCCCATGAGTGGTACATGTCGCCGAGGTTCCCGCGCGAGCGCTCCTCTCCGTTCACGCGCGCGACCATCTCGAGTCGCAACTCGCCGAGCTCGTCCGGCGTGACGACGACGGGACCGATGCTCGTCGCGAAATCCTTGCCCTTGGCCGGTCCGAGCCCCACCCGCATCTCCTTCTGTTGGAGGTCGCGCGCAGACCAGTCGTTCAGGATCGTGAATCCTGCGATCTTCCCGTTGGCACCGATCACCGCCGCCGCCTCGAGCTCGTAGTCGAGCGCGCGCGAGCCTTCGGGGTACGGAATGTCCTCTTCCGGCCCGTAGATCGCCGCCGGGTTCGAGAAGTAGAAAACCGGAATCTCGTACCACTCGTCCGGAACCCCCGGCCGACCGACGACCGCCGCGGCGTTCTTGACGTGCTGCTCGAAGGCATAGAAGTCCCGGAATGACGGCGGGCGTCGGATCGGCGCGACCAGCCGGACGTCCTCCAGGCGATATTCCTCGTGCTCGCGGGCCTGGCCGCCGCCGCTGAAGAAGGCCTCCAAAGTCTGAGCCGCGAGCTGGATCACGCGGTCGCCCTCGATCCGCCCGGGCCAGCCGCGAACCTCGCGCTCGTTCGGCGTGAACATGCAGAGCCTCATCCGCTCGCGGATCCCTTGTGCTCTAGTGCGCAAGCACAGCGTTGGGTCAGCGGGCCACTGCCGTGGTTCGAAGCTTGTGCTCTAGTGCGCAAAGTCACGGTTCCGTGTGAACGATTACGTCCGCGATTTGGGGACGCTCCCGGCGGATGCGCTCCTCGATCTCGCTCGCCCGCGCGTGCGCTTCCGCAAGCGTGCTTCCTCCGTCCACGCCCAGCGTCAGGAAGGCGACGAGCCCCTCGTCGGTGCGCAGGAAGCGCAGCTCGCGTGGGGCTCCGCCGGTGGCGTCGGCGACGATCCGCAGCACCGTCTCAGCGTCACGCTCGACGTCCGCTTCCGCCGGCCGCCGCCCCTCGACGGCCTCGGCCAGCGGCTCGAGGTGGGTCTGGACAGAGTCGACCTCCGGCAGCGCTTCGACGATCGCGGACTCGACCTGGGACGCGACGGCATGCGCCTCCTCGAGCGGCAACTCGGCGGGCAGCTTCAGGTGGAGCGAGACCTCCGTCTTCCCGTCCCCAACCTCGAGGATGCTCAGGTTGTGGATCTCGCGCACGCTCGGCACGCGTTGGGCCGCTGCGAGCGCCCGCTCGCGCAGCGCCGACTCGTCGTCCTGCGGCTCGACGTGGACAACAACGTCGCTCTCCGGCAGTGCACGCTGAACCGCGGCCTCGACCGCATCGGCCGCAGCGTGGCCCTGGCTGACAACCGCTCCGGCCGGAACGCCGATCACGACGTCCGCGAAGTGGCGGGCGGCGGCCTGGCGCATTCGCAACCGGCGGAGCTGGACCGGCGGCTCGAGCCCGCCGATCGCCTGGCGCGCCGCCTCCTCTGCGTCGGCTGGAACGCGGTCCATCAACACGTCGATGTTGCGGCGCATCAAGCGCCCCGCCGCGAGCAGGACGAGCGCAGCAACGAAGAGCGCCGCAGCGGAGTCGGCTTCCCGCCAGCCCGCGCGCAGGAGGAGCAAGCCAACGAGCACCGCGATCGAGCCGGCGAGGTCGCTGCCGAAGTGGAGCGCGTTCGCCTGCAAGGCGAAGCTCCCGTAGCGCTTCGCCGCCCGCCAGGAGACGAGCGTACGGCTGAGGTCCACCACGATCACGGTCACCATGACGGCAAGCGTGTACCAGGCCGCGTGCACGTGAACCGGCGACGAGCCAATGAGGTGCGCGACTGCGCGCCAGACGATGAAGAGGCTCGCGGCGACGAGAATCACCGCTTCCGCGAGGGCGGCAAGGTGCTCGGCTTTTCCGTGCCCGTACGCGTGATGGCGGTCGGCCGGTCGCCCTGAGACGCCGACTGCGACGAAGGTCAGCAGAGCCGCGATCAGGTCCGTGCCGGAGTGCGCCGCCTCCGAGATGAGTCCAAGGCTGTTCGAAGGGATGCCCGCTGCCAGCTTGAGCGTGATCAGCGCGCAGGCCGCGAGCACGGACACGAGAGCGGTGCGCCTCTGAGGGCCCATCGCGCGGAAGGATCGCAGCAAAAAGAAAGGCCCGCCGAAGCGGGCCTTTCTTGGACAATCCCGTCCGTCGTGCTAGTGGTCCGCGATGTCGCCGCGGAAGTGCTCCTTCAGGAAGGTGCCGGCACCGGTGCCCTTGTCCAACCAGTGACGGTAGATCAGGCCCTGGTTCTTCTTGGCGTGGTAGTCGTACTTGAACTTGCAGTCCTTGCTCGAGGTCTGGCATGAGAACGATGCCGTCGGTCCGAAGAAGGCTGCAATGAACAGGCCCTGCGTGCACGGGTTAGCCGAGCAGGAGGCCTTCGGGTCGAACGTTCCGCCCGTGACTGTGCCCGTGATGTAGCCCTTCAGCGTCCCCTTCTTGCCGAGGCTGACGCTCGAGCCGTGCTTGGACTTGTTTTCCGCGCAGTTCCCAGGGCTGGCGGCGACGCCGCCGGCGTTGGTCACGAAGGTGCCCTTGTCCTCTTCGCGGATCCGGTAGGAGCCGTCAGAGTTCTTGTGCACCTTGACCACGCGCTTGATGGTGTCGTCGGCCCAGATCCCGCCTGAGCAGCTGCCGTCGGTCGTCTGGATGACCGTGCGCGCCTTGTTCGGGTGGGGCTGCTTGTTCCCCTTCGCGGGGTCCTTGCCGTTCGCGGCAGCAACCGCGACAAACGCCAGCGCGAAGACGAGAAGCGTTCCTAGAACGGTGAACCTTCGCATTGATTTCCTCCTTTGAGTGCTCTTTCGCTTTCGAGGGTTCGAATACCTTGTTCCCTTTCTAGGACATAAGGACGCGTCGCGTCACCCCCACTTGTGGCTCGCTTACAAGGGTTTTACGCGGTCGTGACGATCGTCTTACGTGCTCGTAACGATCGGCTCTAGATTCGGCGAACCAGGAACTCGACGCGGTTTCCCCAGGGGTCGGAGGCGTAGAACCGCCGCGCGCCTGGCAACCGCTCGTCCCACACGATCTCCACGCCCGCCCGTTCCAGCCGTCTCGCAAGGGCGTCGAGCTCGCCGTCCGACCCAAGCCGCAAGGCTGGATGCGCCTTCAGCGCCGGACTGAACTCGTCCGTCGTGCCGAAGTGCAGCTCGCGTTCTCCCAAGGCGAACCAGACGCCCTCGCCGCCCATCGTGTCCGGACGATCGATCTCCTCGAGGCCGACGAGCTCTCCATAGAAACGCCGCGCTTCCTCCCCGCCGCCGGCCGGAGCCGCGATCTGAACGTGGTCGAGCTCTATCAGGAGATCCGTTGCCGCGGCGTCTTCAAAGGTTGCCGCGGAGCGCCTGCTCGCGCTCGATCGACTCGAAGAGCGCCTTGAAGTTGCCCTCGCCGAAGGTCGTCGCTCCGTGCCGCTCGATCACCTCGAAGAAGACCGTCGGCCGGTCCTGCGCGGTCTTCGTGAAGATCTGAAGCAGGTAGCCGTCGTCGTCGCGGTCGGCGAGGATGTGGAGCCGCCGCAGGTCGTCGTAGTCCTCGGAGATCTCGCCCACCCGGTCCTGCACGTCTTCGTAGTAGGCGTCGGGCGTATCGAGGAAGAGGACGCCGCGCTCCTTCATCGCCGCGACCGTGCCGACGATGTCCTCGCTCTGCATGGCGATGTGCTGGACGCCCGGGCCGCCGTTGAACTCGAGGTACTCCTCGATCTGGCTCTTCTTCTTGCCCTCGGCCGGCTCGTTGATCGGGAACTTGATCTTTCCGCTCCCGTCCGACATCACCTTGGACATGAGCGCGGAGTACTCCGTCTGGATCTGGTCGTCGCCGAAGTGGACGATGTTCGTCATGTCGAAGACGCGCTCGTAGAAGTCGACCCAGTGATTCATCCGTCCGAGCTCGACGTTGCCGACGACGTGGTCGAGCGCCTTGAGTCCGACTCCTGTTGCGGGCTGGCCGTTCTCGACGGTCGAGCGGTACCCCGGCAGGTATGGGCCCGCGTAGTCGTGGCGGTCGACGAAGGTGTGGACCACCTCGCCGTAGGTCGCGATCTGGGCGAGCTCCACGCGGCCGAACTCGTCCTCGACCACATGCGGCTCGTGCACGCCCGTCGCTCCCCGCTGGACCGCCTGCCGGTATGCCTCAGAAGCGCTGGGGACACGGAGAGCGATGTCTTTGGCCCCGTCTCCGTGACGGCATGCGAACTGCGTGACTTCGCTGTCGCCGCGCAGTCCGCTCGTGAGGACGAGCCGGATCTCTCCCTGCTCGAGAACGTACGAGGCTCGGTCCCGGAGCCCGGTCTCCGGCCCTGCGTAGGCCGTGCGTGTGAAGCCGAAGGCACGCTCGTAGAAGTAGGCCGCTTGCTTCGCGTTCCCGACCCAGAGCTCAACGTGATCCCAGCCTTCCAGCGGCATGAAGTCGTGCGAGCTCATCACTTGGATCTTACTGCGCTGCGGCCCGCGTGCCAGCCTGGGGCGAGGGTTCGTCACCGACGGCGAGATCGTCGAACCCCTTACGGAGTGGAACTTCGCGCACCCAGAGGAGCGAAGTCACGAAGACGAGGACGCAGAGAAGGGCCGCGCTCAGAAAGGCCGGATGGAGCGCGTTGGCGAGCAGAGCCCGGCCCGCGGGCGGGAGCCGGTGGATCACGCTCCCGTTCGCCCGCAGGTTCGCCGGCAGCCGCTGGTTCACGATCACTCCCATCAGGGTCACCCCGAGCGTCGCGCCGATCGAGCGGGCGAACTGCGACAACGCCGTGGCGGTGCCCATCGAGCGCCGCGGGACCGAATTCTGTACCGAGAGCACGAAGATCTGCATCATCATTCCGAGCCCGACTCCGGCGATGACCATGTTCCGTGCCGCCTCGGCGTTCGTCGTGTGCACCCCCATCCTCGAGAGCAGGAACGCACCCGCTCCGAGCACCAGCGGCCCGATGAGCGTGTTCGGCCGGTAGCGGCCGGTCCGCGAGACGATCTGGCCCGAGATGATGCTCGTCGCGACGGCGCCGAGCATAAGCGGGGTCAGGACAACACCGGACGAGGTCGCGGACGTCCCGATCACGCCTTGGACGAAGAGCGGCACGAAGCTGATCGTCCCGAACATCGCCGCTCCGACGAAGCCCATGCAGACGACGCTCGCGGCGACGGTCCGGTTCCGCAACACGTCGAAGGGCAGGATCGGCTCGCGCACGCGCCGTTCAACGAAGCCAAACGCCGCGAGCAGCACGATCGAGGCGACGAGCGCTCCGACGACGTGGGTCGAGCCCCACGGGTAGTCCCGTCCGCCCCAGACGAGCCCAAGGAGAAGCGCGGTCGTTCCGAGCCCGAGCAGCGCGGCACCGAGCCAGTCGATCGAATGCTCCTGCTTCTGCCTCCGCCGCGGCATCGTCACGAGGATCACGGCGAGCGCAACGACGCCGACCGGCAGGTTGACATAGAAGATCCACCGCCAGGTCAGGTTGTCGACGATGAAGCCGCCCACGAGCGGGCCGATGATCGACGCGGCCGCGAAGACACCGCCGATCAGGCCCTGATAGCGGCCTCGGTCACGGGGCGGGACGATCATCCCGACCATGGCAAGCGTGAGCGGGAACAATCCCCCGGCGCCGACGCCCTGGACCGCCCGGAAGACGACCAGCTGCGTCATGTCCTGCGCCACCCCGCAGAGCGCCGACCCGACGAGGAAGATCACGATCGCGATGATGAAAAGCGGCTTGCGCCCGTGGATGTCGCCGAGCTTCCCGTACAGCGGAACGGTCACGGTCGAGCCGAGCATGTATGCGGTGAAGACCCAGGAGTACTGAGTGATGCCGCCGAGCTCGGAAACGACCTTCGGAAGCGCGGTTGCAACAATCGTCTGGTCGAGCGCGGCGAGGAGCAGCGTCATCATCAGGCCCGAATAGATCGCGAGGACGCGGCCGATCGTGAACTGGTAGCCCGGCGGCTTCCGTGCCAGACGCGCGCGCAGAGCGTTCATACCCGCTCGGCCTGCGCTTCCGTCACGAGCGCCGGCTCGCGGCCGCGGGAGAGGATGATTCCGGTCGCGATCAGCAGGCCTCCGGCGACTTGCAGCATCGTCATCGACTCGGACAGGATCAGCAGGGCGAAGATCGCGCCCAGAAAGGGCTGCAGGTTCGCGTACAGGGATGCGCGCGAGGGCCCGACTCGCTCGATCGAGTTGAACCAGAGCAGATTCGTCACGAAGAGCGGCCCGAGCACCGCGAAGGCGTACGCGACCCAGACGAGGCTCGGCAGCGCGCCGTAGTCCTGGGCGGTGAGCTGCCCCGAGGCGCCGGCCGCCGCAAGTAGCGGGATCGCGCCGATCGTGAGCGCGTACGCGCTGATTCGCGAGGCCGTGTAGTGCCGCATCAGCGGAGCGATCGCGACGGAATACGCAGACCACGTGGCGGCGCCCACAACCGCAAAGAGATAGCCCCAGAGATGGTGCGAGATCCCTTTCTTCGAGCCGAACGCGACGAGGCACACGCCGGCGAAGGAGATCAGCGCCGCGAACCAGAAGCGCGTGTGCAGCTTCTCGATCCCTCCGGCGGCGGCGAAAAGCGCGGTCATGATCGGGAGCGTTCCGAAGATGAGCGCCACGGTCGTCGCGGTGGTCAGCTTCGTGGCGTAGACGAAGGTGACTTGGTTCAGGAAGATCCCGACGAGCGCCGAGCCGATGATGAAGGGGATGTGCCGGCGATGGAGCCGGAATGAGTGTTCGCGCGCCCACGTGAGCCCGATGAAGAGCACGGCGGCCAGGCCGAACCGCACCCCGCCGTAGGCGAGCGGGCGGAAGCCGTGATTGAGAACGTACTTCGTGACCGTGAAGTTGAGCGACCAGATCACGACCGTGACGAGCAGCATCAGGTCGGCGATCTCCGGACGGCGCACCCGCTCGACCCTACCCATTAGGCTGTTCCTCATGCCCGAGCCGACCAGGGACGACGTCGACGCGCTCGTCGGGCCGGCAACGCCCCAGTTCGCCTATCAGCTGCGCGCGAGGATCCGCGAGCTCGTCCACGACCTCCCGGAAGAGCACGAGGTGAGGCGCTACGCCGAGGAGAAGATGGAGCTGCTGGACCGGCTCGGCTACGCGTCCTCGCGGGCCGAAGAGGGCCCCCGGGAACCGCGCACGCGTCCGGGCTGGCGGGAGATCCCGAGCTCGGCCCCGGCGGACGAGCCGCTCCCGCGGCGGACGTGACCCTTCAAACCGTGTCCTGGGGTCAGACCCCAGGACGTGTCCGTTCGAGCCAAATGCGCGCGACCATGCGGATGGCTTTGGCGGCAATGGGCGAGTCCGCAACGGGCACTAGGGACGTGTCCCGGGGTCAGACCCCGGGACGAGGATCGCCGCGGCGGTGACGAGCTTCGAGGGCGCCTCCGTGCTCGTTACGGGCGGGTCGCGGGGCATCGGCAAGGCGATCGCCCTTCGGTTTGCCGAGCTGGGTGCGAGTCGTGTCGCGATCGGCTATCTCCGCAACGACCAGGCGGCCGAGGCGGCAGCGGGCGAGGTTCGATCGCTGGGCGCCGAGCCGGTGCTCGTGCGCGGAAACGTCTCCTCCGACCGGGTGATGCGCGAAGTCGCCGAGCTCGCGCCCTTCGACGCGATCGTCCACAACGCCGCGACCGGTGTGATCCGGCCCGCCCTCGAGGTCGAGGACAAGCACTGGGACTGGACGCTGAACGCGAACGCGCGCGCTTTGCTCTCCCTTGCGCGCGCCGCCGCGCCCTTGATGCAGCCTGGGTCGTCCTTCGTCGCGCTCTCCAGCCTCGGGGCTCAGCGGGTGCTCGAGAACTACGTCCTCGTCGGTGTCTCGAAGGCGGCGCTCGAAGCGCTCGTCCGCTACCTCGCTGTCGAGCTCTCGCCGCGAGGGATCCGTGTCAACGCCGTCTCGGCCGGCCTCGTCGAGACGGCCGCGCTCGACCACTTTCCGAATCGCGAGCAGATGCTGAAGGAAAGTCGCGAGCGCACGCCTGCAGGACGACTCGTCGAACCGAGGGACGTCGCCGACGTGGTCTGCTTTCTCTGCTCGCCCGAGGCCGAGATGGTGCGGGGGCACACGCTCGTCGTGGACGGCGGCTACTCCCTGCTCGCCTGATGGAGCCTACGGACGAGAACATCAAGGCCTGGGATGCCGTCCATGGCCGGGCCGCCGCGGAGGAGACCGGGATCCCGGCTCACGTGCGCGAACGGCTGCCGGACATCAAGGGCAAGCACGTTCTCCACCTGCAGTGCGGGACGGGCGTGATGTCGGCGGAGCTTGCGGAGCTCGGTGCTCTCGTGACCGGCGTCGACCTCTCGACTGAAGCGCTTGCCCGGGCACACGAGCTCGCACCGAGCGGCGCCTTCGTGCACGCCGACTCCCAATCGCTCCCGCTCGAGCTCCGGCGCGGGCGCTTCGACCTCGTCTTCACCGGCGGGGGCGTGATCGGCTGGCTGCAGGACCTCGAGAGCTGGGCGGCCGGAATCTTCGCGGCGCTGCGAACACGCGGCGCACTCTTCCTCTACGAGGAGCATCCGGTGGTCGTGTGCCTGGACCCGGCGCTGCGCTGGCGGGATGACTACTTCGACGAGGACGTCCTCGCCGGAACCGGCACGCGGAGCGAGCGATTCTGGCGGCTCGGGCAGATCGTGACCGCGATCGCCGAAACGGGGCTCGTGATCCGCCGACTCGAGGAGTTCCCCTCGCTCGGCTCGCGGCGGCGCCAGGATCCGCGCGTCCCCGGCGAGCTCGTACTCGTGGCGGAAAAGCCCTAACTAGTAGGAGCGCTAGTGGGCGCGGGCCATCGCTTCGAAGCCATCCTTCCCGCCTCGACGAGCAGTGCCCCCGCAATAACGAGCGCAGCGGCGGGATCCGCCCACCGCCACCCGAGCCAGGAGTTGGCAAGAAGCGCCGCGAGTGTTATCGCAGCGAGCCCCACTGAAGCTGCCGTGAGAATCGCGTCGCCGCGAAGCGCATCGCTCCGCAACCGCGAAGCCGCCCGTAGCTTTTGTCCCGCAAGCCACGGCAGCACCAGCAGAGAGGCCCCAGCGAGGCTGATCCCAACGGCGGAGGTTGTGGGATGGGACCCTTCGACGAGCGCCCGTAGCGCTTGCGCTGCGAGGTAGAGCGCCACTCCGAGCATCGCCAGCCCAACCCAGACCTGCGCCCACCGTTCCAGACGATGCGCAGCCGCTGGGTCGCGCCGTTCCTTCGCGAAGCGCCACACCAAGACCGCCGATGCGGATGTGTCGATGAGCATGTTCAGCCCCAGGCCCGCCAGCGAGAGGCTGCCATCGACGACTGACGAGACGAACGCACCGAGACCTACGAGCGCGTTCCAGCCAATCGTCAGGATCGAGAGGCGAATCCCTAAGCTCAAGAGAGAACTACGCGAGTCCGAGAGCACGGCCTTCACTCTAGATCCGTCGTCGAACTCCTAGCCGAGCCGGCCGAGCGCCTCGTCGATCTCCTCGTCGGTGATCGTGAAGGGCGGCGTCGCCTGGATCAGCCCGTCTCCGGCAGGGACGACGATCACGCCGCGCTTTTCCGCTTCCCGGGCGTCACCCGGTCGCGCCCGCAGAAGGCCCGCACCCTGCCAGCCCGCAGCAGCGAACCGCTCGCCTGCGGCCTGGACGCGCTCGAGCAGCTTCGGCACCTCCTCGAGCACGACGAGCGCCGCTGCGCAGGCGAGCGGGTTGCCCACGTGTGTGTGCGTGTAGACGTCCTCGGGCCCGAGCTCCCAGACGCGCTCGAGCCCGTCGCGGAAGAGCGCCGCCGAGATCGGCAGCCCGTGGCCGAGCGCCTTCCCGGTCAGGAGCACGTCGGCCAGCTCGCCCGAGCGCCACATGACGCCGGTCCGGCCGAGCCCGCAGAAGATCTCGTCGGCGACAAGGAGCGCGCCTGCGGCGTCACAGCGCCCGCGCAGCGTCTCGAGGAACCCGTCCGGCGGAACGCGGCAGCCACCCCGGCCCTGCACCGGCTCGACGATCACGCAACCCGCCCGGCGTGGCAGCTCGCCCGGATCCTCGCCGTAGCGTCGCCTGTACACCGGGCCCGGCAGCCAGGTGCGGAACGGCAGGCGGAACTCGTCAATCGACGTCGCCGCGAGCGCGAGCAGCCCGGTTCCATGGTAGGCGCCGTCGAAGGCGACGATCCCCGGCTTCCCGGTCGCCAGGAGTGCCGTGCGCAGCCCGAGCTCGACCGCGTCCTCACCGGTCACGCCCAGCTTCGCCGGCCGCGGTAGCCACTCCCGCAGCCGCGCCGTCACCGCGGCTTCGGCGAGATCCCCGAGCGCGTGGACGACCTTCTGCTCCGCGATCGCCGCCTGGACGCGCGGGTTTCGGTGACCGAGAGCCGCGACTCCGAAGCCGGCGGTCAGATCGATGTACTCGCGCCCGCCCGTATCGACGACTCGACAGCCCTCGGCTTCCGCCCAGATCAAGAGGAGCGCGAGCCGTTCCGGCCCGGCAACAGCCGGTGCAGCGTGTCCGCCGCGATGTAGCCGGCGATCTTCGGATTCTCCTGCAGGCGACGGAGCGAGTACGCATACCACTGCCCCCCGAAGGGGACGTAGATGCGGAGCCTGTGGCCGTCGCGGACGAGCGCGTCACCGAGCTCCTCGCGGACGCCGAGCAGCATCTGGAACTCGTACTGGTCGCTCTCGAGGCCGCGCTCCAACACGAGCCGCAAGCCCTGCTCGATCAACCATTGGTCATGGGTCGCGATGCCAACGTATGCGCCGGCGTCGAGCAGCGCCTCGAGCGACCGCACGAAGTTGACCCGCACCTGCTCGAACTCGGGATACGCAAGCTCGGGCGGCTCGACATAGATCCCCTTGCAGAGACGGACGTTCGGCTTGAGCTTGGCAAGGTCGTAGATGTCCGATTGCGTGCGCCGAAGGTAGCCCTGCAGAACAACGCCCACGTTGTCGAGCCCCGCCCCGCGAAGCTCACGATAGAGCCGGAGCGTCTCGTCTGTCGTCGACGAGTCCTCCATGTCGATCCGGACGAAGTTCGACCGCTTCGCCGCGTCACGCACTACGGCCTCGAGGTTCTCGCGGCAGAGCTCGTGGCCGAGCTTGAGCCCGAGCGCGGTCAGCTTGATGCTGATGTTCGAGTCGAGCTGCTCGCGATCGATCGTGGCGAAGACGTCCTTGTAGGTCGCGGCGATCGCGCGTGCCTCCTCGGGGCTCGCGATCTCCTCACCCAGAACGTCGATCGTCGCCATCTTCCCGGCCGAGTTCAACTGCTTGACCACCCGACAGGCGTCCGCGACGTCGGTCCCGGCGATGTAGCGACTGGAGATCTTCCGCACGACCGGCTTCGGCACAGCCGGAAGCAGTCGAACGATCGCTCGGTCGAGCAAGGCCACGGGCCGCGCGATTCTATTCGCGCATGAAGCCCTGACGCGCGGCACCTCGGCGGCGCTTGCGACGCCGACTGGAGGCGGCGGCGGCTTCGCCGCCGGGGCCGTCTAAACCCGGCACGGTCTAGCCCTCACGCATGAACCCCTGACGCGCGGCACTGACGAGTGCGACCGCCTCGGGAAAGAGCACGCGCATCGCATCGCGCAGCGCGAGCGCCTGCTCGTCGGCGGTGCCCGCGACCTCCATTCGCTTCAACGCCGAGCCGGTCAGCTCGACCGCCGTGTTCAAGGTCAGCGTCGCGAACTGCTCGCGCTGTGCCTCCTGCACCGACTCGGCCTGGCGCTCGGCGAACTCGCGCAGGTTCTTCATCAGATCGTCCGGATCGCCCCCGAAGGGGAATCCTCCGAAACTGCCTTCCATCGTCTTCCTCCTAGCTCAGCGTTCGTTTGTAGTTCGCTTCCACGTCTTTCGCCAGCTGCTCGACACTCCCGACTCCCTGTTTCATCGCCTCGGCGAAGGGTGACGCCGACGCATCTCCGAGCGCTCGCTCCAGCTTGCGAGTTGCGATGCCGACCGCGTCGAGGTGCTGGGGCGAGGCGACGCGCGGCGGTGCGCCGATCGCGTTCTGGAGCGCAAGCACCGCGTCCTCGGCCTTGTCGATCCCGGGCGGGTTCTCGGTCACCCTGAGCGCGACGAGCTGGGAGTGAAGGTCGTCGAGGTCTCCACCGGCGGCCACTTCTTCCGCCAGTTCGCACATGGCCGCGATCGAGACGGCGTCTCGGATCACAGCGCGGTCGGCGACCGGCGCTGAGCGCTCGTCGAGCGCGAGCCAGGTCGTCCCACCGGTCTCGCCGCGGAAGGCGCAGAGATAAACGCGCTCGCCCGCAACGGGCTCGGCGGGAACGACGCCGGCGATCTCCTCACCGCGCTCGGCGTAGGCCGCCGCGGCCGCCGCGATCCGGCTCAAATCCTCGCTCAGAGCCACGAAAGAGAAGCATAGACTCACGTTCGTGGCCGAGGCCCTGTCCGCCCGAGCGAGCCACGCCCGCGAGCTCTTCGCGCCGCTCGGGCCGACCTATGACCGCTACGCGAGCCTACTCTCCTTCGGCCAGGACCCGCGCTGGCGCCGTTTCCTCGTCTCGCGGATCCAGGCCGGGCCGGACGACCTCGTGCTCGACGTCGCCACCGGAACAGGCGCCGTTGCGGCAGAGCTCCTCCGGGCGAAGGGTTGCGGGGTGATCGGCGTCGACCAGAGCGCAGAGATGCTCGCAGTGGCGCGCCAGCGCCTCGCGGGGACGGGCGTCCAGCTGGTCGAGTCGAGCGCCGAGCACCTGCCCTTCGATGACGCGTCCTTCGACGCGCTGACGTTCACCTACCTGCTCCGCTACGTCGACGATCCGCCGGCGACCCTGCGCGAGCTGGCGCGTGTCGTTCGTCCGGGAGGCACGATCGCGTCGCTCGAGTTCGGCGTTCCTCCCACGCCTGTCCCGCAGGCACTTTGGCGCGCCTACGTCGACGTTGGGCTCCCGCTCGCCGGCCGCCTGATCGCGCCCGGCTGGGCGCAGGTAGGTCGCTTCCTCGGCAGCAGCATTCGCGAGTTCTACGAGCGATGGCCCCTCGAGCGGCTGCTCACGGCCTGGAACGACGCGGGCATTTGCGAGATCCGGGGCCGGAGGCTCAGTTTCGGTGGCGGCGTGGTCATCTGGGGCCGGTGCGAGTGACGACTCAGGCGCGACCAGCGTTTTACGCGCTCGCGCCGGGCGGGTGGCGCGACTACGCGACGCTTCTCCACCCGCCCTACACGCTCTGGCACCTGAGCTACGTGGCGATCGGCGCCACGCTCGCGCCGCACCTCCATCCCTGGCGCCTCGCGGCAACAGCCGCCGCGTTCTTCCTCGCCGTGGGAATCGGGGCGCACGCGCTCGACGAGCTGAACGGGCGTCCTTTGCAGACGCGGATTCCCGCAGCGACGCTCCTCGGGCTTGCCGTCGTCTCGATTGCCGGCGCCGTCGCGATCGGGATCGCCGCCGCGATCGAGCTTGACCTCTGGCTGCTTGCGTTCGTGGCGTTCGGCGGCTCAATCGTCTGCGTGTACAACCTCGAGCTCTTCGGAGGTCGGGTGCACAGCGACGCCTGGTTCGCGCTCGCCTGGGGCGGCTTCCCGCTCCTGACCGGCTACTTCGCGCAAGCGCACCGGATACGCGTCGAGGCGCTCGCCGCAGCCGTTTTCGCAACGCTCCTCAGCCTCGCCCAGCGGCGGCTCTCGACGCAGGTCCGCCTGATACGGCGGCGAGTGCGCTCGGTCTCCGGAACGATCGAGCTCGATGACGGACGGCGAGAGGCGATCACTCGCGAGACGCTGAGGGGCGCTCCCGAGGCGGCCCTGCGCCTGCTCGCGGCCTCCACGCTGGCGCTCGCCACAGCCTTGCTCGTGCTGCGCCTGGTGTAGCTCTGGCCTACGATGGCCGTGTGACGCGCGAGACGACCTTGGATCTCGTTTTCGCCGGAGGCGTCGTCGTGGCCGCCGCGTCGCTCGCGGCAGCCGCGGTCGGCCGTGCACCCCGCTCTGCGCTCCTCTTCCTCGCAGGCCTGCTCGGCCTGGCGGCGACCGGAGGCTGGGTTGCCTTCGCCCTCCGCCCGAGCCGTGAGCTCGCGGTGGCGGCCGGTGGGCTGACGACGACGATGCTGCTCGAGCTCGGCGCGGTTGCGCTCGGCCGGGGAGTCAGCCGGGCACGCCGGATCGAAGGAGACGTCGACGCGGCCGAAACCCGGCTCGCGGCGCTGATCGAGCAGGAGACAGAGCGGCGCACCGCCGAGCTCGAGCGGACGCTCGCGCGAGCTCGCGCCGATTCGGTCTCCCTCCTCGTCGAGGAGGAGCGCAGGATCGCCGACCAGCGCCGCGCCCTGACGGCCGAGCACGAGCGCGAGGCGACCGCCAAGCTCACCGAGGCACTCACAGCGACGTCCGGACGGATCGAGCAGCGGCTCGCCGACTGGCGAGGTGACCTCGAGCGCACGGAGGAGTCGCTCGCGACCCAGCTCGCGGCGCTCGTCCAGCGCCAGCGACAGCTGATCTCCGACGCGGAAGCGCGGCTGCGCTCCGATGCGGAAGGCCTCGACTCAGCGAGCGAGGAACAGCGCGCGGCCGTCGCGCGACTTCGTGAGGAGCTGACCCGCACGGCGCAGAAGGCCGTCGAGACCGCAACCGCGGAGCTGACCGTTCACGAAAGCGACCGCCGTCGCGCGTTGCACGAGGTCTCCGATCGCCTTCGCCAGCGCGAGCGCGAGCTGGGCGACCGCATCGCCCGCGAGGAGACGGAGGCGGTCGCGCGGATCCAGTCAAGCTTCGCGGACGTCGAGCGCCGCCAGGCCGATCAGCTCAGCCGAGTGGTTGAGCGCACGGCGAACAGGCTCTCCGAGGCCGCGGCCGCGGAGTTTTCGGATCGTGCCAAGACCGCCCGAGACGACGCCGCCAAACGCCTGGCGCGCGAGCTCGAGCGCGCCGTCGAGTCGTTCGCCCGCCAGGCCCAGACGGTCCTCGCCGAACGGCTCGCGCAGGTCGCAGACGCCGGCGGCCAGCGCGTCGATCAGCGCCTCAATCAGATCCGCGGCAAGCTCGACGAAGAACGCGACGAGGTCCTCGGCGGCTACGAGCAGAAGCTCGCCGACGCCGAGCTGGAGCTACGGGAGCGCCTGCAAGCCCTCGCGGCGGATGCGGAGGCGGAGCGCGCAGTGATCGAGGCGAGGCTGCACGACCTGGCCCGGCGCGTCGACGAGCTCTCCTCCAGGGCCGAGGCGCGCGTGCCCGAAACCTTCCGCGCTGAGTAGAGGGTTTGGGACAACTTTCCGGGGCAGGGTTCGTCTAGGAAAGGACGAACAGGCGCATGGCAAAGGTGAAAATGACCCAGATCGCAGAAACAGACCGGGACGAGCGCTCGAAGGTCGAGAGTTGGCGCTTGCACGTGCTGATGGAAGCGGGCTTCCCCTTGCCACTCGCGGAGAAGATCGCCCACAGCGAGGCCGACCTGCACACGGCGGTCGAGCTCGTGATCAGCGGTTGCGCCCACCAGACGGCCGCGGAGATTCTGCTCTAAATCGTCTCGCGAGCGTCGCGAGGCGAGAAGCTAGGCTCCTCGGGAGATGCAGAGCATTTCTCGAGGTGAGGACCGGAAGGTCTATTCGGTGGGCGCCTTCAATGCGGGGATCGCCGGCTGGCTAGCGCGTCTGCCCACAGTCTGGGTCGAGGGCGAGGTGACCGAGCTTCGACGCCAGGAGCGCTGGGCCAGCGTTTTTCTGACGCTGAAGGATCCCACCGACGGCTCCTGTCTCGGGGTCAGCATGCCGCGCGGTCAGTTCGACGCCTTGCGGCTCGACCTTGCGGACGGCGACCGCGTGCACGTCTACGGCCGGCCGGAGCTGTACGAGGCGCGGGGCGAGTTTCGGCTGCGGGCGCTCTCGCTGGAGCGCTTCGGGCTTGGCGACCATCTCGCGGCGCTAGAACGACTGAAGAAGAAGCTCGCCGACGAGGGTCTCTTCGCCGCCGAGCGCAAGCGACCGCTTCCGTTTCTGCCGCGGCGGATCGGGCTCGTGACCGGGAACGACGCGGCCGCCAAGCGCGACGTTCTGACGGCGATCACGACTCGCTTTCCGCCTGCTTCCCTCGTGCTCGTCGAGACCTACGTCCAGGGCCCGCGCGCCGCGCTCGCGGTCGTGGATGCGCTGAAGCGACTCGCCGAGGCTCCCGACGTCGACGTGATCGTCGTGGCCCGCGGTGGCGGCAGCTTCGAGGATCTGCTGCCGTTCAGCGACGAGCGGCTCGTGCGCGCGGTGGCCGCGTGCCCGGTTCCGATCGTCACGGCCGTGGGGCACGAGCAGGACACGCCCCTGTGCGATCTGGCCGCCGACGTGCGGGCCTCGACTCCGAGCGTCGCCGGCCGGCTGGTCGTTCCCGACCTGCATGAGCTGCGGGAGCGACTCGCCGCAGCCCGCGGAGCTCTCGAACGCGGGGGCCGCCGCGCGGTCGATCGCGAACGGCAGCGCCTGGCGCTCACGCACGAGCGGCTCGGCCGTGCGCCTGCGCTCCTCCTCGACCGGGAACGGCAGCGGCTCATGCTCACGCACGAACGGCTAGGCCGTGCGCCGGCGCTCCTGCTCGAACGCCGCCGAGCTCGCCTCGACCAGGTTGCCGGCAGACTGCGCGCACTGTCGCCACGAGCAACCCTCGGACGCGGCTACGCGATCGTCCGCTCGAGCAGCGAAATCGTCCGCTCGGCGACACAGGTCGCAGCCGGAGACCGCGTCGCGGTCGAGCTCGCCGAGGGCGACTTCAAGGCGACGGTCGACTCGTGAGCGACCCACCGCCGTTCGAAGAAGCACAAAAGGAGCTCGAAGAGATCGTCCGCCGCCTCGAAGGCGGCGACGCCGGACTGGACGAAGCGATCAAGCTCTGGGAGCGCGGCGAGGAGCTCTACCGCCTCTGTCTGGGCCGCCTCGACGCCGCCCAGGGCCGGATCGAGGAGCTCGCAACGCGCGTCGAAGCGGCGAAGCCCTAGCCTCCCGCGGCCGTAGCCGCTTAGAATTCGCGCGTGGCCCAACCGCCCCTCGAACTGCTCCAGCGTGTCCCCATCTTCTCCACCATGGAGCGCGACGATCTCGAGCGGCTCGCGCGGTCGTTCAAGGAGCGCACCTTCGGCGAGGGCGACACCGTCGCGGCAGAGGGCAAAGGCGGTGTCGGGTTCTTCGTCATCTCCGATGGGCAGGCCAGTGTTTCGGTCAAGGGCGAGGAACGCGCCACGCTCGGCCCAGGCGATTACTTCGGCGAGATCGCCCTGATCGACGACGGAGCGCGCAGCGCGACGATCACCGCGAAGAGCGAGCTCCGCTGCTTTGGCCTCACGCCCTGGGACTTCCGGCCGCTCGTCGAGACCCACGCCGAGATCGCGTGGAAGCTCCTCCAGGCGATGGCGAAAAAGCTCCGGGCGGCAGAGCAGCACGAGTCATGACCGAAGCCGCCCTGGTCGCGCGCTGTCGTAGCGGCGACCAGGCAGCCTGGAACGAGCTCGTCGAACGGTTCTCGCGGTACGTGTACGCGATCGCAGTGCAGGCCTTCCGGCTGCCCGAGCACGACGCCGAAGACGTGTTCCAGGAGGTGTTCACCCGCGTCTACCAGCACCTCGACTCGCTGCGCGACGACGAGGCCGTCCGCCCCTGGATCGGCCAGCTCACCCGGCGGGTCTGCATCAACCGCCTGCGTACCTCTTCACGCGAGCAGCCGGCGGAGACCGACCTGGAGGTCACGGACGACGAAGACGTGATCGGCCGGCTCGACGAGGCGTTCTCCGTGCACGAGGCCCTCGCGACGCTCCCCGAGCACTGCAAGGAGATTCTCGACCGCTTCTTCGCCCGCGACGAGAGCTACCGCCAGATCGGGGATTCCCTGGGACTGCCCGCCGGGACGATCGCCAGCCGAATCTCGCGTTGCCTCGTAAAACTGCGTGAGCAGCTCGAGGGAAGAAATCCGGTCGCTGCCGCCTCTAGTGACCAGGTGACGTGATGAGCGGATACGACGAACAACGACTCGCAGAGCTGATCGGCATGCTGCCGCCGGCGCCCCAGGGCTGGGTCGAGGCGGCCCAGGAAATGCCGCGGGCCCGGCGTGAGCTCGACGAGATCGTGCAGCGAGCCGAGGCCGACGCTGAGTTTCGCCAGCGACTGATTGTCGACCTCGAGTCAGCTCTCGCCGCCGAGGGCTACGAGCGAGACCCGGCCGTCGTAGAAGAGCTCCGCCGCCGCTTCTCCGCCTAGACCCCCGTACGATCCCCACATGGCCACTGAGGCCCGCAAGACGGTTTCCGTCTTCTTCTGCGACGTCACCGGCTCGACCGACATGGGCGAGCGGCTCGATCCCGAGTCGCAGCGCCGCGTGATGACCCGCTATTTCGAGACCGTCAGCGAGGCGCTCCAGCGCCATGGCGGGTCGGTGGAGAAGTTCATCGGCGACGCGGTGATGGCGGTCTTCGGAATCCCCCAGCTCCACGAGGACGACGCGCTTCGGGCGGTTCGGGCCGCCGCGGAGGCCCGCGACGAGATCGCGAAGCTGAACGAGGAGCTCGAGCGCGACCGCGGCGTCCGGATCCAGGTCCGGATGGGCGTGAACACCGGCGAAGTCGTGGCCGGCGATTCCACCACGAGCCAGAACCTGGTCACGGGAGACGCGGTCAACGTCGCTGCGCGGCTCGAGCAGGCGGCCGCTCCCGGCGAGATTCTGATCGGCGGCGAGACGCACCGGCTCGTGCGGGAGGCCATCAGCGCCCAGCCCGTCGAGCCGCTCGAGCTGAAGGGAAAGTCCGAACCCGTGCCGGCGTTTCGGGTCCTCGAGGCGCCGGCGGACACGCCCGCGTTCATTCGCCGCCTCGACGCGCCGTTCGTCGGCCGCGAGCTCCAGATCAGGTTGCTCCAGTACGAGTTCGAGCGCGTGGTGGAAGAGCGCAGCTGCCGCCTTGTGACGCTGATCGGCGCGGCTGGGATCGGCAAGTCGCGGCTCGTGCTCGAGCTGACGCAATCCATGCGCAAGCGCGCGAAGACGCTTTCGGGCCACTGCCTCCCGTACGGCGAAGGGATCACTTACTGGCCGCTCGTCGAGATCGTGAAACAGCTGGGCGGAAGCGGCGACGCACGTTCCACTACGACGGCGCTCTTCGTCCCGAGCGAAGAGGCGCTGCTCATCGCGGAGCGGATCGCGGGCGCCGTCGGCCAGGTCGAGACGACCGGCTCGAACGAGGAGATCTTCTGGGCAGTTCGCAAGCTGCTCGAGACCTTGGCCAAGGGCCGCCCGCTGATCATCGTCCTCGACGACGTCCACTGGGCCGAGCAGACCTTTCTCGACCTCGTCGAGTATCTGCTCGGCTTCTCGACCGACGCGCCGATCCTCCTGCTCTGCGTCGCGCGGCCGGAGCTCCTCGACGCACGCCCGTCGTGGTCGACACCGCGGCCGAACACGAACACGATCGTGCTCGAGCCCCTCTCCGGTGCCGAGTCCGAGCAGCTGGTCGGGCAAGACATTCCGCCCGAGGAGCGCGAGCGAATCCTCGCAGCCGCCGAGGGAAACCCGCTCTTCGTTGAGCAGATGCTGGCCCTCCGCGCCGAAAACGGCGGCGACAGCGCGGAAATCCCGCCCACGATTCAGGCGCTGATCGCCGCACGCATCGATCGCCTCGAACCCGACGAGCTTGCAGTGATCGAGCGCGGTTCGGTCGAAGGAAGAGTCTTTCACCGCAGCGCCGTCGCCGAGCTCTCGCGCGAAGAGGCACGTCCTCGCATGTCCACGCACCTCCTGACCCTCGTCCGCAAGGAACTGATCAGGCCCGGGCGTGCCGAATTCCCCGACGACGACGCCTTCCGCTTCGGGCACATCCTGATCCGCGATGCCGCCTACAGCGCGATGCCGAAGGAGCTGCGGGCCGAGCTGCACGAGCGCTTCGCAGACTGGCTCGAACGCCAGGCGGGTGACCGGATCCGTGAGTACGAGGAGATCCTCGGCTTCCACCTCGAGCAGGCCTACCGGCACCGGGCCGAGCTCGGCCCGATCGACGACGACACCGAGCAGATCGGGCTCCGTGGGGCCGAGCATCTCGCCGCTGCCGGCAATCGTGCCTATGCGCGAGGCGACTGCCCCGCGGCCGTGACACTGCTGGATCGCTCCGTCCTACTCCTTTCCCGCCAGAGCGCGCAGAGGGTCACGCTTCTGACGCAGCTCGGCGCGGCCTTGACGGACGCAGGCGACTTCGCCCGCGCGGAGACCGTCCTCGGAGCGGCGGTGACCCTCGCGCGCGAGCTGGCCGACCGGCGCCTCGAATGGCACGCGCGCATCGAGCAACTCCAGCTCTGGGTGATGACCCAGCCCGAAGGGTGGAACGAGACAGCGAAGCGAGAAGCGGCGCAGGCCTCCGAGGTGTTCGCCGAGGCCGAAGACGAAGCCGGCCTCGCCGCCGCGAAGCGGCTGCTCGCAATGAGCCACTGGCTGCACTGTCGTTTCGCGGATGCTGCAATCGCCAACGAGGAGGCGGCAGAGCACGCGCTCCGTGCCGGAGCCAACAGAGTCCGGGCGGAGATCTTGATGCAAATCGCGGCCGGCGCGATCCAGGGACCGATGCCCGTCGCGGAAGCGATCGTCCGCCTCGAGCAGATCCTCGAGGAGGTTCGCCCGAACCTCGAGATCTACGCGGCGGTCAAGGCCGGCCTCGGTCTTCTCTATGCGATGGTCGAGCGCTTCGAGGAGGCTCGGACGCTCGTAGCGGAGGCGAGGACGATGCTGGCGGAGCTCGACGCGCCGATCATCGTCGATGCGTCGGTCAGTCAGATGGAGTCCGACATCGAGGCTCACGCCGGAAACCTCGAAGCTGCCGAGGCGGTCCTCCGCGGGGCCGCCGAGGCACTGGCCGCAACCGGCGAGAAGTCCTATCTCTCGACAACGCTTGCGTGCCTCTCTGACCTCGCGTACGAGCTCGGGCAGGATGACGAGGCGCTCCGCCTCTCCGAAGAGGCCGAGCGGTTGGGCTCGACCGACGACCTCGCAACCCAAATCGTCGTTCGTGCGGTACGAGCCAAGGCGCTCGCCCGGCAGGGACGGTTCGAAGAGGCCGAGCAGCTGGCCGGGGACTCCGTCGCGCTGGGCCAGGAAACCGACCATCTCTATCAGCAGGGACACACGTGGCTCGCCCTGGGGACCGTTCTGCGGGCTGGCGGGCGCGCTGAGGATGCAGCCGAGGCGGCCAAGCAGGGACTCGCCGCCTTCGAGCAGAAGGGCAATCTCGTCATGGTCGGCAAGGCGCGTGCGTTTCTGGCCGAGCTCGCCCCTGCTTAGGATCGCGTCATGGCCGAGCCTGCACCCACCCCCGAAGAAGAGCATGACGAAGAGCTGCCGGCGTGGAGCCTTCCCGCCGAGGCGGTCGAGGGGATCGCGCTTCCGCTCGAATGGCCTGAGCGGGTTACGCGGGAGTGGGCCTTCGGCGAGACCAAGGGCAAGGGCGTCCGCGCCTGCATTCTCGACAGCGGCGTCGAGACCGACCACCCGGACGTCGGCAAGGTCGACGAGGCGATCGTGATCTCGGTCGGAGAGGACCACGAAGCGCCAGTTCGCCTCGGTCTTGCACGAGCTGGCCGACACCGCGTACTTTCGCCGCACCGTGCTCGTCGCCTCGGCGCACAACATGCCGGTCGAGAGCTATCCCTGGCGCTTCTCGTCCGTGATCTCCGTGGGGAGCCACGACCAGGACGACTCGCTCGTCTTCTACTACAACCCGAAACCGCCCGTGGAGTTCTTCGCCCGCGGCGTCGACCTCGACGTCGCCTGGGTCGGCGGCGGGCGCCTGCGCTGCACGGGCAACAGCTTCGCGACGCCGCACATGGCCGGGATCTGCACGTTGATCCGCGCGGCCCACCCGGAGCTGACCCCGTTCCAGCTCAAGAGCGTGCTGTATCTGGTCGCAAACAACGTAGGAGGAGCCGAGTGAGCAACGACCTGCGCGCAGCCGTCGCTGCCGGCGTGCTCGGAGCTGAGGAGGCGTACCGCTCGCTCCTCCAGTCGATCGTCGAGGTCGCCCGGGCGATCTTCGGCGCGAAAGCCTCGTCAGTCTTCCTGCTCGACGAAGCGACCGACGAGCTCGTCTTCGAAGCTGTGGCCGGCGAGGGCGCCGACACGCTGATCGGCAAGCGCTTTCCGTCCAGCACCGGCGTGGCGGGTTGGGTGCTCGTGACCCGCCAGCCGCTCGTGATCGAGGACGTGACAGAGGATCCGCGGTTCGCGCGAGATGCGGCGGAGTCGACCGGCTACGTGCCGAAAGGCCTCATGTCGGTCCCGCTCCTGAACGAGGAGCGCGCGCTCGGCGTCCTCTCGGTACTCGACCGACCCACGAAATCACGCTTCACGCTCGCCGAGATGGATCTGCTCGGCTTGTTCGCAAACCAGGCCGCAATCGCCCTCGACCTCCTGCAGCGAGCCCGGCAGGCCCGAGGCGTGCTCGAGAACGACAGCGCCGACGTCTCGGTCGTCGCGCGGCTCGCCGAGAAGTTGGAGAGCCTTGAAGGCCCTGAGCGCGAAGCGGGCCTGCGCCTCTTGACCGCGCTCGAGCAAGTCCTGAAGCAATAGTGCAAAAGAAAGAGCCTGGGCACGATGCCCAGGCTCTGGGTTCGTTCGGGCGCTCGAGGCGCGCTTAAATCATCGTTTTGTGCGCCTCGACGTCGGGATCGTCGTCGCCTGGCTCTGAGCTACCTTCCTTCGTCATCGGAGGCTGCTTGCCGTGGGCCTCGACGTCGGGCGGAAGCTTGTACTCGCGCTCGTCGGGGGCCGGTGGGAACTTGCCGTGCGCCTCGACGTCGGGCGGAAGCTTGTACTCGCGCTCTTCGTCTGGGGCCGGTGGGAACTTGCCGTGCGCCTTCGACGTCGGGCGGAAGCTTGTACTCGCGCTCCTCGTCTGGCTCTGGGGTCTGCCTGTCCTGATCCTCCATTTTGTCCTCCTCTCGCTTCTTCGCTGAAGTGATAGTTGCACACAAGACGGGGTGAGCTACCGAAATCTTCCCCCCTCTCTTCAAAAAATCGAGAAAGGTTGCAATCCTGCTCCGGTGCTGCGGATCGCAGGAGACCGTCTGGCCGACTCCATGCGCGCCTTCAGCGCGGTTTTTCGAAACCCGAATCTCCGGCGGATCGAGCTTGCGCTAGCCGGGTCCGTGGCGGGCAACTGGGCGTACGGAATTGCTCTTGCGGTCTTCGCGTTCCGGGCCGGCGGGGCCGCGGCGGTCGGGCTCGTGAGCCTGGCCCGGATGATCCCCTCGGCGTTCGCGGCGCCCTTTGTCGCCGTCCTTGCCGACCGTTTCCCGCGCGAACGCGTGATGGTCGCGGCCGACCTGGTCCGGACGATCCTCCTCGCCGGGGCCGCAAGCGCCGTCTTCGTCCACTCATCGCACTGGATCGTCTATGCGCTCGCTATCGCGGTCGCACTCAGCGGGACCGCGTTCCACCCCGCCCAGTCGGCGTTGCTCCCCTCGCTTGCACAGACTCCCGAAGAGCTCACGGCCGCCAATGTCGTCACGAGCACGATCGACGCCGTCGGCGTGTTCATCGGTCCGGCGTCCTCGTGAGCCGGATCCGCGCTCCGAAAGCGCCGGCGCGAGAGCGCGCACCCGAAGTACGAACCGGCCATCCCGCGCTGGTCGGCTTCGCGACGATCGCGCTCGAGAGCAAGCTGCGCCTGCTCGTCGGCCTCTACGGGCTCCAGACGCTCGTGGCCGGCGCGCTCAACGTGCTGATCGTCGTTGCGGCATTCGATCTGCTTCACAGCGGTAACTCCGGCGTGGGCTTCCTGAACGCGGCGAGCGGGGTCGGCGGGCTCGCAGGTGCGCTGGCGGCGTTCGCCCTCGTCGGTCGGCGCAGGCTCGCTGGAAACTTCGCGATCGGGATCCTGCTCTGGGGCGTGCCGCTCGCTCTGATCGGCATCTGGCCGAATTCGACCGTCGCGCTCGTGCTGCTCGGCGTCGTCGGAGTCGGAAACACCCTCATCGACGTCGCGGCGCTAACGCTTTTGCAGCGAGCCGTCTCCGATGAGGTGCTCGGGAGGGTTTTCGGAGTGCTCGAGGGCCTGATGATCGGGACGGTCGGTGTCGGCGCCGCAATTGCGCCCCTGCTGATCTCCGCCCTCGGGGTCCGGGGTGCGCTGATCGCGACCGGATCCTTCTTGCCGGTCGTCGCCGCCCTCTTCTGGCGAAAGCTCGCCCAGCTCGACACGGACTCCATGGCGGCGGAGCGCCCGCTCGAGCTGCTGCGCTCGATCCCGATCTTCGCGCCACTCCCGCCCCCCACACTCGAGCACCTCGCGGCGCGTGCCGTCCTCGTGCAGGTGCCGACCGGGACGGAGCTGTTCCGGCGGGGCGATCGCGGCGACCGCTTCTACGTGATCGCCGACGGCGAGGTCGAGATCAGTATCGACGGCGGCCCGCCGATCGTGGAGGGGCCCGGGGAGTACTTCGGCGAGATCGCGCTCCTGAACGACGTGCCGCGAACGGCGACGGTGCGTGCGCGAACCGACGTCGAGCTCTACGCGCTCGAGCGGGACGAGTTCGTCGGGGCGGTCACCGGCCATGCCGAGAGCGCGAGCGCCGCCAACGCGGTGATCGGCGAGCGGCTCGGCGGCCTACGCGCCGGCCTGGCCTCCGTCTGAGCCGAAACTCCGGCCGAGCTCGACGAGATCCGCGGCTGCCCGCGTAGAGTCGCCGCTCAATTCGTGCAGGCTCACCCCGACCGGAGCTTGCGCCACGACGCCGCCGAAGAGCTCGCAGCGGACGCCTTCCTCGCGACAGACCCGCAGCGCCTCGCCGGGCGCCTTGCCCTCGAACGTGCTGCGGTCGACGGTGCCTTCGCCCGTGACTGCGAAGTCGACCCCCCGAAGGCGCTCGCGGAAGCCGACGAGGTCGAGCACGAGCTCGGCGCCCGAGACGAGCTCTGCACCCAGCGCGGCGAAGGCCGCCCCGAGCCCACCCGCTGCGCCCGCGCCGGGCAGACCGGCGAAGGGGGCGAGCTCCTTCATCGATGCGAGTCGTGCCTCGAGCGCCTCAACCACGTCCGCCGTCGCTCCCTTCTGCGGCCCGAATGCCCGGGCGGCTCCACGCGGCCCGAGCAGTGGATTGCGCACATCGCACGCCACGCGCGTCGGGACCGGCAGGGAGTCGAGCACCTCTCGCATCCCCGCGCCTCCGTCGACCGTCGCGACCCCGCCGAGGCAGACGAGCAACGAGCGCGGCTCCCGCTTCAGCGCATCCGCCACGAGCTCTCCGAAGCTCCGGCTCGACGCCTGCCATGGGTCGAGCTCGTCCGCGCTCAGCCCCGCCAGTCCGATCGCCTCGGCCGACTCCACCACGGCGGTCCCGCCCGGAAGCATGAGATAGCGCGCAGTGACGAGCCGCCCCAGCTGGTCCGGAACGGGCGTCCCGAACCAGTGGCCGCCGAGAGCGAGCGAAAGCGCCTCGGCCGTGCCCTCGCCGCCGTCGGCCAGCGGACACTCGCGCGCCTCGATTCCCGCGGCGCGCAGTCCGGTCGCAAGCCACCGCGCAGCCTCGACCGCGCCGAGGACGCCCTTGAGGCTAGCCGGGCACGCGAGCGCGCTCACGGCCGTGCTCCGGCACCTCGGCCTGGCCCGCGTCGGGCATACGCCTCAACATCGCGAACGAAAGGCCCTCGCGTCCGAGGAAGATCAACCCCACACCAACCCCCACCGACGCCTCGATCGCCTGCAGTCCGATCCCGAACGCGAACCCGTCCGCGTAGGCGACCCCGTACTGGACGAGTGGCAGCGCGATCGCCGCCTGGAGCAGTCCCACGTTCCCCGGCCAGAGCGGAAAGAGCATCGCGACGTTCATCAGAACGAGTACGAGCGCGGCCGCCGGAACGGACAGGTGCAGATGGAACGCGCGCATCGCGGTGTAGACCGCAAAGAGCTGACAGAGCCAGCCCGCGCACTGGAAGAAGAGCGCGCCTGCGGCCGGGATCGGCTCGTGCAGGACCCCGAGTCCGTGCCGGGTCATCGTCACGAGCCGCCGGATCGTGCCGCCGCTGTCCAATACGGAGCGGTGGTGCCGCCGAGCGCTCGCGATCCCGAACAGGAGGACCACCACTCCGATCGAGAGAACCGCGACGAGGCTCGTGATCGCCCAGTGCGGGAGCTTCGCCGTCACCAGCACATAGGCCACGAGCAACATCGACGGGATCACGTCGAACAGCCGGTGGGCGACGACCGTCCCAAGGAGCGATGCCCAGGTGCCGCCTGGACGATCGCCCGGGATCTTTCGGGTGAGGACGGCCACGCGGGCGAGCTCGCCGACACGGCCCGGCAGCACGGCGTTTCCGAACAGGCCGACCGAATAGGCCGAGAAGACGAGCGGCAACCTCGGGTGGGGCGGCGGCATCGCCTGTCTGATCACGATCGACCACGCGATCGCACGGGTGATCGCCGAAAGCAGGTTCAGCACGATCGCGACAGCCGCCCAGTGCCAACGAACAGCGGTGAAGGCGTCGTCGACCGTGTGCCAGTCCGGACCGCGCCACCAGACGATCGCGACCACCGCGAGCGCCATCGGAATCAACATCGCGACGCGGAACCAGCGGTTGCGCAGGACCGCGTTGAAGGTCTTCACGCCGCCGCCCGCGTTGCGGCCGATCGACCGGCGACGAGATCGTAGATCGCCGCCAGCCGCCGCGCGATGTCGGGCCACGCGTACCGCTCCTCGGCAATCCGCCTCGCGTTCTGCGCCAAGCGCACTCGTTCCCGCTCGTCCGCGAGCAGCCCGACGAGCCCCTGCTCCAGCGCGGCCACGTCCCCAGGCGGCACGAGTGCCCCAGCCTCCGCGGCCATGACGTCACGATACCCCGGAATGTCCGAGGCGACTACCGGCGTGCCACAGGCAAACGCACGGGTCAGCACCATTCCGAAGCTTTCCCCACCGAGGGAAGGCGCGGCAAGGGCGCGCGCCCGCAAGAGTTCCGTGCTCAGCTCGCTCTGGCCGATCGTGCCCAGGAGGTCGATCCCAGTCTCCGGAAGCCTTCTGCGCACAAGGAGCAGGCGCACCCACGCTGGGTCGGCGCCCACGAGTCGCAGCCTCGCGCCCGTGCGCGTGTGCACTGCGGCCCAGGCGTGCAGGAGCACGTCGAGCCCCTTGCGCGGCTCGTGCCGGCCGATGAAGACGACGTGGTTCTCGCGCGCAGCGACGTCCGTGCGCGGCGGGATCAGAACGCCGTTCGGGACGAGCTCGTACCGACCGCCCAGGTAGCGGGCCGCAGCTTCGCGTGCCGCTTCCGAGACGGCGATCCGGTAGTCGAGCCGCTTTGCCAGCAAGCCCCAGATCGGCCTCGCGCCCTTCATCCAGCCGAGCTCGCCGGAGGCGTGGAAGGTGCCGACGAGCGGGACGCGCGCGAGCGCCAGCGCGGCAACGCACGCAACCGGTGCCAGAGGCTCGTGCACGTGGACGACGTCGAATCGCTCCCGTTCGAGGGCGCGCCGGACGCGGAAGAACGCCCGTGGATCGAGGACGAGGTTCGGCAGCGCTCCGTTCGCCGGCACGATCGCCGAGCGGCCCGTGGAGATGAACCCCCGCGGCGGCGGCTCCGCCCGGCCCGTGCGCGGGTGAAGCATCCGTGTCACGAGCCCCGGCGGGTCGTAGCCGATCAGAGTGCGCGTCTCGATCCCGAGCGCCTGGAGCGCGAGCGCCTGATGCTGCGCGTGCTCGGGCACGCCGCCCCAGAACGACCACGAATACGGCACGACGATCCCCACCTTCATCCCGCGCCAGACTATGCCCTACCCCGGCTACGGATAGGCACGGCGGTCTTGCCGTAACCCGCGCTCCAGCGACCAGTTCCTGAGCGTCATCTCTCCTCGCTCGAGATCCCAGTCGACGAACGTCGCCTCCTCGATCCTGAGGGAGAAGACCCAAGCGGACTCGGGCGGCCGGTCGACCCACCACGCCTCCCGGCAGGCTTCCCGGACCTCGGGCGAGGCTTCCTCCGCACGACCGTAGAGCTTGAGCTCTCCGTCGCCGGTGTCGGGACCGACGACGGCGCTGTGCACGACGCAGCGAGGATCTCGCCGGAGGTCCTCCGTCTTCCGCGACCGCGCCATCGCGCCGAAAAGCAGCAGGCTGCCCGCGAAAAACGGCTCGATCGGACTGATCCGGGGCGAGCCGTCCTTGCGGAGGGTTCCGATCAGCGCGACGTGAGCCTGCTCGAGCCGCTCCCGGCCCAGGCGAGCGATCTCGGGCGCCGCAGCTTCGAGCTCCTGCCAGGTCATACCCCGTATCTCATCACCCCAAAAGGGGCACGTGTAGGGCCGGTTTCGTGCCGATCTCGGGCAGGTGGCTCGACGGAGCGCCCTCGCCCTGGTCGTTCTTCTCGCGGCGTCGATTCCCGGCGTGCTGTTCTTGCGCACGCAGAGGGCGGCGAGCGCGGCCCCGCCCGAGCGCGCGACACCGGCCGTCAAGGCGCCGACTCATCGGATCCGCCACCGGGTTCGTCGACTCGACCCTGGGATGCTCACAGCGCGCATTCGGCCCGGGCGCGTCGTGGCCGTTCGCAGCGCTCCGAGCGGCCCAGTCGTTGCCAGGCTTTCTGCGCAGACCGAGTTCGGCTCCCCGCAAACCTTCGCGGTCACGGGCGTCGGGGTTGGCCGCCGGCTAGCCGTCGTGACGAGCGCGCTCGCGAACAACCGCGTGGGCTGGGTCGACGCGGTTCCCGGCAGGTTCCGTTTCGCCCACACGCGAGTCTCGCTCGAGGTCGATCTCTCCCGGCGCGAGCTCCGCGTGCATATGGGCAAGCGTCTGACCCGCCGCGCCGTCGTCGGAATCGGCGCTCCAGGCACGCCGACTCCGATCGGCCGCTTCTCGGTCACCGACAAGCTGAACGGCGCCAGCTTCTCGCCGGTCTACGGCTGTTGCATCCTGGCTCTCTCCGGCCACCAGACGAACCTCCCGAGCGGCTGGACAGGCGGCGACCGCCTCGCGATCCACGGCGGCTCGACGTCAGGCGCAGTCAGCACCGGCTGCCTCCATGCTGCGAGAGTCGATCTTGCATACCTGATGCGCGTTGTTCCGCTCGGCGCGCAGGTCGTGATTCACCCGTGACCCCGCATCCACATCGCCCGGAGTGGTCTAAGCGCCCCGGTCTCGGACTAGACTCCGAAAATGATCGAAGGAGGCCTCGCCGAGCTCCACACGCACCTCGGCGCGTCGGTTGCGTCCGAGATCCTCTGGAGCCTCGCGCACGAGCAGGGCATCGCGCTCCCGGTCAAGGACTACTGGGAGTTCGACCGCCTCGTCACCATTGACCCGCGCGGGGTCGAGAGCCTCGACGCCCTCGACCAGATCTACCACTGGACGGAGCTGATCCAGTCGAGCCCGCTCGCGGTCGAGCGCTCCGTGCACGCGGCGATCGGCGGCGCCTACCGCTCGCAAGGGATCACGACGCTCGAGCTCCGCTTCAACCCGATGAAGCGGAACCGCGGCGGCGAGCGCGACCTCGACCACATCATCATGGCCGCGGTACGCGGGCTCGACCGCGCGAGCCTCGAGTACCCGCAGGTGCGCGCCGGCCTCATTCTGATGATGGACCGCACCTTCAACGAGCGGCAAAACGCGATCATCGTCGAGAAGGCGATCCGCTACGCACCGCGCGGGATCGTCGGGATCGACATCGCGGGCCCGCGTCCCGGCGGCAAGCGTTACCCGTACCGCGAGCTCTCGCCCCTGATCGAGGAGGCCCGCGCCGCCGGCCTCGGCGTGACGATCCACGTCGGCGAGGAAGGCGAGGGGCACGGCGTCGAGGAGATCGGCGAGGTCGTCGAGAGCCTGCGCCCCGACCGGATCGGCCACGGCATCCTCGCCGCGCGCGACCCCGAGCTGATGGACGCCCTCCGCGAGGCCGAGATCGTGCTCGAGATCTGCCCCACCTCCAACCTGCTGACGAAGGCGCTCCCAGACGAGGACGCCGTGCGCGAGACTTTCCGCGCCTTCGTCGACCACGGCGTTCAGTTCACGATCGCAACGGACGGCCCCGAGATGATGCGGACACACCTCCGTGACGAGTTCGAGCTCTTGGCTCGGATCGGGGCCCTCGACGAGAAAGAGCTATGGGCTGCCAACACGCGCGGCCATGAGGCCAGCTTTGTAGATCGTTCCGCTGTTTTCCAGACGACGTAGCGCCGGGTTCTCTTTGTGCAACAGACGTGGTCGGCGTGCGGGCGGATCGGTCGTAGCGAGTTACACCGAAGGGCGTAACCGCGCGAAATACGCCTTCCGGTCAATGTTCAGCGGCGAAAATCGCTGTTAGCGTCGTGGCATGGCTACTGCGACTCGAGAAGGGCGACCGGCACTGACGAAACGGCAGCGCGAAGTGGTCGAACTGATCGCCGCAGGCTGTTCGAACGAGGAACTCGCACGTCGTCTCGGGATCTCGCCGCGAACAGCGAAAGCCCACTGCGACGTTCTCCGCCAGAAGCTTGGCTGTCCTCGGCGGAGACAGATCCCGATCGCGTTCCGTGCGCTGACCGGCGAAGATCCGCTCGCCCCAAGCCTCGGGCCGACCCCGGTCGGCCTGGGGGACTGACGGCCCGCCCGCGGCCTCACGAGGTCGCGGGCGGCTAGTCCTTTCCGGCCCTCCAAATCCTTCTATTTCCGAGGTAGAGTGAGGAGGCGAGCTTGCGGCGCTCGCGATGGGGAGATGAGGCAGGCAATCGACTTAGAGGTCGAAGCCGGGCGCCGCTACATAATCGAGCGGCCCCGATTGACACGCCTGCTCGATGGCACAAGCGCTCGGGTCATCATGCTCGTGGCGCCAGCGGGATACGGGAAGACGACGCTTGCACGTCAGTGGCTCTCTGCCTCGGCACGACGATATGCGTGGTATCGAGGCTCCCCTGCTTCGGCTGACGTGGCAGCCCTCGCGGTGGGTCTCGCCGAGCTCGCGGGCACGTTCTGTCCTGGTGCTGGAGATCGGATGCGCGAGCGCCTGCGAGCGACCGCAGAACCCGAGCGCGAAGCGAATCTCCTTGCAGAGATGCTTGCCGAGGACCTCTCAGCATGGCCCGATGAGGCTTGGTTGGCCATCGACGACTACCAGTTCGCGATGG
>WNGJ01000787.1_pt1 | contig 33882 bp, 32 predicted proteins | sample 5400611 | NCBI WGS metagenome assembly WNGJ01 (sample SAMN13153375, study PRJNA577476) | soil metagenome | isolation source: 40 cm soil or saprolite under Garry oak tree replicate 1 | place: USA:California | collected 2016-06-15
TTGCCGTCTCGGGAAACACCACGAGATCGACCGGGGGATCGAGCTTCGCCAGCTGCGCCAGCACCCCGCCGATGCGTTGCAGGTTGGCGTCGTACTCCCCCTTGGTGGGGCGGATCTGAGCGATGGCGAGGCGGGGCATAGGGGAAAGATAGCCGTCCTTTTGTGGCGGCGGCTCGCCGCACGGCGCATCTTCCCGAATGATGATCTTCTACATCGGCCTAGGCGGGATCGCGGGGACGCTGTCCCGCTACTTCATCCAGGCATGGCTGCAGCGCCCGGCGGCGGGCAGCTTTCCCGTGGGGACCCTCGCTATCAACGTCGCGGGCTCGTTCGTGCTGGGCTTCGTGATGCGGTTCGCGACCGGCTCGGTCGTGATCGCCCCGGAAACTCGCGGCGCGCTCACGATCGGCTTCTGCGGCGCGTTCACGACGATGAGCAGCTTCAGCTACGAGACCGTGGCCCTGCTCTCGGACGGCGAGTACTGGCGCGCGGGGCTGTACGGGGGCGGGACGATCGTGGGCTGCCTGATCGCGACGGTCGTCGGGATCGCGTTGGCGGGGAGAATGCTGTAGAGACGCTATCCGCTCATTGGAGGTTTCCATGCCGCACCGCTTCAAAGGCGAGCGCACGCTGATGCGCATCTTCATCGGAGAGAGCGACAAGTATCAGGGCAAGCCGCTGTACGAGGCGCTGCTCCAGAAGTTCCGCGCCAAGGGCCTCGCCGGCGCCACCGTGCTGCGCGGCGTGGCGGGGTTCGGCGCCAGCAGCGCCATGCACACGGACAAGATCCTGCGCCTGTCGCTCGACCTGCCGCTCATCATCGAGATCGTGGAAACCGAAGAAGCGATCCAGTCGATCCTGCCGGACCTGGATGAGATGATCGGGGGTGGGCTCATCACACTCGAGCGCGCGCGGGTGCTGATGTATCGGCCCGCGAATGTGCGTCCCAGCGAACGCGAGATGCACCGCATCGAGGGCTTGGACCCGGAGTAGAAACGGTAAGGGGCGGTCTCGATCTTGACCGCCCCTTACCGCCTCTTACCGCCTAGTGCCTTCCCCTGCCCCCGCCCCCACCCCCACCGCCGCCACGACTACCACCGCCACCACCACCGCTGCTCCGTCCGCCTCCGCCACCCCCTCCGCCTCCGCCGCCCCCGCGCGAGCCGATGACCCGCTGGACCGCGTGTAGCCGCCGCCGCCCCCGCCCCCACCATTGCCGGTGCTGGCGCTCGCCCGGTCGCGTCCGCTCCACGCCTCGCTATTCGTCCTGGTGCTCGAGCGCGTCGAGCCGCCGTCCACCAGCTGCGCGCTGCGCGTGGAGGTGAACGACGGAGCGCTCACCCGCGTTCCGGTGGACCGCGAGACGAGCGTCCCCGTCGAACTCAACAAGGGAAGCCGCGACCGCGGCTGCACCACGCCCAGGCCGTTGCGAGCGCGCGTGAGCAGCAGCCCGCCCCCGCCGTACGAGCCGTAATAGGAGCGCCCGCCCACAAAGGTGTAGCCGAACGGCCGGTACGGACGGTAGTAGTAGCCGCTGTAGACGAACGGCTCATAGAAGGGATCGTAGAAGCCGCAGCCGAAGCCGCCCCAGAAGGGGTCGCACCCGAAGCCGCCGTAATAAGGATATCCGTAACCGATCCCGAAGACGAAGCGACGGTACGGCCAGCCCCAACCCCACCTGCCCCAGCCGTAGCCACCGTAGTTGGGCCGGTAGCGGTACGCCGTGACCGAGCCGACGCTATAGGTGACGACGTCGTAATCGAAGTGGTTCTGCCCCGCCATCGTCTGCACGAGGTCGACGAGCGCGGCCTCGGCGTCGCCGCCGCCACCGCCCCCCCCGCTCTGGCGGGTGTCGAGCGCGCGGTAGTCCCAATGGTCGCCCCGCACGAACTGGTCGAAGGTGAACGCGCTCGCGGACCAGGCGGCGAGCACCACACCGGTGCCCTCGCGCTCGTCCACGACGAACGCCTCACGGTCGCCGCGGCTGCGGATCTCCCGCTTGTCGCCGCCGCGCACGAAGTCGTCCGCGCCCGGATCGAGCGGGAACAGCACGCGCACGTGGCCATCGGCGTCGGCGCGCAGCACGACCACATAGCCGTCGTGCGCGGCACGGAAGTGCACCCGCGCGCGATCGCCGCTCAAGAATGTGTTGTCGGAGTTCAGCCAGACGTGTATCGGAGGGTCGTCCGCGCGAACGGCGGTCGAGCGCGGGGCGGCCGGTGCCGAAGCGACCAGCGCGAGCATCAGTGTGAGTATCATAAGCCCCTTCCTCCTTGGAACTTAACAAGTACCCCAGCCAACGATACCCACTCAAGAACCGTACCGCGGGGGACCAAGGTTCCAGCGGAGCCAACAAGGGGAGGCGTGTCCCCCGGAGGGTACAGCTGTTCCACCGGTGGGACGCCGCCGCCGGCGGCTGTTAAGGACGTTGCGGCACCGCGTCCGGCTCGAACAGGCTCTGGCCGAAGCGCCCCTTCCCGAACTCGCCGATGAGCTTCTGGGTCGCCGGGGCGACAAAGAAATCAGCGAGGGCCTTTCCCCCGCGGAGATTCACGCGGGGAGAGTTCTTGGGATTGAGCTCGAGGACATGATACACATTGAAAAGGAGAGAATCGCCCTCGACCAGGGGCACGAGCCGGACCTTGTCGCGCCAGGCGAGGTAGGTGGAGCGGTCGGTCAGGATGTATGCCCGCTTCTCGTCGGCGAGCTGTAACGTCGCCCCCATGCCCTGCCCCGATTCGATGTACCACCTCCCGGGGGGCGGGGGCGTGATTCCCGCCCGGCGCCACAGCAGCAGCTCGCGCTGATGCGTGCCCGAGCGGTCTCCCCGCGACACGAACGGGGGGGAGGGGGCGGGGGGGGCGACCCCACGGGCGATCCGCTGAAAGGCGGCGACGGCGTCGCTCATGCCGCGCAATCCCGCGGGGTCGCCTGCCGGCCCCACGATCAGGAACTCGTTGTGCATCACGAGCCGCCGCGACACGAAGAATCCCGAGTCCACCAGCGCCTGCTCGGCCTCGGGAGCGTGCGACAGCACGACGTCGGCGTCCCCGCGCGCGCCCAGCTCCAGCGCCTGACCGCTGCCGACAGCGATCACTTTCACTTTATAGCCGGTCTGGCGCTCGAACACCGGGAGCAGAGAGTCCAGCAGCCCGGCATCGCGCGTCGAGGTCGTGGTGGCGAGGAGGACTTCAGAAGACTGGACGGTAAGGGGCGGTAAGGGGCGGACGGGGGCGGAAACTAACAGTGCCGCGGCGCCAAGACCGCCCGACCGCCAGACCGCCTGACCGCCCACGTCACTAGCTTACGCTCATGCCGCCGCCACGCCAGCTGCTCGACGCCTTGGGCGGCGTCCAGAACGCTCTCGAGCCGCTCCCCGGCCTCGTCACGGGCGGCCAGCCGGAGCTCCAGCACCTCGCCGCGCTGAAGGCGGCGGGATGCGACGTCGTCGTGGACACGCGTGATCCCATGGAGCCGCAGCCGTTCGACGCCCCCGCCGCGGTGCGCCAGGCGGGCCTCGCGTACGTCAACATCCCCATGACCCACGGCGCCAACGAGGACGGGACGTTCGATGCGGTGCGGCGCGCGCTGCGCGACGTGACGGCGAAGCGGCAGAGCGCTTTCGTGTACTGCAATTCCGGCAACCGCGTGGGCGCGGCCCTGATTCCTTATTTCATGCTGGATCGCCGGCTCGACCAGGACAGGGCGGTCACCACCGCGATGCAGATCGGAACACGGAGCGCGGAGCTGATCGAGGGAGCGCTGGACTACGTGAGGCGAGCGGTAAGGCGGTAGGGCGGTAGGGGAAGAAGGAACATGGCGCCGACACCCGTCGTAAAACGCTGTGCCGCCGCCGTCAGGGGTATCGGTGCCAGTACATCCGCATCTCGCTGATTTTGCCGTCTCTGGTTTCGCAGAAGATCGCGCCCCGCGTATCGACCCATTCGCCGCTGCGGCGCCGGCGATAGATGCAGCGGAACTCCGTGGCGAACCACGGTCCGGCACTGTAGATCTCTCCCGACCGGAACGAGACGTCGGCCTGGTTCGAGGGGACGTCGTTCCAGTAGCTGCGGATCGCCGCGGTCCCTTTGGCAGGGTCTGCGAAGGGCGCGTCGAGAAAGGTGGCGTCAGGCGTGAAGAGGGACATGATGGCCTCCGGGTCGCCCCGTTCCCACGCGGCGCCGAAGCTGTCGACGAGCGTGCGATAGGCCTCGGTCATGGCGCCCAATATACCCCAATCCGGAATCACTCACTCTCAACAGGAGGATGGACGATGCTGAAGCGCATCCTAGCCGCAACGGCCGTGCTCGCCTGTTTCGCCCTGCCGCTCGCCGCCCAGGCGGGGGCGGCACCGAAGGCGGCGGGTGGGGATGAGGCGACGATCACCGGTCAGGTGATCGACGTGAACTGCTTCACGACCATGGGCGCGTCGGGCGCGGGGCACAAGCAGTGCGCCACGGCGTGCGCCAAAGCGGGCGTGGCCCTGGCGATCCTATCGAGCGACGGCACGATCTACATGCCGGTCAGCTCGAAGCCCGGGGACCCGCAGAACTCGAAGCTTGTGGATTTCGTCGAGGGCAAGGTGAAGGTCACGGGCACCCATCGCTTGGTGAGCGGGCTGCACACGATCGAGATCAAGACGGTCGCAGCCGCGACCTGAGATGGCCCGCGGCTCGGGCGCCGCGCTGCTCGCGGCGATGCTCACGGCCTGCGGGCCGGCGGCGCCCAGCCTCACCCTCCTCTTCCTCGGCCGCTCTCCTGCGGCCACCCTGGGCGGCCGCTCCTGGGCGCCAGACCCCGATTCGAGCCGCGTCGTCGCCTTCGACGGCGCCTTGCGCGTCGTGAAGACGCTCACCAGCCCGCGCCTCGCCACTCCGATGGCGGTGGCACCGCTCGGCGGCGAGCTGCTGGTGAGCGAGCGCACGGGGGAGGGAGTCGTGTTCGACACGAGCGGCCGGCCGCTGCGCGAGTGGGAGAGCGTCGATCCCGTGGACATCTACGCGGCGGCCGCGGGCCGTGGACGTGATCGCGTCGTGAGCGCGCGCTCACCCTACAACGTGGAGTTCATCGCCGAGCGCGACACGGCGCCGCTGGTGCGGCTGCTCGACACGCTGGGGCGCCCGGTGAGCGGAGGACGCATCGGCACGGTACATGTACCGGCGGTCCCCTTCCTGGCGCAGCTCGCGAACGCCGGCGCCGTCGCGACGGACGCAAGCGGCGCCGTGTACTTCGCGCCGCTGGTGCGCGACGCGATCGAGAAGTACGACGCCACCGGAGGGGGAGGGGGGGCACTCCGCTGGAGGGCGAGCCGCGGCCTGTTCGCCATAGAGAGCGACCCGGTGCTCGGCACGTTGCGAGGGCGCGACATCGCGGCACGCTACGCCGTCGTCAACATCGCGCTCGCGGTCGGCCCCGATGGCCGGCTGTACGCGCTGGGCGGGAACGATTCGGCCGCGACGACGCTGCGTCTCGACGTGTTGGATACGGCGTCGGGGAAGATCCTCGAGACCCGCGTGCTCGGGCCCCGCGAGACGGCCGTGGCCGTCACCCGCGACGGCAGGATCGAAACCTTCGACGCCGACACCCTGCTCGCGCGGGCGGCAGGCGGCGGGCGGGAGCCGTTCGGCCCGCCGTTCGCCCTCCCCGATCTGCGGGGCGACACCGTGCGCCTGTCCGACCTCGCCGGCAAGGTGACGCTCGTCAACTTCTGGGCGTCGTGGTGCGACCCCTGCCGCGAGGAGTTCCCGCACATGGCCGAGCTGTACCGGGAGTTCGGCAGGGCTGACCTGGCGATCGTCGCGATCTCGGACGACGTGGATCTCGGCAAGATGCACGGCTTCGTGCGCGCGTTCCGGCCGCCGTTCACGATCCTCGTGGGCAGGGGGCGGATGAAGCAGACGTACCACTACCGCGGTCTCCCCTACTCGCTGCTGCTCGACCGCCGCGGCCGCACCATCGAGCGCATCTTCGGCTTCGGCGGGCCGGAAGAGTTCGCGTCCTTGCGCGCGACTATTGCAAACGAAGTGCGAGGTCCCTAGCCTATAACCCGTGCCCGATCTCCCGCATCCCGCATCCCGCATCCCGCATCCCGTCATTATCGATACCGACCCCGGCATCGACGACATGCTGGCTCTCTATCTCGCGTTGCGTTCGCCGGAGCTGGATGTGCGGGGGATCTCGGTGTCGTACGGCAACACCGTGGCCGAGAACGCGTACCGCAACGTGGTCGAGATCCTGCGGCGCGGGGGCGGGGAAAAGCGGGTGCGGCTCGCGGTGGGGGCACGTCGCCCGTTGAAGCGACCGTTGCGCGTGGCGCGAGAGACGCACGGCGAGTCCGGGCTGGGCTACGCGGCCGTCCCACCCGCGGGGCTGGTGCTCGACTTCGTGCGGCCGCTCGAGCGGCTCCTCGCCGAGCAGCCCGATCGCGTGACGCTCGTGACGCTCGGGCCGCTCACCAGTCTCGCCCTGGCGCTGCGCCGCGACGCAGGCGTCGTCCGAGCCAAGGTGGCGCGCCACATCGCGATGGTCGGCAACCTCGCCGCGCAGGGCAACACGACCAAGTTCTCGGAGTTCAACGCCTGGTGCGATCCCGAGGCGCTGCGGACGGTGCTCGCGGCGGAGCTCCCGACCGAGATGGTGGGGCTCGACGTGACGCGACGGCTCGTGCTCTCGGCGGCGGAGGTGAATCGCCTGGACACGAACGACGCGCCCCGGGCGCAGTGGCTGTCCGACGCGCTGCGCTTCTACGTGGAGTTCCACCGCGACCACGAGGGGCTCGAGGGGTGCGTGGTGAACGACGTGCTGCCGATCGCCGCGCTGCTCGACCCCGGCGTGCTCGCGTTCCAGCCGGCCCGGATCGTGGTCGATCTCGACGACGACGAGCGGCGCGGCCGCACGCGCGAGGCACCCGATGGCGCGGCGGCGCTCGTCGCCCGCGACGTGAAGGTCGAGGCCGTGCGCGCGCTCCTGTCGGCGCGCGTGCTCAGCTGGGCGATGGCGCCACCGGAGACGGTCGGGGCGAGCGCGTGACGGAGCTGCCCCGCAAGGTCGCCGTGATCGGGGCGGGAGAGATCGGCTGCGGCTGGGCCGCCTTGTGCGCGTCGGCCGGTTGGCCGGTGACGGTCTTCGACGCGAGCGCGCGGGGCCTGGAGCGCGCGTCCACGGAGGTGCCGCGCCGTGCCCGCGCGCTGGTGGCCTTGGAGCGGGCCACCTCCGGGATCGTGGAGCGCGGCCTGCTCGAATTCCAGCAGGGACGCAGCCTGCTCCAAGGCGTGAAGGATGCCGACTGGGTGATCGAGGCGATCCCCGAGGACCTGCTCGCCAAGCAGAAGCTGTTCGGCTCGCTGGAAGACGTGGTGGGCCCCGACACCCTCGTCACGAGCTCGTCGAGCGGCCTCTTGCCGAGCGACATCTTCGCCCGCTGCCGCCGCCAGGAGCGCTGCCTGGTGGCGCACCCCCTCAATCCCCCGGAGCTGATCCCCCTGGTCGAAGTCGTCCCCAGCCCGCGCACCGGTCCCGCGTGGGTGACCCGGGCGCACGACTACCTCCATGCGCTCGGCCGCATGCCGATCGTGATCCGCAAGCCTGTGCCCGGCTACGTGGTCGGCCGGGTGGCGGCGGCGGTGTGGCGGGAGTGCGTGGACCTGGTGCTCACGGGCGTGATCGACGTGGACGGGCTGGACCGCGCCGTCTCGCTCGGGCCGGCCCTCGGCTGGGCGGCGGCGGGGCCGCACCTCACCTATCATCTCGCGGCGGGCGAGGGGGGCGTGACGCAGTTCCTGCAGCGCCTGCTCGCGAGCTTCGAGCAGCGCTGGAGCGAGCTCGCGACCTGGCACCAGCTCGAACCGGAGCAGCAGCGGGCCCTGACGCAGGCGATCGAGCGGGCCTACAAAGGCCACTTGGCGGCGCTGGGGGAGGCACGGGACCGCCGGCTCAGCGCCCTACTGCGCTCGCTCGAGCAGGCGAGGACCGACAGGACGGAGGCGTAGCCTACTTCGGCTGGCCCCGCACCATCAGCACCGGCACCATCGTCTTGTGCCGCAGCTCGCTCGCCACGCTGCCGCGCACCATGTCGTTCAGCCCGCGGTGGCCGTGGGTGGCCATCGCGATCAGATCGCACTGCTCCCGGGTCGCCGTCTCCGCGATCTCGGTCGCGGGATCGCCCGCGGCCAGCACCGCGTCGGCGTCGAAGCCGTCGGCGCGCAGCGCGGCGGACACGCGCTCCAGGTAGGCGCGGTCGTCCCGCATCTCCTCCGATTCCCGCAGATCGAGCTGCTTGATGTTGCGCGCCGCCCAGCCGTCGGCCACGTGGATCAGCACGATGGCGGACCCGCCGCACTGGCGCGCCAGCCGGCGCACGTGGGCCAGGATCGTCTCGTCGTAGGCGGAGTTCTCGAGCGGCACGAGGATGCGGGCGTACATCAGCGCGCGCGACCGAGCGCGATCTGCACCAGCAGCCACACGTTCAACAGGGCGATGGCGAAAGCGACCGCATAGGCGAGCCGCCTCAGCCAGGCGGGGTTCACGAACTCGCCCATCTTGGCCCGCTCGGAGGTGAAGCGCACCAACGGGAACACGGCGAAAGACAGCTGCACGCTCAGGATCACCTGGCTCAGGATCAGGAGCTTCGCGGTGCCGCTCTCTCCGAAGAAGATAGCCGTGAGCGCGGCGGGGACAATCGCGACGAGGCGCGTGATCAGCCGCCGCAGCCAAGGGCGGATGCGGATGTTGAGGAAGCCCTCCATGACGATCTGGCCCGCGAGCGTCCCCGTGAGGGTCGAGTTCTGCCCCGACGCGAGCAGCGCCACCGCGAACACCGCGCTCGCGCCGACGACGCCGAGCAGCGGGGTGAGTAGCCGGTAGGCCTCCTGGATCTCGGCCACTTCCGTGTGGCCCGACGTGTGGAACGTGGCGGCGGCTACGACCAGGATCGCCCCATTGATGAACAGGGCGAGCGTGAGCGCGATAGTGGAGTCGAGAAAGGCGAATCGCACCGCCATGCGCCGGCCCTGGGCCGTCTCGTCGTACGCCCGGGTCTGCACGATCGAGGAATGGAGGTAGAGGTTGTGCGGCATCACCGTCGCGCCCAGGATCCCCATCGCGATGTAGAGCTGGTCCCCGTCCCTGAGGATGGAGGCGTGCGGCACGAACCCCGCCGCGATCCCCGGCCAGGAGGGGCCCGAGATCACGATCTCGAAGAGGAAGCACCCGGCGATGGTGGTGATGAGGGCCAGCACCAGCGCCTCGAGCAGCCGGAACCCCTTGTGCTGGAGGTAGAGCACGAGCAGCACATCGAGCGCCGTGATGCCGATTCCCCACGGCACGGGGATCCCGAAGAGGAGATTGAGGCCGATCGCCGAGCCGATGACTTCGGCCAGGTCGCACGCGGCGATCGCGACCTCGCACAACAGCCACAGCGCCAGGTTGGTCGGGCGCGAGTAGTGGTCGCGGCACGCCTGGGCAAGGTCGCGGCCGGTCGCGATGCCGAGCTTGGCGGCGAGGCCCTGCAGCAGGATCGCCATGAGGTTCGAGAGCAGGACGACCGAGAGCAGCGCATAGCCGAAGCGCGAGCCGCCCGCGAGATCGGTCGCCCAGTTGCCGGGATCCATGTAGCCGACGGCGACGAGATAGCCGGGCCCCGAGAACGCCAGGGCTTTGCGCCACCACGCTCCTCGGGCGACGGGGACGGTGCGATAGACCTCCGCGAGGCTGGGAGTGACGCGCGGCTGCCGCCACCCCTGCTCGACGCCGATGCTCACCGCACCGCCTCCCGGCACCATAGCAGCTGCGCCAGCTCGCGTCCCACGACCCGCGTCCCCGCCTCGAGTGCCACCGCGGTCGGCCCATTGAACGGCTGGCGGTCGGTCACGGTCAGGATGACGCCAGGCACGAGTCCCTGCTCGGCCAGGTAGCGGAGGCGCGCGGGATCTTCGGTGCCGACCTGGCGCAGCTCGAGCACGGCGCCGACGCGGGCGTCGGCGAGCGCCGCGAGGTCGGTCTCCTCGATCTCGCCCGCGGCCGTGGGGATCGGCGCGCCGTGCGGGTCGTAGCGCGGATCGCCCAGGGCGCCCGCCATGCGCTCGATCAGCTCGTCGGACACCGCGTGCTCGAGCCGCTCCGCCTCGTCGTGCACGCCGTCCCAGTCGTAGCCGAGCTGCTGCGTGAGGTAGACCTCGAGGACGCGATGGCGCCGGATCATCTTCAGCGCCGCGCGCCGCCCCTGATGCGTGAGCTGCACGCCGCGGTAGGGAACGTGCTCGATCAGCCCGGTCTCGGAGAGCCGCTTGACCATGCCGCTCACCGAAGGGGGCGAGACCTCGAGGCTGGCGGCGATGTCGCTCGTGGCGGCGAACCCGCCCTGGCTCGACAGGTGATAGATGACCTTGAGGTAGTCCTCGACCGACCGCGTGAGCGGCGGCTCGCGAAGTAAGGCGTGCATGCCGTTTCTCCCTGCCGGAAAGGCGCGTGACAAACAGCCGTCAGACGTCAGCTATCAGACGTCAGAACAGACACTTCCGACCCGACTGTGGCCCGGAGTTAGACTAACCTAAACCCTAGATAGCCGCAAGCAAAATTGTGGATTGTGATGGGCTATCTTTGTGGAAATACGGCTGTTACGAACGAGGAGAGAATGCGCTCGGTCAATCCCCAGATGACGTCCTGCCCCAGCACGTAGGCGGGAAACGACCGCGCGGCACCGCGCACTTCGAGCGTCACGTCCTGCCGGGCGCCGGGCTCGAGCAGTGTGGCGAGCCGCACCCAGAACGCCGACTGCACTTCGGCGCTGGGACTCACGCGCGGACGCCGCGCCAGCGCGAACACGAACGGCCGCACGACGATCGGCGGCAGCACCGGGGTGCGGGGGTAGATGTCGTCCAGTACGCCGAGCCGCTCGACGGCCGGCGGCGGGGCGGCGAGGTCCACCGCGACCTCTTCCCGCGTCTCCCGGATGGCGGTGGCGGCGAGATCGGTGTCCGCGGGCTGCGAGCGACCGCCGGGGAGCCCCACCTGGCCCGACCATGGGTCGTCGCCGCGCACGGCACGCCGGATGAAGAGGGCCGCGAGATCGGAGCCCGCCGGCGCGAGCACCAGCGCCACGGCGGCGCGCTCGGCCTCCGGCGCATGCTCCTCCCGCGGCCGGTACGCGGCGAGGGCGCGGCGGACTCGGGCGAGCGTGATCACACGGTGTTTCGCGGGGGTGGCCATGGTAATAGCTTGGCAGCGATGCGGAGCCACGTGTGGATGGCGGCGGGCCTCGCGGCCGGCCTGCTACTGGGTCTCGCCGCCGCACTCACGCAGCATCCCGTGCTGCTCGGCGTCGCACGCGGCCTGCGGCCGATCGGCGTCGTCTTCTTGAATCTGCTGTCGATGGTCGTGATACCGCTCGTCGCCGCGGCGCTGTTCACGGGAGTGGCGGGGCTGGGTGACATCCGCCACGTAGGCCGGCTCGGGGCGCGCACCCTGGCGTTCTTCTGGCTCACGACGCTCGCCGCGATCGTGATCGGCTTCGCCCTCGCGAAGGTGATCCTGCCGCTGGGCGCGATGAGCCCGGAGCAGCAGACGGCGCTGCGCGCCCTGGCGGGCGCCGATTCGAGCGTGGTGCGCCACGCGGCGGAGCAGCTGCCGTCGGGCGCGAGCTTCCTGACGAGCCTGGTGCCGGCGAACCCGCTGCGGGCCGCCGTCGACGGGTCGCTCCTGCCCCTGATCGTGTTCGTGACGATCTTCGCGGTCGCCACGGCGTCGCTCCCACCTGAGAAGCGGGCCGCCCTCACGGGGATCGCCGACGCCGCCACGCAGGCGCTCATCCGCATCATGTACTGGGTGCTGGCGGTGGCGCCGCTCGGGATCTGCGCGCTCGTGGCGCCCGCCGTGGCGCAGTTCGGCTGGTCGCTCGTCAAAGCGGGCGGCGTGTTCATCCTGACGGTGATCCTGGGGATGGCGCTGTTCGTCGGGGGCGTGTTCCTCCCGGCGGTGGTACTCGGCACGCGGCTCGGCGTGCCGCGGTTCCTGAAAGTCGCCTTCCCGTCGATGATGATGGCGTTCTCCACCACGTCCTCGCTCGCCACACTACCCACGATGCTCGGCGCCGCCGAACGCGATCTCGGCATGTCGCGCACCGTGTCGAGTTTCGTGCTTCCGCTGGGTGCGAGCATCAACCGGCCGGGGAGCGCGCTGTTCCAGGCGGTGGCGTTGCTGTTCGTCGCGCAGCTGTACGGCCTGTCACTCGGAGTCGCCCAGCTGCTCCAAGCGGGCGCCGCGGTGTTCCTCGCGTCGCTCACAGTGGCGGCGGTGCCCGCTGGGAGCGTCGTGAGTCTCGCGCCGGCCTTCGCGGCGACGGGGCTGCCGCTCGCGGGGCTGGGGCTGCTGATGGGGCTCGACCGCGTCCCAGACATGTTCCGCACGCTCGCGAACGTGACGGGGCACTTGAGCGGTGCGACGGTGGTCGCCACCGGCGAAGGCGAGAGGCTTTGGTGAGCTGGCTCATCCCGGCGGCATACGCTCTCTTCTTCCTCATGCTGCTGCGGCGCTACGTACGCCGCCGCCCCCAGCTGCGGGACTACGCACCGCGCCCCAGTGGCCCCCTCATCTCGGTGATCATCCCGGCGCGCGACGAGGCCGAGAACATCGACGCGTGCGTGCGGTCGGTGCTCGCCACCGTCTACGACCCGATCGAGGTCATCGTCGTTGACGACCGCTCGAGCGACGACACCGCCGCGATCGTCCAGCGCCTGGCGGCGGAGCCGGGCGCGCGCGGCCGCCTGCACCTGCTGCGGGGAGCGGAGCTCCCCGCCGGCTGGTTCGGCAAACCGTGGGCGCTGGTGCAGGGGTGGCGCACCAGCCGCGGCGAGCTCGTGCTGTTCGCGGACGCCGACACGCGCCACACGCCGGAGCTGGTGCCGCGCGCCGTCGGCGCGCTCGAGACCGAGCGGGTCCACCTCGTGAGCCTGCTCGCCCGCCAGGAGATGGCGACGTTCTGGGAGCGGCTGGTGCAACCTCACGTCTTCCTCGCGCTGGCGTCGCGCGTGGGCGACCTGCGCCGCGTCAACCGCACGCGGGTGCCATGGGAGGCGATCGCGGCGGGGCAGTTCATCCTCACCACGCGCGCGGCGTACGAGAGCGTGGGCACGCACGAGGCCGTCAAGAACAGTGTCGCCGAAGACGTGGCCCTGGCGCAGGCGTACGCGCGGCGCGGCCTCGACATCTTCCTGCTGCATGCGGTCGAGTACCTGACGACGCGAATGTACCACGATCTCGCCTCGATCATCGAGGGGTGGTCCAAGAACCTGGCGCTCGGCGTGCCGCTCATGATGCCGCCGCTGCCGCTGCTGCGCCGCGCGGCGCCCTACCTGATGTGGCTGCCATCCCTCGTGTGGGTCGCGCCGCCGGTGCTGTGGGCCGTGTTGGGCGGGAGCTGGGCGCTCACCACCGTGGCGATCTCGCTGGCGATCTGGACGTTGGTCTACGGCGCCGAGCGGGCGCCGCTGCGGTACGCGCTGCTCTATCCCTGGGGTGCCGCGATGGTGGCGTACATCATGATACGATCAGCCTGGCGGGGAAGCAGGAAAGTCGAATGGCGGGGGAGAGTCTACACGGGCCGGGACAGGCAACAACTAGGCGGGTAGACGCCTAGTGGTGAACAGGCGTGAGTCTAGATGTGATTGACAAGGACGTTGTTCACTAGCACGCGGCCGCGCCGGAAGAGCGCGAGTGAACTCGCGGCTCGGCGCCTGCCCGTAAACGGGCGTGTTCAGCCGCGACTCCCGGGTGGCGCGCGCGATTTTGTGAACAAAGTCTTTGTCTACGACGACGTCAGAACTCCGCTGCTACATGTCCCGCCAGCACGACCCCCACCGCTACACTCGCGACCGCCGCACCGAGGTGCAACAGCGTCGCCCAGCGGGCCCCGCGCTGCGAGGCGATCCGCACCACTCCCGCGAGCGTACAGGATACGAGCAGCATCCCGACAGCGGTACCGACACCGAAGGCGAAGAAGTAAGCGAGCTGCGCGGCGCGCGTGGGTGCGGCGGCGACGAGCAACAACAAGATCGCTGCGCTCCCGGCGAGGCCGTGCAGCACGCCGAACCCGAGAGAGCGGCGCGCGTCGGCGGGCGTGTGCGCGTGGACGTGGGAGGAATCGCGGGCGTGGCTGTGCAGGTGCAGGTGCGGCGTGCCGTCGTGGGTGTGGGCGTGCAGGTGCCAGCGGCCGCGGGCGTAGCGCAGCAGCACCGAGCCGCCGAGCCCGACGAGCAGCAGCGCGACGAGGAAGTCCGCGGCGGGGGAGAAGCGAGCGGGGAGGTGCAGGCCGCCGAGCATGATCAGCCCCACGACCGCCCCGACGCTCGCGGTGTGTCCCAATGCCCACGCGAGCCCCAGCCGGCAGGCCGCGAGAAGGGATCGCTGCCGCGTGGCGAGGGTCGACACCGCCGCCAGGTGGTCGGGCTCGAAGGCGTGGCGCAACCCGAGCAGCAGCCCGATGCCGCTCAATGCTAGAATCCCGGTGCCCATATGGCGCGTAAACTTAAGCGGGACTGCAACCGTTTGTCCCCCCTGCCTATCCAACGGCGAGCGTGAGGGACATGGCCCCCGGGGTGGTGAGGCTGCGCGGAGACTCAACAACGGCGGCGGATGCGGAGCTGGCGGATGTCGCCCTCGCGGCGAGCGGGGACGGGCGGGCGTTCGAGCGCCTGTACCGGGGGCACGTCGCCCGCGTCCATAGTCTCGCCCGGCGCATGATCGGTCCCGACGCGGCCGACGAGGTCACCCAGGACGTGTTCGTGCGGGCCTGGCACAAGCTCGCGACGTTCCGCGGCGAGGCGGCGTTCGGGACCTGGCTGCACCGGCTCGCGGTCAACGTCATCCTGGCCCGGCGCACGTCCCTCGGCACGCAGCAGCAGCGCTTCGACGATCGGGAGGACGCCCTCGAGAGTGCCTCCGGCCGCCACACGGGGGTCGAGCTGACGCTCGACTTCGAGGACGCGATCTCCCGGCTCCCAGACGGCGCACGGCAGGTGTTCGTGCTGCACGACGTGGAGGGATATAAGCACCAAGAGATAGGGGTAATGCTGGGAATCGCATCCGGCACTTCCAAGTCTCAGCTGCATCATGCGAGAATGGCTTTAAGAAGACACTTAGAGCGTTGAGATAGAGACGTCGAAGAACGACGTCAAGGAGAGGCGTATGCTAGACCGGTGGACTGATCGGCTCTCAGAGTATCTGGACGGTGAATTGCCGGCCGCAGAGCGGGCTGAGCTGGAGTCGCACCTCCCGGGATGCACGGCCTGCCGCGAGGTGCTCGACGATCTGCGGGGTGTGATGGCTCGGGCGGCCACGCTCGAGGATCGCGGGCCCGCGCGCGACCTCTGGGCAGGCGTGGCGCGCTCGATTGGGTCCGAGGGCGCAGCGCGTCGCCCCCGCCGGCTCGCCTTTTCCGTGCCTCAGCTCCTGGCCGCGAGTGTGGCGTTGATGGCGCTCGCGGGGGGGACCGCGTGGCTCACCGCAACGCGTCGCGCGACCGAGGGGAGCGGGGGCGGGGGCGGGGGCGGGGGTTCACAGGTCACGACCGCGCGGCTCGCGTGGGCGACCGATGCCAGGTACGACGCGGCCATCGCCGAGCTGCAGGGGGCGCTCGAGTCGGGCCGGCGCAGCGGGCGGCTCGACTCCGCGACGATTCGCGTCGTCGGGCACAACCTGGCGATCATCGACACCGCGATCACACAGGCGCGCCGAGCGCTCACCGCCGATCCGGGCAGCGCGTACCTGAACCATCACCTGGCCGACACGATGCGGCGCAAGCTGGAGCTGCTGCGCCAGGCGACGACCATCGCCGGCGCCCGCACCTAGGAAGGACCCGAGACAGCGATGTTCGCCACTCTCGCGACGTTCACCGCGCTGGCGCTGGCCCAGCAGACCGACACTCAGATCGCCGTGCGGCCGGGCACCCGCCTGGAAGTAAACAATTATGGCGGTGGCATCGTAGTGAAGGCCTGGAGCCAAAACGCCGTCCGGGTGCACGCCGAGCACTCGAGCCGTGACTACGTCGACGTGACCCTCGGGCCGTCGACGCTAGTGGTGCGGGCGTCGTCGCGCCGCGGCGCTCCGGGCGTCGTGGACTACACCATCAACGCACCGGTGTGGATGGCATTGAATCTCTCCGGCATGAGCACGGACATCGAGGTGGACGGCACCCAGGCGGCGGTGACGGCGGAGACGGTGAACGGCGAGATCAAGTGCCGCGGCGGCGCCGGCTACGTCTCCCTCAAGTCGGTCGAGGGCGCGATCGCCCTGCAGCAGGCGAAAGGCCGCGTGGAGGTCAATACCGTGAACGAGGACGTCACGCTCACCGACATCTCGGGGGACATCACCGCGGAGACCGTGAGCGGCGGCATCGTGCTCGAGGGGATCGAGTCCGCGAACGTGGACGTGAGCACCGTGAGCGGCGACGTGCTGTACCAGGGCACCATCAAGGACGCGGGACACTACCGCTTCTCGACGCACAACGGCGACGTCACGCTCGCGGTCCCCGAGAAGACGAACGCGACGATATCGGTCGCCACGTTCAACGGCGACTTCGACTCGAGCTTCCCCGTCAGCGTCACCGGGACGACGAAGCACCGCTTCGGATTCACGATCGGCTCTGGCAGCGCGCGCATCGACCTGGAGACGTTCAACGGCGACATCAGGCTGCGGCGGCCCGGCCAGCTGCACGAGAAGAACCACAACGACCACGAGGAGGATCACTAAATGCGCCGGCTGACCTGCGTCGCCGCCTGCGGGGCCGCGACATTGCTCGTCACCCTGCCCACGCGGGCCCACGGCCAGTTTCACTGGCAGGGACACCTGGCGGCGGGGAAGCGACTCGAGATCAGGGGCGTGAACGGCGACATCGAGGCTGCGCCGGCGTCCGGCGACCAGGTGGACGTCACCGCCACCAAGCACGCCCGCGAGAGCGACACCGGGTCGGTCGAGATCAAGGTCGTGCCGTTCGAAGGCGGCGTGGCGATCTGCGCCGTCTATCCCACCCCGCGGCACGCCCACGAGGCAAACGACTGCACGCCCGGAGGGGGCGGCCAGTCGAGCACCGACCACAACGACGTGGTCGTCGATTTCACCGTCCGCGTCCCCGCCGGAGTCGAGCTCTCAGCCCGGACGGTCAACGGCCACGTAGAGGCGGACGGCGTCGGCGCGAACGTCGAGGCCACGACCGTGAACGGCCGCATCAGCCTCTCCACCACCGGTCGTGCAGAGGCGACCACCGTGAATGGCTCGATCGTGGCGGCGCTGGGGCGCGCCGATTGGTCCGGCGACCTCGAGTTCCGGACGGTGAACGGCGGGATCACCGTCACCCTCCCCCCCACCCTCTCCACGGAGGTCGAGGCGCAGACCGTGAACGGCGACATCACCTCCGACTTCCCGCTCTTGATCTCCGGCCGCATCGGCCCGCGGCGGCTGAACGGCACGATCGGAAATGGGGGACGGAGACTCGAGCTGCAGACGGTGAACGGGGCGATCCGGCTGAGAAAGAGCACGTAACGGCCGGGATGGGGGATGCGAGATGCGGGATGAGTGACCCCCCATCTCGCATCTCGCATCTCGCATCCCGCATCTCGCATCCCGCATCTCGCATCTCGCATCCGTTCGCACCTCCCTGCAATACCGCGGTACCTAGCTTCGAGATCTCGACCGGCATCTTCGCCCCGTCCCTACCGAGGGGCCCGTGGTGTTGCGGGAGCTGCTCGCAAAGGCCGGCCAGATCGAGGACCTCGGCGCGCTGTTCGGCGCGCTCGGGTTCAAGCCGGTCTGGGAGGCCGTGCCCCCCGGGCCCTGGCTCGGCATGGCGCACGTCGAGGCGGCGGGGGTGCGGCGCGCGGCGTTGGTCGCGCGCCATGACGCCTTCCGGGTCTTCGCCCTCGACGCGGCGGATCCCGAGCGGGCGGTTGCCGCCGGGGCGCAGCGGCTAGCTGCCGCCACCGAGCGCGGCCTGGTGTGCGCCCTCGGGAGCGGCCCCCGGCGTCTCGCGTGCGCCACCTGGCGCGTCGGTAGCGGCGCGCGGCTGAGCGTGCGAACAGGTGTGTTCCCGCTCGACCCCGTCTCAGGGAGCGCGCTCGCGACGCTCGAGCGCTGCGCCCCCCGCCCGGGAGAGACGGCGCTGGGGCTGAGCCTGCGGACGGGCGAGGCGCTCGCGAGCGAGGGCGTCACGGCGCGCTTCTTCAAGGCGTTTCGCGCCACCCTGGAGCGGCTTACAGACCGTCTGGCGGCTCCGCCCAGCCGGTTGGAGCGGCACGCGCTCGCTCTCACCGCGCTCACGCGCGTGTTGTTCCTCTACTTCGTGCAAGCCAAGGGATGGCTCGACGGCGACCGGCAGTACCTGATCCATCGCTTCGGGCGCGGGTTTCAGCGGCACGTGTTCGATCCCCTGTGCTTCGGCGCGCTGAACCGCCGGCCGGACCACCGCTCGCGCGCCGCGCGCGCTCTCGGGCGCCTGCCGTTCCTGAACGGGGGACTGTTCGAGCCGACCACCCTGGAGCGGCGGCACGGGCCGGCCCAGTGGAGCGACGCGGAGTGGCGCGACGCGTTCGACGAGCTGTTCGAGCGGTTTCACTTCTCGGTGCGCGAGCGCGACGGGGAGGATCTGGTGGCGCCCGACATGCTCGGCCGGGTGTTCGAGGGCGTGATGGACCCGGAGGAGCGGAAGCGCAGCGGCAGCTACTACACGCCTGCGGCGCTGGTGCGCGAGCTGGTGCGGGCGGGGCTCGAGGCGGCGCTGGTGAGCCGATTGGGGCTGGCCCCTCGAGCGGCGGAGAACTGGGTCCACCACGGCGAGCCGCCCGCACCCGCTCCGGACGTGCGGCGCCTCGTGGTGCTCGACCCGGCGGTCGGCTCGGGCGCGTTCTTGCTCGGCGCGCTCGAGGAGCTGACGGCGTTGCGCGCGCGGACCGGCGAGGGGCCGGCCGCGACGGTGCGGCGGGACGTGCTCGCCCGTTCCCTGTACGGGGTCGATCTCAAGCTCACGGCGGTGCGGCTCACTGAGCTGCGGCTGTGGCTCGCACTGGTAGCGGACGAGGAGGAGACCGACCTCGCGCGCTTGGCACCGCTGCCGAACCTCGACGGGCACGTGCGCGCCGGCGATGCGCTGCTCGACCCCCTCGCGGTCGCCGCTACGCTCGGCGGCGGGCCGGCCCTGAGCCTGCGGCGCCCCCAGCTGGACCGCCTGGCCCGCGCGCGCTCCACCCTGTTCGGCCTCGCTGGACCAGAGAAGCGGGCGGCAGCGGGGGAGCTGGCGCGCGCCGAGGCGACGCTCGCCCGCGAGCTGTTCGAGCAGGCAACCACGGCGCTCGATGCCAGGATCAGAGAGCTTCTCGCCGCGGCGCGGGGCCGGGACCTCTTCGGCCGCCCTGGCGGGCTGGACGTCGCGGGACGGGCGCGGCTGCGGCGGCTGCGCGCGGCACGGCAGTCTCTGCGCGCTGCCGCGCGACGGCTCGCGCGCGACGGGGACGCGCCGTTCTTCGCCTTCGAGTCCCATTTCGCGGACGTCCTGGCTCCACCACGGGGCGGCTTCGACCTGGTGCTGGGGAACCCGCCGTGGGTGCGGGGAGAGCGCCTGCCCGCGCAGGTACGCGAGCCCCTGGCGCTGCGCTACCCCTCGTGGCGTCCCTCGGCCGCCCGAGGGTTCGCGCACCTCCCCGATCTCGCCGTCGCGTTCGTGGATCGGGCGCTCGAGCTTGCGGCCCCCGGTGGCACGGTCGCGCTGCTCGTCCCCGCAAAACTGGCGTCTAGCGCGTACGCGGCGCGACTGCGCGCGCGACTCGGGCTCACCACTCGCCTCGAGCGCGCCGCGCCGCTCGCAGGGGCTACGCCTGCGTTCGCGGCCGCGGTGTACCCCATGGGACTGGTCGCGGCGCGCGCCGAACCCCGCCCCGGCGACGAAACCGCCACCGCGCTCGGCCCCAAGTCGGCCGCGCCACGCGTGCCGCAATGCACCCTCCAGGCGCCCGGCCCGTGGATCCTGACGCCCGATGCAGCGGCCGTGGCCCGCCGCCTGAGGGCCACGTTCCCCGCACTGGGCGAGCGCTGGACGCCGCAGCTCGGGGTGAAGACCGGCGCGGACGACCTGTTTCTCGTGCGGCAGCCCACCGCCTGGACGCGACCGGCGATTCGCGGCCGGGACCTCGCCCCCTGGCGCGCCCAGCCCGGCGCGCATCTCCTCTGGACCCACGCGCCGGATGGCCGCGTGCTCGCACGACTGCCGGCGGGATTGGAGCGTGTGCTGGCACCGCACGCCGAGCGGCTGCGCCGCCGCGCCGACTACCGCCGCGGGCCGCCCTGGCAGCTCTTCAGGGTGGCGCTGGCGTGCGCGCCTCACCGCGTAGTCTGGCCCGACCTCGCGCGCCGGCTGCGCGCCGCCGTCCCCGCGGAGCCGCTCGTGCCCCTCAACACGGTGTACGGGATCGCCACGCGGACGCCCGACGACGCGCACGCGTTGGCGGCGCTCTTGAACTCGCGTTGGCTCAGCGCGCTCGCGTCCCTGCATGCCGACCCCGCGCGCGGAGGGTTCCGCCGCTTCAATGCCCGCGTCGTTGCGGGGCTCCCCGTCCCACAGCACGGGGCACCCGCGTGGGCCGCGCTCGCCCAGGCCGGCAGGAATGGCGCGGTGGACGACGACGCGGTGGCGGAGCTGCTCCAGCTCGACGCTTCGGACCGCCGTGCACTCGCCCGAGTGGCCCCGGATACTTTCTGAAGACCTGACGGCGCCTGCGGAGCCGCTCGCGCTGCTGTTGCGCCCCGGCTCCCCGGCGCATCCGCGAGTGGTGGCGCGGCTCGCGGCGCGGGCCCTGCTCGGTCCGGTAGAGGGCCATCTTTCGTTACCCGCGTGGCTCGCCCCCCATCAAGAGCCGGCGGCGAGGCGGCTGTGCGCGATCCTCGACCACTACGGCGGCGCGCTACTCGCCGACGCAGTGGGACTGGGGAAGTCGTACGTGGCCCTGGCGGTCGCGCTCGCGCGTCGAGAGCCGTTCGCGCTCGTCGTCCCCGCGGTGCTCGTGGACCAGTGGCGCGCGCTGCTCGCCAGTCACCGAGCGGAGGCGCCAATCGTCACGCACGAATCCCTCAGCGTATCCCCCGTCCGACGGTCCGCCCGTCCGCCCGTCCGACTGCTCATCGTCGACGAAGCCCACCGCTTCCGGAACCCCACTACCCGGCGCTATGGGGCGCTGGCGATGCTCGCGGTCGGCGCGCGCGTGCTGCTCGTGACGGCCACGCCGGTGCACAACCTTCCCGGCGATCTGTTTCACCTGTTTCGCCTGTTCCTGCGCGACCACGCCATGACGGGGCTCGGACTGCCGTCATTGGCGCGTGCGGCCCGCGGCGACGCGCCGCCGGAGCTCGTGGCACCGGTGGTGGCGCGCCTGACGGTGGCGCGGTCCCGCCAACGGGTTCGCGTAGCCTATGCGCCCGGCGCCCTGTCCCTCGCCTTCCCCGAACGGGGCCCGAGTCGCGTGGTGCGCGCCGGTCCCCTGCCCGACGCGCAGCTCGAGGCGCTGGTAGGCGCGATTCGCGAGCTCGCGGGTGGCGCGCACGCAGCGGCGCTGTTCCGGCTGATGCTTCTCGCGCGGCTCGCCTCGAGTGTTCCGGCATTCCGCGACAGCGTCGGCCGCTACGAGGCATATCTCGAGCTGGCACTCAGTGCCGCGCGGGAGGGGCGAGCGCTCGGGCCCCGCGAGTTCCAGCGCTTGTTCCCCGAACGTGACGGCGGCGGGCTCCAGCTGGCGCTGTTCCCAATACTCCTGGAGGCGGGGCCCGGAACGGTGCGGCCCGACGATCTCGTGAGCGTACGCCGGCTGCGGGGTCTCCCGAGCGATGCCGGCGATCCCAAGGCGGCCGCGCTCGAAACGCTGATCGCGGCAGGCGGCGGCAAGACGATCGTCTTCGCCACCGCGCGCGCCACCGTGAGGCACCTGGCGCGGCGCCTCGCGCCCCGACGCGTGGCTGCCCTGCTGGGCGACGGCGGCACGCTGGGCGGGGCTCCGGCGACGGCGGCCGAGGTGTTGCGCGCTTTCGCTCCGCAGTCGCAGGGCGCGCCACCACCCCGCGCCGCGCTCGAGACCGACCTGCTCATCGCGACCGACCTGTTGAGCGAGGGCCTGAACCTGCAGGACGCCGTCCGGGTGATCCACTACGACCTCCCCTGGACCCCTGCCCGGCTGGCGCAGCGCGTGGGCCGCATCGACCGACTCGGCTCGCCGCACGACGCGATCGAGACGGTGACGTTCCTGCCGCCGGCGGCGCTCGCGGAGGCGTTGCGGCTCGAGGAGCGGCTGGCGGTGAAGGCGCGCGCGCACCTCGCCACGATCGGCGGCGCCGTCCCGGCGAGCGACCTCGACTGGTGCGACCGGCTCGAGCCCCTCGCCCGGGAGGGAGCGTCATGCACCGCTGGCGGGGCGTTCGCGGCGGTCGGGGAGGATACGGCCGGCCAGGCGACGGTGGTGCTCGTCGTACGCCTCGGTGAGCGGGTCGAGGCGATCGTCGTGGACCGGAACGGCGCGCGGCCCGATCCCGCGGCCGCCGCGCGCCTGCTCGAGTCCGCCGCGTCGGCTGAGCCGCGCAGGACCGATCGCGCGGGCTTGGTTCAGGCGATCGAGCAGGCGGCGCCGGGGGTGCGCAGCCGCCTCAACGCCATCGCCGAGGCCCGGTGGCGCGCCGCCGACCGAGATCGTCCCGGCCGCCGGCTCATCCCCTGGATGCTCGCCGCCGCGCGCGCCGCCTCACGGCGCGGCGACGCAAGTGCGCTCGCACGGATCGATTGCCTAGTCTCGCGGCTCGCCGGCGGGATGACCGCAGGTGAGGAGCTCCTCCTCGCGGAGCTGCTCGAGCGCCCGGTGCCCCTCTCGGCGCGGGACTTAGTCGCGTGGCACGAGGGGCTGCCGCCGGCGGAGCCGCCCGCCGGTCCGCCGCATGCCGAGCTCGTCGCCGCACTACTCGTCCTCCATTAGCTTGGGAGCGTGACCTTCGGCACGTTCCTCTTCGATCTCGACGGCACCCTCATCGACTCGGTCGAGCTGATCCTGCGCTCGTACCGGCATACGCTGCGCACCCACCGCGGCGTCGAGCCCCCCGACGAGCTGTGGCTCAAGGGCCTCGGCACGCCGATCCGAGTGCAGCTGCGGCAGTGGACCGACGACCCCGCCGAGATAGACGCCATGGCCCAGACGTACACGACCTACAACCTCGAGCACCACGACGCCCTGGTGCGGCCCTACGACGGCATCGTGAGCGCCGTGACGCGGCTGCGGGAGCGCGGCAAGCGGCTCGGCCTCGTGACCAGCAAGGTGCGGAGCACGGCGCTCCGGGGCTTGCGACTGGCGGGGATCGCGGACGCCTTTGACGTGATCGTCGGCGCCGACGAGGTGGTCCATCCCAAGCCCCACCCCGAGCCTGTCCTCACCGCGCTCGAACGACTCGGCGTGGGCCGCGAGGATGTCGTCTTCATCGGCGACGCGCGGCACGATATGGTATGCGGCCGCGCCGCGGGCGTGGCCACCGCCGCCGCCCTGTGGGGGCCTTTCGACCGCGCGCACCTCGAGGACCTAGAACCCGATTACTGGCTCGAGCGCCCCGAGGACCTGGAGGACCTGCCGTGACCCGCTTCGTTCCCTTCGAGCTCGAGCGCTGGCAGAGCACCTGGGAGAACCGGGTGCGCTTCAACCTGTCCGAGTCGGGAGTCCACCCCCTCTCGATCCAGGAACTCCTGGGCCTCGCGGGCGCCGCGGCGCTGCCGTTGCTCGAAGTCCGGCTCGGCTACAGCCAGTCGAACGGGACCGACGTGCTGCGCGGCCGCATCGCGACACTCTATCCCGGCGCCTCCCCCGACCAGGTGCTCGTCACCTCGGGAAGCTCGGAGGCGAACTTCGTGCTGTGCTGGCGCTTGATCGAGCCGGGCGACAACGTCGCGGTGATGCTGCCCAACTACCTCCAAACCTGGGGGCTCGCCCAGAACTTCGGCGCCCTAGTGCACGGCTTCGAGCTGCACGAGGAGCGCGGCTGGGAGCCGACGCCCGAGGAAGTACGGAGCGCGATCGCTCCGGGGACGAAGCTCGTCGTGGTGACGAATCCCCACAATCCCACCGGTCACGTGCTCTCGGACGAGGGCCGGCGAATGATCCTCGAGCGGAGCGCCGAAGTCGGCGCGTGGCTCCTGGCGGACGAGGTCTATCAGGGCGCGGAGCTGGACGGCCGTACCACGGCGTCGTTCTGGGGGAGCTACGAGCGCGTGATCGTGGTGAACGGGCTCTCCAAGGCCTACGGCCTGCCGGGCCTGCGGATCGGTTGGATCGTCGCGCCTCCCGCACTCACGGCAGAGGCATGGGCGCGCCACGATTACACCACGATCGGACCATCGGGGGCGAGCGACCACCTCGCAGCCGTCGCGCTCGATCCGGGGGTGCGCGACAAGCTGCTCGAGCGCACGCGCCGCATCCTCAAGGCGAACTACCCCGTGCTCGACGAGTGGCTCAAGCGATTCGGCGATGCGTTCCGCTGGCAGGCTCCGCAGGCCGGCGCGATTTGCTGGGTGCGCTACCGGCAGGGCCTGGGTGCGCTCGACATCGTGGAGAAGCTGCGGGCCGAGCACAGCGTGCTGCTCGTGCCGGGGGAGCATTTCGGCGTGCCGGGGCACCTGCGGTTCGGGTACGGCGACGAGCTGCAGCACCTCCAGGAAGCGCTGGCGGAGACAGAGCGGGGCCTGAAACGGATGTTCGCCGACTGACGAGGTGGGTCGCGTCGCGTCTTTCAGTGTAGCGCCGCGTGCAGCAGCACGTAGCTCAAGCCGCCCATCCCCGCCGCCGCCGGGATCGTGAGGATCCAGGCCCACACGATTTGGCCGGCGACGCCCCACCGTACCGCCGACAGCCGCTGCGCGGCTCCCACGCCTGAGATGGCGCCCGTGATGGTATGCGTCGTGCTCACGGGAATACCGAAGTGCGACGCTACGAACAGCGTGATCGCCCCGCTCGTCTCGGCGCAGAAGCCGCCGAAGGGCGTGAGCTTGGTGAGGCGCTGCCCCATGGTGCGCACGATCCGCCACCCACCGGACATCGTCCCCAGGCCCATCGCCGCGCCGCACGCCACAACGACCCACACCGGGATCGCATCCGCGGACGTGAGGTGCAGGGCGCTCACCGGGGGGGGGGAGCTCGCGAACAGCGGCTGGATCGCGGGGGCGGCGAGCAGGCCGACGATGATCCCCATCGTCTTCTGGGCGTCGTTGGTGCCGTGTCCCAACGAATAGGCAGCGGCCGAGACCATCTGGAGCACCCGGAAACTCCGGTCCACCCGTCGTGGCAGGGAGCGCCGCAGGGCCCACGACAGAGCCACCGTCAGGAGCAACGCCAGGGACAGGCCCATCACGGGCGCCACGACGATGAACACGAGGGTCTTGATCCAGCCCGCTTCGATGATCGCGCCGAAGCCGGCTTTCGCCACCGCCGCCCCGGCGTAGCCGCCGATCAGCGCGTGCGACGACGATGTGGGGAGCCCTCCCCACCAGGTGATCAGGTCCCAGATGATCGCGCCGAGCAGCCCGCTCAACACGACCGTGGCGTCCACGATGGTGATGTCAATCATCCCCTTGCCCATGGTCTTCGCGACCGCGGTGCCGAAGATGAAGACCGCGATGAAATTGAAGGCCGCCGCCCACACGACCGCGAACCCGGGGGAGAGGACGCGGGTGGATACGACGGTGGCGATGGAGTTGGCGGCGTCGTGGAAGCCGTTGATGAAGTCGAACGTGAGCGCGACCACGATGATCGCGATCACGCCGGCGACGGAGGCGTGCATCAGGCGTGTTTCAGGGTGATGGACTCGAGCACGTTGGCCACGTCTTCCGACTCGTCCAGCGTGCGCTCGAGGTTGTCGTAGATCTCCTTCCATTTGATGACTTCGAGTGCGTCGCGCTCGGTGGCGAACATGCTGCCCAACGCCTCGTGATAGATGGCGTCGCCTTCTTCCTCGAGCCGCTTCGCCTCGATGCAGAACCGCATGACGTCGTCGCCCTTCTTGAGGCGGCCCACGCCGTCGGCCAGCACCGCCACCATGCGCTGGATCACCTCGGCGAGTCGCTTGACCCCGTCGGGCGAGGGGCCGAGGCGGAAGATCTCCGAGCGGCGGGCGGTGCCGTCCATCGTGTCCATCACATCGTCCAAGTCGGAGGCGAGCTTGTGGATGTCCTCGCGGTCGAGCGGCGTGATGAAGGTCCGGTCGAGGCGGTTCACGACTTCGTGGGTAACCTGGTCGGCCTCGTGCTCGAGGCGCTTGATCGCCTCGACGTGCGGCCTGCGGCGCTCCGGGGGCGCCTCGAACAGCTCGCGCAGGTGGCGCGCGGCTTCCACGTTGCGGCTCGCGACCGCGACGAACAGATCGAAGAACTTCTCTTCACGGGGCAGCAGGCGCACGGCGGGACCCTCGCGGTCGAGAGGGAGTCGAGTCGCCCGGAAACATAGCGGGGACCGGCGGGGGCAACTAGGTTAGTGCCCCGGCGCCATGGCAACCACGCAACAGCCGCAGACGGACTTCGTCCGGGCGATCTCCCGGCTCGACGCGACGGCCCTCGTCGTGGGCTCGATGATCGGGTCGGGGATCTTCATCGTCTCGGCCCAGATCGTGCGCGACGTGCACGCGCCCGGCCTGTTGCTGCTCGTGTGGGCGCTCTCCGGGCTCGTCACCCTCATGGGGGCGCTCACTTACGGCGAGCTCGCGGCGATGTTCCCCCGCGCAGGCGGGCAGTACGTGTACCTGCGCGAGGGGATCTCGCCCCTCTTCGGTTATCTGTACGGCTGGACGCTGTTCGTAGTGATCCAGACCGGCACCATCGCCGCCGTGGCGGTCGCCTTCGCGCGCTTCACCGCCGTCTTGTTCCCCGCCCTCGCCCCGGACGTGTTCCTCGGGCGTACGATCGCCTTCCCCCAGCCGATCGGCCCGATCACCGTCGGCCTGTCGCCGCAGCGCCTGCTCGCCATCGCCTCCATCGTCGTGCTCACGCTGATCAATGTGCGTGGGGTCAGGACGGCAGCGTTCATCCAGACGACGCTCACCGCGATCAAGACGGCGGCGCTCGCCGCGCTCATCCTGCTCGGTCTCACCATCGGCCGCAACGCGGCAGCGATCGCCGCCAACTTTGGTCTCGCCTTCTGGCCCGCGGGCGGGCTCACCTTCGCCCTGCTGCCGGTGGTGGCCGCCGCCATGGTGGGCTCGCTGTTTTCGATGGACGCCTGGAACAACGTCGGCTTCGCGGCGAGCGAGCTCAAGGAGCCGACGCGCGATCTGCCGTTCGCGATGGCGTGGGGTGTCCTCATCGTCACGGTGCTGTACCTGCTCGCGAACGTCGCCTACCTGCACGTGCTCCCCGCGCGCGATATCGCGAGCGCCCCCCAGGATCGCGTCGCCACCGCGGCGCTACAAGCGATCCTCGGCAACGCCGGGCTGTACGTGATGGCGGTGGCAATCATGATCTCGACGTTCGGCTGCAACAACGGGCTGATCCTCTCGGGGGCGCGCGTCTACTACGCGATGTCGCGCGACAACCTGTTCTTCCGGTCCGCCGGCGTGTTGCACCCGCGGTACAAGACGCCCGCTGTCGCGCTCGTCGTCCAGGCGGCGTGGACCAGCATCCTGTGTTTGTCGGGGACGTACAGCCAGCTGCTCGAGTTCGTCATCTTCGCGGCGCTGCTGTTCTACATGCTCACCGCCGTGGGACTGTTCGTGCTGCGGCTCAAGCGTCCCAGCGTCGAGCGCCCGGTGCGCGTCTTCGGCTATCCCTGGCTGCCGGCGGCGTACCTCGCCCTCACGAGCCTGATCGCCTGCGCGCTACTCGTCGAGAAGACCACCTACTCGGGATTGGGCCTGCTGTGCGTCGTCCTGGGCGTGCCCGTCTACTTCATTTGGCGGGCGACGACTTCGGGTAGTCCCCGAGGAGCTTGATCTCGGCGCCCTGCGCCTGCAGGGCGGCGAGCACCTGCTGCATCGCGGTATCGGCGACCCGCCCTTCCACGTCGAGATAGAAGAGGTACTGCCACGGCGTCCCTCGGTCGGGGCGGCTTTCGAGCTTCGTGAGATTGAGCCCGGCCTCGGCGAAGGGCGCGAGCGCCCGCGCCAGCGTGCCGGGGCGGTGGGGGAGCCGCAGGCGCAGAGTGGTCTTGGAGGGCACGCCCGCCGCCGGCGCGACGGGCTCGCGGCCAAGGAGGAGGAAGCGCGTCTGGTTGTGCGGCTCGTCCTCGATCCGCTCGACCAGGATGTCGAGGCCGTAGCGGCGCGCGGCCAGCACTCCCGCGACTGCGCCTACCATCCGATCGCCGCGCCGCGCCACCTCGGCCGCGGCCCCCGCCGTGTCGTAGAATGCCACGACCTCGACACCCGCGAGCCCCGAGAGAAAGCGCTCGCACTGCGCGAGGGCGACCGGATGCGACAACACGCGCCGCAGCCCTTCGCGCCCGGCTCCCGGCGCGGCGAGGAGGCAATGATGCACCGGGGCGACCACCTCTCCCACGATCGCGAGGCCGGAGTCGGCGATCAGGTCGAAGTTGGTCGCGATCGAGCCCACGAGCGAGTTCTCGATCGGCAACAGACCCCACTCCGCCCGGGACTCGAGCACCGCCTGAGCCACGTCGCGGAACTCGCGACAGGGGAGCGAGACCGCCTGCGGGTGCATCAGGAAGAGCGCTTCTTCGCTGTAGGCGCCCGGCTCGCCCTGAAAGGCTATCCGATTGTTTTGCATCGGGTTACAGTAACAGGCGCGGCACCTTGCCGATAGTGAGCTTCGGGATATATTCGGGTCTAATGCACATCCCACCACCGCACACGCCACCGATCCCTCGTCCGCCGGCACCGCGCGGTCGTTGTCCCGATTGCGGCGCCGGTCTGGTGCGGCAGTCGGGGTGCCTGGTGTGCGTGCAATGCGGATGGGCGCGCTGTGCGTCGAAGGCGGTCAGGCGGTCGGGCGGTCGGGCGGTAGAGTGAAGCGAAGCGGGATGCAGCTGTCGTTGTTGCGGTCGGGCAGTCCGGCCGCCCGCCCGTCCGGCCTTCCTGTCCTCGACCAGCGCTTGCGCGGCACCAAGTTCGTGTCGCTCACCCCCAAGTCCCTGCTCAACTCGCCGCAGCAGACCGGCGTGGATTTCTGGTCGATCAACCCGTACGTGGGCTGCGAGTTCGGCTGCAGCTACTGTTACGCCCGCTACGCGCACCGCTACGTGGTCGAGCGGGCGCACGACGCGGGACGCCTGAGCGACGCGGAATTGCGGGAGTTCCGAGGCCCGCACGGCTGGGAAGCGTTCGAGCGCCGCATCTTCGTGAAGCAACACGTCCTAGAGCGCTTGGAGTCGGATCTGCAACGGTACTTCCGGACCGCCCGACCGCCGGACCGCCCTACCGTCCCCATTGTGATCGGCACCGCGACGGATCCTTACCAGCCCGCCGAGCGGCGCTTCCGTGTGACGCGGGCGATCCTGGAGGGGTTGGCTCGCTACGAGGGCCTTTCGGTCGGCATCATCACCAAGAGCCCGCTCGTCACACGTGACATCGACCTGCTGCGGCGTCTCGCCGCCCGCTCCGATCTCGAAGTGTACGTTTCGCTCATCGCGCTGGACCCGAAGCTGATCCGGACGTTCGAAGTTCGCTCGCCGCTCCCCGCAGTGCGGCTGCGCGCGCTCGCCAGGCTCACCAGCGCCGGCTTGAACGCCGGCCTGATCGTGGCGCCGGTTCTCCCGGGAGTGACTGACGACGTTCCCCACCTGGAAGCGCTCTTCCGGGCGGCCCGGGAGGCCGGTGCCAAGTTCGTCCACGCGGGGCCGCTGCGGCTGTACGCGGGCGTGCGGGACCGCTTTCTCCCGCTCCTCGAGGCGCACTTCCCCGAGCTCGCGGCGCGCTATCGGCGCGCCTACGCGCGTCACGCGGGTGCGCCACGCGAGTACTCGGCGGCGCTCAACGCCCGCGTGCAACGACTCCAGGCGAAGCTCGGCCTGCCCGTGAACAACGGGATGGAAGACCGCTATCGCGCGACACGGCCGGCGCCCCAGGGGGAGCTCGCCTTCTAACGTCCTTCCGCCCACGCCTCCGCGACGGCGCGGATGGTGCCCGGCGCGTTCCCTTCCGCCCGGTTGTTGACGAGCACCAGCGCCTCCATATGGCGGCGCGTGGCCTCGACGATGAGGCGCACCAGGTCCTGCCGCAGCTCGGGGATCGGTTCGCGGACGTGATCGTAGGGCTCGAACAGCTTCACGGCGTCGGCATAGGGGCGACCCGGCCGCAGCAGCGCGCGGGCCACGGTGAAGTCCGCCGGGAACACCCACGGCAGCTCGAGCTGCGCGCCGATGGGCGGCATCTCGTTCCAGGAGTTGAACACGTGCGCCACCCCGTGGCGCGCCAGCACGGCGCCGTGCAGCGGATGAAGCAGCTCCGGGTCGCGGAGCTCGACGGCGTAGCGGAAGTCTCGCGGCAGCCCGCCCAGGAAGCCGTCCAGCTCCTCGGCCCAGGCGCCGGGGTCGGGAAGATCCTTCCCCCGCATCGCCTGGAACTCGAACACGAAGCACGCGGCGTGATCGCGGAACGCCCGAGCGTAGGGCCCGAGCACCGCTTCCTTGAACAGCGCGACGTTCAGGAAATCGGGGTTGCGCAGGCCGGAGAGGTTGCCCCAGCGCCGGTCCTGGTTGAAGCGCCGGGCGGTGATCCGGTCCCACACCTTGCTGACGCAGGGGAAGCCGGGCGGCAGTGACCTCGCGTACGCGGCGAGCACTGCTTCCGAGGGCGGCTCGTAGAACGCGCTGTCGATGCCTACGGTGCGGAACAGCGGGTAGCGTGAATACTCCTCGAGCCGTTTCGCGGGCTCGGGACCGTGATAGGAGCGATGGTAGACGTCGCCCGCCCAGCCGTCGTAAGTCCAGGTCGAGGTGCCGAAGCGCCGGGCGAGCGATACCAAATCGGAGGCCGGCGGGGCCAGCGCAGCGACCTGATCGAAGAGACCTGGTTGATTGCGACCGGACATGAGAGGTAAGAATATACCGAGCGGTTCTGGCGCTCTCCGCCCCTAGAAGCTCAACGTCGTCCCGAGGCTGAAGTGGACCCGGGTGATGTGCGCATCCTGCCCCACGACGAGCGAGCCCTCCTCATTCTTCAGCCCAAGGTTGTGGCTGTATACCGTCAGGTCACCGCGGAACCCCCAATCGAGCCGGCCCACGCTCCGCACCGGAATGAACTCGAGGCCTGCGCCGACGTGCCAAGTGTTCGGTAGCAGGCTGCTGAACAGGCCGGCCCGGCCCACCCAGCGCGAGGTGCCGTCTCCCAGAGGCTGACCGTTGAATCGCGCATCGGTCACGCGATACCAGCTGCGCCCGTATCCGGCCTTCACGAACGGCTGCAGTCCGCCCACCGCGATGTTGTAGCGGAGGCTGCCGGTGTATTCCCACATGTCGAGCTTGGCGCTGAGGGGAAAGCGCCCGGCTATCGTGCTCACGTCTGCGTCTGCGCGCAGCGCGCCGTGCGAGTGGCGCAGGGTGTTCTCGCTCGCGAACCGCCGACCGAGAAAGAGGCTGATCCCGTAGTAGGGGGACGACACCCGGTCCACGTCGGGCGGCGCCACGTTCACCGAGAACGTGTCGGACGCGGCGAGCGCCCGCACCTGTTCCAAAAAGGGAACGGCGAGCTCCGGAAAGCCGAGGAGATTCAGGAACTCCTTCGGCACCTTGACTGAGGAGACCCCCACAGGCATGCCGATGAACCGAAACGGGACGTCCTCGGAGCCGAAGAACGCAGGGTGGGCGTGGCGGTTGCTCGCGCGGAGCGGTCCGGTGACGAGCCGGAAGGCGAGGTCGAACGGTGGCATGGTCACGAGCGTGGGCAGCGTGAGGTTGAAGAACCCCCACCCCGTCCAGTAGTTGTCTTGCTGGCTGGCCGGGAAAAACGAGGCCAGGCGGTGCGGGCGATAGCGCTCGTACCCCGCCGCCGCCCCTGCGCGGTTCCACCCGCCATTGTACGGCGGTGCGAGGATCGAGGTGTTTCCGGTCTCGGCGTAGCGCACGATTCCGGCGAACGGGGATCGGGTCGCTGGATATCCAAAGCGCACCGGCAGCACGAGCCAGGCCCACGCTCGGCGCGCGACGGGATCCGTCCGCACGAGCGGCAGCACCAGCTCCCAGTCGGGGACGATCTCGAGCCGGTCGGGATTGTCGAGGCGTACGACCTTATGCGCCTCGGACGCCGTGGAATCCGGCGGCGCGCGGAAGATGTCCCAGCGCGTGCTCACCAACTCGCCGGTATTCTGCGGCCCCACGTCCTTATACAGGCCGGGGAACGGATACGACCCGTGACTCGCCCGGCCGAGCCGGCTCGGCGTGGCGATGAGCTGTTGCAACCCGCGGTTGTCCCCACCGATGAACACGATCGGGTGCAGATTGAGCTTCGTCTCCGCCTCGTCCAGGTAGGCCTGGCGCCGAATCTGCCGCCAGACTTCACGCTCGCCGACCCGCTCCTGCCGCAGCCCCTGCAGCTGTCGCTCCCACTCCGTGCGGGGGGCGTAGACGTCGGGCGTTAGGTAGTCGGCGATGAACACCCAGTGGTGGAAGTAGTACTCCACACGGCGAATGACCAACTCGGCGGGCGCAGCCGGCCCCTCGAACAGCTGCGACATCTCGGCGGCCGCCAGCGGCTCGGCTCCCCGAGCCCCGCGCGGCGTGACCACGACGTTGATGTGCTCCCAGTCTCCCTCGTGGACGTTACCAGCATCGTTGTATGGGTAGAAAAACCAATACTGGAGGACGAGCTCATACCGCGGCAGCTCGAAGCCCGCTCCGCGCACCTCACTGACGAACGGATGCACGAACGACTTCGCAAAGCCGAGGTACTTCCGAGCAATCGAGCCGCGTACGCTCCCCTCGAATTCCCGGTTCCAGGACGCCGCGTCCTGTCCGGGAAAATCGAAGTACATGACGTAGTGGAGGTCGAGATCCGCCCGGGGCGAGCTCGCTGAGCGAGGCGGCTCAGGCGCGAACCGGTCGATGAGCCGCAGCAGGCGACAGTCGGGCGTCGTGTCCCCAACGGTGCCCGGGGCGCCCGTCCCGCGGCAGGCTGCACCCCCGAGCTGGTCGAAATCGATGGTCTCAGTGCCGAGCAGCCGGGGGCGCGCCTGGGACAGGTCGAACGCGTCGATGAAGAGCGTGGACGCGTCTCCCCCCTCCACGAACCGCCGGAAGTCCATCGGGAAATCGACCGAGTTCCGCACCATCCAGGGTGCGAATCTGACCGCCAGCCTCCGGAGCCACCGCTCACGGGCATCGTCGATGCCGTCCCGCGGCGCCTCGTCGCGGTAACCCGGCGTCGTGGAATCACCGAAGAGATGGAACTGCCGATTCGCAGGCGTCGCCTGCACCGGGAGGACGATTTCCCGCGGGGCTGATTTCGGTCTGCCATCAGAAGTCAAAATGTATCAATAAGTTATCAATCCTGTAACCACCTTGCGGCTGTCTCGATCTTCGGGATATATTCGGGTCACTGTTGGCTCGGCACAATGACCCAGAAACCTCATCTGACAAGCGCGCACGCCGCCTGCTGCTGGATCCCGCTCTTCGCGCTCCGCTGCGAGGAGGCGCGGCGTCCCGAGCTTGCCGCCCGGCCTGGTGCGCTGCTGTCGCCCGAAGACCCTCGCCGGCTGTGGCAGGTCTCGCCGCTCGCGCGGCGCACGGGTGTGAAGCCGGGTCTTACCGTCAGCCAGGCGATCGGCCTCTGCCCGGCGCTGCGGCTGTGCGAGCCCGACCCCGTGCACTACGACGAGCAATTCACCCGGCTGCTCACCGCGCTCCGCGCCGTGAGTCCCGTCCTCGAGCCGGCGGAGCTGGGGCGGGTGTACGTGGG
>WNGJ01000573.1_pt1 | contig 33868 bp, 32 predicted proteins | sample 5400611 | NCBI WGS metagenome assembly WNGJ01 (sample SAMN13153375, study PRJNA577476) | soil metagenome | isolation source: 40 cm soil or saprolite under Garry oak tree replicate 1 | place: USA:California | collected 2016-06-15
ACGAATGCCGATCCCGACTTGATCACCGTTCCGATTCCAGGAAACGACGACGCGATTCGCGCGGTCTCCTTGATCACGGGCGCGATCTCGGATGTGATCGCCGAAGCCCGGCGGCAGATGCCCCTGCGTGAGTCCGCGACGGGCGAAGAAGGAGAAGGCACGACGTACTCGACCGAGACGGGTGAGGCCGATGTGGAAGGTGATCGCAAGAAGCGGCCGGCGCGGCGGAAGCGGCGCCCGAAGCCCGAAGCGATCGCGGCCCGCCTGAAAACGGAAGAGGCGCCGGCGTCCGCGGAACCCGTCAGCGGGGAGAAGGCGTAACAACTCGAGCTGGATGAACACACCGACCGCCGCCCCCGGGCTTCACGGCGCGAGGGCGGCGTTTTTATGAGGAAGGGAAAGGGAAAGGACGCAATGACTTCTGTGAAAGAGATTCCGACGAAACTCGTGGCCGAGCTCCGCGCTCGGACCGGTGCGGGCATGATGGACTGCAAGAGCGCGCTGCAGGAATGCGGCGGTGATCTCGATAAGGCCGTCGACATTCTGCGCAAGAAGGGTGCAGCCAAAGCCGAGAAGCGCGCGGGGCGCGAAGCGTCGGAAGGGTGGATCGGATCCTACGTTCACCATGATGGTTCCGTGGCCGTACTCGTCGAGCTGAACAGCGAGACGGATTTCGTGGCGCGCACGGACGACTTCAAGGCGCTGGCCAAGGAAATCGCGGTGCACGTCGCGGCCACCAAGCCGCTGGCGGTCCGCATCGAGGACCTGCCGGCCGACCTGGTCCGGCGCGAACGCCAGGTCTATGAGGCACAGGTCGCCGAGCAAAAAAAGCCCGAGAACATCCGCGCCAAGATCGTGGACGGCATGATGAAGAAGTTCTACGAAGACAACGTCCTGCTCGAGCAGAAATTCGTGAAGGACGACAAGCGGACCGTCGGCGATCTGGTGAAAGAATTGTCCGGCAAGACCGGTGAGAAGGTCGAGGTGCGGCGGTTTGTGCGCTTCGAGCTCGGAGGCAACTGAGTGCCAAAGCAGCTCGCCTTCACGCGTGCGCTTCTCAAATTATCCGGAGAGGCGTTTGCGGGTGGGCGAGCTTCCGGCATCGATTTCGCCGTCATCGAGCGCCTGGCCGATGAGCTGAAATCCGTCGCCGCGACCGGCGTGCAGCTCGGTCTCGTGATCGGTGGCGGCAACATCCTCCGCGGCACGGCGGCGAGCGACCAGGGCATGGATCGCGTCTCCGCGGATTACATGGGGATGCTCGCCACTGTCATCAACGCGCTCGCGCTGCAAGACATTCTCGAGAAGAAGGGCGTGGACACGCGCGTCATGACGGCGATCCGGATGGAGGAGCTGGCGGAGCCCTACATCCGCCGGCGCGCGGTGCGCCATCTCGATAAGGGGCGGATGGTGATTTTCGCCGGCGGGACCGGCAATCCCTACTTCTCCACCGACACCGCCGCGGTGTTGCGCGCGCTCGAGATTGAGGCACAGGTGATTCTCAAGGCGACCAACGTCGACGGGATCTATACCGCGGATCCCAAGAAAGAACCTTCCGCGAAGTTCTTGCCGACCCTGACGTTCCAGGAAGCGCTGGTGAATGGCTACGCCGTGATGGACGCCAACGCCTTCGGGTTGTGCAAAGAGAACAAGCTCCCCATCGTGGTGTTCAACATCAACCAGCCCGGCGCGACGGCGAGGGTTCTGGCCGGTGAGCGCGTCGGCACGATCGTCCAATGACCCCCACGCTGAACGATCACGTCAAGCACGCGAAGCAGCTCATGGACAAAGCGGTCGAGGCGGTGAAGCGCGAATTCTCCACGGTCCGCACCGGGAAGGCGACGACGGCGTTGCTCGATCTGGTGCGGGTCGAAGCCTACGGCAACGAAATGCCGCTCACGCAGGTGGCGAGCGTCGCCACGCCGGAGCCGAAGCTGCTGACGGTCCAGCCGTGGGATAAGAGTCTGATGAAGGCCGTGGAGAAGGGCATTCTGGCGTCCGATCTGGGACTCACGCCGTCGAACGACGGCAACATCATTCGCATCCCGCTGCCGCCCTTGACCGAGGAGCGGCGCAAGGAGCTCGTCAAAGTCGTGCACAAGTTCGCCGAAGAGGGTCGGGTCGCCATCCGACACGCGCGCACCGAGACGATGAACAAGATCAAGAAGACAGAGCACGTCTCGTCGGACGATCAGAAGCACTCCGAGAAAGAAGTGCAGAAGGCGCACGACGACCATCTCAAGGCGGTCGACGCCGCCGTCAAGGCCAAAGAAGCGGAGATCATGGAAGTCTGATGTTGCCAGGACCGATACCGCGCCACATCGCGATCATCATGGACGGCAACGGCCGCTGGGCGAACGAACGCCGGCTGCCGCGGCCGTTCGGCCATCGCGCGGGAATGAAAGCCGTCCGGGAAGCCGTCGAGGGGGCGATCGCGGAAGGGGTCGAGGTCCTGACGCTCTTCGCGTTCTCGGACGAAAACTGGAACCGCCCGGCGCCCGAGATCTCCGCGCTGATGGACCTGCTCGAGGAGTATATCGCCAAAGAAGCTGCCGAGCTGCGGGGGCAAGGCGTGCGGGTGCACGTGCTCGGCGACCGGAGCCGACTGACCCCGGGCGGGCGCGCCGCGGTCGAGCGCGTCGAGCGTGAGACCGTGGGTGGCGACAAGCTATCTCTCAACCTCTGCATCTCGTACTCGTCGCGCGGCGAGATCGCGCGGGCGGCGCGACTGCTCGCGGAAGAAGTGCTGAAGGGCACCAAGAAGTTGGAAGACATCGACGAAGAGGCGATCCGGTCCAGGCTGTATACCGCGCCGTGGGGTGATCCGGACCTGTTGATTCGGACCTCCGGCGAGCAGCGCCTGTCGAACTTCCTCCTCTGGCAACTCGCGTACACCGAGCTCTACATCACGCCGGTGTTGTGGCCCGACTTCAACCGCCGCACGCTGCGCGACGCCATTCTCGATTATCAACGGCGCGATCGGCGGTTCGGCAAAGTCACCGCGTCCTGATGCCCTCGCAAAACCTGGTGCAGCGTATCGCCGTCTCCGCGGTCGCCATTCCGCTCGTGATCGGCATCATCTGGCTGGGCGGCTGGACGCTGGCGGGGACGCTGGCGCTGCTGGGGGTGCTGGGCGCGCGCGAGGTTTACGACTTCGGACGCCGCCAGGGCATCGAGGCACTGGAGCGCACCGGCTGGCTCGCGGCCGCGGCGACTCCGCTCCTCGTCTACTGGGCGAAAGGCTTCGCGCTCTACCTGGGCGCTATCTGGCTCATGCTCGCACTGGTGATCGCGATGGCACGGCGCGGACCGACCGGCCGGCCGCTGACGAGCGTTTCGATCACGCTGTTCGGTTGCGTCTACGCGTCGGGGATGCTGGCTTTTCTGATCGCGATCCGGCACGGCAGCCACGCCGCCGTCCGGCCCGTGGCATATGTCCTCCTGACGCTGTTCCCGCTCGTCATCACCTGGATCTGCGACACGGCTGCGATGGTGGTAGGCACGGCCGTCGGAGGACCGAAACTCGCTCCCGTGCTGTCTCCCAAGAAGACGCAAGCCGGTGCGGTCGGTGGTACGCTCGGTGGCGTGATCACCGCGCTCGCGCTCGGCGAATTCGTGCTGAACCGGGAAGGCTGGAGCTTCAGCGCGGGACAGCTGTTGCTGTTTGGTCTCGCCGTCTCCATTGTCGGGCAGATCGGCGACATCGCGGAATCGCTGTTCAAGCGCGAAGCGGGCCTTAAGGATTCTTCGTCCCTGATTCCGGGCCACGGCGGCGTGCTCGATCGACTCGACTCACTGTACTTCGTGATCCCTACGGCGGCAGGATTGTATCGCATGTTCGGGATGATATGAGCGTCGGCGTCGCGGTCCTGGGCTCGACGGGGTCGATCGGCCGATCCACGCTCCAGGTGCTGTCGCGCCAGCGGGATCGCTTTCGCGTCGTGGCGATCACCGGCCATTCGAACAAGGATCTGCTCACCCAGCAGGCCGCGGAGTGGAAGCCGGCGTTCGTCGGACTCGTGAATGGGGTGGGAAAGGGGGACGAGGGACGGGGGAAGGGTACTGCCTGCCTCGTCGAAGCTGCGACGCACCCCGACGTAAAAATTGTCGTGAATGGCATTGTGGGTGCCGCCGGGCTCGAGGCGACGCTCGCCGCCTTGCGCGCTGGGAAGCGGGTCGCGCTCGCGAACAAGGAAACGCTCGTGATGGCAGGCGAGCTGGTCGCGCAGGCGGCTCGCGAGGGCGGCGGCGAGATCGTGCCGGTGGATTCCGAGCATAGCGCCGTGCTGCAGTGCGTGGCGGGCCGGCAGCCGGCCGAGCTGGCGCGCCTCATTCTCACGGCGTCGGGTGGTCCGTTCCGCACGTGGGGGCCGGAGCGCGTCTCCCGTGCGACGGTCGCCGAGGCACTGAAGCATCCGACCTGGACCATGGGCAAGAAGATCACGGTCGATTCGGCGACGCTCGTGAACAAGGCACTCGAGGTGATCGAAGCGCACTTCCTGTTCGACGTGCCGTACCAGAAGGTGGACGTCGTCATACATCCCCAGTCGGTGATTCACGGTTTTGTGGAGTTCGTAGACGGTTCGGTGCTGGCTCAGGTGGGCTTTCCGACGATGGAGCTGCCGATTCTGTATGCCTTGACCTACCCCGATCGTGTACCGGATGAGGGCGTGCGCCGCTTTGATCCCGTCGCCGCCGGCACGCTGACATTCGAGCCCCTACAGCCAGAGCGCTTCCCGTCGTACGTCATTGGCCGCGAGGCGGCGCGGCTCGGCGGCACGGCACCGGCGCGCTTCAACGCGGCGAACGAGGTTGCGGTGCAGCTCTTTCTCGATGAGCGCATCCCCTTCGGGCGCATTGCGGAGATCATCGAGCGCGTGACGAAACAGACGCCGCAGCGCGGCGACGCCACTTCTCTCGAAGCGGTGCTCGCCGCGGACGCCGAGGCGCGGCAGCTGGCGCGGGAGGCCGCGTGCTCCTGACCATCGCGTCGCTCATCGTTGTACTGGGTGTGCTGATCTCGGTGCACGAATTCGGCCATTTCATCGTCGCCAAAGCGGTGGGCATTCAGGTGCTGCGGTTTTCGCTAGGATTTGGCCAGCCCCTGATCGCCTGGCGCCGGGGCGAGACGGAATACTGGATCTCGTGGATCCCGCTCGGCGGGTACGTGAAAATGGCGGGCCTCGAAGAAGAAGGCATGGCGGGCGAGCTCGAAGGTGGCAAAGCCAGCGTGCCGATCGATCCGGCGCGCGCGTTCGACAAGAAGCCGCTGTGGGCACGGATGGCGGTGATCTTGGCGGGTGTCACGATGAACGTGATTCTCGCGTTTGTGATCTACACGGGTCTCGGCATTGCGGTAGGCAATCCCACTCGACCCACGACCCAGATTGACACCGTGCTTGTCAGCCGGCTGCCTCAGGGAGCGAAAGCGCTCGCCACGCTACAACGCGGTGACCGCATCACCACGATCAACGGCGATACCGTTCGAACGTGGGAGGATGTGCAGACGCATCTGCTCAGGGATACCGGCACGGTGCTCCTGCAGCTGGCGGGGAAGGGCACGATTCAGTTCACACAGCCCCGCGACGACAACGAGCGGCTCGCGCTCGCCCGCTGGGGTCTGGAGCCGCTCATGCCGGCGCGGATTGGGAAGGTGCTGCCGGGTGAGCCGGCGAAACGCGCGGGCCTGCAACCTGGCGATTTGGTCGTGCGCGCCGGGGCCGACACCGTCCGGTCGTGGAGCGATCTGATCCACAGACTGTGGATGAATCCGGAGCGGCCCATCGCGCTCAGCGTGATGCGCGGGGATTCCCTGCTCCAGCTCAGTGTCACCCCACGTACCGAAACCGAGCCGGATAGTCTGTCGCCGCGACCCAAGACGTTCGGCTACATCGGCGCCGAGGGAGGCTTTGTGGTCAATCGGCGCATATCGGTCGGCCAGGCGTTTGCAGACGGCGCGAAGCAGACCGCGAGCACGGTTGGTGTGATGGTCGAGAGCGTCAGACGCCTGGTGTTGGGCCGCGCGTCGGTCCGGGACGTGGGAGGGGTCATCACGATCGCCCAGGTCTCGGGCCAGGCTGCGCGCCTTGGCATCGTACAGTTCCTGAGCTTCCTCGCGTTCTTCTCCATCAGTCTCGCGGTGCTGAACTTGCTGCCGATCCCGGTGCTGGACGGCGGGCACGCGATGTTCCTCGTCGCCGAGGGCATTCGCCGCCGGCCACTCTCACCGCAGCTGCGGCTGCGACTCACCCAGCTCGGCATGCTCGTCGTACTCGCGATCATGGTCGTGGCCTTGAGCAACGATGTCCTCCGACTCTTCCGTTAACGACGCGCTGGCCGACTACGCTGCCGGACGGATAACTACGCAGCAGCTGGTGGGCGTGGTGGCGGCTGCTTACTACGGGGATGGGGGACGGGGGACGCGGGACGGGTTGAAGCCGGTCATTGATGTGATTGATCGCGCGCATCCGGGGATCGTGGAACTCTCTGCGGCTTCGGACAAACCAGGGTTTTCCGTGCGCCTTGCGGAGCGGCCATTTCCAAAGCGACTCGAGGGCGAGCTTCGGCAGGCGGTAGCAGCGGTAGTTACCCTTCCCGCGTCACCCGTCCCCCCTCCCGGGTTGTTCACCAGGATTGTACGAGTCATCCGTCGAGTCTTCAGCGCATAAGCCGCACCACTAACCCGACTAGCAGCACCAGACCCACAGCCACGCCCGCAAGGACCAGCCACATCCGCCGGCCAGACTGCGGATCGCGCAGCCCCTCCCGCTGTGTCGTTCCCATCGGCGCCGTGCCCATTGTGGCTGTCGGCCTGAGTTTCTGCTGGACTTCGTCCAGATCCGCGCGCAGCTCGGCGGCGTTGGCGTAGCGGTCGTCCGGATGCTTCGCCAGACATTTCATCACCACCCGCTCGAACCGCTTCGACAGTTCGGCGCGCTTGCGACGGAGCGACGGCGGCGGATCCTCCACGTGCATGCGCGCCAACTCGAACCAGTCGTTCGAGCTGAACGGCACCTCACCGCTCGCGGCCTTGTAGAGCGTGATTCCGAGTGCGTAGAAATCCAGCCGCTGGTCGAGAGGCCGCCCCTGGGCCTGTTCAGGCGACAGATAGTGCGGGGTCCCGATCGTCATGTTCACTCCGGTGGAAGCGACGTAGCCGGAGACCGCCCGCGCAATGCCGAAGTCGGTCAGCACCGCCGCGCCATCGGAGCGAATCAAGACGTTGTCGGGCTTCAAGTCGCGATGAATGACGCCTTGCTGGTGCGCGAACTCAAGCGCCGCCGCGATGTCGCGCGCGAGCCGGAGGATATCCTCCTCGGGCAGCGGTCCCTCGCGCGCGATCCGCGCCCCCAGACTGTCGGCACAGAGGTCCATCGCGAAGTAGACGTGCTCGCCCGTCTTCGCGACGGAGCGAATGCGGATGATGTTAGGGTGCTCGAGCTTTGCCGCCGTCTCGCTCTCGTTGCGAAACCGGCTCTCGAACTGGGCATCGCCCGCGTAGCGGGGCTTGAGGACCTTGATCGCGACCGGAGTCCCATCGGGCGCCCGGCCGACGAACGCCCAAGCAAAGCCCCCTTGGCCCAGGAGCCGCTCCAGGGTATAGGGGCCAAGCGTTTGGCCGACGAGGTCGGTAGCGGCCTGACTCACTTTACAAAGGGGTGCAAGTCGGTTAACCTACGGCGCTTCCAACGATTAGGGAACAGGGACGATGTACGATAAGACGACGCCGGTCAGGAAACACGGGCTGCACGACCGGGACACCGGTTCGAGCCGGGTCCAGGTGGCGCTGCTCACCGAGCGGATCAACAGCCTCACCGAGCACTTCCGGGTTCACGCGAAGGACTTCCACGGGCAACGGGGTCTGCTGCGCATGGTCAGCCGCCGGCGCCGCCTGCTGGAGTACTTGAAGCGCACCGATCTCGCGAAGTACCGGCAGCTCATCGACGAGCTCGGTCTCCGACATTAAGCCGTGCAAGGCGTCGTGCTGGGCGCCCCGGGAAGAGCACCGGGGCGCTCGGCGTGTTTTCCAGTGCTCTAGACAGGTAATGCAGTGAAGCGTGTAGAAACAAATTTCGCCGGCCGGACCCTCAAAATCGAATCGGGGCGGCTGGCCAAGCAGGCGGCAGGGTCGTGTCTCGTGCAGTTCGGCGAAACGGTCGTGCTGGCCGCCGTGACCGTCTCCGACAACCTTGCAAACCTGCCGTATTTCCCCCTGACCGTCGAATACCGCGAGAAGGCCTACGCCGCCGGAAAGATTCCCGGCGGCTTTTTGAAGCGCGAAGGCCGGCCGTCCGACGAGGAAATCACCTCGGCCCGCGTGATCGACCGGTCGGTGCGGCCGCTCTTCCCCGAAGGCTTCAAGAACGAAGTGCAGGTCTTCGTCTACGTGCTCTCGGCCGACCAGGAGAATGACGCGGATGTCCTCGGCGTCGTGGCGGCTTCGACGGCGCTCTCCCTGTCGAAGGTGCCGTGGAACGGTCCGATTGCGGCCGTCCGCGTCGGCCGCGTGGAGGGGGCCTGGATTCTCAATCCGACGTTCCAGCAACTCGAGTTCTCCGATGTGGACATCACGGTCTCGGGTTCGCGCGAATCGATCGTCATGGTCGAAGGCGGCGCGCTCGAGCTCACCGAGGCGGAGATCATCAAGGGGCTCGAAGTCGCCCATAAGGGCATCAAGGAGCTACTCGAGGTCGCCGACCAGGTCGTCGAAGCGGTACGCCAACCTAAAATGGAATGGACCAAGGCTGAGCCGCCCGCGGAGCTCGTCGCGCGCGTGAAGGAGCTGGCGGAGGACAAGGTCACGGAGGCGTTGACCCTCGCGGTCAAGGCCGAGCGCATCCAGGCCCTCAGCGCCATCAAGTCCACGATCGTCGAGCAGCTGGCTGAGGAGTTCCCCGACAAGCTGCGCGAGATCGCCGAAGTGATCGAAGGCATCGAGTACGACACGATGCGCGAACGCGTCCTCACGGCGGGCGAGCGCGTCGATGGGCGCGATCTGGATACGGTACGGCCGATCACCTGCGAGGTGGGGTGGCTGCCGCGGACGCACGGCTCGGCGCTGTTCACGCGCGGCCAGACGCAGGCGTTGGCTTCGGTGACTCTGGGCACGACCGACGACGAGCAGCGCATCGACTCGATCGACGTAGCGCAGGAGACCACGAAGTCGTTCATGCTGCATTACAACTTCCCGCCCTTCTCGACGGGCGAAGTGAAACCGGTCCGCGGGACGTCGCGCCGCGAAATCGGGCACGGCGCGCTGGCCGAGCGCGCACTGCAGGCGGTGCTACCGCCGTACGAGCAGTTCCCCTATACGATCCGCATCGTTTCCGAGATCCTCGAATCGAACGGTTCGTCGTCCATGGCGACGGTGTGCAGCGGCTCGCTGGCGCTGTTCGATGCCGGCGTGCCGGTGAAGTCCGCGTGTGCCGGCGTCGCGATGGGCCTCATCACCGACGGCAAGCGCACCGCGATTCTCACCGACATTCTCGGCACCGAGGATCACCTGGGCGACATGGACTTCAAGGTCGCCGGGACGCGGGACGGCGTGACGTCGATTCAGATGGACATCAAGGTCGAGCGGCTGGACTGGAAAGTCATCAGCGAGGCATTGGACAAGGCGCGCAAGGCCCGCGTGCACATTCTCGACATCATGCAGCAGGCGATGCCCGAGCCGCGCTCGCAGCTCTCCAAGTACGCTCCCCGCATCATCACCATTCAGATCCGTCCCGACAAGATCGGCGACTTGATCGGTCCCAAGGGCAAGACGATTCGCGGCATCCAGGAGCAGACCGGCGCCCAGATCAACGTCGAGGACACGGGTGTGGTCACGATTTCGGGTGTAGGTGAAGCGGCAGAGCGTGCCCGCGACATCGTCGCCGGTCTCATGCAGGAGCCAGAAGTCGGCAAGGTGTACGAGGGCGTCGTGAAGAGCACCACGGCGTTCGGCGCGTTCGTCGAGATCATCCCGGGCGTCGAAGGGCTGCTCCACATCTCCGAGCTGCAGCATGGTCGCACCGAAAAGACGGAAGACGTCGTCAAGAAGGGCGATCATCTGAAGGTCAAGCTGCTCGAGGTGGATGAGCGCGGCCGGATGCGGCTGTCCCGGAAGGCTCTGTTAGAACGCTAGACACAGTCCGGCTGGACCGAGAGATCCACCGTACCGCCGCTCCGAACGGGGTAACCGTGCTCAGCGAGCGCGAGCCCAGCGTACGATCGGTCGCGATCGGCGTCTGGGTGCGCACCGCGAGCGCGCACGAGTTGCGACCCAAAATGGGCGTGTCGCATTTGCTCGAGCACATGGTGTTCAAGGGCACGGAGCGGCGCACGGCACAGGAGATCGCGCTCTCCCTCGAGTCCCGCGGCGGCTCGCTTGACGCCTACACCTCCCGCGACTCCACCGCCTACCATGCCCGCGTGCTCGACGCCGACCTGGCGCGCGCCCTGGACGTGATCACCGACATCGTGCGCCGGCCGATACTCCGTGACACCGATCTCTCGCTCGAGCGCCAGGTAGTCCTAGAGGAAATCAGCACGGTCAAAGACACACCGGATGACGAAGTCTTCGATCTGACATACGAAACGATGTGGCCGACCCATCCTTACGGCTTCCAAATTCTCGGGACCAAGGAGACGGTGACCGCGCTGTCGGCGGATGACCTGAAACATCTCCACACCCGCGCCTATTTCCCCGGCAATTGCGTCGTCGCGGCGGCGGGCAACCTGACGCACGACGCGCTGCTCAAGGAGGTCGAGGCGCAAGGGTGGTTCGATGGGGGAGCCGCGGCGGGGCAACCCCCACCGCCGGTGCCGCCCGTGCCCCCCGCGGTTCGCGGCGCCACCCACGCGTTCGAAAAGGACACCGCACAGACGCACATCGTCTTCGCGACCGACACCATTCCCTATGCGGACCTCCGGAAGTACGGCCTGCTGGTGCTCTCCAACATCTTCGGGGGCGGCATGTCGAGCCGGCTGTTCCAGCGCATCCGTGAAGAGCTCGGCCTGGCATACGCGATTTACAGCTTTACGTCGTTCTATCGCGCGGTCGGAATGGCCGGCGTCTACGTGGGCACGCAACCCGGCCGGTCCGAGAAAGCGGCCGAGGCGATCCGAGGCGAATTTGCGCGCATGGCGAAAGAAGGCTTGCGTGGTGACGCATTGGAGGATGCGAAACAGCAGACCCTCGGACAGTTGATGCTGTCGCTGGAGAGCCCCACATCCCGGATGTATCGTTTGGCAAGCACGGCCGTCTATGGCGAGCAGTATCGCAGCCTGGATGAAGTCCTGCGCACCGTGGAAGCCTTGACCGCGGATGAGGTGTCGGCCTTGGCCGAGGAGTTCTTCGCGCCGGCGCGGCAGACGGTGGTGTCGCTGGGCCCCAACGGAGGCAAACCGTGATCATCGGCCTGCCTAAGGAAATCAAGACCGCGGAGCATCGCGTGGCGCTCGTGCCGGCCGGCGCCGAGTCGCTCGCCAGCGACGGCCACACCGTGCTCGTGGAGCAGGGGGCGGGCCTGGGGTCGGGCTTCAGCGACGATGCCTACCGCGCGGTGGGCGCGGAGATCGTCCAGTCCGCGGACGCGGTGTGGTCGAAATCCGAGATGATCTTGAAGGTGAAGGAACCGATCGAGCCGGAGTGGGCGCGGCTCCGCAAGGGTCAGGTCGTCTTCACCTATTTCCACTTCGCCGCGTCGGAGCCGCTTACCAAAGCGGTGATCAAATCGGGCTGCGTCGCGATCGCGTATGAGACGGTGGAGCTGCCGAGCAAGGAGCTGCCGCTCCTCACGCCCATGAGCGAGGTCGCGGGACGGATGGCGGTTCAGGAAGGCGCGAAGTACCTCGAGAAGGTCTTCGGTGGCTACGGTATTCTGCTCGGCGGCGTGCCGGGCGTGCTGCCCGCGGAAGTGCTGATCCTCGGCGGTGGCGTTGTGGGGACGAATGCGGCGAAGATGGCCGCGGGGCTGGGCGCCCACGTCACGCTCCTCGATATCTCCCTCGACCGCCTGCGCTACCTGTCCGATGTCCTCCCGGCGAATGTCGACCTCCTGTTCTCGAACCGCCACAATGTCCTCGAGCAGCTCGCCAAGGCGGATGTCGTGATCGGCGCCGTGCTGCTCACCGGTGCGAAAGCGCCGAGGTTGGTGAAACGCGCCGATCTGAAACTGATGAAGCAGGGCTCGGTGATCGTGGACGTCGCCGTGGATCAGGGCGGCTGCATCGAGACGACGAAACCGACCACGCACGACCAGCCGACCTATGTGGTTGACGGCGTCATTCACTATGCGGTGGCCAACATGCCCGGCGGCGTGCCGCGGACATCGACGTTGGCGCTGACGAATGCGACGCTGCCGTACGCCAAGAAGCTGGCCCGCATGGGATGGAAACAGGCGTGCAAGCAAGATCCGAGCTTGTTTCTGGGACTCAATGTGGTCGAAGGGAAGGTCGTGTATCCGGGAGTGGCCGAAGCCTTTGGGCTGTCGCTGGCTGATCCCAAGCTTGTGGTCTGACCGCGTGCGTTTTTCTCCCCGTTTCATCAGGAGTGAGTATGAAGCGAGCAGTTCTCACCGCGCTCAGCGGCCTCGTCATCATTGCCTTCGCCGCCCAGGCCCAGGACAAGCCGAGTCGGGCCGTCGATCCTGCTGCCGCGGCTTCCGCCCGGAAGGTGCTCGCCGCCACCGGCGCCACCAAGCTGATGCTCGGCAATCTCGAGTCCATGATCGCTTCCCAACGACAGAGCAGCCCGCAGATCCCCGCCGCCTTTTGGGACGCGTTCCTGGCGCACGCGCGGCGCGACACCACCCAGCTGATTGACATGCTGGTACCGATCTACGCGACGCATCTGACGCAGAGCGAGCTCGACGAGCTGGTCCGGTTCTACAGCTCGCCGATCGGTCAACGCTTGACGGCCGCTCAGCCCGCCATCTTCAAAGAGAGCATGGCGGCGGGCGAGACGTGGGGCGAGCAGATCGCGCGCATGGTGGGCGACAGCCTGCAGAAGGCGCAAGGAAATCCTCCGCCGAACAAATGAGCCGTCATGATCGTGGCAACCGGCAGTTACATGGACGAGGTGTCGCGCTGCCTGCACAGCGCGAAGCAATAGGTGCCCTCATCTGGTGAATCGACCACCCGCAACGTCGGTGGGAACGAGGTCACGATCTCGAATCCCGAGAAGGTGCTCTTTCCCAAGCCCAAGTACACCAAGCTCGATCTCGTCAACTATTACCTTGCCGTGTCAGAGGGTGCGCTGCGCGGGGCAGGCGGGCGACCGAACATGCTGGTGCGGTTTCCCAATGGCATCGGTGTGCCATCCTTTTATCAGAAGCGAGCCCCAGAGAGCCGGCCGCCCTGGATCGAAGTCGTGACGCTGCGATTTCCGTCAGGCCGTACCGCCGACGAAGTAGTGCCACGGGATGCCGCGTCGCTCGCCTGGCTGGCGAATCTCGCCTGCCTCGAGCTGCACCCACATCCGGTGCGGGCCGAGGATCTCGATCACCCCGACGAGCTGCGCGTCGATCTCGACCCGGTCCCGGGCATCAAGTGGCCGCAGGTACGGCAAGTGGCGCAGATCGCTCGAGAGGTACTCGTGGAGTTGGGGCTGGTCGGTTGGCCAAAGACGTCCGGATCGCGTGGCATGCATCTCTTTGTGCGCATCGAGCGCCGCTGGGGATTTGATGAGGTACGCCGCGCCGCATTGGCTCTCGCCCGTGAGGTGGAGGCGCGAGGCAAAGGGCTCGCCACGAGCAAATGGTGGAAAGAAGAGCGGCAAGGTGTGTTTCTCGATTACAACCAGAACGCGAAGGACCGGACCGTCGCCTCGGCCTACTCGGTCCGGCCGCTCCCGGATGCACGAGTCTCTGCGCCGCTCAGCTGGGATGAGGTCGACGTCGCCGATCCCGCTGATTTCACGCTCGGGACGATGCCCGGGCGGTTTGCAGAGATCGGGGATCGGCACGCGGCCATGGACGATCACGCCGGGTCGTTGGAGAAGCTGCTCGAGCTATCGGCCCGCCAGGAGAAAGAAGGAATGGGCGACGCGCCCTGGCCGCCGCACTATCGCAAGCAACCGGGCGAGCCGCCGCGCGTGCAACCGTCGAAAGCCCGCCGGGGGGGCGGGGGGGGGGCGCGGATCCCGAAGTTTCCGTTGATCGAGGTTAGCCGCGGTAAAGACAAGAAGGAGGCCCTCGCCGGGTTGGCCAAATGGAAGAAGCGGCACCCGCGCGTCGCGACGCTCCTGGAGCCCGCCGATGTGCTGGTTGATCAGATGCGCGGCCGTTCGTCCGCGTGGTATCGGATCCGCCTGAATCTGCGGCACGTGCCAGAGAAACTCAGGCCTAGGCCCCGAACACCTTCTCCAGCTCGTAAGCCGGAGTGACTTCGAGCTGGTCGTAGCGGCAGTCTTTTGGCTTCTTGTCCGGTCGCCAGCGGAGCAACACTGGCGGGTGGCGAAAGCGGTCTCCCTCCATGTGGTCGTACTTCACTTCACACACCCGCTCGACGCGCAGCGGCTCCCACGACAGATCTTTGTCGGCGCTCCAGCGGCTTTGCCCGCCAGGCATCCGACTCGATTCGGCCTCGACCTCCGCCCACTTTCGCCAGGGGTGACGCTGTAGAGCGTCCTTGCGCAACGGCGCCAGCTCTTTCACGAGCTGCTTGCGCATCACCATCGGGAACGCCGACGTGACGCCCACATGCTGCAACGTCCCATCGTCGTCGTAGAGCCCGAGGAGCAGCGATCCGACGGCACCCTTGCCGCTCTTGTGCCAGCGGAATCCCGCCACGACGCAATCCGCCGTGCGCACGTGCTTGATCTTGAACATCGCGCGCTTGCCGGGCTGATAGGTGGCCCCGGCGGGCTTGGCGACCACGCCATCCAACCCCGCGCCCTCGAAGCGTTGTAACCAGTCGACGGCGAGGGCCGGGTCGCGTGTCATCGGCGTGAGGTGCAACGGGCGCCGGATCTTCTTGAACAACTTTTCCAGCCGGACCCGCCGCTCCCGCTGCGGCATGTCCATCACGTTCTTGCCGTCGATCGCAAGCAAATCGAACGCCACGAAGGCGGCGGGCGTTGCCTTCGCGAGCTTCTCTACCCGCGAGGCCGCTGGATGCAGCCGCATCTGGAGTCCGCCGAAATCGAGCCCGTGCTTCGTGGGCATGACGATTTCGCCGTCCACGACCACGCCGCTCGGCAACTGCTCGAGCAAGACCGCGTGCAGCTCGGGGAAGTATCGATCCAGCGGTCGCAGGTCTCGGCTCTGAATGTAGACGTCGTCCTTGCCGCGAAACACGATCGCGCGAAAGCCGTCCCACTTGGGTTCGAACAGGAAGTCGCCATCGCGCGGGACCTCCTCGGCGATTTTCGCGAGCATGGGTTCGATCGGAGGCGAAACGGCCACGCTGTAAACTAGCGGTGCTCATGTTTCATTTCTCAACCGGGGAGTGAGGCGCTCGTCAGCGGCGTTATTCGGGGTAGCTTTATAGCGGAATGACTCGATCAATTGCTTTTCTCTTGGCGCTTACGGCGTCAGGAGCCGGCGGGGCCACCGCGCAGACGGTCAAGCACTACACACCTGCGGACGTCCACTTTGTCGCCGGCATGATCGGTCACCACGCGCAGGCGATTCAGATGGCCAAATGGGCCCCGTCGCACGGTGCCAGTCCCGCGGTGCACGTCCTGTGCGAACGGATCGTCGTCGCCCAGACCGACGAGATCGCGTTTGCCCAGCGCTGGCTCCGCGAGCACGGGGAGTACGTGCCCCCCGCCGACCCGCGGGGTCACATCATGCCGGGCATGGACCAGCCGATGCTGATGCCGGGGATGCTGACCCCCGAACAGATGGCGCAGCTCGATGCCGGACGGGGCCCGGAGTTCGACCGACTATTTCTGACCTTCATGATCCAGCACCATCAGGGTGCGATCACGATGGTGCAGCAGCTCCTCGCGGTGCCGGGGGCCGCGCAGGACGGCCCGATCTTCCGGTTCGCGTCCGATGTCAACGCCGACCAGACCACCGAAATCAATCGTATGACCCTCATGCTCGAGGACCTCAAACGGAGCTCTCAGTGAAATTACGTTTTGTCGTCATCATTCCTGCCGTCTCGCTGGTGATCGCCGGGGTCTCCGACCTGCACGCGCAATCCCGGTACGCCGCGGCATCGACCAAACCGAAGGCCGCCGCTGACACCAGCCCTGCTCGTCCCGATCCTCGTATCGGACTTCGGGCCGGCTGGTTTGACGCCGCGCAGGCCGCCTGGAATCTGCGTCTGGTGTCCACCACGCCACCCTCTGACTCGTTCCTCAACAAGACGAACCCGGGGGACTTCAGCTACATCAATTCCGATCTGTCGGTCCGCGGCAACTACGTGATCCAGGGCAACTTCAACGGCCTGCAGGTGTGGGACATCTCGAATCCGGCGAGTCCGAAGCTCTACAAGGCATTCGTGTGCCCGGGCTCGCAGAGCGATGTCTCGGTATACCGCAACCTCCTCTTCGTCTCTGGCGAAGCGCTGAACGGGCGCACGGACTGCGGCACGCAGGGCGTGACCGATACGGTGAGCCATGACCGGCTGCGCGGCATCCGCATCTTCGACGCAACCGATCTGGCCAATCCGCGCCACATCACCGACGTCCAGACGTGTCGTGGCTCGCATACGCATACCGTCGTGACGCAGCCGACCGACACCGACAACGTCTACATCTATGTCTCCGGCTCCGCGCCGGTTCGCTCGCCCAACGAGCTCGCCGGCTGCTCGTCGGCGCAGCCCGATTCCAATCCGAACACCGCGTTGTTCCGCATCGAAGTCATTCAGGTGCCGCTCGCGCATCCCGAGCTGGCGCACATCGTCAACTCGCCGCGCATCTTCGAAGATCTCGCCGTCCCGCCGCGGCATGGCGAGGCGCCGGAAGACATCGCCGAGGCGAAACGCCAGGCGGACTCGGCGCGCGCGCACGGCGGCATCGTCGTGACCGTTCGCGGACAAGACCAAATCGCGGGCCCGCGATTCATCGCCGCCCAGCTCGACAGCATCGTCAAGGCCCGCGCCGGTTCAGGTGCGCCGACGGCCGCCGACACGGCCACGCTGCGGGCGAACGCGCAGGCGATCGTTGACCGCATCGTCGCGGCACAACTGGCGCGCCAGGGGCCGCCACGGGGACCGACGCAGTGCCATGACATCACGGTCTATCCCGCGATCGGGCTCGCCGGCGGCGCGTGCGGGGGCTACGGCCTGCTGCTCGACATTCGCGACGCCGCCAATCCGAAGCGCATCGGGGCGGTGTCCGACTCGAACTTCTCGTTCTGGCACTCCGCCACGTTCAACAATGATGGCAGCAAGATCCTGTTTACCGACGAATGGGGCGGTGGGCTGCAGCCGCGCTGCCGCGTGACCGATAAGCCGGAATGGGGTGCCGACGCCATCTTCACGCTGGCCGGCAGCAGCATGACCTTCAAGAGCTACTACAAGCTGCCGGTCCCGCAGACCTCGAACGAGAATTGCGTGGCTCACAACGGCACTCTCATTCCCGTGCCCGGTCGCGACATCATGGCGCAGGGTTGGTATCAGGGCGGCATTTCCGTGTTCGACTGGACGGACCCGTCGCACCCCAAGGAGATCGCGTTCTTCGACCGTGGGCCGATGGATTCGACCAAGCTGGTTGGCGCAGGCTCGTGGTCGGCGTACTGGTACAACGGCTACATCCTCAGCTCGGAGATCGCACGCGGCCTCGATATTCTCGAGCTGAAGCCCGGCCCGCTGCTCTCGCAGAACGAGATTGACGCCGCGAAGTTGATCCACTTCGACTATCTCAACGCGCAGGATCAGCAGAAGCTGGTGTGGCCGGCGAGCTTCGTCGTTGCGCGCGCCTACGTCGATCAGCTGGAGCGCTCGCACGGCCTCCCCGCGGCGCGGATCAAAGCCACGCGCGCCGCACTGCAGCGTGCGGAGAAAGCGTCGGGGCTGGCGCGGCGGAGGGCACTGAGCACGCTGGCGACACAGCTAGGCACCGACGCACGGGGTTCGAGCGATCAGGCCAAGGTCCAGATGCTGATCGCGGCGGTTAACGATCTCGGCAAGTAGCCCCAGTTGACTAGAGTTCCGAGCGGGGTTCACGTTGTCTCGTGAGCCCCGCTCGTTCTTCCCGCAAGCGATACCAGGAGTTCGTCGAGGACTATAAGCAGCGGCGGCTGGATGCCGTCGCCGACGAAGACGGCCGCCGGCCGGGAGGGGGACCGGCCCCTGGCTCCCGCCGCGCCTACCTGCGCGAGTACGTCAACTGGCTCCGGCCGCACCGCTACGCCCTCGGTGCGGTGTTTGCCCTCGCCCTCGTCGTCGCCGGTCTGCAGATGATCGAGCCGCTGTTCCTGCGGTTCATTGTCGACCACGTGATCTTGAATAGGGGGCTCGACAACACGGCGCGCCTGACGCGCCTCAACCTCACCGGCCTCGTGTTTCTCACCGTGATAGTTCTCTCGCACGTGGGCGGCGGCTGGAACAACTACCGGCAGCAGATCCTCAACGTCCAGGTCACGCTTTCGCTGCGGCGCTCGCTCTACGAGCGACTGTTGCATCTGCCGCTGCCGCGGCTCTGGGACATGAAGACCGGCGGCATCTTGTCCCGCCTCACCGGGGACGTGGAGACGACCACCGGACTGTTGCAGATGGCGATCGTGTCTCCCGTCATTTCGGTGGTGCGGCTGGTCATCGCCATCGGCATCCTCATTGCGCTAAACTGGCAGCTCGCCTTGACGGCGATGGCGATCATCCCGGGCGTGCTGGTGCTGAGCTTGATCTTCGTACGGCGGATTCGGCCGATTTATCGCTCCGTCCGCAAAGACGTCGAGGTCGTGGATGGCCGGGTCGGCGAAACGTTCTCCGGGATTCGCGTGGTGCGGGCGTTCCGCCAGGAGATCCAGGAGCTGATGAGCTACATGCTCGGCCGCCACACGGTGTTGCGCAAAGAGCTGTTTGCACACCGCCGCGAGCTGCTGCTGTGGACATCGTGGGGGCTGCTCGAAGCGGGCATCAGCGTCGTGATCGTGTGGTTCGGTGGCTACCTCACCATCGTGGGTCGGGCGTCGGTCGGCGACATCATGGCCTTCCAGTGGTACATGTTCCTGCTGCTCAATCCCGTCTGGAGCATCGTGAACTCCTTCTCCGAGATGCAGCGCTCGCTCGCCGCGATGGAGCGCGTCTTCGAAGTCCTCGGCATGGAGCACGACAAGCCGGACCGGCCCGACGCGCGCGATGCACCGACGCTGGTGCGCGAGATCAGGTTCGAAGACGTGGCGTTCGAGTACCGCCCCGGCATGCCGGTCGTGCACGAATTCAACGTCGCGGTACCCGGCGGCTCGGTTGTAGCGCTCGTGGGGAGGAGCGGAGCGGGGAAGACGACCGTGACCGATCTCGTCGCGCGGTTCCACGATCCCACCCGTGGCCGTATCCTGCTGAACGGCGTGGATCTTCGCGATTTCCGGCTGCGGAGCTATCGAGACCTGCTGGCCATCGTGCAGCAGGAGGTCTTTCTGTTCGACGGCTCGGTGCGAGACAACATCGCGTATGGCCGCCATGATGCGACCGACGCGGAGATCGAGGATGCCGCCCGGCGCGCAAATGCGCACGAGTTCATCATTCGTTTACCGCAGGGATATGAGACGACGATCGGCGAACGCGGCGTCAAACTCTCGGGGGGCCAGCAGCAACGGCTGGCGATCTCGCGTGCGATCCTCGCCCGGCCGCAGATCCTGATTCTCGACGAAGCGACGAGCAATCTCGATACCGAGAGCGAGCAGCTCATTCAGGCCGCCATGGCGGATCTGCTGGCGGACCGCACGACGTTCGTGATCGCGCATCGACTGTCCACGATCCATCGCGCCGATCTGATCCTCCTGATGGAAGAGGGCCGGGTTGTCGAGCGCGGGACGCACGAGGACCTGATGCGCGCGCGCGGCGTCTATTACGTCATGGTGAAGCGGCAGATGGAGTCGCATGCGCGCGACGGCGACGAGGTGCTTCGCTAGGGCGAGGTTTGTTGAGTTGCTGGAGGTTCGTGGAGGTTGGTGGAGGTCGCCAAGGAGGATTCCATGATTCTGTCACCCGGTGTACGCGCACCCGATTTCACACTCAACCAGGCGCCAGGCGAACGACTCACACTCTCCAGTTTCCGTGGGCGGCCGGTGATTCTCGTCTTCTATCCCGCGGATTGGAGTCCGGTGTGCGGCGACGAGCTGGCCCTCTTCAATGAGGTGCTGCCGGAATTCCAGCGCTATGCTGCGCAGCTCGTTGGGATCTCCGTCGACGGGGTCTGGTGCCATAAAGCATATGCCAACGCCCGCAAGCTCGAATTCCCATTGCTGGCGGATTTCGAGCCCAAGGGCGAGGTCTCTCGCAAGTACGGTGCGTATCGCGATCAGGACGGCTTCTCGGAGCGCGCGCTGTTCGTGATCGATGCAGGTGGAACGATCCGCTGGAGCTATCTGTCGGACGTCGGTCAGAACCCTGGTGCCGACGGCGTACTCGCGGCACTTGAAGAATTGTCACAGCCCGCCGGCAGAGCGTCGTGACAAGATTGCTGCACGTCACGATTGAGGCTACGATTGACGCCCCTTGGAATCGGGAGGCTCAATGACCGCGTTGTCCGCCCTGTGGTTGCCGATCCTCATTGCGGCGGTGGCGGTGTTCGTCGTCAGCTCCATCATCCACATGACCCCGCTGTGGCATAAGAGCGATTATCCGCGTTATCCCAGCGAGGACCGGGTGCTCGACGCCCTCCGGCCGATCGGCATTCCCCCCGGCGACTACATGATGCCGCGACCTTCCAGCGGGGCGGAGATGCGCTCCCCCGAGTTCAAGGAGAAGATGAAGCGCGGACCGGCGGTCCTGCTGACGGTCATGCCGCCCTGGAGCGGCTCGATGGTCTCCAATCTCTCGCAGTGGCTCGTGTATTGTCTCGTGGTCAGTGTGTTCGCCGCCTTTATCGCAGGCTCAGCGGTACCCCCGGGCGGCCCGCCGTTCAGCGCGATTTGCCGCTATGCCGGTACGACCGCGTTCGTCGGCTACACGCTCGCGCTGTGGCAGATGTCCATCTGGTATCGCCGGGCGTGGGCCATGACGCTCAAGGCCACGTTCGACGGCGTGATCTTCGCGCTCGTCACCTGCGCCGTGTTCACGTGGATGTGGCCGCACTGACCCCCCCGCCCGTTCTCTGCTATCACCGCATCGGCGGCCCGCTCGAGCTCGGCGTCACTCGGGTGGGCCGCTCGATCTTTGCCCGACAGATGAGCGCCCTCGCGCGCGACGGCTGGCGGACCTTGTCGCTCCCCGAATTCGCCACGCCACGCACGACGGACGACGCACGACGCACGTTTTTATTGACGTTCGACGACGGCTATGCCTCGCTTGCCCAGCACGCCTATCCCGTCCTCGCAGAGCTCGGCTTCACCGCGACGACGTTCTTGATCACGGACTACATCGGCAAGACGAACACGTGGGATGTCCGCTATACGTGGAATCGCCTGCGACATCTGAGCTGGACGCAGATCGAGGAGTGGCGTGCGCGTGGCTTCGACTTCGCATCGCACGGAGCGACGCATCGTCGGCTCACGTGGCTCGATGATGCGACGGTCGCAACGGAGCTCAAACGCTCACACGACGTGCTGACCTCGCGCCTGGGATCTGATGCGGGGCGAGCGATCGCCTACCCGTTTGGAGCTGCCGACAAGCGTGTGCTGAGCCATGCACAGCATGCCGGGTACGAGCTGGGATTCGGCGGGGTGAAAGGGAACGGGACGGCGTTGCACAGGTCGAGAGTCCCTGTCTATCTCTGGGATGTAACGAATGTGCCGTGCGGCTTGAGAACCGATGCTTTGGGCATCATCGGGAGATTCGTGGCGCATGTGGCGAATCGATGTGCGGTGGGCACGACGCTACTACGAGCTATACAAAAAACCCCGCCACTACCGGAATCAGTTGTGGATGCTTGACGATCGCCTTCATGAGGACGCGTCCAAGCGTTCGCTTGTCCGAGGGAATCTTGTTCACGGTTCGAGCGAGAGCGTTCAGGAACGCATCGTCCATGTGCTCGAGCGCCTGCTTAAGCCGGTAGTACTTGAGGTGGTCTTCGCCGAGTAAGTCCATCCAGGCTTTGTGGTAGCTCGCGAGACGACTGTCGCTCGTGTCGTGTTCGCGCACCGCGGCCGCGGCCGTACAGCCGGCCAGCCGTCCTGCCTTCATCGCATTGTTGATTCCACCGCCCGACAGGGGGTTAAGCATGTGAGCGGCGTCGCCGGCCACCAGAACTCCGTCGGCGTACGTCTTCTTGATCGTCGTGTGCACGATCACGCCGCCGACCGTGTAGCCGGTGCGCGCGCCGGCGGGAAAACGCCGGCCGATCCAGTCATCCAGATACTGTCGCGCGTTGCGTCCGTCCGCCCTGAGCGAGACGATCCCCAGTCCGACATTGGCGACGCCCACCGCCTTGGGGAAAATCCAGGCGTAACCGCCCGGCGCGATGGCGTTGCTGAACTGCAGATAAATCGCATTGGGATTGAACTCGATTCCCTGGAGCACATACTGCGCGCAGGACTCCATGTCCCGCGACGGCACGCGGGTATCGAGGCCCGCCCACCTGCCCACCATCGTCTCCACGCCGTCGGCACCGATCACGACACGCGCGCGATAGACGTCCTCTCGACCGCGTTCTTTCACGCGCACGTGCCAACGGTCGTCTCCATTGCGCCCCATGCCGGTCGCCTCGGCGCCGACCAGCACCGCAGCGCCCGCGGCCGCGGCCTCGGCCGCGAGGTAAGCGTCAAACCGTGTGCGATCGAGAATCCAGCCCAGGCCACTGTTGGCAAGCACGATCTCGGTATCATCGGGCGCCTGAAAAATGACATCCGTGATGCGCCGCGAGACCCAGGCGGCGCCATCCGGATTCACAAACTCGCGCAGCCCCGCGTCCCCGACGCCCTCGGCGCAGCGCACCGGTGCACCGACCGCCCGGTCCCGTTCCAACAAGACCACGTCCAGCTCAGGCGCGGCCAGCTTCGCGTGCCAGGCCGCGACGGCCCCCGCCGGTCCCGCGCCCACGACCAGGATGTCGACGTCAGGCATAGGCGACCATCGCGAGCGCCCCAACCGGGCAGGGGGCGATACATTTCTCGCATCCGGTGCAGGTTGCGTCGTCCACGGTGAGATTGTTGAGCTCGAGATGGATGGCCTCCGGCGGACAGAGCGGTAAACAGAGGCCGCAGCGGTCGCATACCGCGAGGTCTACGACGGCGATTGTGTCGGGGGTCACGCGACGCATGGGCGATAGCCTAGCCGACCGCACAGAGGCCGTCAAGCTTCATCCTTGCTTGAGGTTACGCATTTCATTACCTTGAGCCGTTCGCAGCAGCCCGCCTCACTCTTTTACCGACGATCACGTGCCGCCACGCTGGCTGAGCTTAAAAATGGGTGCCTGGAGCCCGGCGAACGAAATCGCCGTAGATCTTGGTACCGCTAACACACTGGTCTACGTCCGCGGTGAAGGGATCGTGCTGAACGAGCCCTCCGTCGTGGCGATCGAAAAGGCCACGGGCAACATCAAAGGCGTCGGTCTCGAGGCCAAGCGCATGCTCGGCCGCACGCCCGATGGCGTGCTTGCCGTCCGGCCGCTCAAAGACGGCGTCATTGCCGACTTCGACGTGACCGAGAAGATGCTGCGGTATTTCCTCAAGACGATCATCGATCGCCATCTCTTCCGGGTCCGCCCCAAGGTCATCGTGTGTGTGCCGAGCGGGATCACCGAAGTCGAGAAGCGCGCGGTGCGTGACTCCGCGCAATCGGCGGGCGCGAAGGAAGTCTTCATGGTCGCCGAGCCGATGGCCGCCGCGATCGGCGTGGGCCTGCCCGTCGAGACGCCCACGGGCAATATGGTGATCGACATCGGTGGCGGCACGACCGAAATCGCGGTGATCGCGCTGTCCGGCATCGTGTCCGATACGTCGATTCGCACGGGCGGTGACGAGCTCGATCAGGCGATCGTGCAGTTCATGCGCAAGAATTACAACCTGCTGATCGGCGAGCCGACGGCGGAGCAGATCAAGATTCAGATCGGGTCCGCCGCCCCGATCGGCGAGGAGCGCGAGATGGAAGTGAAGGGGCGCGACCTCGTCTCCGGCATTCCGAAAATCGTGCGCGTCCACTCCAGCGAGATTCGCGAAGCCGTCCAGGAGCCAATTCAACAGATCGTCGACGCGGTGCGCCGCGCGTTGGAGATCACGCCGCCGGAGCTCGCGTCCGATATCGTCGACCGCGGGATCGTGATGGCCGGCGGTGGGGCATTGATTCGGGGACTCGATCTGCTGTTGCAGCAGGAAACCGGCTTGCCGATACATCTGGACGAGGACCCGATGACCTGCGTGGTGCGTGGAGCGGGGCGCATCCTCGACGCGCCGGAGAAGTACCGCAACGTCTTGACCACCTAGTCGCATGGCGATCGGCACGGATCGGTACGCGTCGCGGGCCGACACGCTGCTCTTCATCGCCTGCGTGGCGCTGTCGATTGCCGCGCTCAGCCTTCCCGATCAATGGCGTGACCCGCTCGCGCAAGGACTGCGGCAGAGCGTGCTCGCGCCGTTTCTGTTTTTGCAGCGCCAGACCGAGCTGCTCGCCGCCGCGCGCTATCGCTACGACGCGGTCGTGGCGCAGCGCGACTCGATGGCGCTGGCCGCCACGTTCATGCCCGAGCTGCGCAGCGAGAACACGCGCCTGCGGAATCTGCTCGGTTTGAGCGCCCGCCTCGGCGGCGGTTATGTCACCGCCGAGATTCTGCACCAACCCGAGCCGACCAATCCCCTGAGTTTCGTGGTGTCGGCCGGAAGAAAAGAAGGTGTCCGACCACTCTCGGCGGTTGTAAGCCCGGAGGGTCTGGTCGGGCTCGTGGCCACCGTCGACGAGCACACCAGCGTGGTGTTGAGCTGGGCGCACCCGGAGTTTCGCGCCAGCGCCATGGCCACCGACGGCAGCGTCGTCGGCATTGCCGCGCCGCATGGGGCGGAGAGTCCCGGCGTGTGGCTCCTCGAGCTGCAAGGCGTGCTGTATCGTCAGCAGGTGCCGACAGGAACGGTGATCGTGACGTCGGGCCTCGGTGGCGTCTTTCCGCGCGGTATTCCGATCGGCATCGTGATCGGGCCCGCGAGCGAGGAGAAGGGTTGGGGTCGAACGTTTCTCGTGCGACCCGCCATTCACCCGGCCGAGCTGTCGCATGTCATGATTCTGAGCGCGCCACGGCCGGCGGGATCCGACTTGCGCAATGCGTTCACGATCCCGCAAGACAGCGTTCTAGGCGAGCCGCCGCCATGATGCGACGCACGGACCGCTATCGGTATCCCGTCATCATGACGGTCCTGGTTCTGCTGCAGTTCACGGTCCGCAGCCATCTCGGAGGGGATCGCGTCGCGCCCGACTTCCTGCTCCTGGCGCTGCTCATCTACACGATCCGCGCAGAGCCGGGGAAGAGCGCCGCCGCGGGGTTCATCCTCGGTCTGCTCCGTGACGCGCTGACGCCGGCGAGCTTCGGCGCCGGCGCGCTGGCCCATACGATCGTAGGGTTTACCTCGTCGTGGGCGAAGGCGGTCTTCTTCGCCGAGCATGTGTTCGTGAAAGGGTGCCTGTTCTTCGCCGGCACCTGGATCCGCAACTTCATCGTCTTGTTGGTCGCGGGACGGCTGCAGGGCTCGCAGGTAGCGTGGGAGCTGCTCGTCTGGTCCCCGTTGCAGGCCCTGTCGACCGCTCTCGTGGGCATCGTAGTATTGTGGTTTTTCCGCGGATGGCTGACGCCGCCGCGACGGAGCATCGCGTGAATGCATTCCACCCGTACCTAGTCGATCGCCGCCTGGGTATCGCCCGCACCGGCGTCTGGATCGTGCTGGGCATCATGGTGCTGTCGTTCTTCCGCACCCAGATCCTGGGGCACGGCAAGTATCAGCTGCAGTCGGAAACGAACCGACTGCGGCCGATCCCGCTGCCGGCGCCGCGCGGCGTGATCTACGATCGCAATGGCCACGTGATGGCGGAGAACGTGCCGGGCTACACGGTGTCGCTGCTGCCCGCTCCCGAAACAAACCTGCGGTCGACGCTCGCGCGCATCGCGTCCATCGCCAACATCGACAGCGCCGCCATCGCGCGCGTGCTCCAGCGCGCGCGGCGGGCGCCGTATCAGCCGTCGCTCGTCCTCAGCGACGCGCCGTTCAAGGTCGTCTCCGCACTCGAGGAACGCCGCATTGCGATTCCCGGCCTCCTGATCCAGGCGGAGCCCAAGCGATCATATCCCGACACCGCGGTCGCGCAGCTTGTGGGTTACGTGGCCGAAGTCACGGAGGCGGAACGCGCCGCCAAATTCGCGAGAGTGCGACTCGGGGGCCTGGTAGGGAAGGACGGTCTCGAGCTGGAGTACGACTCCGTGTTGCGCGGGGATGAGGGGCTACGATTCGTGGAGGTCAACGCCCGGGGCCAGATGGTGCGCGAAGCTGCGGCCGCCGCGAACCTCCGGCCGGTCCCCGGCACCGATCTGCACACCACGATCGATCTCGATCTGCAGCAATACATCGCGCGCGCCTTCCCACCTGGCCAGCGTGGCGCCGTCCTGGCGTTGAACCCAAACACGGGCGAGGTCCTCGCGCTGTATAGCGCGCCGACGTTCAATCCCAACGCGTTTGTGAGCGGCATTTCGCCGGCGTACTGGCGAACCTTGAGCGAGAGTCCGTCCACGCCGTTACTGGACCGCGTCATCAAAGCCCGGTATCCGCCCGGATCGACCTGGAAGCTCGCGATCGCGGCGATGGCGTTGAAGCGCGGCATCGTCGGTCCACGCAGTCACATGCCGATCCCCTGCCGCGGCGGGCTGCAGTACGGCAATCGCTTCTTCCGCTGCTGGAACGCCCGCGGGCACGGCGATCTCACGCTCACCGAAGCGATCGCGCAAAGCTGCGACGTCTACTTCTATCAACTGGGCATCAAGCTGGGCGTGAGCTCGCTGCTCGAAGACGCGAATGAGTGGGGGTTCCGCGGTCGCACGGGTATCGATCTGCCCGGCGAGATCGCATCGGAATTCCCGACTGGTCCGGAGTACTATGATCGCATCTATGGGCCGCGCCGTTGGACGTCTGCGGTCGCGCTGAACCTCGCGATTGGGCAGGGTGAGAATGCCCAGACCCTGATTCAGATGGTGCGCTTGTATCAGCAGCTGGCCAGCGACGGGCGCATGCGCACGCCGTTCGTCGTCCGTCAAACCGGGACCGAATCGCAGCATGCGTCGCTCGATATCAACGCCGATCAGCTCGCGACCTTGCGCCGCGCCATGATTGCCGTCGTCGAGCAGGGCACGGCCCGGGGCTCACGCCTCGCGAATCTCACCATTGCCGGCAAGACGGGGACGGCACAAAACCCGCACGGTCTCGATCATGGCTGGTTCATCGCCTTCGCGCCCGCCGATAAGCCGGAGGTCGTGGTCGGCGCGATTATCGAGTTCGCCCGCCACGGGACTGCCGTCGCTCCGCTGGTGTCTCGCGCTATCGCACACTACCTCGGCATCGACGAGCGCACCGCAGCCACCATGCAGGTGACCATTCCCAACGATTCCGCACCGGCCCCGTTCCAAATTCCGTTGATCCCGGATTCGGTGCGTCCGGCTTTCACGCGTCCCGATTCCACCCGTCCCGATACCACCCGTCCGGTCATCCCAGACAGTGCTGTCGCGCGTCCGCGAACTCGATAAGCCCCTCGCCATTGCCGTAGTGACGCTGGCGCTGTACGGTCTGGCCACACTGTACTCCGCCGGCCAGACCGACATCCCGACGTTCGTGGAGACGATCTGGCACCGCCAGCTGCTGTGGCTGGGCCTCAGTCTGATCATCGCCGTGCTCACGTTCCGGACGTCGCCCCGCATGCTGGAGTGGGCCACACCGTTTGTGTACGGCATCGCGCTGTTTCTGCTCATGCTGACCCTGTGGATCGGCACCGGCGCTGGGACCGCGGCCGGCAGCAAGTCGTGGCTCGCGATTGGAGGCCATCGCTTTGGCCAACCCGCCGAGCTCGCGAAGCTGGCGGTGATCCTGATGCTCGCCCGCCAGCTCGCGGCCATGCGCGAAGCGCCTTCCACGCTGCGGGATTTGATTGTGCCGGCGCTCATCGCCGGCATACCCTGCCTCCTGGTCCTGAAGCAGCCCGACCTGGGCAGTGCCATCGTTTTCGTGGCGATTTTGTTTTTCATGCTGTTCTGGGCCGGCACGAAACCCTCGCTGTTGCTGCTTGCCTCTTCTCCGGTTATTGGGCTCGTGCTCGCCTTCTCGACCATCGCCTGGGGCGTGTGGATCGCGACGCTGACCGTCCTCCTGGTCTGGTGGCGCCCCTACGTGTGGGAAAGCATCGTGGTGATGGCGGCGAACGTCATGGGTGGCGTGTTTGCCATCCCCTTCTGGAACCGGCTCGCGCCATACCAGCAAAACCGCCTGCTGGCCTTCCTCAACCCGGACGTGGATCCCCGCGCTGCGGGGTGGCATGTCATTCAGTCGAAAGTGGCGGTGGGCTCGGGCGGCCTGCTGGGGAAGGGGTTCACGGAAGGCACGCAGAAGCGTCTGGCGTTTCTCCCGGCGCAGCACACCGACTTCATATTCTCGATCGTTGGCGAAGAGCTGGGGTTCGTCGGCGTGCTGGTCGCGCTCTCGCTCTTCGGCTGGATGCTCTTCCGCCTGCTGCGTGTGGCGCGGAAGGCCACAGACCCTTTCTCGAGTCTGTGCGTCTTCGGCATCGCCGGCCTGTTTTTCACGCACATCGTCGAAAACGTGGGCATGACGATCAACCTCATGCCCATCACCGGCATTCCGCTGCCGTTCTTCTCCTACGGCGGCTCGTTCCTGCTCGTGTGCTCGATTGGCGTGGGAATCGCGCTCCGAGTGGCGTGGGAGTCCCGCCAGTCGGGGTATGCCGAGCTATGACAATAGCTTAGCTCCGCGGGGCTGGCGTCCACCGGGCACCCAGCCCAAATTGTGCGCTTCGTCACTACATATGGCGCGAATGGCATGGTTCAAAAAGGAACGTAAGCCGCGCACCTCCGAGCGCGTAAGGCTCGAGATCCCGGCAGACGCCTGGGAGAAGTGTGATCAGTGCGGGCACGTCGATATCCGTGAACGATTCGTTCGCGCGCTCAACGTGTGCCCGAATTGCGGCTACCATCGCCGCATCAGCGCGCAGGAGTATATCGACCTGCTCGTGGACGAGGGATCCTGGCACGAGCTGTTCTCCACCCTGAAGTCCGCCGATCCCCTGAAATTCGAAAACTACGCGGATCGCGTGCAGGCCGCCGTGAAGAAAGCGGGGCCCCTCGATGCCATTCGCACCGGCTATGCCCGCCTGCACGGCATGGCAGTCAATCTCGGCGTCATGGACTTCGCCTTCATGGGCGGCTCGATGGGATCCGTTGTGGGGGAGAAGATCGCCCGGCTGGCGCGGCACGCCATCGACAAGCGCGCTCCGCTCATCGTGGTGTCGGCCTCGGGCGGCGCGCGGATGCAGGAAGGCGTGCTCTCGCTCATGCAGATGGCCAAAACGTCCGTGGTGATCGCCGAGCTGCAGGGCGCGGGCGTACCGTTCATGTCCGTACTCACCAACCCCACGACCGGCGGCGTCTCGGCCTCCTATGCGATGCAGGGCGACGTGATCCTCGCTGAGCCTGGCGCGGTGATCGGTTTTGCCGGTCCCCGCGTCATCAAACAGACGATCGGTCAGGACCTGCCCGAGGGATTCCAGACCGCCGAATTCCTGCTCGACCACGGCATGATCGACGCCGTGGTTCCCCGCGGCGAGCTCAGGGACACGGCCGCGCAGCTGTTACGTCATATGACCGGCGCCTGGCCGGCCGAGGCCGCCGACTGACCTTCGAAGACGCCTGCCAGTTTCTCTTCGCACGACAAGCTGGTCGCATCAAGTGGAGCCTCGGACCAACCGAAGGGTTACTCGACGTGCTGGGGCACCCCGAGCGTCATTTCCCGGCGATCCATATCGGTGGCACGAACGGGAAAGGCTCGACGTGCGCATTCGTCGCGCACGAGTTGCGGGCGCAGGGCTGGCGCGTTGGGCTGTACACGTCGCCACACCTCATTTCCCCGGTTGAGCGCATAACCGTCGACGGCGTGTCGATCGGCGAGGATGCATTCGCGGAATGGACCGCCCAGCTCAAGCCGCACATCGAGCGGCTGGATGCCAGCTTCTTCGAGGCAACCACAGCCATCGCGTTCGCCGACCTCGCCGCGCGGGATGTGGACGTCGCCGTTATCGAGGTCGGGCTGGGTGGCCGGCTCGACGCCACGAACGTGCTCACGCCACTGGTCACCGCGGTCACCAAGATCGCGCTCGAGCACGTCGATTACTTGGGATCAGACCTGAAGGGGATCGCGCGCGAGAAGGCGGGCATCGCTAAGCCAAGAGTGCCGTTTGTCACGGGCGAAGCCCATCACGACATTCGCGCCGAGCTGGTGAAGGAGGCCAAGCGCCGCGGTGCCGAGCCGATCATCATGGTCGACACTACGCTGCGCGCGAGGAAGGACACACGGTTGGGGTTGCGTGGACGGCATCAGATTGCCAATGCCCTCGTGGCGCACGCGGTGCTGAACGCGCTACCCAACCCGTTCGGGCCGGTCGGGAAGCATCTGCCGGCGAGTTTTGCCGATGCGTATATCCCCGGTCGCTTCGAGGTGCGCGGCAAATGGATTTTCGACGTCGCGCACAATCCCGACGGCATGCGCGTGGTCGCGGAGGCGCTGCAATCCGCCGACCCACCCATCCGGCGGCCGCTGCACGCACTGGTGGGCATCCGCAATGATAAGGACTGGCGGGCCATGCTCGCGATTCTGCGGCCGGTCGTCGACAAGTTGATCCTGACGGTGCCGCCGTCGATTCCCGTAATGCAACGCTGGTCGCTGGAAGATTTGGACGCGTTGTCGCATTTCGATCCCGATTTCCCGCGGGCACTGGAGGATATTCAGGACGGCGCGGAGACGATCCTCGTCACGGGCTCGTTTCACACCGTTGGTGACGCGTTCGAGCGACTGCCCGGTTTTGCGCCGGTGGGCTAGAGGGGGCTAAATTCTTGCGATGCAAGGGAAAGCGCTCCCCGGCTTCCGCGATTTCTATCCTGAAGACCTGACCCTTCGCAACCACATCTTCGCAACCTGGCGCAGCGTGGCCGCCCGCTACGGCTTCGAAGAGTATGACGGGCCGCCGCTCGAGTCGCTCGAGATGTATACGCAGAAAAGCGGGGATGAAATCGTCCAGCAACTGTATTCATTTCGTGACAAGGGGGAACGCGAGGTCGCCCTGCGGCCAGAAATGACCCCGACGTTGGCCAGGATGGTCGCTGCGCGGGTTCAGGCGCTCAAGAAACCGATCCGCTGGTTCTCCATTCCCCAGCTGTTTCGGTACGAGCGGCAGCAGCGGGGACGGCTGCGGGAGCATTTCCAGCTCAACATGGACATCATCGGCGAGGCGTCACCATTGGCGGACGCCGAGCTGATGGCCGCCGCCGTGGACATCATGCGCGCGTTTGGCCTCGGCCCCAAGGACGTCCGACTGCGGGTCTCGGATCGCCGCCTCCTCAAGGCACTGCTCGGGACGCGGGGGATCACGGAGCCACAGCTTCCGGTGGCCTTCGCCGTACTCGATCGCACCGAGCGCGTGCCGAAGAACGTTCTTGAAGAGATGCTTCGGGAAGCAGGATACGGGGAACGCGAAATGCAAGCGGTGTTCCAGGTCGCGTCGCTCCCCGGGGAGGGCGCGCTAGGAGCTGGTGGCGAAGCGGCCGAGCCGCTGCGGCAGGCCGTCGCGGCTCTCGAGGCGATGGGTCTGGGCGAATTCGTGTCGATCGACCTGACGATCGTGCGAGGGTTAGCCTACTACACGGGGATCGTCTGGGAGCTGTTCGACGCACAAAAAGCACTCCGGGCGATCGCGGGTGGAGGTCGGTACGATGCGCTCCTCAACCTGCCAGCCCTCGGATTCGGCATGGGAGATGTTGTCCTCGGCGAGCTCCTCAAGGAGCGCGGCGTAGCTCCCAAGGCGTCGATCGAGCTCGGCGCCTTTTTGGTCGCGGTGGGTGGGGACGATATGCCCTGGGTCCTGAAACTCGCCCATGCGATGCGGGAGCGTGGGATCGCGGTCGAATACGGGCTTCGGCACACTGGGGTCCGCAAGCAGCTCGAGCTGGCGGCGGCCCGTGGTGCGCCGCGGGCTGTGATCATCGGTCCTGAAGAGCGCCAGGCGGGCCTGGCGGTCGTGCGCGATCTCAAAGCCGGAACCGAAGCCAAGGTACCGTTCGACAAGCTTCTCAACGGATATTTCGATTAATGGCCCAAGCACAGAAAATCACGCCACGCGCCAAGGACTTCAGCGAGTGGTACGGGGACGTCATTGCCCAGGCGCAGCTCGCCGACTACTCACCGGTACGCGGCTGCATGGTGATCCGTCCACATGGCTATCGCATCTGGGAGCTGATGCAACGCGCGCTCGACGACATGTTCCGCGCGAGCGGGCACCGCAACGCCTACTTCCCCCTGTTCATCCCGATGAGCTTCCTCGCCAAGGAAGCCGAGCACGTTGAGGGGTTCGCCAAGGAAGTCGCGCTCGTCACGCATACGCGCCTCCGCGCGACCGGTAAGGAAGGCGCGGGTGCGATCGCAGTCGATCCGACCTCGGAGCTCGAAGAGCCGCTCGTGGTCCGGCCCACGTCCGAGACGATCATCTACGCCATGTTCGCGAAGTGGATCCAGAGTTATCGCGATCTGCCCCTGCTCCTGAATCAATGGTGCAACGTCGTGCGCTGGGAGTTGCGAACGCGGCTGTTCCTGCGCACCACCGAGTTCCTCTGGCAGGAGGGCCATACGGCGCACGCCGACGAGGCGGGTGCCGAGCAGGAAGCACGCCTCATCCTCGGGATCTACCGGCGCTTTGCGGAAGAGTGGATGGCGATGCCGGTCATCACCGGCGCGAAGACGGAGAGCGAAAAATTCGCTGGCGCGTTGCGGACGTACGCCATCGAAGCGTTGATGCAGGACAACAAGGCACTGCAGGCAGGCACGTCGCACAATCTGGGACAGAACTTCGCGAAGGCCTTCAATGTGCAGTATCAGACGGCCGGCGGCGGGCTCGAGTACGCGTGGAATACGTCGTGGGGCGTGTCCACGCGACTGATCGGCGGCCTGATCATGACGCATTCGGACGATAACGGTCTGGTGGCGCCGCCCCAACTCGCGCCCGTGCAGATCGCGATTGTGCCGATTTGGAAGACTGACGATGAAAGGAGTCAGGTGTCTGGAGTCGGGAGTCAGGTAAAGGCCGATCTGGAGAAAGCCGGTCTGCGCGTCGAGCTCGACCTCCGCGACACGATGAAGCCCGGGGCGAAGTACTTCGAATGGGAAGGGCTCGGTGTCCCAGTGCGGCTCGAGATCGGACCTCGGGACCTGGCGAGCGGCCAAGTCGTGTTGGCACGACGGACCGGCGGGAAGGCGCCGGTCCCACTGCAGGGCGCTACGGCCGCGGTAACCAGGGCCCTCGACGAGATTCAGCAGGCGCTCTTCGCGGCTGCCCGTGAGCGGCGGGAAAAGAATTCGATCCGCGGCGCCACCAAGGCGCAGTTCCTTGAATTCATGAAGGGCGGCGGCGGATTCGCGTACGGCGGCTTCTGCGGCAGTCCGACGTGCGAGGCGGAGATCAAGACGCAGACCAACGCCACGATCCGCGTGCTCCCCGATCCCGAGTTCCGCAGCAAGGAAGTGCCGAAGCAATGCATGTGGTGCGATGCGCCCAGCATCGCGGAGGCCGTGTGGGCACAGGCGTACTAGGGTTC
>WNGJ01000574.1_pt1 | contig 33867 bp, 25 predicted proteins | sample 5400611 | NCBI WGS metagenome assembly WNGJ01 (sample SAMN13153375, study PRJNA577476) | soil metagenome | isolation source: 40 cm soil or saprolite under Garry oak tree replicate 1 | place: USA:California | collected 2016-06-15
CCACCTGGGAAGCCCAATGGGTGCATCAGCTAGACATTGTCTTTGGCTTGGCATCCAGAAAGCACAATGGGAGATGTTGACTCCTCTGGCATGATCGAAGCACATGTCTGGAGGTGCAGGTTTTGGGCTCAGATGGTGGATCAGAAACACCTGAGTATGGCCGACCTCAGCGAAGCCGATTGTATACTCAGTCATAAGCCCATTTGCTGCCGAGACTACCAAGCCAATCCTCAAGGGTGTTTTTTGTCCATTTGCTGATAGGGATGTACTCGGCTTCAGTATTTTTGGGGATGCGAGACCGCCACCCTAAGAAAAATCCAGGATATTGCTGAGAGAAGCCGGTACTGCCGATAATCCCAAGCACAACGAGCAAGCATACTGCCCACCAGAACAGAAGCGTTTGCATCAAACACAACAAAAATGGGTATCCACAAAGGATACCCGCTTTCATCTTCTCCGCCGCCTGGCTAAGGCTTATGCCTCAAGGGCAACGAGCGGAGAGGTAATCAACTCTACCTCGTCATATTCAAACCAAATCGGCTCCTTGATCTGTGATCCTTCCAGAGCAACGAGGTAAAAACAAAACGGCTCCTCAAAATCATCGGAAATGGTATCAACCGTTTGAATTGTCCCATTGAGACCCCGGAAAGGGCTGTAACTGGTCACTTGTACCGGGCTGCCAGGTGGATAGATGTTCTGCTCCTCCATACTGCTTGTCTCCTTTCTTGGGATATATGTCTTGCCGTTATTACAGGATATAGTAGTGTATCACACCGCATTACATCATGGCAAACACAACCAATACTAAACAAGCATGCATTGTTTTCTCGAAAAATTTCAATGATTTCTCAAAAATATCAGCAAAATACTTGAATACTGACTCTTATTTTCACATAGCGTACGACGTTTCTCTTACAGCCTCATGTCCGGTAAGGGAGTGAGTACGGTTTTTCACTAGTGCCGCAGGCGTTCACAAGATGAAGCCCTTGCCTGGGTCATCGACTTTTGAGAAGCCCTGTATCTCTACCTTACAACTGAGTCAACAAGTCATTGAGCCTGTTGACAAACTGTACAGGATTTTCAAGCTGTTCACCCAGGCTCAATACCGATTGATCAAAAAGGATCCAGGACCAGTCAGAGAATCTCTGCTCATCACTTACATGGTTCATCTTGAGGATGATGGGATGGTGTGGATTGATCTCCATGATCGGCTTTGTGCCAGGAACCTTCTGCCCTGCAGCTTTCAACAGGCGCTCGAGACCAGGATCGATGTCATACTCATCGACAACGAGACAGGCGGGAGAGGAGATCAGGCGAGTTGTTGTGCGTACCTCTTTGACCTTTTCACCAAGAACGTTTTTGATACGCTCAACAAGCTCTTTGAACTCACCGGCGGCCTTCTGATGCTCTTCCTTCTCCTGCTCATCCTCCAACTTGCCGAGATCGACGACACCACGCGAGACGGACTGGAAAGGAATACTTTTGAACTCGGAGAGTTCGGGTTCCAGAATATAATCGACAGGATCGGAGAGCAGTAAAACCTCGATGCCCTTCTTTTTGAATACTTCCAGCAGTGGACTATCCTTAGCGGCAGCATAGCTATCGGCGATACTGTAGTAAATTTTGTCCTGGCCTTCTTTCATGCGAGCAACATAGTTTTCCAACGAGACATCCTGTGCTTCGCTCGAAGAAGCAGTCGAGGCAAAGCGCAATAATTTGGCAATCGTTTCGCGGTTCCCTGGATCTTCTGCCAGCCCTTCCTTGAGAACACGCCCAAATTCTTTCCAGAAGGTCACATACTTCTGCTCGTCATTCGTTGCCAGGTCTGTGAGCATGCCAAGCACCTTCTTGACGGCATTTGTGCGAATCATGTCTATGAGCTTATTATGCTGCAAAATCTCGCGCGAGATATTTAAGGGCAGGTCATTCGAGTCAACGATACCGCGCACAAAGCGCAGGTAACCAGGCATGAGTTGTTCGGCATCGTCCATGATGAATACGCGGCGCACATAAAGCTTGACTCCATGTCGTCGTTCGCGATTCCACAGGTCAAAGGGAGCCTGTGAAGGTACGTAGAGCAGCAAGATATATTCGTATGCGCCTTCCATGCGACTGTGGACATAGACAAGTGGGTCACTGAAATCGTGCGCGACATGTTTATATAATTCGTTATACTCTTCCTGGCTGATATCGCTCTTGGGGCGAGTCCACAGCGCAGAGGCCCGACTTACTTGCTCCTCCTCGTCCTTGTCTTTCTCTTCGACCTTCATCATGATGGGGAAGGTGATGTGATCGGAGTACTTACGGATGATGGAACGCAGGCGGTAGCCACTCAACAGTTCATCTTCGCCCTCACGCAGGTGCAACACAACTTCTGTGCCACGATCGGCCTTTTCGATGGTTTCGATGGTGTACTTTCCCTGCCCATCCGACTCCCAACGCACTCCTTGCTGGGGATCAAGTCCTGCACGGCGCGTAGTTAAGGTCACTCTATCCGCTACGACAAACGACGAGTAGAAACCGACGCCGAATTGACCAATAAGATTCGCATCCTTTTGCTGATCGCCTGTGAGTGACTGTAAGAACTCGCGCGTTCCGGATTTCGCGATGGTGCCGATTTGCTCGACCACTTCTTCGCGTGACATACCAATACCATTGTCACTCACGGTGATGGTGCGAGCATCCTTATCATAGGCGACATGAATTTTCAGATCAGTATCGTTCTCATTGAGGGTTTCATCTGAAAGTGCGCCAAAACGCAAGCGGTCAATGGCGTCTGATGCGTTTGAGATGAGTTCGCGGAGAAATATCTCCTTGTTGCTATACAACGAATGGACCATGATGTCAAGCAGTTGTGTGACTTCAGCCTGAAATCCTAGTGTCTCTTTATTCATATCCACTGTCAAATCAATACCTCCTAATATGCTTATGCAGGGCAAGGTTGCGTTAAGCATTATACACGAATTGATGGTTCGTACTCAATAACATTGAGAGCGATTTGTTACAAATAGCTATAACGAAGTAGACCTCTTTTGAGTAATTAATAAGGAATAGAGAGAAATGGCGCATGTGTTTTACTTAGTAGGGAAGTAGAGTAAACAGCAAGACTGAGTCTGAGGGAGGAAGTAGTATGGATAAGATCTTACTTATTGACCTGCTACTCGTAGCAGTTACATTAGCACTTTTTATGGCAGTTTTATCCTACATGGGATGGGAGTTCAATCGGCTTCATCACCATGGCAGGCGTATCATAGCAACGATAACAGACATTAGCTATGGGATTGGAAATTCTACTTCAAGATTTTCTCAAGACCATCCTTATGTGACTGCCAGGTGGACTGATCCTGTTACAGGACGTTCTTACACCTTTTGGCAGTTGGCTTCGGAAAACAAACCTTTCTATAAAATAGGTAACCTGGTGCCTATTTTGATTGATCCCAACCTTCCGAAGTATTACCAGATGGAAATCTGATATAAAGTTCGAATCGTAGAGGCCAGATATCGTGTGCCCTGGAGTGCACGATATCTGGCCTCTACGATTCAAGTCATCTCCAGCCCTGGTCATTTTTCCAGGATATTTACTAGTCGAATCGACGGTGCCAATAGATCATTTTTGGCTTATAGTACTCATAAAGGTTATCCTAACCTTGATAGTACATAAGGGAAAAGAAGGCACCATGGAACAAACAATTACAGAGAAAAACTTTGCTAGCATCCTTTCAAACCAGATGGCCGACGCTGTTGAACGCATTAGCCCGGCGTTAGTCCTTGTCAACGGACGTCAAGGGCGTCCAGCGAGTGGGATTGTCTACGCGCAGGACCTGGTTTTGACAGCAGATCACGTCCTCGAGCGCGAAGAAGACCTGACTATTGAAACTCACGATCAGCGCACACTCCCAGCCCAACTTGCTGGCCGTGACCTGGGGACTGACCTGGCAGTACTGCGAGTAGCCAACCTTGGGCTCAGCCCCGCTGCCACTTCGACCGGGCAAGGGCGAGTCGGCCAACTTGTGCTGGCAGTTGGCCGATCAGCAAATGAAGGGCCTATGGCGAGTATTGGTATCATAAGCGCCGTTGGTGGTCCGCTGCGTATGCAAGGGGGAGCGACGCTCGAACGCGATATCCGTACCGATGCGATACCCTACCCGTGCTTCTCGGGCGGGCCATTGATTGACGCCCAGGGAGCAGTGCTGGGAATTACGACAACGGGTCTGGTGAACAGCGCAACACTTGCGATACCTGCCGCAATTGCATGGGGCATTGCAGAGACACTGGCACAGCAGGGCTTTATTAAGCGAGGTTACCTGGGCATTAGCAGCCAGTTGGTACAGCTACCAGAGGCTCAACGCGCTGGAAGAACAGAAGACCACGGTTTACTCATCGTACAGGTCGATGAGGGTAGTCCTGCTCAAAAAGGTGGTCTCATGCTCGGTGATATACTGGTAGCGCTGGATAACCATCCGCTCAAGGATGCAGAGGATCTGCGGTCGCTGCTTTCGGGAGACCGTGTCGGAAAAACCATTCCGCTTGAAGTGATTCGCGGCGGTAAACTCCAGACATTGCAGGTAACAGTAGGTCAGCGAAGCTAGCTAAGGATTAGATACTATGACAACAGCGGAAGCAGGACGATCGCAAGGATCGCCCCTACATTTAGCATTGATTGATGCATTTTCGTCGGGCCTTGGAGAGATGATCGAGCAAGCGCAGGCGAGCGTAGTACAGGTACGGCGTGGGGATCGTGGGGCAGGGACCGGCGTTATATGGCAGACAAAAGGTGGTATCATCACGAACCACCATGTAATTGCACACACAGGATCGAAGACCCTGGTAGAACTACGAGATGGACGCGTGCTAGAGGCACGGGTAGTAGACAGTGATCCAACATTAGACGTGGCATTGCTCAACGTTTCAGCAGACAATCTGACAGCAGTACCAGTTGCTGATTCTTCGAAGTTGCGCGTCGGCGAGTTAGTCTTCGCCATAGGTCATCCCTGGGGTCAGCGTGGAGTCGTTACCGCAGGAATCGTCAGCGCATTGAGCAAGGTGAAGATGCGCAACAGTAACCGGCAGTTGGAGTATATCAAGTCCGATGTGCGGCTCGCTCCCGGCAATTCAGGTGGCCCGCTGCTTAATGCGCAGGGCCATGTGATTGGTATCAATGCAATGATCATGGGAGGCGACCTTTCGGTAGCAATCCCGAGTAATGTGGTGAGTACCTGGATAGCGCAGTTACCCCAGGCGCGCATTATCCTGGGTGTGCAGATACAGCCAACCGAGTTGCCAGCCAACATACGTCAAGAGTTAGCGAACGAGCAAACACTGGGCTTGCTTGTGGTAGGTATTGTCGAGGGTGGACTCGCAGAGCATGCAGGTCTGCTTGTCGGCGACGTACTGATTGATATAGCGAATAAGCCTTTGGGCGACGCGCTAACGCTGCGTACAGAGTTAGCTCAAAGTAGCTCCCAGGAAACGGTACGCTTGCGTGTGTTACGCGGCGGGGTAGTTCAGGAGATCGATGTAGCGTTTCGCACACGGGAGCAGGCTGCATGATTCGCGTATTCGTCATCGCGCCGACACCGATGATGCGTGTAGGCTTGAGCACGATACTGACAACGAGAGATATGCAGGTGGTTGGCGAGGCGACAATGCTTGCCGAGCCAGCCATCGAGCTATCTGGAATCGATGTTATCGTTCTAGCGGAGGAAGAGTTGTTGGAGGGCCTACAACGCATGGTTGCAGAGGGGACCACACCAGCTCTCGTCGTGTTATCCAGCAACAATAATCGCCTACCAGCCATGCTGAACGCGCTCTCGCCTCATGGCTGGGGAGTTGTACAACCGGATGCAACAACGACACAGCTTCAAGCAGCCGTGATGGCTGCTGCACAGGGACTGCGAGTGATCCCAAATAATGATGGTTTGCAATCAGATAGTCATACATCGCACTTTGATAATCATGCATCGCAACAGCGCGATCGCAGCAAACCGGGCGATCGCGAGGGTCGCCCCTACATTCTAGGGGATTTTGAGTTAGGCGACGTAGGTGCAGTATTGCCAGATGAAGCGCTTACGGCTCGCGAACGCGAAGTATTAGAACTGCTCAGTCGAGGATTGCCTAATAAGCTGATCGCACGTAGACTTCAGATTAGTGAGCACACGGTAAAGTTTCATGTCTCTTCAATTTATGCTAAACTAGGAGCAACAAGCCGCACCGATGCGGTGAGCCGGGGAGTCCGCCGTGGTCTTATTACCCTTTGATGGGTTGTGTAAACGTCATAAGTGTTAGAAGTGTTACAGATACCGCTGTCGAAGTCTTTTCGTAGTCTTTGTAATGGTGAGGATGAGTGGATGGGACCCTTGCGGTCGCCCTGGGTGGGGCGCTTTTCGGGTGTCCAATACGCATCAACCTAAGAAAAGCCCATCAAATGCTGGAGGGGCGAGTGTGGTGAGGAGTGCCTGGGTTGGCCATAAGATAAGGGGTAATAGCAAGCGGAACGTTCTCAGATGGCGATAGCGCGGCAGCATGACAGCCCTGTCATCCTGAGCGTAGCGAAGCATCTCGACGCCCATCCAGACAGGCCCTTCGCTGCGCTCAGGGTGACAAGCAAGGGCCATCCCATTCAACGATGTGCACTCTTTGCTCTTCTGCCCAGCACCCCTCGCCCTCTGGAATCCTGGACCTGTGTCTTAGCTTGATGCCTATCGGGACGCTTTGCGGGTGCCCTCGCTCGAGATTACAGTATGTCTCGCAAACGCCAGCAAAGTCTATTACAAACTGATGCAACTGATGCATTTGTTACAAATACCACTTGCGAAGTCCTCACATATCTTTAGATCTGGGATTCGACCGCAATATCTGTTACATGTGTTATAAATGTTATAAGTGTTATAAATGTGAGCTATATGGATGCGACTCAGTTCTCCTTGCTTTTGCGCCGCTAGAGTCGGCGCAAAAGCAAGGAGAACTGAAAAGATGTTTCGCAATTTGCAGCGTTTGTGTCAGCTAGCTGAAGCGTTGATACAAGGCTTTTGAAAGGCGAGATACGATGGGTGATCTCTGGCGCGCACTCGGATACCTGCGGAAGTACTGGCCTGTAACACTAGGTGCATTCGCCAGTTTACTGGTCGTGACGCTTACAAGCCTGATTAGCCCACAGATTCTACAAGTGTTGATTAACCGTGGCATCAGCGCTAGCAATTTAAGCGTGATTTTTTATGCCTCGCTGCTCTTACTGCTTGTTGCTGTCATCCGGAACCTGTTTACTTTTACGCAAGGATTTTGGAGTGAGAAATCCTCCCAGAGCGCAGCCTATGAGATGCGTAACGCCATTTTTGCCAGGCTCGAACATCTGAGCTTTAGCTATTATGACCAGGCTCAAACGGGACAACTGATGACCCGTGTTACGAGTGATGTAGACACGGTACGCAACTTCACCGGCAATGGACTGCTACAGCTCCTGAATGCAATTGTAATGCTACTTGGCAGCGCCATCATTTTGCTTCTTACGAACTGGCGCCTGGCGTTAATCGTGCTGACAATTGTTCCAGCCATTCTGGGCATCTTTTTATTTTTCATACGCAGAATCGGGCCACGCTTCCGCCTGGTGCAACAAAAGCTTGGCAACCTCAATACCATTCTACAGGAGAACCTGGCAGGGGTACGTGTGGTCAAGGCATTTGTGCGCGAGCCATATGAACTGGCACGTTACCGTACCGCCAATGATGATCTGCTGCAAGAGAACCTGGTTATTGTGCGAGGCACATCGTTGTCCTTCCCGCTGATTTTTTTTATTGCAAATCTCGGCACACTGGCGGTTATCTGGTTCGGCGGAGCACAGGTGATAGGAGGACAGCTTAATATTGGCGAATTAGTCGCCTTCAACACCTATCTGACCTACCTGCTGTTGCCTGTCTTCGTCCTTGGTAGCACGTTGACATCAATTACACAGTCGGCTGCCTCCGCGCACCGTGTATTCGAGGTAATCGATGCCCCAATCGAGGTAGCCGATAAACCTGGTGCTATTGCCCTGACCCATCTCCATGGCCGTGTTGAGTTTGAGGATGTATCTTTCCGTTACGCTGGCAGTGAGACAATGACACTGACTAATGTCTCATTTGTCACTCAACCAGGCCAGACGGTGGCGATCCTGGGAAAAACCGGGTCGGGCAAATCCTCGATCATCAATTTGATCCCGCGCTTCTACGATGTGACCGATGGGAGGGTGGTGGTTGACGAATACGATGTGCGCGATGTCACACTGGTAAGTTTACGCTCACAAATCGGCATTGTGCTGCAAGAGACAAACCTTTTCAGTGGGACTATACGGGAGAACATCGCTTACGGTCGTCCAGGCGCGGCTGAGGACGAAATCGAAGCCGCTGCAAGAGCAGCCCAGGCACACTCGTTCATCACCAGTTTTCCAACCAGCTATGATACTGTTGTGGGTGAACGTGGCGTCGGGCTAAGTGGAGGTCAGCGGCAACGTATCGCCATCGCTCGTGCGCTCCTGTTAAATCCCTCGATACTGATCTTAGATGATAGTACATCAGCAGTAGATGCGGAGACAGAGTATCAAATTCAGCAAGCCCTGCAACACTTGATGGAAAACCGCACATCATTCATTATCGCGCAACGCATCAGCACAGTACGTAATGCCAACCATATTTTACTTGTAGAGGAGGGACGACTCATAGCACAGGGAACGCACGAAGAGTTGCTGCGAAGCAGTTGCCAGTATGCTGAACTACTCGAATCGCAACTGATGAGTGATAAAGAACAGGTAACTATTGCATAAGCGTTCTATCCTTTTCAGGGAGAAGACATGAACCAACGACTAGCCGCGGATCAGAAAACCCACATATATGGTTCGGCAAGAGGGACAGGACAGGAGCGTATTCAAAGTGGTGTGCTGCTGCGACGACTGCTGCGTTATCTTGCGCCTTTCCGCCTGCAACTCCTGGGCGCACTTGTCCTGGTTATCATCACCGCGCTGGTACAAGCTATAGGACCAGCGCTGATTGCTCGCGCAATCGACGTGAACATCACACAAAAAGATTTCCAGGGTCTGACCCAGACGATGCTATTGTTGCTGGGTGTTTATATAGTCGGACTAGTATCGCAGTCCGGTCAGGGATACCTGATCGGCCGGGTTGGTCAGAGGTTTCTAGCGCAACTGCGTATCCAGATATTTGACAAAATACAATCGCTTCCCCTGGCATTTTTTGACCAGAATAAGGCGGGCGATCTGATGTCACGCCTGGTGAACGATATCCAGACGATCAACCAATTGCTCAGTCAGGGCATTACGCAGGTAATCGGCAGTGTGTTCTCACTGGTTGGTATTATCATAGCCATGGTCGTACTGAGCTTGCCACTGGCAGCGGTCAGCTTTCTTGTTCTGCCTGTAATGATCTGGATAACCGTGTTGTTTGCACGACGTTCTGGCGTGGCTTTTCGCCGCACCCGTACTGTGCTCGGTATCGTCTCTTCAGAATTAGAGGAGGAGCTTGCAGGTGTAAGAGTAGCCCAGGCATTCAATCGAACAGAGGCAAATATTCAGCACTTTGCCGAACATAATGCGGCCAATCGAGATGTGAATGTGCAAGCTGTTATAGTGACTTCCGCTTTTACACCTTCTATCGATATGCTAAGTACACTGGCAACAACTATTGTAGCTGCATTCGGTGGCTGGCTGGTAGTCAATCACAAAATCCCCATTGGAATTGTAGTCGCGTTCTTCATCTATGTGCAGCAGTTTTTCCGTCCCATCCAGATCATCAGCAATATTTATACACAGATGCAAAGCGCATTTGCAGGCGCTGAGCGCATCTTCGACCTGATAGATACGCCACTGAAGCAGCAGGATAGTCCCGTGGCACAGATACTACCACCAGTGGAAGGACGTGTCGTTTTCGAACATGTCAATTTTAGCTACGATCCCAAGCCAGATTCGACGAACCTGGTGCTACGTGATATCAACCTGATTGCTGAGGTAGGGCAGACTATTGCTCTTGTTGGAGAAACAGGCGCTGGTAAATCAACCCTCGTCAATCTGATCCCGCGCTTCTATGATGTCACCAGTGGTAGTGTGATGATCGATGGAAATGATGTACGCGATGTGACGCTTGCGAGTTTACGGCGGCAAGTGGGATTTGTGCAGCAGGACACTTTTCTCTTCTCGGGTACTGTAGCCGATAATATTCGCTACGGGCGTCTTGATGCCACAGATACTGAGGTGGAAGAGGCCGCCAAAGCTGTGAGCGTACACGATTTCATTACGGCTCTGCCAGATGGCTACAAGACGAGGCTAGGCGAACGGGGGACTGGGCTGAGCCAGGGCCAGCGGCAGTTGATTGCCTTTGCCCGCACGGTGCTTGCTGATGCGCGCATCCTGATACTTGATGAAGCCACATCTAACATTGATACCTATACGGAAGGCTTGATCCAGGACGCTCTAAAACGTTTGCTTCAGGGCCGCACGTCCTTTATTATCGCGCACCGCCTTTCGACCGTGCGCGATGCGGACCTGGTGCTTGTCGTTGATAAGGGACAGATTGTCGAGCGAGGTACTCATAACGAGTTACTGGCGCTGGGTGGACGCTACGCTGAATTGTATCAACGCCAATTTCCGTAGGTGCGTGCCATTATGAGTTAAAAAACTGAATAACCTCCGTCAATCTTGTTTGAGCACGCTCAAGTGCTGGAAGTGGGAGGGCAGGTTCACCTGACTCGCCTGGCAGTGGTAACGCATCCGCTTGATCGAGCAGCTTCCAGAGAGCTGCCTCACGTTCATCCGGCGAGGCAGCGCCCCCCGGTTGGCAGAGTAGACTGGTTGACAGGCGAAGACGGAGCGACTCTGCCGGCTCACCAAATGCGGAGCCAGGAAGAGTAGCAATATCCCATTCCTCCAACAAATAGTGCGCAAGATCTGCACTTGTCCTGATGCTCTGTTCCATGAGTACAGGACGCCACGGAGAGAAATCTGGATAGAGGTAGAACGCGCCTGCCGGACGAGGACAGGGAACGCCAAGACTGACCAGCGTGTCGTAGAGTCGACCGGATACATAACCATAAACACGTGCCGAGCGCTGCACGTATTGCTCCACCGATTCATTCAGGGAAAAAGCGGCAAGAGCAGCTTCCTGTACCGGCGTGGCAGCGGCTGACCAGATTTCACTTGCCAGGGCACGTAGGGCAGCCATGGCCTGTGTGCCTGCTGTCGTTGTAGGAAGTGCTGCGTAACCGAGCCGCCAACCACCTGCTGAGAAGGCCTTCGAGAGTCCTCCGGTCACGATGCAGCCCTCGGGATAAAAGAAGGCAGGTGAGACATGCTCGCGCCAGCCATGAGCAAGTTCAGCATAAATTTCATCACTAATGAGTGTTATGCCTTGCTCACGCGCCCAGAGTGCGAGAGCTTCCACATCAGAGCGATCAAACATGCTTCCGGTCGGATTACTTGGAGTATTCACGAGCAAGATGCGCGGATCTGCCCCATCTCTGTGAGCCTGGTCCATTGCCCGCGACAGTGCTTGCGGGGTCAGGCGATGATGATCGCCTGAATCGGTCTCTACCCCAATCACCCGTCGGCTGGCCAGTCGAGCCTGCGGGGCATAGCTGACCCATGAGGGAACTGGTAACAGCAAGTCCCCTTCGAGTATCTGTAGGAGAGCATAGAGCAACGGCTTACTTCCTGGACCGACCACAATCTGATCAGAGGAAAATGTCAAACCACGCTTGCGTGCGAGATACGCCGCGATGGTCTTGCGCAGTGCAGGTATCCCAAGCACAGGCGCATAACCGGTGCGTTTTGCTGCTTCAGCTAATGCTGTGCGCAACAGAGGATGCAGTGGAAATGAAGCTTCACCAAAGCCAAGATGTATGGTTTCCTGACCTGCAGCACGTCGCTTCGCAACGGCCTCATTCATGGCTAGGGTTGCAGAAGTGACAAGCGTCTGTGCTGCAGGTGCCAGGCAGAGTGGAGTATGCTGATTCACCCAAACCTCAAGGCGCTCTGCTTGCCCATCCCAAATCGTGGTCGTGTTCAGTTGCATGCATAGCCTTTGCATGGTTGCAACGATGGCTTCCCTCTCGTTGCGCTTCGCACGTCTTGCCTGGCATGCTTCAATGACTGTAGGATAAAGCAGAAGCCGAACTATGGCCTGTCCATCCGTTTCAACAACAAACAGAAAACTCTGATCATTTCGCTCTCTTTCATCAACGGCATAATCGTCGAGAAAATCGCCGGTGCAATACAGAATTGGTTTCCCCTTGTAGAGCTCTATCCCTCGAACCACATGGCCAGAATGGCCAAAAATAACATCAGCACCTGCATCAATTAAGGCGTGAGCAAAAGGAATATGTTCCGCCGGGGGGATGTATCCCCAATTTGATCCCCAATGAGCCGATACGACCAGAAAATCGACCACAGCTTTTGTCTTACTCACCAGTTCCAACAGCTTTACAGCTCGCTTATCCTTCAACTCAATAGGAATATACACTAGTCCTGGTTGTTCTTCGGTTGCTTCCCAACCAGGCTCATTATCTGTAAAGGCGATAAGTCCCAGCTTTTTCCCTTTCACTTCCCAGATTGCAGCTTCCGAGGCTTCAGTGATGGTAGCGCCCGCACCAGCATAATGAATGCCGGCAGCATCCAAAGTGCTCATCATGTGAAACAACCCTTCATATTCAAAATCAAGGGTATGGTTATTCGCAAGGGAGACAGCATCAATTGATGCAGCTTTGAGGGTTGCGATGTTTTTGGCATCTGTTCGAAAGTGAAACACCTTTGGGGTAGCCGACCAGGGAGTTCCCCAATCAGAAATGACGCACTCAAGATTACAGAGACGCACATCGGCATGGTAGAACAGCGATAACGTGTCTCCCCACGGATAGGCAGGAGGTTTTTCCTGAAGCACTGCGTTCACCAGTCGTCCAAGCATGACGTCACCAACAAAGAGAAGCCTCATCTGCAATGTTCCCTGATTCTCCATTTCTGTATCAACCTCGCTTATTAGAAGCAGCATTTGATTGCTATCACAAGCGGCCCATACTCAACCTGGATAACCACCCTCGTATCTATCGTAACCAGCATATCATACGGAGAAGCGATACTGCTCAACAGAAAGCCCGGTATCACAGTTGGACAAACAGCCCTCGATGCGGAGCGAACCAGGCATCACGCACTTCCTCTCACCTTGTGTGCCGTGGTCGCACGATGAACATCGGCAGCCTGGTGGTACTCAGGACACGATCAGTCACACTGCCTAGCACCCAGCGTTCCCACCCACTGCGACCATGGGTGGAGATGGCGACCAGGTTACTGCCGTTCGTGCCTCCACGCTCGGCCAGGTCGACCAGGATGCTGGCAACATCGGTCCCCAGCTCGACCGAGTACGTCAGGGCGAGCTTGAGGTCTGGCACCGTCTCCTGCAAGCGCTCCACGACGGCTTTCAGATAGGTCTTTGCTCGCTGGAGCGCCTCTTCGTTCAGCTCTCTCACAAAGCCCTCTGCCGCGGTTTCCGGGAAGAGCTTGACCACCTGGACCAGGTGCAACGCTCCCTGAGCAGGGGCAGCCAGAGCAGCGATGAGGTGGGCCGCCGGAACGAGGGCCATCTCAGCAAGCGGTGAGCCATCCAGCGGGACGAGCGCAGCGAGCGGGCGTGCCGGTGCCAGGTGTGAGAGCAGAGTAGTGGCTCCACGCTGCTGCAGCACCAGCACCGGCACGCTGCTTTGATGCACCAGACGGTGGGCCACACTGCCCAAGGCCCAGCGGGTGAACCCGGTTCTGCCGTGGCTGCAGAGCACGACGAGATCGATCTGGTGGGCCTGGGCAACCGCCATGAGACACTGAGCAGGGAGTCCAAACGAGACCTCGATGCTGGTGTTGATGCCTGCCAGCAAAGGTGAGGCAGCAAGCACTTTGAGGTACGTGGTGGCGGTCGTCAGCTCCGACTCGATCACCTGGTCGTTCATCAGGGGAACCGGAGCCAGGCCTCCGCCGTAGTCAATAAGTGGGCTGAGCACTTGCACCAACAGCACTGAGCCGCCCGTGGCGCGTGCGATGCGTGCCGCTACTGGCAAGGCTTGCTCAGCGCGAGGAGAGCCATCCAGCGGAACCAACACATGGTGAAACATGAGAACCCTCCTTTTCGGATTGCCGGTACATCCCTCTTGAAGCTTCGCCTCCAATTTCTCCCTGCTGCGATCACATCAGCTGAACCGATGCGTGCGTCTTCGATGCCTGCTTCAAGGTACCGGCACCGTATGCAGTTCTTTCCTCTGGAGAGTGTAAACCTTGCTCATCACAGGTGCATCACGCGAGGGAAGACCATGCTCACAAAACGCTCACAAGAGGATGTTCACGATGATGGAGAGAATGCTCCATCTTGACGCTATAGTCTGCACTGGTATGGATCGCACTTCGAAGCGTGTTCTTTTTCGTACGGTTCCTCACCTGCTCCCAGGCGGACTATCCCTGAGTTTCAGCATGTAACCAATGAAAGTCGCGAGAGGGTGCAACAAAGACCAGACCACAAATAGAAGCAGGTATTGAGGCAGCGTAAGACGGATATACAAAGCTGTAAAAGCAATGCCGCCGATCATGTAGTCAATCTGGTCAAAGGGAATCCAGCTTTTCTGAGCAAACGGGGATCCGTGTGTCGCAAGAGACGGTGCGCATATACTTAGCAGGCGTGCCCAGGCATCTGTTGCGGCAGATGCCTGGGGTATCATTGACCTTACGTAAGGCAACAAAGGTCCTCAACAGCTAAGAATACTACTGAGGGCCTGGTCCACCTGAGTTCTCCAGCCGTTCACGCATGTTCTCATAGGTGGCTGTATCGATTTCGCCGCGTGCATAGCGCTGGCGCAGTATCTCTAACGCAGATGGCTGAGGCTGAGTTGGCGGCGTCCAAGGGGTGTAGAAAGGCATATGTGTATGCCTGTTTCTAGCGCTGAACCAGCGTATCAAGCTCCAGACCAGTAAACCCAGAATGACTAACCAGAATATTCGGCCCAGGAATAAAAAGGGCAGGAGTAAACCCAGGCCATGTCCAAATCCCCACATCATGGGAATCCTCTCTTTCTTTCAGGAAACTACCATTGTTGTGGTAATGTGCAATATCACCACTTCTCATATGTATATACGTTGACCATATTATCAGGGTTATGAATCTTTCTCCGGCAGATATTGCTCCATATAGTTCAAGTATAGCAGCGAGCGGATGAAATGTCATGACCAGAGGTATAGCCGTCAGTCAATGGCTCAAATGGGGGGGTGAAGGAGGCGTGGATGCGCAGGCAGCGCCGCATCCAACCGCTGGAATCATGCCACGAGGTCAGTAACCGGGCTGCTATACACGTGGCGTGATGTTTGGTTTATCCAAAGTGCTGCTCTCGTCAGAATGGCCCTTCTGTTTCAATTTTCCAAAGAAGCCATCGGAAACACCCTCATCAGTCGGCTGTCCAGGAACGAGATCAGCAGTTTCCGAATTTGAGCTAATGAGGGAACCGTGAACAAGCATGGTACCGGGAGGAATATCAGCGTTATTCGCTCCATTGTGAACCAGGATACCAACGGCATCTTGTTCCTTACCATCAGCTTTAACATGCACGATGATACGTTTGTTAGATTCATGCTGAGATGAGCTGTATACCTCTTCTGCGGTATGCAGATTATACTCAGTCAACTGGATCTGATCCTCCCCAATACCGGCCTGCTTGAGCCCATCTATAGCTCGATCCGCATTAGAGCGATCCCTGAAAACGCCCACTATATCAGAATAATCAGTTGTGTTCATATGTAACCCCTTTCTCATTTGAAGATAGTTCTACAGCATTTATCTCGGCCTGAGTTTTCCTTCAGCCACCCACTTCCCCCTGGTACATACACGTATTCAAGGTAAATATGGAGACAACATGCCATTCCAGTATGCTGCTTACGAGAGAAAAAATAATAGCAAAGCAACGGTTAGCTCTGGTTGCGCACCCATTTGATTCCATACTTTGCGGCGATCTGATCCTTGATTTCGTCCGGCATTGATCCTGCCTCATGGTGTTCGCGAAGGAAGTCCTCAAATCCTCCGGGTACAGTGATGATAAGGAGTGTAGCGACGCCCTCTCCGCTCACATCCCACGCGTGCGGGATATCACGGGGGAGGAAGACGAAGGACTGGGGACCGGCCTCGAAGATGTCATTACCGCAGCGGACAGTGATCAACCCCTCTATCACGTAGAAGCACTCGTCCTCCCGGCTGTGGACGTGCATGGGAGCACCACCTCGGGTGTGCGATTCGATCAGCGTCAGGCTGCCACCAGTCGAGGCTCGTCCAGCTTTGACGTTGGATCCAGCACCAAAGACGCTCTCCCCAGGCCCGAGTACATAACCCTTCGCGCCCTCCCGCCTCAGTGTTTTCAGGAAATCCAGAACGACCTGGTTGAATTCCTCTGGCTTCTCCATGTTCGGCATGTGATGTGTCTCTGATATTGCAATTCTCCTGGCACCCGCGATATCATGCTCAAGCTTATCCGCACTTTTATGGAGCTGAAAGTGGTCATCAGCTCCTACCATAATCAGCGTTGGGACATGAATCTCAGTCAGCCTTTCATATGCGGGAGGAACGAGTTCTTGCTTTGGAGCAGGATCAAGAACCCAGGCAAATGAGTATTCAGATAGGTTGTCTCGCACGCGCTGTCGAGCGGCCGGATACTTTGGAGAGGGAACTAAGGTATCATCGTCCATCAGCAGATTCACCATAGCTGGAATATTTCTCTCGCGCCTGGCTTGCTCGAAAGGTTTCCAACGTTGAATCTGTTGCTCTAATTGCTTGCCGGTGAACATTAACCCCATAGGGTAGCCAGGGACAGGTGAGCCAACGAGGATGAGAGCATCGACCATGTCTGGATACTCAAGAGTGAAGTCAAGAGCAATAGCTCCTCCTAAAGACAAACCGAGGAGATAGGCCTTGTTGACTTCGAGAAACGTTAAGAGATTGTAGAGATCCTGGCGATCAGCATATGGCACCTGGGGTAATTCCGATTTGCCGAAGCCCCGGATATCGTAGCGAATCACCTGGTAGTGTTGAGCGAATACGGCGAACTGGTCATCCCACATGCGCCTATCCATGTAGCCTCCATGCAGGAGTACAAGGGGATGACCTTCACCCATTACTTCATAATAGAGTTTGGTCCCATTTGTCTCTACAAAACCTGCGCGTAGTTGCTTTGCTTCATTCATAAGTGGGCTCCTTGTGTCGATGGTTAGAGGTATTCTCCTTTTGCTCAATCATTTTCCAATTTACTTGAATGTCATCTTCAGAACCCAGTCACTGGAGGACGGATGAGGAGCACCGGGCAAGGTGCATGATCCAGGACAAAACGAGCCACGTGTCCCACTGATTTTGGTCCAAGAGCTGGTCCCCCAAATGCTGGAGAGCGAGAACAGATGACGATCAAGTCGGCATGCCACTCAGCAGCACACTGGATGATCTCTTGTTCTGGCCTCCCTTCACGCGAGAGCGTTTCTGCCTGGGGAACGTAGCGTAAGCCCTCCTGCAGGACATCCTGTGCCGCAGCCACCTCGGCCTGCTGGATTTTTTCATGCAGTGGCCCGCTCGGATGGCGGGGGCGTAACAGCCATTCGCGTTTTCGCTCGATTTCCTGGTGAGGACCTAGATCTGTGACATAGAGCAGCCCAATGGTGCGCTCATCAGCAGTGAGCAGCGTAGAGAGCGCACTGCTTATTTGTTTAATATTCGTGCCATCCAGGCAACAAAGAACGCGCATATGCTTCCTCCTATACAAGCAGGAGCCAGATCGCTACAGCTCCTGCGACCAGCATTAATGGGGTGACCAGGATGCCGACTTTGAAATAGTCCAGGCCCGACACCTCGATGTTCCGTTGACGAAGGATGAGCAGCCAGAGGATTGTCGCAAGCGAACCCACCGTGGTCAGATTTGGCCCCAGGTCACAGCCAAAAATGGTCGCCGCCAGAAAGCCTTGTTGAATGGTGAGCGGAGCATGCTGGATCCCGCGCAACGCGGAGGTCATCACCACGGCCATGGGAACATTGTTAATGAGGTTGGTCCCCAAGGCCGATCCTAGCGTCCCGACCATGACTGCTCCAAAGCTGGTTCCCCCAGAGAGCCGAAGCAGCAACTGACCAAACTGCGCCGTCAATCCTGTCGTTTCGAGCGCCTGGACTACCAGAAACATCCCGGCGATGAATCCAAAAATAGGCCAGGAAATCTGCCTGGCAGTATCCCAGAGGGTTGTCCGCTTCCAGTAGAGCGCCCCAAACAAAAGCAAGAGCGCTCCGCCAAGGGCGACCAGGGAGAGTGGGAATTGGATAGCCGCCGCGATGATGTAAGCTCCTGCTACCACCAGGACGACGATGCATGTGTAGCGAAAGTATGCCTGATGTTGCACTGATTCCTGGAGAGTAGGCAAACTTTTGATGTCGAAGCGACCGTGGAGTTGCCTCCGATACAGAAAGTAGAAGACCCCGGCATTGATCCCGATCACAAGCAGTGAAGGCAAGAAGAGCAAACGCAGAAAAGTCAGCAAATGCAGGGGAAATTGGGAGGTGACCAGAATGTTGATGGGATTGCTCACTGGTAACAGGAAAGAAGCTGAATCAGCGATAAAGGTGCATGCGAACAGATAGGGAAGCACCGGGAGCCGGAGCCGTGTGACGAGGCTATACACGATAGGTGTCAAAATAAGGGCAGTGGCATCGTTAGAAAGCAGCATCGAGATGAGACTTCCCAGGAGGAAGGTGTTGAAGAAGAGACGTCGCGAACTGTTACCAGAGAGTCTTGCAGCCTGGATAGCCAGCCAATCAAAAAGCCCCGCAGTCTCAGCAAGTGCCGCGAGGCTCATCATCCCAAGAAAAAAGAGAAAGGTATTCCAGTCACGCACCAGCGTGGCAAGAGCTTCTCCAGGGCTGAGAAGGCCCAGAAGGAGAAGTACCCCTGCTCCTGTGAGCGCTGTGATGGCTTCGCTCACCTTCCAGGGGCGAAGCATAATCCCAAGCAGGGTGAGCAGGGTTATGAGTGAGATAAGCACTGTCCTGGTAAATGCTGGAATCTGAAAGAAGAGAAACATCGTCTGGCGCACCCCTTTCTTCTCAGTAAAACGTTCGAGAGAACACAAGAGTTTCACTGAACTAATGTGGAGGTGTCCGATCTCCCTTCTATAGGCGTTAAGCTAAGGCCGATCAAAGCAACGGTCTTTTTACTCCTCTCTCACACAGACCGCTATCACGCTTATATTGTCTTTGCCTCCGCGATTCAGCGCAGCCTGAACGAGCATTGCGCATATCTGTGATGAATACGGAGCGCCTGCGCGCACAATCTCCTTGATCTCGAAGTCGCGCACCATTTCCCACAAACCATCGGAGCAGAGTAGCAGTATGTCGCCCACTCGTACTGGCACAGTGAAGGTATCAACTTCCACCGTTGGATGGTTACCAAGCGAACGGTAGATTTCATTGCGCTTTGGATGCGTATACACTTCATCGACGGAAATCGCTCCATGTTCTACCAGGCGGGCGACGACCGAATGATCCTGTGTCACCTGGTACAGCCCCTTGGACTTTCGATACATATAAGTGCGGCTGTCACCTACGTTTACCACGTAAGCGGTGGACCCCCAGAGCAGCGCGGCCGTCATTGTTGTGCCCATATCGGCGTGCTGTTGCTGGTTGCGTTTGTGTACACTGTGGTTCGCATGCTGCACCGCCTCGACCAGAAGCCCAGCGAGAGTCTCGTCTTCTTGTATGTCCAACCGTAAAGCCCTCACCACGCTCTCTCTCATAGTGCGAATCGCCAGTTGACCTGCCTCGCGACCATTTCCATGGCCTCCCATACCATCAGCTACGATAAACAGCCCAACCGGTTGAGGAGCCGTCGCCATGCTGGTGATATGCTCGATGGCAAGTAGACTATCCTCATTTGGACTGCCCCTGCGTTTTATGCCAGCATCCAATCCAGTTCCTATATCCAGGTATATTCCGCTCTTGTTTTTAGTGTGACCATTGCTGTGGAGCCGGGATTCCGCTAAAGCATTTCGAGGGTAGGTTGGTATATGCGGTTCGCTATCTATCCTGGCATCATTCTTCGTCCTGACACGATCCCTCGCCATAATGTGAGCATGCGCTAAGGCTATATCTTCATTTTCGCTTAGCGGCCCTGCGCCTGGTCGCTGGTACATCACTGGAGGCGCTACTGATACGGCGTTGGCGTTCGCAGATGGCGCAGTGGTAGCCAGGACAGGCTGCTGTGGGAAAGAACCGGAACGCGGGTTTGGCTGCGTCTCTTGCATAGCCTCCGACAGGTATTGTGCTTCCAGTACCTCTTCGTCGAACCGCCGGAGTTCCTGGCGTTCCTGCCACCAACTGCGAATCAAGCGTATGCTTCCCAGTACAAGCGCGCCCCAGGCGATAAGCAACGTAGCTGATAGCAGTATTAAACCAAACAGCGGAATAACCATGAGCAATCCATGGACTGCCCACAAACGCGGCACGTGCGGCATAACCTGGAACAAGAAGCGCCAGGCCCAGGGAGGAAAGCCGCCCGACACCCATAACAGGAGAATGCCACTCAGGATCAGTCCGGCACGCGCAGCGATTCTGATCCACCTGTTGGCCATGTATGCGGCCTGTAACTGTTCTAGTATGTCATTCATCATGTCGTTCAGCTTTCATATGGATCAGGTGTGACGACAGAAGATAGTACAGCCTGCGCCCTAAATCATCTTCGCCACCGTTGTCTCGCGAAACGAGCTCACCTTGATGACCACACCGCTCTGCATCAGGAAACGCAAGCCGCCCACGCCTTTTGAGAGCATAGTATCCATCACAGTCAACATCCAGCCATTTGGTTCGGGTTGGTTGCTTTGCCAGGCTTTAACAAAGAGCGCCGCGCCAACTACCCGGAAACGCAGGGTATACGATGTCCCACCCTGAGCGCTGAATGGCACGGAACTCAGGTAGGTGGTTTTTCCATTGACACGCCTCAATATTTGCAGTTTCGAGCCATCGATGAGCGCCTTGTACCAGTTGTTGGCGTCCGTCCAACGCAGTAGAGCCCCCATATTCACTGTGCCACCCTGTGTGAACTGATTCACAATCCCACTAAAAACGACCTCGGCATTTGTATTCACCGGCCCAAGTATGGCGTTAAACGTGCCCTGCGCGTGGTCTATCTGGCCTGCGCCACTAACGACAGAAAAGACCTCGATACTATTGGCATCGCTGGCCCATTGCCTCCCATCTGAAGCCGTTCCCCAGAAAACCTGGTTGGCACGTTTAAAGGTATCTTGCGCCAGAATGGTCACTCCGCCTGCTGTGGGAGTGGATGGCATAGAGGGCTTTGCCGTTCCTACAGGGCTGCCGGGTCCCATTTTCGAGGAGGTGGAAGTAGCCTGGCTTGCTCTAATGTTTAACGGTACTGTCAGCGCAGCTTCAATCGAATGAGAGAAGAAACCGGCGAGTAACCCAATGAGCATACATATGACTATAAAAGTAAAGCCAATCCAACGTAATTTCATCTTTTTCCTCATGCTCCTATCGTCTCACCTGGCTGCGCAGCAGCCTTTTCGCTTCGCTCAGGGTAAACTCTGGTGAGACAGATTGGTGCCATATGTGGTTCAAAAACGCTGTGGTATTATTGGTATTCGGCATGATTTCTGGAGGCGAACCGCCCGCAATATATTGTGTAACAGGAAGTGTTGCCAGGGATTGAAGATGCTCGTGAATCCAGGTGACGCCTTCGCGCACTTCACCAGTAGTAGGATCAATCTCACCAACGTAGGCATGATTGGCTTGATCGATCATATCGTTCAATAACGTAAAGGCCGCGGGCTGTCCCAATTGAGCATCCGTCATAGCGACGATCTGTTTGGCGTCTGCATGCATTGTTTCCAGCCAGCCCTGGACATTGTTCATCGCTGTAATGATCTGGGCAGCGTTCTCACGCACATCCGGGGTTGAACCTGGAGCATCAAGTAATCCATTGAGATGGTAGACAATCGAGCCAATGTAACTGGCCGGATTCTGGTTTTGGCCATTCACATCGAGCAATCCGACACTGTTAAGCTTTGAAGTATCTGGTAGAGTTGCATCAGGAGGCATATCTTGCTGCACAAATGAAAGCCCATCAAGATAGGTCAGCGCGCGTATCGTCTGACGGCGCACGAAAGCAAGGTCTTTGCTTTCTTCCCAGCGATCCCTGGCGCTTACTGTCCATTCTATGAGTTTCCCGGTATTCCTATAAAACCAATTATTGAGTCCCCCAGGTAACTCCAAATCGTTGAGCATTGGCTCCGATGCCAGCAGGTGGCGCACGTGGTCCAGAAAACTATAGTGGTGGCTATTAAACGGGTCCGGCGTCTGTGGAATTTCACCGTAGTACCGCCATGCGCTATAGTCGGGGGAGGGTGTGATAGGCGTCATCGCTGCATCCTCCTCCGTAACCACGAAGCGACTGGTAAACTCAAGCAGGTTGGTGTGCTGCTGGTCACCTGTATAAAGCAGATAAGCATTGCCTTGATTTATAGAAAGCTTACCCAGCAGGATTGTCTTTGATTCTTCCTGATTTTTATCACCCAGCAGCCAGGCATAATAGCTTTTCCCAGCAGCCGGGCTGGAGAGGCTGTGCAGATCAATCTGCACTTCATCATCGATTCCCTGGCTGCTGTTTTCGCTGAGTTGTTCGCTGCTCAAGAAGGTGATGTGCCCTACAAGCCGGATTACAGGCGCGGCAGCAGGCGCAAATGCAAACATACGAAAAAACGATAGATAGGAAATCACGGCCGCGCCGACCAATATGAGGAGAGACACGATAAACAGCGCGGCTGGAAAGCGCCGTCTCCCACCTCCCGCCCCGGACATGGGCCGCGTTGGGCGTTCACCCGCGGACATGCGCGGCCTTGGGCGTTCATCCGTAGGGGCGGGGTTTACCCCCGCCCGCCCCCCTTTGGGTTCGCTCTGCTGTTCTAAGGGAGGAATGGGCGCTAGAGGGACTGTTCTCCTGGTAGAGACGCTATGCTCAGTCCCAGGAGTAGAAAGGTTGAGCGGCACAGTTCTTCTGGCAAGGGTGCGCTGGCGTGAGAGTGCCAGTTGCCCCTTTGATAACGAAGCGGCAAGCTCATCAATTGAGAGATACGCTGGAAACCCATTGCGCCATGCAAGCTGCCGCAGATGTTCGTTCCCAGTTATTACAAAAACAACCGGCAGATCGAGCTGGCGCTTCACATGTTTAAGATCGCCAAAATCATCTGGATGCTGAAACGCTTCCAACCTGGACTGTACTGGCAGCATAATCACCACGGGCTTTTTCTGCTCACTGATGAATTCGAGCAGAGCAGTCTTTTTGTCCGCCGGTTCAACGTAAAGCATACAAAAGTCACCAGCATCGTTAGACTTCATCGTGACCTCATGTTTGTGGCTTCGATGGGTTGATTTGGGAGTGTACTCACACCCTCAAAGGTCCCTACATTGATTCCTTGATACCCCAGACGTCGCAGGCGGTCCTGGCGGCGGCGTTGTAGCAGAGTCTTTTCCCCTCTACGTGAGATGGAGTATGGCACGCCACCTACCTGCCTGTGAGATTGGACGTTCCACACCGGTACAGGTCCGACGAGCGCCTGATTTGCCCAGGATGTGCTTGATTCTTCTTGAAAGGCTCCTATGGAATACTCTTTGGATGGCTGTCTGCCAATGGAAGATCCCCACGTGTGGATAATGGCGCCTGCGACCACCAGCAAGCCTCCAGTATAGCCTTGTATAGGTAGCATCTCATGCAGGTAGATATTTGCCACGACAGCCCCCAGCACCGGCTCAAGGATATAAATAAAAGAGACGGTCACCGGAGAAATATGCTTTTGCAAGAGAACGGTAATCAGTATTGGTAGGAAGGTGCAGGCCCCCGCGACGTAGAGCACAACCCATAGATCATGAGGCAGAGCTGGGTGTACCGCTCGCCAGTCACCGAAAAGCAAGACGACGAGATTGGACCACAGCGCCATCGTCAACAACTCGATGCCGAGAAGCGGCCATGGAGCGATTTCATCCTTCTGTTCGTTATCAGCCAGGAATACGTAGCAGGTAAAAAAGACGCCACCGAGAAATGCTATCAGCGAACCGCGCCAGTTGCTCGTGGACGAATTCAACACCAGCAGGATTGTGCCAGTGACCGACAACACACCCGCGAACCAGGTGAGCTTTTTTACAGGATGCCGCAGGAAGAACCATGCGATCAATGCAGCCAAAAATCCATTGAGGGATGGGAAAAAAGCCGTGCTGGTAGCAGTGGTATACTTGAGCGCGATGGCAATGGTAAACAGCGCCAGGCACAGCCAGCTCCCCAGGAAGACGCCGCGCTTGACGACAGCGCTGTTCATATCTTTCCAGAAATATATAATAATGCAGAGAGCAGCAGGGACGAGCGAGATCATTTCGAAGAATGAAAAGACTATCGGGTCGATTCGACCGAGCGCCTCCTTGGCTACCGAATAGTAGGTCGCAAACAGGATCGTATTGAGCAGAAATGCGAGTCCGGCTACCAGTTTCATATTCATCTCTCCACTGGTTGCATTGCCCGCCGCGTTGATGCGCGCGGGGAGCGGGTTGCGCGTTTGACTGCGTGTACCTCCACGTCATCCGTCTGAAATATGCTCCGTGCGAAGGCAACCACCTCTGCCACCTCGAAATCTTCACAAGAGAAAATGTCTATATTGACCATGCCATATGGCGCCCAGGAATGCAGGCTGACATGGCTGGTTGCGATAATCACAAAACCCGAATAGCCATCATCTAAGGGGTTGCTTGTCTTGATATAGCGCAGTTCAACCGGGCCTACTTTTTGCATGCCAATGCGCGTTGGATACTGATCGAGCGCCTCTCGTAAGAAAGCCTCGTTCTCTAGTAGATTGGGATTGCACCCATAGAGGTCAAGCATGACATGCAGCATAGAAAAATACCTCGCTTTGACTAAGGCTAATCTTGTAGCTTAAAGGAAGTATACTGAACGAGGATGGAAGGCAGGTTGGTTTTTTTACTATCGTTCTTTGTATGCAAAACCAGCCCGTCTGCAGATGAACGTCGCAAATTCGTGGGATGTGCAGGATTTTTCGGGGTTATTCACAGATCACCAATCTCCCTCAATAGTCGCTCACAATCATTCAACACACCCACCAGCTCAAACCTGCGTGCCTCCTCCATTGCCCTCACAGCTTCCCCATGGGCTGCCTCTCTCTGCCCCATCAACAAAGACACCTCGGCAAGCGCCAATTGGCCCCTCACTCGCGTCTCAACCTCCAGGCCCTGGAGAGCAAGCGCACGCCGTAAACTCCCCCTGGCGCGTACCAGGTTGCGCGCCTCTGCATCTGCTCTTGCCCTGGCTTGCGCAATACGCAAATTTCCCAGCGCAACCAGAGCCAGCCCCAGACATGGCGCATTGCGAATGGCCCGGCCCGTCGACACTGCGCGACCTACGCACACCTCCGCCTCCACAAGATCACCTTTCGCAAGCAATACACTCGCGAGGTCAGCATTCCACAAGCTCACATACTCTCTATCCTCCACCTGTTCGGCCAGCAGAAGGCTTTTTTTGTACAACGTCTCCGCTTCCTGTAAATCGCCAGATGCAGCGGCCAGTTCTCCCAGGTTGTGAAAGACTACGGACATCAATGGAACATCGCCGATGCGTTCCGCGAGACTGAAGGAGCGCTGCAGGAATGACTGGGCCAGTATGTATTCGGCCTTCTTCAAATGGAGATAGCCAATGTTGTTGGATACATGGGCGATCTCGCGCTGCCGGTCGTAACGCTCGTAGATTGCTAAGGCCCTATTCTGGTGCTCCAGGGCCTCGTTACGTTGCCCGATGGCGCTGGCAATAGCGCCTAGCAAGGCGTGCGTACGCCCAAGATCAACCGGGTCCCCTAGCAAGGTGCGTCTTATGCGTGTGAGGTTGGATGTATCAGGCATATCACCCTTCAAAAGCTCACTAGCATCACCTTCTCCTATCGTCTCACCTGACCCGTAGGGTAGCTGCGCAGCAGCCCGTTCGCGGAGTTTACCCTGAGGAACGAAGGGCTCGGGGTAAACTCTGGTGAGACGGATTGGTGCCGGTGGAATGCTCTCCTCAAATAAGCTTAAAGCCTGCTGGGCAGCGCGAAACGCGTCTTCGTAGTTGCCCTGCTGCCAGTGAATGCTGCTCTGCTGGAAGCGCAGCCTTGCCCAGGCGGGACCTCTGAGAATCCCCGCTTCTCGTAACACCTGCTCGCCATGTTCGCAACACTGCTGCGTACGCGCAGTGTCGCCCGTGAAACGCCAGGTCCAGCCAATCTCGCTCCACAAAAGAGCCTGTATTTGCGCTTCCTGTTGAGCCTCTTCAGCAGCATTGAACGCGCGTGAGACATTGCGCACTTCCAGTTCACGTTCGAAGAGGTTGCGCGCCTCCTTGAAGTTTCCTTGAATCCTGGTGCATTCAGCCAGGCGTTCCAGTATGAAGGCCAGGTGCAAGCGTTCCTGGTCCTGGTATGGTTCCCCCGTGTCGACATTCTCAACCTGTTCCACTGCTAAGCGATAATGCCGCTCTGCCTCAGGATACGCAGACAACCCATAAGCGTGATTCCCCGCCAACTCTGCGAAACGGGCAATCTGCACCGCAGCAGCGCCACCCTCAACGAGATGCCGGGTGATGGTGGCAGCGTGTTCGCCTTCCCTGGTTGTATAGACCTGCTGTAGCACCTTGGCCGCGCGCCGGTGCAGCCTGGCGCGACGGGTAGAGGAAAGCTGCTTGTAGAGATGTCCTGCTAACAGGGGATGCCAGAAGTGATAGATGATGCGCGTGCCAGTACCCTCTTCCGTTAAGACGCCAGATCGTAGCGCCTCCTCAAGCAGGTCGAACAAAACATCTTCATCACTGCTAGCGCTACCCGCCTCCATCGCAGAAATCAGTTGAAACCCGAAAGAGCCGCCTAACACTGCCGCTTTACTCAGGAGTTGCTGGCACGCTGCGCTGAGTTTGCTCAGTCGCTGGTCAAGGGCAGCGGTGATTGTGCCTGGTAAAGCCTCGCGCGGTGACTGCTTCACTTCTGCGCGAGTCGCCGGTAACCCGGCATCATCGATCCCGATGGAGTACGCCAGTTCTTCCGCGAAGAACGGGTTGCCAGCGGCCTGCTTCTGAATGTGCTGTACCACATTTTGGGGGAGGTAGGCCACGAGGGTACCAACCTGGTCATCGGTGAGCGGCTGGACGTGGAGGGTCTCTACGGCGTGTTCGCGCTGCATATGTGCCAGGAGGGAGCGCAAGGGATGTTTGGAGGGCAGTTCTTTCTCACGGCACGTCATCAGCAGCACAATTGGATGGCTATGCAGGCGACGCGCAAGGTAGCCTAACAGTTCACAACTGCTCGCATCAGCCCATTGCACATCATCCAGCACTATCATCAGCGGCGTCCTCGCGCTAATCGTCGCCAGCAACTCATACACCGCCTCCCACAGGTAGGGGCCAGATTTATCGCGCGCCCCCTCGCGTCCCGTATCACCGCCTGCTGTTTGCTCGTCATTCCCATCCCATTCCAATAACTCTCGCATTTCCGGCAGCAGCGCCTCGAGTGGTTCGAAAATATGCGGTCGTTGAGCCACATCTTGCTCCTGCCAGAGACCTTGAATAATCATCCTGCGCAGCGCCTCGATCCAGAGCCGGTAGGGAATGCCGCTCTCCTGCGCATAGACATAGCTCCAGACCACCGCCCAGCCGCGCTGTTGCCCCTCACGGGCCGTCTCCTCTGCCAGGCGCGTCTTCCCAATTCCTGCCTCACCCATCAGCACCATACATTGCGGATGCTGCGTTTCAAGCGTCACCGCAGCAATACCCGCCGCCTTCCGTTGACCGCCAGCGCGAGCGCGTCTGAACTCCTCAGTAGAAATGAGCAGTTGTTGCAAAATACGCAATTCATGCTCGCGTCCCACTAGCGGACTTTGATTACTGCGCCCAATCTGCACCCCTCGTTGCATTCTCGTCACTTCCCCCCCATCACGTGTGGGTCGCCCCTCGTCACCTCTCGCAACCTCCTCCCCCCGTAACACCGCCTCATACACCACCCGTGTCTCCACCGAAGGTTCCTTCCTATACCCATCCCGCAACACCGACGCCAGACGCTGGTAAACACGCAGCGCCTCCCCACGCCGTCTCGCGTGCAAAAGCGCCATCATCAACCGCTGTACCGCCTCCTCATTGGTGGGATCGAGCGCCAGTAACCGATCCAGTTCATCGATCTCGCTTGACAGGGATTTACTTGCATGTCGCATATCTCTCAACCGCAAGGCAGCCGGATTCACTGCTGTAGCGGGAGTTTTTTGTGAAGTTGGAACCTGTACGCCGGGTGGAAGATTTTTGCCGATATACGTGCGGACGCTGCGCCCATCAACAACCTGGTAGGAGTACCAGTAGGGCCCATGGCCTATCCCCTGCTGGCATTTGCTGCAGCCAGGCTTTCCACAGAAGTTGACCTGCTGGCGATAGGTGACCTTATCGTCCATCTTCTCACCGGCTCCTTTGTGTACATCCCCAGGCACTAAGAGGGGAGTACCATGCATGTAATGCATCAAATGAGGTTCAATGGATGTGTCAGATGGTGTCATTATATCGCCTCTGTCAATGATAGCCACCTCACTCTGTCGTATCCCTTGTCGAATGTAATATTTGTATCACTTGTATCACTTGTAACGCTGGTATTCGTAAAGAAAAAGGCATGATTCATTTTTACAACGGCGCAGGTTCGTGTAGAGATGGGTAGCCCTCAAACCAAATCAAAACGCCCATCCTCGCGGATGAGCGTTTGCCTGCATGCATCCAGCAATCTTAATCATAATGTGACACGGGCGCTTTCCTTTCATAGGTGTAACTAATCAAACACTCTTATTTGTTGATCTAAAACCCCTACTTACCTACCGGAAGTAATGAAACCCAACATTAGAACAGACCGACTATGAAGAGCAATCCATGATATTGAGACATACTACAAGGTACTTTCCAGGGCTTTTGTTGTACACTCTGCTACTCTGTGTAAGAGTGACCAGGCGTGGACTGGTTTAGCGACGGTTTATGACATCAGGGGTGTACGCAAGCGCATGAAACAGATTTGGTGCGGCTGCATGAAGGACGATAAGAGTGGCAACAAGTAGAGATAGAAGGACAAGCAGAAGAAACAAAATCTGTTTCTTGTTCATACGTAGTGCTGTGCCCATGCGGTGTGCTCCTTCCCTTTCCAGGGCTATTGAGAAGATGGTTGCACCATGCTTCCCTATTTACTTCTTGTATATTACTTATAAGTTTTTTTAGTAAAAAATGTGCCCTATAGACACCCTATTTTGAGGATACAGGCCATTAGACACTGGAATGGATGTCCTAAATTTGGATGGAGGTCTCATTTTTGGATGGACATCGCAGGTTTTTTGGACGCGCAACAAGAAAAAACAGGATATCCACTATGGATATCCTGCAAGGATTGATTTTAATGTTCTGGGTGTTGCTCTTCCTATTTTCTGAGATAGTTACATCAACGTGTTTGCCTGGCACTCTTGCGTGTCGATGTAAGCGCAGGTGTTGTATACTTGGCGAGAATGCGTTCAACCACCTGAAGATCAAGAATGGCGTTACATTCACGAAATGCCTGGCTTGCATCGTGTAGGTATTTTAGCCCTTGCTCGTAGCTAGTTTCACCTTTCCTCTGCTGTCCTACCAATGCCACTCCATAGCTCTGCAAGGTTCGTGCCAATTCCAGGCGCATACCACACTTATGAAACGTCTCTATCGCTTGCCTGAAATACTCATCTGCTTGTTCCTGCTGACCCATCGTCGTGAGGATACTGCCCATGAGACGCTGAGCACATGCCACCAGCCAGGTCTGCTCATAGCGATGAGTCTCTTCCATAGCCTGGATTGTCTGTTGCTGCGCTATTTCGTTTTCTCCCAACAATAAAGCAACCTTTGCCAATGCCAGTTGTCCTTCGGTTCTTGTCTCTGCTTCCAACCCTTCAAGAGCAAGCGCACGTTGTAGAGAGATTCTAGCCCGTCGGAGTAAATATGTGTAGGAGGAGTTAGCTGGTCTTTTTATCGTTCCTGGTGAAACACTGTCGTTCTCTTGAACGACAAGAGCCTGGGCAATGTGTAATTGTCCCAGTTCAACAAGGGCGATTCCAATACAGATAGTAAAGTTCATTGCTCGACCGATTGTCAGTGCCTGGCGTACAGATAGCTTCGCTTCATTAACCCTCCCTTGATCTTGCATGACGGTAGTCAAATAAGCATGCCAAAGGCTCATATATACAGGGTCGTTTATCTGCTCTGCCAATACCAGCGCTTGTTTATAGCAAGCTTCAGCCTCTGATAGATTACCAATACGAGCCGATAAGATCCCAAGGTTGCCAAACGCCACTGACATGATTGAGGCATCGCCAATCCGCTCAGCAATGCTCAGGGAGCGGCGCAAGGCGGCCTGCGCCAAAATATGCTCACCTTTCCTTAAATACACATCACCTATGTTGCCACAGACAATCGCAATCTCTAGTTGACGATCATACTGCTCAAAAATTGCCAGAGCGGTATTCAGATGGTCCAATGCAATTGTGCTTTGACCTACAGTAGCCGCTATAGCAGCCAGTAACCTATGAGTTCGTCCTAGATCCACAGGATCACCTTCAAGTGTACGTCTCGTAGCTGTTGAGTGAAAGGCATGTGTGGCTGTACGATTTTGCTGTCGGAGCACATTTTCGAAGATACTTAGTGCATGGTGTGCTGTTTGACGAGCTTCCTCGAAGCTTCCTTCTTGCCAGAGCACGAAACTTTGTTGCAAATGAAGATTTGCCCACGTTGGACCTACTGCAACCTTTGCTTCGCGAAGCACCTGTTCACCACGGCCATAACATTGCTGTGCATGCACATTATCACCTGCATCATACCAGGTCCTACCAATTTCACACCAGAGCAAAGCTTCGATTTGTGCTTCGTATTGAGGATCAAGGTGTGAAGTAGAGAGACGATACTGGTTATGTACTTCTAAAGCTTGCTCAAAATAGCGACGGGCCTCCGGATCATTTCCTTGAACCCTTGTGCATTCACCGAGCCGTTCCAACAAGTTAGCCAGGTGCAATTGTTCCTCCCGGCTCGCATCCTCACTCAGTGTCCCTATATGCTCAACAGTGAGCCAATAGTGCTTTACTGCTTCGGGATAAGCCGATAATGCATATGCGCGATCGCCTGCCAACTCTGCATAGTAAGCGATCTGTGGAGAATCCGCTCCACCTTTTACGAGGTGGTAGGTGATGGCGGCTGCTCCTTCTTCCTCTCGTCCCTGGTAGGCCTGACGCAGGACTTCTGCCGCACGGCGATGGAGGCTGGCACGCCTGCCCGCGGATAGGCCGTCGTAGAGGTGGCTTACCAACATGGGATGCCAGAAGTAGTAGGTGATGCGTGTGCCGCTGCCCTCTTCAGTGAGCATGCCGGCTTGCAGCGCCTCCTCCAGCAGGTCGAGAATGGTGTCTTCGTCAGCATCAGGTCCACCGGCCTCCATGAAGCGGATCGTATTGAATTCGAAAGAGCCACCCAGGACGGCTGCCCTGACCAGGAGGCGCTGGCAGGCGCCGCTGATCCTGCCCATGCGCAGGTCGAGTACGGCGGAGATGGTGTCGGGCAATGTTATTGGAACCTGCCCATCGTTGGGCGCAATGAATTGCGCCCCTACACCGGGTGCGAAATGCGAAGCCCCCACGCCACGTGCCAGTTCTTCGGCAAAGAATGGGTTACCGGCGGCACGGGTCTGGATATGCTGCACCACCGGCTCCGGCAGATGTGAGACCAGGGCGCGGATCTGCTCATCGGTGAGTCGCTGGATAGTCAGGGTCTCAATAGCTTGTTCGCGCTGCAGATCAATCAGTACCGGACGCAGGGGATGGTTGGCGGGAAGTTCGATCTCACGGCAGGTGCCTGCGATCATGACAGGTTGTCCGCGCAGTTGGCGCACCAGGTAGGCGAGTAGTTCGCAACTACTGCTATCGGCCCACTGCAGGTCATCAAGCACGATGAACAAGGGGGTGCTCTCGCTGATGGTAGTGAGCAGCGCGCGAGCGGCCTCCCACAGGCGCAGTTGTTCCTGATCGGGCGGTGTTGGCGAGGAGGGCCCTATTTGCGGCAACAGGTCATGTAGTTCAGGCAACAAGACTTCGAGCGCTTGATAGATCAAGGGACGCCGCGCAATCTCCTGTCGCTGCCAGAGACCCTGGGTCATGGCCTTACGCAGAACCTCGACCCACATCCGGTAGGGAATACTGCTTTCCTGCGCATAGGCCCGGCTCCAGGCGACGGCCCAACCGCGCCGTTTTGCTTCGCGACCCGCTTCCTCGGCAAGGCGGGTTTTGCCGATACCTACATCTCCCATCAGAATGACGCATGGTATTCGACGCTGCGTGTCGAACGAAAGATTTGTGGCTTTCTTCTGCCCCGCAAGTTTCGTGCGCCGCGCCTGTTCGGTTGCAAGCAGGTGACGATGCAAGGCTGCCAGTTCATGTTCGCGTCCAACCAGTGGACTCTGGTTGCTGCGTCCAACCTGTAGATAAGCGTGGGAATCGACAGGTTGCGTATCCGGCGTCAGGGCCTCCACCAGTGGAGCGCCTGGTGACACTCCTGCTCGCGCGTGGGTGGCCGGGTCTCCGCCGCGTTGAGCGGACTCATAGAGTGCGTGTGTCTCCAGCAGAGGCGCTATTTGATACTCCTGCCTCAGCAAGGCTGCGAAGCGCTGGTAGATGCGCAGCGCTTCCGCGCGCCGACCCGATTGCGTAAGCAGGATGATGAGGCGCTGCACTGCCGCTTCATTGGTGGGGTCAACCGCCAGCAACCGATCTAAGGTGTCAATGGCGCCAGGCAAGGCCTCACGTGCGATACGTAAATCAGCCAGTTCAAGCAGTAGCCCGATCCAACTGCGCTGCAGCGCCTCGCGCCGTATCTGAATCCAGGGAATATCGCGCTCCTCCGGTAGGTAGTCCCCACCATAAAGTAGCATAGCTTCTTCCAGCAGTTGCTCGGTTCGTCCTGGATCGCTCGTGGCCCGCGCCTGGCCGAGCAAGGAGTCGAGTGCGTCAGCATCAATCCATAACTGTGCCTGGTCGGCAAGCACAAGTGTCGAGTGCTCGGTAAGTAATAACTCTGAGGTGGCGGGTCGACTGCGTCCAGGTTCTAAGAGGCGGCGCAGGCTGTACACGGCGCGATCCAGACGGTGGGTGGCGGTCTCAAAATCTAAATCTGGCCAGAGCATTTCTATGGCCTGCTCGCGGCCCAGTTTACGTCCGGGGCTACTGATGAGGCAATGGAGTAAAGCGCGGACGCGTTGGTGCTGCATCGCGGCATCTGTAACGGGCTGCCATTGTTGCTCGTTTCTGTACTCCAGGCGAAACTGTCCCAGTACGTAGAGACGAACCAAAGAACCGCCGAGATCTTGAGCTTTCGGAGGCTCGCGCGTTTCGTGTGCCACCTGCATCTCGGCAGGTAGATTTTTGCCCACGTAGGTACGAATGGTGCGCCCATTGACGGTCTGGTATGCATACCAGTAGGGACCGTGCCCTATGCCTTCGCGGCATCTACGACAATGGGGTTTGCCACAGTAGCTGACCTGCTGGTGGTAGGTGATCTTGCCGCCATTCATCTCACCTCTCCTGTGGGGGTATGAATTGTTTGTTGGCAATCAAGCAACCGGGAGTGGGTGGCGAAAGCGGAACGGATAGGCCGTAGGGGCCGATTGATGACTCTGTTGGGAAATTTGGTCCAGACAACTGAACCAGTCCCATCTGGTATACTCAGGGAAAGAGA
>WNGJ01001401.1_pt1 | contig 33813 bp, 34 predicted proteins | sample 5400611 | NCBI WGS metagenome assembly WNGJ01 (sample SAMN13153375, study PRJNA577476) | soil metagenome | isolation source: 40 cm soil or saprolite under Garry oak tree replicate 1 | place: USA:California | collected 2016-06-15
CACTGTCCTTCGATAAGATCCTGATCGCCAATCGCGGCGAGATCGCACTGCGGATCATCCGCGCCTGTCGCGAGCTCGGCATCCAGACCGTGCTCGTGTACAGCGAGGCCGACGCGCACAGCCTGCCGGTGCACCTCTCGGACGAAGCCATCTGTGTCGGTCCCGCGTCGTCGCGCGAGAGCTACCTGAACATCCCGTCGATCATGTCGGCCGCGCTCATCAGCGGCGCGCAGGCCATCCATCCCGGCTACGGCTTCCTCGCCGAGAACGCGGACTTCGCGGAGGTGTGTAAGGAGCACGGTCTCGTCTTCATCGGTCCGCCGCCCGAGATCCTGCGGCGCTTCCACGACAAGGTCGCGACGCGCGTCGCGATGAAGAAGCTCGGCCTGCCGGTCATCCCGGGTTCCGACGGTCCGGTCAAAACGATGGCCGAGGCGCTGCGCATCGCGGAGGCGGTCGGGTACCCGGTGATGCTGAAGGCGCGCTCGGGTGGCGGCGTGCTGAAGGCGCGCTCCGGCGGCGGCGGCCGCGGCATGCGCAAGGTGACCGCTCCGCAGGAGCTTCAGCGGCTGTGGGATCAGGCGAGCTCGGAGGCCAAGGCGTCCTTCGGTGACGCCGGTCTCTACGTCGAGCGCTGTCTCGAGGGCGTGCGTCACGTCGAGACCCAGATCGCCGTCGACGAGTACGGGAGCGGCATCTGCCTCGGAGAGCGCGAGTGCTCGATCCAGCGGCGCAATCAGAAGATGATCGAAGAGGCGCCCTCGGCGTCGATCAGCGAGGAGCTGCGGCAGGAGATCGCTCGCCGCGCGGTCGATGCCGCGGTGCGGTGCGGCTACCGCAACGTCGGCACGTTCGAGTTCCTCGTCGACGCGCGCGGCGAGTTCTACTTCATCGAGGTGAACTCGCGGATCCAGGTCGAGCACACCGTGACCGAGATGACGACCGGCATCGACCTCGTCAAGGAGCAGATCGCGCTCGCGTCCGGCCGGCCATTGTCATTCAGCGAGGAGCAGATCTGGGTCAGCGGACACGCGATCGAGTGCCGCATCAACGCCGAGGACAGCGAACAGAACTTCGCGCCGTCGACGGGCGTGCTCACGACCTGGCTGACGCCCGGCGGGCCGGGGATCCGCATCGACACGCACTGCTTCCAGGGCTACGAGGTCCCGCCGTACTACGACTCGCTGCTCGCGAAGGTCATCGCGTGGGGCCGCGATCGCGCCGAGGCGGTCACGCGGATGCAGCGGGCGCTCGACGAATTCACGATCGTCGGGGTGACGACGAATATTCCGGCGCACAAGAAGATCCTGGCGAGCGAGCTGTTCCGCTCGGGTCAGGTGACGACGCACTTGATCGACACCGTCGGAGTCGACGCGCTGAGCGCATAGTCGCCTCTAGACTCGCGGCGTGACATCGCTGGATCGCGCCGGCATCGAAGCCCTCATCCCACACCGTGATCCGTTCCTACTCATCGACCGCGTGACCGAGCTCGAGCCCGGCGTGCGTGCGGTGGCCGAGCACACCTTCACCGGCGAGGAGTGGTACCTGAAGGGCCACTTTCCGGGCAATCCGATCGTGCCTGGCGTGATCCTGGTCGAGTCGCTGGCCCAGGCCGCGACGGTGATGGCCATGGCGCTACCCGAATATCGCGACGGGCTCGGCCTTTTCGCCGGCATCGACGAGATGCGCTTCAAGCGCATCGTGCGGCCAGGTGAAACGGCGCGTTTTGAGGCCGTCGTCGACAAGATGCGGCGCGGCTTCGCGCGCGTGAAGGTGCGCGCGTTCGTCGGCGACGAGCTCGCAGCCGAGGGCGTCGTCCAGGCGATCTTCCAGCCGCGCGCCGCGACGGCGGCGAAACAGACCGCGCGGTGAGCGGAGAACGCTTCCTGCGCCAAAGGGATCCCGAGAAGATGCGCCGCATGGAGGGCCGTCCGGTCATCGAGATCGTCGGCGTGCCGATGGATCTGGGCGGCAATCGTCGCGGGGTCGACATGGGCCCGTCCGGTATCCGCTACAGCGGACTCGTCGCGAAGCTCTCCGAGATCGGCTTTCGCGTGCGCGACCGCGGCAACATCCACGTCGCCGATCCCGATGAGGGTCTCGCACGCGTACAAGAAAGTCGATGCGGAGCGGATGTTCAACGGTCCCAGCGCACACAACGTCACCGAGATCGTGCGCGCCTGCGAAGAGCTCGCGAGCGTGGTGGCGGACATCGCGCGCGCCGGCAACATCCCGCTCGTCCTCGGCGGCGACCACTCGATGGCCATGGGTACCCTCGCCGGCCTCGCGCGTGCCGGGAAGCGGCCCGGCGTGATCTGGATCGACGCGCACGCCGATATCAACACTCCCGAAACGACGCCGTCGGGGAACGTGCACGGCATGCCCTTTGCGGTCGCGCTCGGGCTCGCGGGCGATCCGTTTCCCGCCGACCTGCGCGGAACGACAAGCGGCCAGCACGGCGTGCTGCTCGGGCTGCGCGATGTCGATCCGGGCGAGCGTGACAACATCAAGAGGGCCGGCGTGACCGCGCTGACGATGGCCGACATCGATCGTCTCGGGATGGGGCCGGCGATGGAGAAGGCGATCGCGGTCGCGGGACGGGGAGACGGCATCCATCTGTCGCTCGACATGGATGCGCTCGATCCGGACGAGGCGCCCGGGGTGGGGACGCCGGTGCGCGGCGGCCTCACGTACCGCGAAGCGCAGCTCGCGATGGAGATGCTCGCCGCGTCGGGCAAGCTGCGCTCGGTCGAAATTGCCGAGGTGAATCCGATCCTCGACGAGAGCAACCGCACCGCCGCGCTCGCCGTGGAGCTCGTCGCGAGCGCGCTCGGTGAGACGATCCTCTGATGTCTCGTGGAGTCGCGCTCCTCGGCGCGGCCGCCCTTGTGGTGGTCGTGCTCATCGTCGCGCTCGTGACGCTGCGCGGCGGACCACAGGCCGCAGCGCCGCTGGCGTCGGCCAGCCCTTGGCGGTACTCGTTCGAGGAATCGAAGGTCTTCGCGAATGAGCAGGTGACCGCGGCTGTGGACGTGCACACTTGGCAGCCTGCCGGGTACAAAGGCCTCGATCCCGATTGGAAGGTCAAGATCCTGGTGAGCCGCGATCGGCAGGGCCTCAACCCCGAGCAGTGGGCGAACGCGGCAGAGGGCGGCACCGGCCCCGTGACCACCGTGACCATCGACGGCCGACCGGCCGCGACACGCGACAACACCGACGGCATCAACCGCCAGGGTGCGAGCCCGCCGCTCTTCCGTCATACGTACATCAGGGACGGTGCCCTCGTGTACGACATCAGCGGCCAACAGGGCTGCTGTCTGCTCCCGCCGACGATCCAGGCCGGAGATGTCGCGTCGATCGTCCAGTCGTTCCGGTTCCTTGGCGCCGCGTCGAAGTCGGGAGCGGCGACCATCGCCGGTGCGGTCCGCTATGCCTCGGAGTACCTGCCCGCGCAGATCGTGTACGCGATCGACGTCAAGGACAGCGCGCACTTCTACCGCGTCGAGACGCCCCAGAGCGCGAGCCAGGTCTGGTACCGTCTCGCGGACGTCGCGCCCGGAACGTACGTGATCGTGGCGTACGGAGCGCAAACGGCGCCCGGCGCGGCGACCATCGCGGGCGCGTACACGCACTACCTCGTCTGCGGGATGAAACCTCCGTGTCCGCAGGATCACACGCTCGCGCAGCTCACCGTCGCGTCCAGCGACTATCTGCTCGGCATCGATCCGGGAGACTGGTACGCGCCGGCCGGCACCTATCCGCCGCGGCCCCAGTGACGCGCGGGTCGACCCCGGCCTAGGTGCGCCCGCGGTCGGCGACCGCACGGTGGAGGAGCGCCGCGACCAGGGCGCTGCGTCGATCGCGCGCGATGTCGAGCGGCGTGAGGCGTTTCGGATCCGTCGCGTTCGGATCGGCGCCGTAGGCGAGGAGTAGCTCGGCGATCGCGAGATCGCCGGTGAACGCCGCGGTGTGGAGCGGCGTCCCGCCCTCGCGGCTCTTCGCGTTCGGATCCGCGCCCGCCTCGAGGAGCAGCCGGACGATGTCGATCCCGCCGGAGCCGGCATCCGTCGCGACCGCTGAGTGGAGCGGGGTGAACCCCTGATCGCGTGAGGGAAGGCTCGGACTCGCGCCGCGACCGAGAAGCGCCTTCACGACATCCCGGCGCTTGAAGAACGCCGCGAGGCCGAGCGGCGTGTAGCCGTCATGAGCGACCGCGTCGGCGAGCGAGCGGTCCGCGTCCACGAGCGCGGCGACGCGCCCGGCGTCGCCCACGGTCGCGGCCTCGAACACGTCGAGGGTGGGGGCGCGGGACAGCAGCGCGGCCGCGACGTCGGTCTTCCCGTGGTAGTGGGCGAGCAGGACCGCCGACGTTCCGCGCTCGTCTCGCGCGGACACGAGCGAGGGATCGGCGTCGAGCATCCGGTCAACCGCGGTGTGGTCGCCCTTTTTCACCGCCTCGAGGAACTGCGCTGCCATCTCCGGCCTCCCCGTTCGTTGCATTACTTAGCCTTGCTAACTAATATCACGGTATGCCCTCGAGAGCAACACGGCCAGGTCGCCGCCCGCGCGAACGCGAGCTCGCGGACCGCCTGCACTCGGCCGCGATCCATCTCCTGCGGCGCGCTCGGCGCGGCGATCCGCTGACCGGCGCGACGCCGTCGCAGCTTTCGGCGCTGTCGGTGCTCATGAGCGGGCCGAAGACCCTCGGCGATCTCGCGGCCGCGGAGCAGGTGCGGGCTCCCACGGTCAGCCGCCTCGCCGCCGAGATGGTCCGGCTCGGTCTCATCCGGAGACGCGCCGATCCACGGGACGCTCGTGTCGTCCGCGTCGAGATGACCGCGAAGGGTCGGCGCGTGCTGGGCAAAGGGCGTGAACTGCGCATCGCCGACATCGAAGGCCGCGTGCGGCGGCTGAGCCGGCCCGAGGTGGATGCGCTCGCGAAGGCGGTGAACATCGTGGAGGAGATGCTGCGCGACTGAACGGCGTTAGCCTGTTACTCGACAGGGGAGGCCGCGTGCAGATACGTCTTCACAACACGCTGACGCGGCGCGTGGAGCCGGTCGTACCGACCCACGCGGGCGAGATCCGCATGTACACCTGTGGACCGACGGTCTACCGACCCGTCCACGTCGGGAATCTTCGCTCGTATCTGCTCGCCGATTGGCTCCGGCGCACGTTCGAGCTCTTCGGAAACCGCGTCATCTCCGTCAAGAACATCACCGACGTCGGGCACATGAGGCAGGACGCCGTCGACCGCGGCGAGGACAAGGTCATCGCGGCGGCACTCGCGGAGGGCAAGACCCCGATGCAGATCGCGGAGTTCTACGAGGCGGCATTCCGAGAGGACGAGCGCAGGCTGGGCATCCTCCCCGCGACGGTGTATCCGCGGGCCACCGCTCACGTCGGCGAGATGATCGCGCTCGTCGAGCGGCTGCTCGCGCGCGGTCTCGCCTACGTCGTGGAGGGGACCGTCTACTACGCGGTGCGGCAGTTCGCGGAGTACGGCCGCCTGTCGGGGAACGTCGGTGAAGCGCTTCGGCAGGGCGTCCGATCCGAGGTCGATCCGAACAAGCGCAACGCCGCGGACTTCGCCCTCTGGAAGCGCGCGGAAGCGGGGCGCAGCGCGCTGGTGTGGGACTCGCCCTGGGGATCCGGCTTTCCCGGCTGGCACATCGAGTGTTCGGCGATGAGCACGAAATACCTCGGCGAGCGTTTCGACGTGCACACCGGCGGCGTGGACAACATCTTCCCGCATCACGAGGACGAGATCGCGCAATCGGAAGGAGCGCTCGGACACGGCGTCGTCGGCACCTGGGTGCATGGCCAGCATCTGCTCGCCGACGGCGTGAAGATGGCGAAGTCCGCGCGCAACACGCTCGAGGTCCACGAGATCGAGGCGCTCGGCCTCGACCCGCTGGCCTTCCGCTACCAGTGCCTCCTCACGCATTACCGCGCACGGCTGCACTTCAGCGTCGCCGCGCTGCGCCAGGCCGCCGAGGGGCTCGACCACCTCCGCCAGCGCGTCCGCGTCCTCGCGCAGCTTTCCGATCCCGCGACAGCGCCGCCGCGCCTGCCGGAGCGCGTCCGCGCCGCGTTCGGCTCCGTCGCGCTCGACCGCTGGAACGAGCTCCTCCGCGAGCGGCTCGCGGACGACCTCGACCTGCCGGGAGCGCTCGCGCTCGTCCACGCCTGCATCACCGACGCCGACATCCCGCCCTCGGTGCGCCTCCAGTTCATCCACGACGCCGACGTCGTCCTTGGTCTCGATCTCGACGCCGTCGCGCGCGAGCGCGCCGACGCGCCACCCGTGGCGCTCGCGGCCGTCGCGGGTCACGAGCTCGCGCGCGCGACGCGTGACTACGGCGCGGCGGATCGCCTGCGCGCGAAGTTCGACGGCCTGCGGGTCGACGATCGCGCGAGCGGCGCGCTCGTGGCGCGCGCCGATCGGCGCCTCGGACCGCGGTCGCGCCGGACCATCGCATCGGCGGGCGAGCTTCGGGACCAGCGCGCCAAGCGCGCGGTGCGGTCCTGGTCGGTCTGCGTGCTCGCGCGGGAGTGGCCGGACGACGTCGCGCGCTGCCTAGGCAGCGTCCTTCGTTTCATCCCGGCCGACGGCGAGGTGCTCGTCCTTGATCAGGGATCGAGCGAAGCCGCGAAGCGCCGTCTCGACGAGCTCGCCGCGCGCGAGCCGCGCGTGCTGGTCCACCACGCGGACCGCGACCTCGGTGAGGGCGCGGGTCGGAGCGCCCTCCTGCGCGTCGCACGCGGGCGATCGGTGCTCGAGCTCGATCCGTCCGTCGAGATCACCGGACCGCTCTTCGCGGTGCTCGAGGAGGCGCTCGGCGACGGCGCGGGCATCGTGGGCCCGTGGGGTCTACGGACCCTCGACTTCAAGCACTTCGACGAGGTGACCGCCGGCGAGTGCGACGCGATCCAGGGCTACTGCCAGGCCGCACGCCGCGACATCCTGCTCGCGATCGGCGGCTTCGACGAGCGCTACCGCTTCTACCGCAACCTCGATATCGCGGTGTCGTCCGCCGTCCGGGAGCTCGGTCTGCGCGCGCTCGCGATCGGGGCTGACCGCGCGACGCGGCACGAGCACCGCGCCTGGGAGGCACTCTCCGACGAGGAGCGCGAGAAGCGCAGCCGCAAGAACTACGACCGCATGTACAAGCGGTTCCACCAGACGGTGGTGTCGGCGTGACGCGCGGACCGCTCGTGCTGTGCGGCTCGGGCGAGTTCACGCGCGCGATGGCGGACGTCGATCGCGCGATCCTCGCCGACATCACCTCGCGCCGCGCCCGCGTCGCGATCGTACCGACCGCGGCGGGACTCGAGGACACCCCGCGGACGTGGATCGAGAAGGGCGTGGCTCATTTCGCCGCGCTCGGTGCCGAGGCGACCGGGATCATGGTCCTGAACCGCGACGACGCAGCGGATCCGCGGCACACCGCGGCGATCGCGGATGCGGACTGGATCTACTTCTCGGGCGGCAAGCCCGGCTACGTCGTGGAAACGCTGTCGGGTACGGCGTTCTGGTCGGCGGTCGTCGCGCGGCATCGCGCGGGCGCGGTGCTCGCGGGCGCGAGCGCCGGGGCGATGATGCTTGGCAGCCACACCTTCTACTTTCCCGACGGGCTCGGTGGGTCGGGAGTCCCGCGCCGCGTGGCGGTCCGGGAGGCGCTCGGCCTGCTGCCCGGCATCTTCGTCGCGCCGCATTTCGACGCGTTTCCCGCCGACCGGTGGCGGGCCTGGGCCAGCGTGTGGCCCGCGGGACATCGGATGCTGGGCATCGATGAAGACACCGCGATCGTCGAGCGCGCCGATGGGTGGAGCGTCGTCGGGAGAGGTCGGGCGCTGGTCTTCCGTTCGCCCGACGACCGCGACGTGCATCAGACCGGCGCGCGCTTCGACGGTATCCCTGTCGTCGACGCGCCCCACACCTAAACTCGACCGATGGCGACCGGACAGCGCCGTCGCGTCGTCGTGACCGGCCTCGGCATGATCACGCCGCTCGGCGGGTCGGTCGCGAAGACCTGGGACGGCATACGCGCGGGCCGCAGCGGCATCGGGCCGATCACGCGCTTCGACACGACCGGTCTCGAGACGACGATCGGCGGCGAGGTGCGTGACTTCGATCCCCTCGAGTACATGGACCGCAAGGAAGCGCGTCGCGCCGATCGCTTCGCCCAGTTCGCGGTCGCGACGGCGTCACAGGCGATCGCTGACGCGAAGCTGGAGATCACGAAGGACCTCGCGCCCCGCGTCGGCGTCGCCTTCGGGTCGGGCATCGGGGGCGTCAGCACGGTCGTCGAGAACGTCCTATCGCACGCGAAGGACCCGCGGCGGGTCTCCGCGTTCATGATCCCGATGATGATCATCGACATGGCGGCCGGCGAGATCGCGATGAAGTTCGGCGCCAAGGGGCCGAACATGGGTCACGTCTCCGCCTGTGCCTCGAGCGCCCACGCGATCGGCGAGGGATCCGAGATCATCCGCCGCGGACAGGCCGACGTGATGATCGCGGGCGGCTCCGAGGCGGGCCTCATCAAGATCGCGATCGCCGCGTTCAACCAGGCGCACGCCCTGTCGCGCCGCAACAACGCGCCCGAGAGAGCGTCGCGTCCGTTCGACAAAGAGCGGGACGGCTTCGTGTTCAGCGAGGGAGGCGGTTGCGTCGTTCTCGAGGAGCTGGAGTTCGCGAAGACGCGCGGCGCCCGCATCCTCGCGGAGGTGATCGGGTACGGTCAGAGCGCGGACGCCCACCACGTCACCGCGCCGGCCGAGGGCGGCGAGGGCGCCGTGCGCGCGATGCGCATGGCCATCGAGGGCGCGGGCATCGCGCCCACCGACGTCGGATACATCAACGCCCACGGCACCTCGACGCCGGCGAACGACGGGTCGGAGACCGCGGCGGTGAAGACGCTATTCGGCGACCACGCCTACAAGCTCGCGGTGTCGTCGACGAAGTCGATGACCGGGCACACGCTCGGCGCCGCCGGCGCGATCGAGGCGATCTTCTGTGTGCTCGCGATGCGGGACGGCGTGCTGCCGCCGACGATCAATCAAGAGGTGCCGGATCCCGAGTGCGACCTCGACTACGTGCCGAACGTCACGCGCAAGCGGCAGGTCGACGTGTCGCTGTCCAACTCGATGGGCTTCGGCGGCCACAACGCCGCGCTGCTGCTGCGGCGCTGGGCGTAAGCGATGGCCGACCCGAAGAAGCTCCGCGCCGACGCGAACGCTCTCGTGACCGAGCTCCTGCAGCGCCTCGGCGCGGAAGACGTGCAGCAGCTCGAGATCCGCCGCGGCGGACTGCGCGTGAAGGTGAGCCGGAACGGCGGGCCGCCGCTGGCGGCCGCGGCCCAGACCGCACCCGCGCCGGCCAAATCGGCCGTCACCGTCACCGGACCGGACCAGCCGGCGAAGAGCGACCTTCCGACGGTGAACGCGCCGCTCACCGGCGTCTTCTACCGCTCGCCGACGCCGCAGGCGCCGCCGTTCGTCCAGATCGGCGCGATCGTGAACAAGGGCGACGTCATCGCCCTCATCGAGGCGATGAAGCTGTTCAATGAGATTCGCTCGACCGCGGGCGGAAAGGTGCTGCGGATCTTCGCCGAGAACGGACAGCTCGTTCGCGCGCATCAACCACTCCTCGAGCTCGAGCCGATCTGATGGCCGCGGTCTGCGTCGTTTGCAAGAGCGTGCTCGCGGTCGACCGGATCCGTCTCCGCTACGAGGGCCGCTACTACGAGTTCGATCGCGACCGTTGCAAGCTCATCTTCCAGGAGAACCCCGACCGCTGGCTCGACGCGCAGGGCGAGGTGCTCGACCAGCCGCGCTAAGCGCCTTGAGTACAGTCGGCAGGTGCGGCGAGTCCGAGCGCTGTTGATGTCGAGCGTTGCGCTCGTGACCGCGGGCGCGTGTCTGCCCGCCGCGCAAGCACCCGCTGGCTCAATAGCGTCTCCGCCAGCCACGTCGTCGCCCACCCCCGCTGTGCCCACGAGCGCCACGCCTTCGGCGATTCCGATCGCGTCAACGGGTGCTCCGACCATACCGCCGTCGCCAACGGTCGCCCCGGTCCTCAGCGTGAAGGCGATCGGCCCCATCCCATCCGAGTTCCGGTACATACAGACCACAGCGCGCGTCCTGTTGATCGATCCCGCGAACAAGAGAGCGAGCGAAGTCCTGCGCTACGACGTGATCGGTCAGCCTCGCCAAGTCGAATTCAGCGCATCGGACGATGGCCGCACGCTCGCCGTGATCGCGCATCCCGCTGAGAACGTCGGGACGATCTACATCGTCAGGCCGGAGTCCGGCGACGCGACAAAGGGCCCGCAACAGGGAGGGATCACGAAGCCGTCGCTCTCGCGCGACGGGAAGACGCTGGCGTATCAGCGGGTGTCCGTCGACCCCGCGGTCCACGGAGTGTGGTTGATGGATCTGCCCCAGGGGACGTCGCGTCGCATCGTGGCGGACGAGGTCATGCGTGTCGGCTCGCCGCCGCTGCCGCTCGCGTGGTCGGATGACGGCCGCTGGCTCGCGGTCGTCGCGAACGCGGTCGGACCGGGTGGGGAGCGGGTCGCTGCGATCGACGTCACGGCGGGCGAGACACGCTTCGACGGAACGGGTGCATTCGTCGGCGGTCTCGCACGGACCGGGCCGGCAGGTGTGTCCGCCGACTGGAAAGACCAACGACTCCTCGTTACAGCGAGCAGCGGACCTCTCGCGGGCACTCGAGCGTCGGTCGACCTGTTCGATGTCGCGTCCGGCACGTCGCGGAACCTCATCAAGCCCACCGCTGATCGCAACGTGTTCCGCGCGATCTGGCGGCCGGGTGCCGAGTCATACGTCGTTCTCGAAGGTCCGTACATCACGGGACCAGGAAGCCCACTCGACGTGCAGCTCCGAGGACTGGATGGGACCTCGCGGAGCGTCTTTCAGTCGGGATTCATCGCGGATCTCTGGTGGTCACCCGATGGGTCGAAGCTGTATGCGTGGACGGGGGGCGATGACTCGACCGGCGGGATCGCCGAGGTCTTCAGCGGCGCCGGGTTCCCATTCTGCCTCCGCGGCGGCTCAGCCCCGCCCTGTCTCTAGCGGCACCGTCCGCTGGTGCCGCAGATCGAGGCCACGACGCGGCCGCCGGGCAGCTCGAGGATGTCGAAGTCGCCGACCCCGGGCGCCCCCACCGTCGCACCGCGCGCAGCCGTCGCGTAGATCTTCGAGCCGTCGCTCGACCACCAGGCGTCCCAGATCTTTTTCGGCGACTCGACGCGCTTCGGCGCGTCGTCGGCGAGCGCGCGCGTGTACACGTCGCGTTCCGCGAACAGGTCGTCGGCCGCGGTATACAGGACGCGATCCGCGCTCGGATGCCAGGCGATCGAGCCGTAGAACTTCGCGCCCAGCGGCTCGAGGTCGCGGACTTGTCCGTCGTTGGGATCCACCGCGTAGACGCGGTTCTCGCCGGCGAAGGTCCCCGCCGAGCCGGCCACCGCAAGGAACGGCGCCTTCGTGCGCCAGCTCACCTGAGAACCGGTGCCGGTCCAGTACTGCTCTCCATTCGCCGCGCGGAAGGCGCCGACGCGCGTGACGCTGTCGGTGCCCTGCGCGAGAGCGATCGCGCTGCGGTCGAGCGACCACGCGAGCGGGTACCAGATCTTCGCCATGTCGGCGGGGTCCTCATCCTCCACGAACAGCCGCGTGGGGCCTCCCGTGGTATCGCCGATGCGCACACCGTCGTGTCCGTGGAACGCGTAGCGCGCGCCGTCCGGGCTGATCACGCCGCGCAGCGGGCCGATGGACCAGATCTCGTCGTCCTCGTACAGGAGCGTCGTGCGCCCGGCCGCGACGTCGACGAGATAGAGGGCGGAACGCTCCGCGGGTCCGACCGCGCCGACGAGGAGCAGCTTTCCGTCGCCCGACTCGCTGAAGGGCGGCATGTAGTACGGACGTGCCGGGGAGCCACGCGAGGTCACGACCTCGGTGCTCGCACCCGTCGCGAGATCGACGAGCAGGATGCGTCCGATCTGCCCGTCCGAGAGCGCGACGTAACGGTGGTCGGCGGGAACGGTGGTCGCATGCGCGACGACCGCGGCGGACGACGCGGTCCCGGCCGTGCCGCTGGTCTGCGGTCGCGCGGGCGGTGGCGTGGAGGTGCACGCGACGGCGATGACGGCGAGGAGCGAGGTCGTGGCGACGACCCTCATCCGAAGAATGATGCGACCAGATACGCGATCGAAAGCGATCCGGCGATCCCGGCGATGCCCCAACCGAGCACGGTCGCGGTGCGACCGTTCACGGCATCGCCCATGACGCGACGGTCCGTCGCGAGCCGGAGGATGAACACCAGCACGATCGGCAGGAGGACGCCGTTCGCGATCTGCGCCGAGATGATGAGCGGGATCAGCGAGATGCCGGGGATGAGCACGACGCTCGCGCCGAGCACGATGAGCAGCGTGAACAGGCTCATGAACACCGGCGCCTCGCGGAAGTTCTTGCTGATGCCGGACTCCCAGCCGAAGGCCTCGCAGATCGCGTACGACGTCGACAGCGGCATGATGACCGCGCCGAGCAGTGACGCGCCGCAGAGCCCCACCGCGAACAGCAGGCCGGCGCGCGCGCCGGCGAGCGGAACGAGGGCCTGCGCCGCGGCCTCGGCGGACGTCACCTGGATCCCCGCCGGATGGAGCACGCTGCCGGTGACCACGATGATGAAGAACGCGAAGAGGCCGGCAAGAGCCGCGCCGAGGAAGACGTCGACGCGCGCGTACGCCGCGGACTGGCGGTCGACGCCTTTGTCCACCACCGACGCCTGCATGTAGAAGAGCAGGTAGGGCGTGATCGTCGTGCCGACGAGCGCGAGGGCGAAAACGAGTGCCGAGGGACTGCTCGGGATCGACGGGACCAGTCCCGACAGCACCACCGGCCAATCCGGGCGCAGGATGAAGACCGAGATCGGGTAGGCGAGGAACGCGAGCACGAGCACGAACAGGACCCGCTCGACGAAGCGGTAGCTGAAGAACACCACCAGCGACCAGACCGCGAGCGCGGCGATCGGCACCGACACGATGCGCGGCACGCCGAGGAGCTCGACGCTCGCCGCGATGCCGGCGAACTCCGCGACGACGTTGGTGCCGTTCGCGATGACGAGGACGATCATCGCGAGAACGGTCCAGCGCACGCCGAAGCGTTCGCGGATCAGGTCGGAGAGGCCCTGTCCGGTCACCAGTCCCATCCGCGAGCACATCTCCTGGATCACTCCGAGGCCGATGCTCGCGATGAGCAGGAGCCACAGCAGCGAGAAGCCGAACAACGCGCCGACGGAGGAGTACGTCGTGACGCCGCCGGCCTCGTTCCCCGCGAATCCGGTGATCACGCCGGGACCGACGACGGTGAGGAACGCGGCGAGGGCGATCCGCCGCCGCCTCACCTAGCGATCGACCTGAGCGACCTCTTCTTCCAACCGCGCGGGAGCATGATGTCGACGACGTCATCGACGGTCACGGTGCCGAGGAGCTTGCGTCGCGCATCGACCACCGGAAGCGCGAGCAGGTTGTATTTCGCGATGAGCGAGGCGACCTCCTCTTTGGGCGAGGTCGCATCGACCTTGAGGACGTTGCGGTCCATGACCTCGCTGATCGGAGTGTCCGGCTTGGCGACGACGAGGTCCCGCAGGGAAATGACGCCGTCCAGCCGTCCCTGGCTGTCGACGACGTACAGGTAGTAGGTGAGCTCGGCATCGGGCTGCAGCTCGCGCAGCTTGTCGATCGCGGCGGACGCGGTGAGCTGCGCCGGGAGCGCGATGAAGTCCGTCGTCATGATGCCGCCCGCGGAATCCTCGGGGTAGGCGAGCAGCTCCTCGACATCGGCGGCCTCGTCCTTCTCCATCAGGTCGACGAGCTCTTCGCGGCGCTCCTCGGGCAGATCCTGCAGGAGGTCGGCGGCCTCGTCCGGCGCCATCTCGTCGAGGATGTCGGCGGCGCGCTCCTGCTCGAGGTCGCTGACGATCGAGGCCTGCATCTCCGGCTCGATCTCGGACAGTGTTTCTGCCGCGGTCTCGATGTCGAGCTGCTCGAAGACCGCGCGCCGGTCGTCGACGGTCATCTCCTCGACGATGTCGGCGATGTCGGCGGGGTGCAGCAGCGCGAGCTTCGTGCGCGGCACGGTCACGCGCACGTTCGTATCCTGCGCCGCGAGCGGCTCGACCAGATGCCACGGGATGATCCCGCGCGGCAGCTTCTGCCCCGCGAACCCGACGACGCGCTCGGCCAGACCTTCCGCGCCGACCCGTCGCAGGAGTCCGCGCAGCCCGACGTCGGCGCCGACGAGGCGGAGCTGCCCGTCGACCTCGGAGAGCTGCAGATCGTTCACGCGCACGACCTTCGCGCCGTGCGTGTCGACGACCTGCTTGTCCATGAGGTCGCGCGAGAGGCGCAGCGCCTCCTGCGGCAGCTGCGCATCCGCGATCGTCGCGAGGCGACCGCGCAGCCGGAGGTGTCCGATCTCCTGCGCGAGCTCGTTCCAGCGGACGACCCGCTCGCCCTCGGGCGTGGCGAGGATCGCCCACTGCACCGCCGGGAACTGGCCCTGCGGGACCACCGCGAGGTCCGCGAGCTTCGCGACCTCGGTGCCGTTCGGCTCGATCACGCGGCGATGTTGGATGTCGGAGAGGTACGGCACGCGCGCAAGGGTACCGCCCACGATAGTCGGGCGGCCTGCACCGCCCTCGTCTGCTTGGCGTGTGGGCTCCGCCCACGCCGCAGTAGAATGAGGACTCCCGTGACACCCACCTCGGACACCGGACTGCGCATTCGAGCGCTCGCGGATCAGGCCGTCGCGGCCGCCCTCGAGTCCGACTGGACGCGCGCGTCCGACCTCAACGCGAAGATCCTCGAGGCCGCCCCCGACGACATCGAGGCGCGCAACCGGATGGGCCGCGCGCTCCTCGAGCAGGGCAAGCTGGAGGAGGCCAAGGCCTCCTTCGCCGAGGTGCTGAAGGTCGAGCCGTACAACTCGATCGCCATCCGGGGCTCGCAGCGCATCGGGCAGCTGCTCGAGCACCACACCAAGCCGACCGTCACCACCTCCCGGACGCAGCCCCGCCTCTTCATCGAGGACATGGGCAAGACCGGCATCCTCCGCATGATCAACCCGGCGCCCCCGCACATCCTGGCCCGTTACAGCGCCGGCGCGGAATGCCAGCTCAAGGAGCAAGAGGGCCTGATGGCGATCCACGCGCGCGACGGCGAGCTGCTCGGGTTCCTGGAGCCGAAGGTCGGCCGGCGCCTCATCGATCTGATCCGAACTGGCAACCAGTACGTGGCGGCGATCGTCAGTAACGACCAGCAGAACGCGCGCGTTGCCATTCGTGAGGTCCTGCAGAGTGTCGAGAACTCCAGCCGGATCTCCTTCCCGGGCCACCACCGCCCGGCCGAGACGAAGGAACGGGCGTACATCAAAGGCAACTTCTTCCGTTTCGGGCGGGACGCGGATGAGGACGGCGACGAGGACTCGGACGAGGCCGAGGAAGGGACGACCGAGGGCTCGGGCGTTGAGACGGGCGACGAGTCGGAGACCGTCGAAGAGCCCCTGATCGTCGATACCGGCGACGAGGACGCGGAGGAAGAAGAAGAGGAGTAAGCCAGTGGGCCGATCGGGACGGGGAGCGATAACAGCGGTCCTCGTCCTCCTGGCCGCGGCCTGCTCCAGCCCCGCTCCCGAAAAGACCCGCCCGACCGGCGACGTCACCGTCGCGACCTCGATGCCCATCGCCCGTACCGCGGCCGGCATCCTGCTCGCCTTCTCCGCCTACGACTACGCGCTCGTCGGCGGTCTGAACGGCGACAAGGTCCGCGTGGTGAGCCCCGACCGCTTCGCGACGGTCGCGCACGCGCAGGCGGGGCTGGTCAGCAGCAATACGACGACGGTCGTCGGCGCGACCGTCGACAGCGTGGGACCGGTGCGCGACCGCCTCGTCGCGCTCGCCGACGGACTCACCGATCTGTCGCGCGACGCGCTGACCTACGCCGACGCGGGCGACCCCGCGGCGCTCGCGCGTGTCCTCTCGGGCGTCGAGCGCGGCTGGGCCGGCCTGCGCGAGCTCGCGTCGGCGCTACCCGCGGACGCGGCGCTGAGAGCGACGATCGACCGCGGGGCGTCGATCACGTCGACCGCGTCGTCGAAGCAGCGCTTCACGCTGAACGTGGGTCCGTACACGACGTCGGCCGAAGCCGCCGATGCGGCGAAGAAGATCGGCGCGAACGCGACCGCCGCGAAAGAGAGTCCGTTCAGCGTGCGTGTCGGTCCGTACGCCGACCGCGCCGCCGCCGACACCGCAGCGACGACGCTCGCGGCGCAGAAGATCACCGCGATCGTCACCGAGGACGCCGTGTACACGTTCGCGCGCGGCGGCGCGGTGCCGGACGCGGAGCTGTGGCGCGAGCCGGAGCGAACGATCGACGTGCACGCGCTCGCGCGTAAGATCGCGCTGTCGCAGGACGCGGCGCTCGTCGCGACCGGCACGGACGACGGCTACCTCGCGCTCCACACGCGCGACGGCGAGCTGAAGGCGCTGGTGAGGTTCAACGCCGGCGTGAATCAGCTCGGGTTCACCAACGATGCGCGGTTCCTCATCGGCGGTGGGCAGATCCTCACCAGCTATGTGATGCCGGCCCCGAGTGACTCCGTCGGCGTTCCGGTGCGCCTGACCGGCGCTGCGCAGTCCCTCGTGTACGTGCCGGGGGTGGACGTGTTCGCCGCATCGGCCGGCGGGACCGACGGCGGCGTGATCGGCGGGCGCACGCCGGACGGGCTGCCGCTCGCGGCGCCCTTTCCGATCGGGCTCGGGTCCGCGGGCGGGCTCCTCGCGGCGAGCGACTACGGCGATCTCTTCATCGCCTGGCAGACCTCGGGCGGCTACGAGGTCAAGATGTTCCGACCGGGCGTGGATCGGTCGACGCGGGCTGTGCTGCGCGTGCCCGGCATCGGCAAGGCGTTCGCGATCGATCCGTCCGGGACCTACGGCGCCGCGGTGACGGATCAGGGGACGTACCGCTTCCAGGTGACCGCGACGGACCCGACGAAGAGCCTCACCAAGCTCACGACGCCCGTGCGTGACGTCGAGTTCGCGCGCGACGGCACCCTGTACCTGCTCGACGCGCAGCGCGTGGTCGCGATCGACGCCGAAGGCGCGACGCGCTGGACGACGCCGCTGGTGGACGGCCGGCGCCTCGCCGTCGGCCCGCGCCCGGTCGTGCTGGATGGCACCGACCGTCTCATCGTTCTCGACCCGAAGACCGGCGTGGTCGACGAGCTCGCGCCCGTCGGCCAGATCCAGGACCTCGTCGTATCGCGCGACGGCCGATGGGTAGGGCTCGTCGCCGACGCGAAGCGAGCCGTTCTCTTCCGGCTGCCCTGAGACCCATACTCACGTCAACGTGAGCAACCAGCGAGAGCGGATCCTCTCGTTCGTCCCGATCGAGACGATCCCGCTTCCGCGACCGCTCAACCGCTTCGGGACCGCATTCCCGACGGCCCTCGCCGAGATCTACGCGACCGCGTACGCACCCCGACGCGGTGTCGTGCTCGATCCGCTCGCGCATCCGTGGTCCGCCGCCGATGCGGTCGAGTCCGCGGATCGGCGCGGCATCGCGAAATCACGCGAGCCGCTCGGCGAATGGGCGCGCGCGGTCGTCGTCCTCGCGCCCTCGCTCGACGAGGTCCTCGCGGGGTTCGAGCGCGTTGCCGACAGCGTGCTCGTCGGCACGCCGCACCGCGTCGCGATGCGCGAGCTCTACGCCTCGCATTGCGCGACATGTCACGGCCCGGTGGTCGTCGAGGCGTTCCTCTGGGAGCGCGACGCGCCCGTGCCGACGAAGAAGGCCTTCCGCTGCGGCGTGTGCGCGCGCGAGGGCCGCGCCCTCCTCATCGAGCCGGTCGACAACGAGGACGAGGAGCGCACGCGCCGGCTCGAGCCGCGGGGCATGGCGTACTGGCAGTTCGTCGAGCGCTTCGGCGCCGATCCGGCCGCGCAGGCGCTGGCGGAGACCGTCGCCGCGCTGTACACGCCGCGCAACATCACCGCGCTGATGGCCACGCTGCGCGCGATCGAGACGTCGGTCGGCGACGCCGGGGCGCAGGGCCTGCTCAAGCTCTGCCTGCTCGAATCGATCGTCGCCGGCAGCCGTCTGAACGCGGTCGCCGGACACGGCACGCCGCTGCGCATCGACAAGGGCCGCGCGCGCCGCGGTCATGCGTCGCAGACACGCGAGGTCAACATCTGGCTCGAGTACGAGCGCACCGTGCGCGAGCTCGTCACGTGGCTCGCGCAGCACGAGCACCGGACGCCTGCCGCGCGCGGCGGCCTGCTGCTCGACCCGGGCGACGCGGACCTCGTCCTGTGCCAGGCGCCGGTCGAGGACGCGCTGGGCGGCTGGAGCACGGTCGCGAGCGCGCTCCTGCTCGGCGCGAAGACGCTCCGTCCGATGGACACCGGCGAGGGCCGGCTCGCGTCGCGCGAGCGGTTGCTCCGCACGCTGCGCGCCGCGCTCATCGAGGCGCATCGCGTCTCGCGTCCCGAAGCCGCGGCGGTCGTGTTCGTGCCGCAGGCGGACACCGCGACGATCGCCGCGTGCGTGCTTGCCGGCGCGGGCGGAGGCTATCGCCTGCGCACCATCCTCTATCAGCGCGACGCGCACGCGGGCGCCTACGGCGCCCCCGCCGCCGCGGTGTGCGATTTCGACCGCGACGTGCCGCTCCTGCGCGACCAGTCCGCGGCGGACGCGGGGCTCATCGAGGACGCGATCCGCACGGGCGTGCGCGACGCCGTGCTCGCGCGCGGGGAGCCCGTGCGCGAGGAAGTCGCCGCCGTCGCGGCACTGCAGTCGCTCGCCGCGAAGGGCCTGCTCGTTCCGATCGCGCTCGCGCGCGCCGGCGGCGTGTCGGAGCTCGAGCTGTTTCTGGATCACTTCAAGTCGGCCCTCGCCGATGGACGGCGCACGGGCATCACGCGCGTCCCGCTCAGCGACGACGCCGACGACGTCGCGTACGCGATCACCGAAGCGCCCGACGCGACGCCGCTCGGCGACCGCGTCGAGTGGGCGGTCTGGGGTCTTCTGTCGTCGGCGCGCGAGGTCGACACGCGTTCGCTGCTGCGTCGCGTGTACGGGTTGTTCCGCGGGATCGAGACGCCGGACCGCGAGCTGGTCGAACGGTGCGTCGCCGCGTACGCGACGCAGACCGACGACGGTCGCTGGCGCCTCCTCGATCAGGACGCGCTCGTCGCGCGTCAAGCGTCGCAGGCGCAGGTCCTGGCCGAGCTCATCGACGCCGGGCACCGGCTTGGCTTCAAGGTGCACGTCGGCCGGGACGTCGAGCGGCGCGCGGTGCCGAAATCGCATCAGGAGCGGGGCCGTGCGCTCGCGGATCTCGTCGGGGAAGCCGAGCGCTCGAGCGGCGCGTCGCGCTTCGTGCGCGGCGCGTCGGACGCGCTCGATTTCGTCGACTGCGTTTGGTACGACAAGGGGCGCATGGTGTTCCTCTGGCAGGTCGACTGGACCGCGCGGATCCATCGCAGCGTCGTCGCGCTCGGTGAGGCGATCCCCGATGACGACCGGGTGTTCCGCTTCCTCGCGGTGGCCGACGAACGGACCGGTCTGGTGCACGAAAAGCTCCGCCGCTCGCCCGCGCTGGCCGAGGTCGTTCGACGCCGGGGCTGGCGGTTCGTAAAGTGGGATCCACTCCGCCGTTGGTTGCGCGACACGCAGGCAGGCCTGGACGGCCTTGAGCCCGTTCTTGGCCTCGAACCTGCGGTGGAACAATCAGGCCAGCAGCTCGCGTTTAGGTGGTAAAGGAGCGGGATTGATGGGAAAGCCACAGGTCGTCAGCGACCAGAGCTTCGAGCAGGACGTCCTGAAGTCGGACATGCCCGTGCTCGTCGACTTCTGGGCGACATGGTGCGGTCCGTGCCGCATGGTCGCGCCGGTCCTCGAAGACGTCGCGAACGAGCAGGGCGAGAAGCTCAGCGTCGCGAAGCTCGACGTCGACGCCAATCCGATCACCGCCGGGCGCTTCGGCGTCCGCGCCATCCCGACCATGATCCTGTTCAAGAACGGCCGCGAGGCCGATCGCATCGTCGGTTACCTCCCAAAGCCGCAGCTGATGCAGAAGCTCACGCCGCATTTAACGATGGCGGCGCCTAGCGCGGCCGCCACACCGACGGCTTCAAGCACGGCCACCCCGAAGGCGCCGCCGACGCCTCCGACCCCGCCTCTTGGCGGGTCGCCGACGAGCAGCACGCCCAACGCCGGGGTCGGCGTTACCAAGATCCACTAGCGGTGCGCGACACCTCGGGCCTTCCCGGGGCCAAGATGCTCGATCCGGTGTGCGGGATGATCGTCGACCTCGCGGATTCCCGCGACCACGGGCTGACGCTCGAGATGGACGACCGCGAATATGCGTTCTGCGGGCCCGGTTGCATGAAGTCCTTCGCCAAAGCCCCGCATCAGTACCGCGCGAAGGTCGACGCCTGGGTGGCCGCTCAGAAACACTGACCACGTCCGACGTACCCATCTACCTCGAGGTCGGCACCAAGCGCAGCTTCGCCACAGCTTTGGAATGGCCGGGCTGGTCTCGCAGTGGGCGCGACGCGGCCGGCGCGGTAGCGACGCTGGCCGCCTACGGCAGCCGTTATGCCGCGGTCGTCGCGCCAGCGGCGCTGAAGCTCACGCCGCCCAAGGACGCCTCCGGGTTCAAGATCACCAAGCGTGTGAAGGGCAACGCCACCACGGAGTTCGGCGCCCCCGCGATCGGACTGCCGTCGGACGGCGCGCCACTCGCCGAGGCGGAGCTCATGAGACTCGAGCGGATCTTGGGGGCATGTTGGGACGCGCTCGACCGCGCCGCGAAGAACGCCCGCGGCATCGAGCTGCGAAAGGGTCCGCGCGGTGGGGGACGCGATCTCGACAAGATCGTCGAGCACGTCGCCGGCGCGGAGGAGGTCTACCTCGTCGCGCTCGGCGCGCGAGCACCGAAGGGCGCTGGAGATGGCGCGCGCAGAGTGGCCGATCTCCGTCTCGCGATACTCGCGGCGCTGCGCGCCAGGGCGCTCGGACTGCCGGTCGCGGAGCCGAGCCGCACGAGGACGCTGTGGACGCCCCGCTTTTTCGTGCGTCGGGCGGCGTGGCATGTGCTCGACCACACCTGGGAGATCGAAGACCGCGCGATACGAGCGGATCTGTTGGCCGTACCGTCGCTGCGGATGTCGAAAGGCAAGCAACGGCCGAGTGAGCTAGTGAACGAGGGTCGCGGTTGCTAAAGTCCTCGTGACCTATGACACGCGGATGGCTGAGGGCGCTCGGCTGCTTGGGCTCGAGGCCGCGTCGCCAGGCTGATCGAAGAGGAATCGCGTGGCGGTCGTCCCGAGGCTCGCGAACTTCCAGGCGAACACCTTCTCCGCACGAAGCGCCCAGAGCCCGCCCTTCGTCCAATCCTCGACCGTCGTCTTGTAGCCGTATTTCTTGTCGAAGGTCGCGACCAGTGCCGCCGCAAGCTCGGGGGTCACCGTCGCCAACACCTGCGCGCGGCCCTCGACCATGATCGAGTACCCGGTGCGCTCGACGCTCACCGCGACGCGAGGGTCGAGACGCAGGTGACGCGACCATTTCGTTTTCTTGCTGCCGCCGAAGTACAGCGTGTCGTCGACCCAGGCGGCCCACTGCTGGATGAGGTGCGGCCCGTCGTCGCGGCTGGACGTCGCGATCCAGTAGCGCAGGGCACCCTCCAGGATCCGTCGCACGCTGATCCAGCGAAGCGCGCCCTTCATGTCATCGGACACGCCGTAGCCCGCCGGGATCGCTGGCCGCGTGACGCGCGGAGCTCTCACGCTCAGCCTTTGAACGGCTGTCCGGTCTCGACGTCCGGGCCGCTGACGTCGGCGTTCGGGAAGACGCTGCGGATCGCCTTCGCGAGCCAGCGCTGCAGCCGGGTGGTCCACACCAGCGGCTCGTATGCCTCGAGGTGTTGATAGACGCGGTCGAGCTTGCGCCGGTCTTCTTCGGTGAACATGTCGTCCTCCTCCGATGCTTCGCGAACGATGCGATCGAGATCGAGCGTTCCGGGGCATTCGGTCGGCACGATGGCGTGATGCGGAAGGACCGTCTTGCCGACCTCGAGCGCGAGAACGTGCCGGTCCGCGATCTCGCGATGCAGCTGCGCCGACGCGGCGTACAGCGCATCGGTCGGCGGCATCGCCGGCCCGGCCTCGTGTTCGATCCCGATCGAACGCAGATTCACGTCGTACTTGCCGGCGTGATACGCGGTGTCATCCTCACTCACGAGCTGAGCGATGCGCCCATCCTGCCCCACGACGTAATGCGCGGAGAGGATGCTGGCGGGATCTTTGAAGCGCCGTATGGCGCCCTCGAACATCACGACCGTCCAGTGGTCGACGATGAGCTCGACCGCGTTGCCCTCGCGGCCCACCGTGTAGTTGCTCTGTGGGACGGGGCCGCGCCATTCGATGCCCACGGAGGCCTAACGCGACGGGTGGGCCGCTCATAACGGCCCACCCGCCCTTGGTACTACGGGACCGTTGGCTTCTGGCCCGCGTCTTCCTGGGCCTCGCGCGCCGCGCTCTCGGTCGCCTCGTGCGCCGGGTCCTCATTTGAGACGAATGTGCCGTTCGGCCCCGCGCCCCGCACGTTGCCGACCTGGCCCGTGTTGGTGGCCGCGTTCGCGGTGCTGCCGGCCCCCGTGAATGCGGCGGTGCCGACGAGTGCACCGAGGGCCATCGAGCCCGTCATCAATGCGGCGATGATCGTCTTACGTCCGAAGTTCATGTCAGTACTCCTCTTGTCGTCTTCGATCGGCGTGAGCGCTCACACCTTCGTTGGGACGACTGTCGCGCCCGCGCCTGAGATGTGGATGAGCGCGACCTAAGAGGTGGTTAGGAAGATCCGTCAGGTCCGCACGCGAACGTCACGAGGTTCGTCGCTGTGACAGCATCCGCGCATCACGAAGCGCGGGATCGATCAAATGCTTGCCGCGGCGCGCGCCCGGCTGCGCCGATTGACGCCGGCGGAGGCCGCGGCCGCGATGCGCGCCGGCCGGATCCTCGTCGACACGCGCGACGGCGATGTTCGAACTCGGGATGGCCATATCCCGGGCGCGGTGCACATCCCGCTGAGCGTCCTCGAATGGCGGGTCGATCCGACATCGGGACACCAAAGCGCCGCGCTCGCCGGCCACGAGGACGACCTCATCCTCATCTGTCATGAGGGCTACTCCTCGAGCCTCGCCGCGGTGCGGCTGCACGAGCTCGGCTATGAGAACACCACCGACGTCATCGGCGGTTTTGTCGCCTGGTCCGCGGATGGTCTACCCGTCGAGCACTGACCTTAAGGCGCGCGTCCGAGCCGACGCGGACGAGGCGGCTCCCGTGCGGAGCCGCCTCGCTAAGGCTTAGTCGTCCTCGGCGTCTTTGTCGTCGTCCGCTGAGGAGTTGAAGAACACGCCGTTGCGCTCGTCGCCGATGAACGCGACGACGGTGGTCTGTCCGGCGGAGTTCGTCCTGAAACTTCGATCGCCCGAGGCCATCGACCAGTCGAGGTGCGCGTTGGTGGTCTTGTAGCTCAGGCGGAACGGAAGCGTCGAATTGACGGTCGTCCCGCTTCCGGTGACGCCGTGCCAACGAAGATCCCACGAGACCGTGGACGGCACGGATGCGCCGGGTACGCCAACGCCGCCGCCGAACAGCGCGTTCGCAAGGGTCCCGTAGTCGCGCATCCGGACCTCGCTCATGCGGTACTCGGCCTCGCCCGCGGCGACATCGACGTGGACGGCGCCGTTCGGCGCGGCAAAGGTCCAGAGGAGTCCGTCGGGGGTGATGCCGGGATTGTTGTCGACGATCTGATGTGTGTTCGGGTCGAGGGGGTCAACTACCCCCCGATAGACGTCAAGTCAGACGAACGCAAAGGTGCCCTTGTGATCTCTCCCATCGGTAGCGCGGAACGTGCCCTGCATGAAGCGCATGTCCGTATCGAAGAGAAGTGTCTCGGGCGCCTTGCCGTCGACCTTCCAGGTGCCGGTGCCGTCGACGACGGCCGCTCCCACATGGCCGTGGAAGTTGGTGATGGCCGAAGGCTCCATCGACGGATCGACGCCGTAGACGTGCAGCCCGCCGAAGAGTGGATTCGCGGGGACCGGCGACGGCGTCCTCGACTTCGCCGCCGACCGATTGGACATGACTCCGGTCGTCGCGATCAGCGCGGTCGTGGCGACCCCAGCCTTGAGCAACGTGCGCCTCGAAAGACCATGGCGACCAGCGTGAGGCGTGAGAAAACGAGCGATGTCTTCCTGCGTGGATCTCATCGGCGGCCCTCCCTCTGACCGGACCAGACTCTACTCCCGGGTCGGCCGAGCAGCCAGGGTGTCGGTAACGGTGTCGCGCCAGAGCCGGAACGCGAAGGCAGCGATCCAGGTCCAACCGACGACGATCGAGATCCGCTGCAGGAGACCCGTCGGGGCGTTCGGCCATAGCCCGAGCTCGTCCTGGACGGAAACGGCTGTGCTCGCGATGAATAGCATGACGATGAGAGCGCCGGTCAAGGCCGAGTAGATCGCCCAGCCGTGTCGCCGCGGGTCACGGGCGAAATGGCGTGCCACCACAAAGGCGACGACCGCGTTCAGCGTGAAGACGGTTAGGCCAGCAAGCCCGTGGATCATCCCGTGAGTGGTGTGCTCGAGTGGTGCGCCAGGCGGATAGCCAAGGCTCGGATCCGTGACAAAGAGGCCGGCGACGAGCAGCCCTGCGCCGTAGAGAAGCAGCAGGATGCCCGGCGCGCCAAGCCCGACGCGAAGGACACCGATCGCAAACGCTATCGCGAGGCTTCCCCAGACGAGGAAGTTGGCGATCTGCACCCAGCCGCCCTCGCCGGTCGCGAGCGAGCTCACGAAGTTGCGCCACCAGCTGTAGCCCGGTCGCGTCGCCTCTTCGACCAGGAAGGTCGCGATGAAGAGAGGCGGCCCGATCACCCCGCACAGGAGCAGTGCCCGCGTGCGAGCCAATCCAGCTAAGACGGTTTCGAGGCGAGCGACCGAAACGCGAGTGTCTCGCTGATTCCGCGGTAACCGAGCGCCCGGAGCTCTTGATGCGAGCTTTCACGAGGCGCACGCGCCATCTCGCCCCGCGCCGCGGTCGCGACCGCCTTGGCCAGTGCGCTGCCACGGCCGGCGGCCCGATCGAGACGATCGAGCGGAGACGCGAGGTCGTCCCAACGCTCCTGAACGACGCACGCCATGACCAGCTTCAGTCCGAGAGGATCGATGACCTCACGGTCCCAAACCGCGCCCGATCGACCAAACGCCACAGTCGAGAGAGCAGCGCAATCACCGCCCAACACTGCCACGGGCAGGATCAGGTCTGCGTCGCGCACCGCGGCGGACTCGGGGACCATCCGGGCGACGAATTCCTCGATGCGCAGTGGTGACGGACGGCCGCGGATCGCATCGGCGAGGACCGCGTAGCCGGCCGCACCCGCGGCGGCCAGACAGAACTGCGCGCTTGGATTGGCTGCAACCATCTCGACGAGCTCCCGGCCGAGCGCGGCGAGACCCTCCCAGTCTCCCCGCGCGAAGAGCACGTGCGATACGAGCGCGAGAGCGTGACTGCGCAGGTGCGCGCTGCGCCGTGTCGCCACCTGCGTGAGCCGGCCGCTCATCCGCTCGACTTCCCCGAGATCCCCGGCGAGGTAGCACGTCAGGCCGCGCCACCAGAGCACTTCGACCTCGTTCGCCCACGCGCCCTCCGCGACGAGCTCGTCGACCCGCCGGTAGACATCTTGCGCGCCAGCGATCTCGCCCGACCACATCTTCACGATCGCAAGGCGCTGGAGAGCGTTGGCATGAACGCGAGGGTCCTTCGACTTGCGAACGATCTCGAGCGCTTCGTCGACCGACGCCGCGTCGCTGAAGAGGTGACCATGCTGAACGAGCAGACGCGCGAGCGACGTGGTGTCGTCGGCGCTGCGCGCGGTGTACAGGCCCTCATCCAGGACTCGGCGGACCGCGCTCATGTCTGGAAGCTCCCGGAAGTATCCGTACTGGAACATCGTCATTTCGATCGCATCGGCATAGAGCGAGGCGGGCGCGGACTGGCCCGAGGCGTGGTACGCGTCGATGGCCCGTAGCCGATGCATCCAGGCCTCATCGCCCATCGAATGGCGCCAGTAAACGCTCGCGAGCGCGTCTTCGGCGCGACCTCGATCCGCGGGTAGCTTCGCGAGCGCGACCGCGCGCTCGATGAACTCGACCGCGCGTTCGTGCGAGTCCTGATCGGTGAACCGCTGACCCGCCGCGATGTGCGCGTCGATCGCCTCGCGACGCATGCCGTCGCTGACGGTCGTGTCCTGCCAGACCCAGTCTCCGTCGGGCGGACGCAGGGCTTCCCACCAGTGGTGAGCAAGGGCCGCCACGTCGGAGGAGTCCACTCCATCGCGCGCGAACCGTGCGTGAAGACGCATGCGGTCGGTCAGGGTACGAGCGGATGGTGAAAGCGGAACCCGCCCTCGACGGATCGGAGGTAACGGAGCTGCACGAGACGGGACAGCGACGCCGCGACCTCGGGCATATCTCGCCCGACGAGAAGCGCCGCTTCGCGCACATCGAACATCTCGCCAGCGACCGCGGCGCGCTGCAGAAGGTCGCGGTCGGTGGCGTGAAGCTCGTCGAGCCGGGCGCCGATCGCAGCCTGGACCGTGACCGGAATGTCGCCCCGATCGCTCGCGTGGGACCGCGCCAGCTCGATCACGAAGAGCGGATTCCCCTCCGCGCGGAGCGTCGCGCGCTCATCGGTCGCGCCGGCGCTCGCTGCGAGCGACGCCGCATCGGCCTCGTCGAGAGGGCCGATGTCGATGTGCATCCGATCCCGACCGGGTCGAAGGCCCGCGGCCGCGAACTCGGGACGAGCCGCCGCGATGACGAGCACGGCGATCCCGGAGCCCGACGTGATGCGATCGAGAAGACGAACGAGCTGCGGGTCGGCCCAATGCAGGTCATCGATCCAGAGCACGACCGGCCGATGCGCGCCGAGACTTCCGAGGTAGCGCCGCCACGCGGTGGAGAGCGCATCGAGACGCTCGCTGGAACTCAGGCTGAGGAGGCGCTGATCGACGACGATCCCGGCGCTGTGTGCGAGCGCCGCCGTGGTGTCGGCGCGCTGCCCCGCGTCGGTGATCAAGGCCTTGGTCCTGGCCTCGATCGCCTCGAGCGTCGGCGGTCCGAGGTCGCTGGCAAGGATCTGATGGAGCGGCGTCTGCGCCCCGAGCTCAGCGCCGGGGCGGCAGCGCGCGCGAAGCACGTGCGCCTTGTCGTCGATCGAAGTTACGAACTCCTCAGCGGTGCGCGTCTTTCCTTGGCCGGGCGGTGCCGTGAGCAGCGCGAAGATGGCTTCGCGCGAGCGCGCGCGTTCCAGCGCCGTGCGAAGGAGCTCGAGCTCTCGTCGTCTCCCCACGAATGGCGGGCGCGCGGCGAGCCTCGTCTCGGCCCGCACGAGTGCCGCGATCGAAACCGCGCCGATGCCTTCGAGCTCGCGCTCGCCAGGAGTAGCGAACTCGGCCGTGGCCGCGGTCGCCTCGCGGCACACCGGTCCGACGAGGACCTCGCCGGGCGCGGCGCCGTTGCGCAGCCGTCCCGCCAGGCTGATGCAGCCGCCAAAGGCCATACCGTCACCGGTCGAGGCGATCGCGTCCAGGTCGACGAGCACCTCGCCGGTCTCAATGCCGATGCGTACCGCGGTGTCCGGATGTTCGTTTCCCCACCGCATCGCGCTCTCGGCCGCGCGGAGGGCGCGCGTCGGATCGTCCGCGTGCGTCACGGGGGCGCCGAACATCGCGAAATACGCGCCACCGGCGGACTTCTCCACCACGGCACCTTCGACGGTCGCGATCGCGCTCAGCTCCTGAAGCGCGCGGTCGATGACCATCTTTGTGCGCTCGGGGCCCAGCCGCGTCGCCACGTCTGCCGAAGGAACGACGTCGGCGAAGAGGCATGTGACGACCCGGTGCTCGGAGCCCCGCGCGACGATGTCTGCTGCGAACCGGTTGAAGGGACCGGCGAGTACGGTGTCTCTTCGGACCTCGAGTTCACCGCCGGTGACCGTCCACGTCGCGACCTGAGCACGAGACCGCACGCCGAGCTTGTTCCGGATGTGTTCCACGTGGGTCTCGACGGTGCGGTCCGAGATCACGAGTCGGTCGGCGATGTCGCGGTTCGTCAATCCCTCCGCGACGTAGGCGGCGACCTCGCGTTCTCGCTTCGTAAGACCGGTGACCTGCACGTCGCCATTCTCACCCGGCAGGTGCTATTTCCCGGAATATCGGTAGTTTTCCGGATGCGCCGCTGGAGGGCAGGGCGGACTGTGTCCCTGCGACCTTAAGGAGGACGAATGAACGCTCCGCGCGCGCTCCGCACATCCCTCTTCACGTTCTTGACGGTGGCCGCCGTCGTAACGAGCTCCTGCGGTGGCGTGGCGGCGCCCGCGATGCTGCTCACTCCTGCGAACTCCGTGCCGCAACCGTTCGTGTGGGTGAAGGCATCGGCAGCGTTCCCGCCTGGTCTCGAGATCATGGTGATGGAAGGCGACCCGAGCAAAGGCGTTCCGTTCACACAGCGGCTCAAGTTCCCTGACGGATACGTGCTACCGCCGCACCAGCATCCGATCGACGAACACGTGACCGTGATCCAGGGAACGTTCGTGGTCGGCATGGGCACCAGTGGCAAGCGCGAGACCGCCGTTGAGATGCCCGCCGGGTCGTTCGTCCTGATCCCGGCGCTGACGCAGCACTACGTCTTCGCCAAGGGCGTGACGATCACGCAGGTGCACGGCATCGGACCCAGTGGCATCGCGTACGTGAACCCCGCCGACGATCCGCGAACAAAGCCATAAACGCAACGCTGACGACCGTGCCGCGGGGCACGGTCGTCGCGCGCCCGCGACTTCCTGGCAAGTCATCACGTGCGGCGTGATCGATGCGGTCGTCATCGGTGCTCATCGCCTTCGTGCTGCGACATGAAGGCCGCCAAGAGTCGCCGCAAGCGCTGAGAGACAGATCCCCAGGCTGGAGACGCCGGTCGATTGCAGTACCAGACCGATGCCCGCGGGCAAGACCGCGCCGCCGATCATGCCGGCCGCGACCAGGTATCCGATTACGTGAGGTGCAGCCGCGCGACCGACGCGTCGCGGAATGAGATACAGCAATAGCGGCACGAACACCGAGAGCGACAGGCCGATGCTCGGCAGCGCAAAGAGCGCGGCGATCGGCGGCGGGAGGACCCAGAAGGCGACCGCGCTCGCGATCGCGCCGGCGACGCTGAGATCGATGAGCCTCGCGGCTGGGATCCGAGCCCCGAACAGCGCGAGCGCGATGCGACCAGCCGCAAGAGCCGACCAGTAAAGGAAGACCGCGAGACCCGCGACCCCATCGGTCAAGACGCTGTCGGTGGTCAGACGGGTGAAGCTCCACTGGCCCGCGCCGAGCTCGATGCCGACGTACACGAACATCAGAGCCGCGCCCATGATCGAAGCTCGGCGTGCGCCGTCCGTGACGATCGGTGCCTCGTCGTGCTCCGGAATGGCCGCGAGGTCAGCACGTCCGAGATACGTCGCGACCGCGAAGGCGACGAACGCGAGCGCGGCAGCCGCGTACCCGAGCCGCCACGAGCCCCCTACGACGAGGGCGAACCCAATGACCGGCGGACCGAGCGTCGCACCGACGGCCCACGACGCGTGCAGTGCTCCCATGAAGCGGATGCCCCGCCGGAGAGCGGCTTCGGTGTTCACCGCGGCATCGAGCAAGCCAAGTCCAGCGCCGAGCACGGCGGCTGCGAGGATGACCGTCGACCAGGTCTGCGCGAGGGTGAACAGCAGGAGTCCGCCCGCAGCGAGCGCTGTCGGCAAGAGCAGGAGCGCGAGCGTGCCGAAACGCTGCCGGACGACGCCTGACAGCGCACTCGAGCCGAACTCCGTCAGCGTCATCGCCGCGAGCACGAGGCCAAGCCCGGCGAGCGGCGCGTCGAGCTCCCCGCGTATCGACGGCCACGCGACGCCGAGCATCCCGGTCGGCAGCCCGAGGATCACGAAGCCACCGAACGCGACGGTCGCGGTCCTCCTGCGCATCCCGCGAAAACGTAATCGAGTCGACGACCTTCTACATTTGGACTGGCGGGAGAGTGCGAGGCATCCGGTGATGTCCTCGGTCTTCAAAACCGCTGACGGGGCGCTTGCGTTCCGTGGTGGGTTCGACTCCCATGCACTCTCGCCATCTCTCCTGAGCGCCGCCTCCTAGACTTCGCGCTCAACTTGAGCAATGCGCGCGCGGTCCTCATCTCGGCCGGCGCGCTCATCGATGGGACGGGCTCTACGCCGCTGCGCCCGGGCGCGGTGCTCATCGAGGGCGACCGCATCCGCGCCGCCGGCACCCGCATCGACGTCGGAGCAGACGTCACCGCGCTCGACTTTCCGGACGGCACGATCACACCAGGTCTCATCGACTGCCACGTCCATCTCTCGGACGCGGGACTGGCCGACGCGTCCGTGCAGGACCACGACGCGCCGGCCCTGCGCGTCTTGCGCATGGTCGAGCACGCGCGGCGCACGCTCACGGCCGGCTTCACCACGGTCCGCGACCTCGGCGGACGCGACCACCTCGAGTTCGCACTTCGGCGTGCCGCAAAGGAGGGACTGATCCGCACCCCGCGCCTGGTCCTCGCCGGCAAGATCGTGTCGATGACGACCGCCGGCGCGTCGTCGTGGCCGGGTATGTACCGGCAGGCCGACGGTGTGAGCGAGGTCGTGAAGGCGGTGCGCGAGCAGGTCGCCGCCGGCGCCGATGTGATCAAGATCATGGCGACCGGCGCGGTCCTGGCGCCGGGTCACGAGCGGCCGACCTCGGCGCAGTTCACGCGCGACGAGCTGAAGGCCGCGGTCGACACCGCGCACGCGCTGGGTCTCCGTGTCGCCGCGCACGCGCACGGCATCGACGGCATCAGGCGTGCGGTGGAAGCCGGCGTCGACACAATCGAGCACGGCACCCATCTGCACGAGGACGCGGGCGTCGCGAAGGAGATGGCCGCGCGCGGCGTGTTCCTCGTGCCGACGCTGAAGGCGCTCGCGGGGATCGCGGATCCGGAAGGACCCGGCGTCCCGGAGGAGATGCGCGCCAAGGCGCAGGATCGCCGGTCGGATCGCGACCGTACGTTCCGCCTCGCGCTCGACGTGGGTCTCCCGATCGCGATGGGCACCGATGCCGCGACGCCGTTCAACCGCCACGGCGAGAACGCCGAAGAGCTGGAGCTCATGGTCTCCCTCGGCATGAGCCCTCTCGCGGCGATGGCGGCGGCGAGCGGCGTCGCGGCCCGCGCGCTCGGTCGCGACGATATCGGCCTGCTCGCGGCCGGGATGTTGGCGGACGTCGTCGTCTGGAACGGGACGCCGCATGACGACATCCGCGCGCTGCAGCGAGGGCCTCGCGCGGTGTTCCTGGGCGGCGAGCGCGTGGCGTGACCGAAGTACCAGCGTCGTGCGCGTAGCGCGCGCACACTGGTAGGGCCGATGACGTCGAAGGAACAGCTTGCGCCCGCCCTCGAGACGGAGGGCGGGCTCGATGAGGCCAGCGCCGCCGAACCGGGGCGCACCTCGGCGCTCGCGGCGCTCGACTTCCGCGACTTCCGCCTCTTCTGGTTCGGCCTGGTCGTGTCGAACATCGGGTCGTGGATGCAGATCTACGGCCTGGGCTGGCTGGTGGTGCAGCTCGCGATCCGCGCCGGGGTCCCGCAGCTCGCCCCGTTCTACCTCGGCCTCGTCGGCCTCGCCCGCGCGATCCCCGGTCTCGCGTTCGGTCTCTTCGGAGGCGCCGTCGCAGATCGAGCCGACCGGCGGCGCCTTCTCATCGTCACGCAGACCTCGGCCGCGATCGTCGCGTTCATCCTTGCGCTCCTCACGATCACCGAGCACATCAACATCGTCGAGATCGTGCTCATCAGCGCGATGAATTCGATCATCTTCTCGTTCGACGCCCCGACGCGTCAGGCGATGGTGCCGCGCCTCGTCACCGACCGCGAGCTCATGAGCGCCATCGGCCTCAACTCGGCGGCCTTCAACGGCGCGACGCTCGTGGGTCCGCTCATCGGCGGCGTGCTCATCATCCCGTTCGGTGTCGGTGGACTCATGCTCATCAACGCGATCTCCTATCTCGCCGTCGTCGCCGCCCTCTTCGTGATCTCACCGCAGCCGATCGAGGTGCGCACGCGTCTCTCGATGCTCGCGTCGATCCGCGAAGGACTCGCGTACATCCGCCGCGATCCGGTGCTGCGCTGGGTGGTGCTCCTCACGGTGACGACCGCGCTGTTCACGCGCCCGTACATACAGCTGCTGCCCGCGGAGGCGCAGCTCCTTGGCGTCGGCGCGCTCGAGCTCTCGTGGCTCCTCGCCGCGTCGGGGGTCGGAGCGCTCGCAGGCGCACTCGTGACGGCGTCGCTCGGTGGGTGGAAACGGCGCGGCGCGCTCCTGGTCGGCAGCGCGCTCATGCACGGCTTGCTGCTCGCGGTGTTCGCGGAACAGCGCTCCGTCCTCGGCGCGATGGTGTTCATCGGGCTCACGAGCTTCGCGGTCATGGTGTTCCTCGGGATGGCGAACACGCTGATGCAGACGCGCACGCCGAACCATCTGCGCGGCCGCGCGATGAGCGTGCACACCATGGTCTTCATGGGCTTCATGCCGCTCGGGCAAATGCTGCTCGGGTCGGTCGGCGCGGTCGCCGGGATCAACACCGCGTTCCTCGCGGGCGGCCTCGTCGTCGTGTGCGTCTCCGTTTTCGCGCTGCTGCGCGCGACCGCGCTGCGCGACGCGATCGCGACCTCGCATCCACGAGCGGTCGCGCGGTCTGGCTGACTTTGGGGACCGCAATTGGTCCCCGCGGCTTGTTCGGTTCCTGCCGTGGATCCTGGTGTGGCTGCTTCTCGTTTTGCTCGTCGCCGCTCTGGCCGTTCGACAAGGGCAGCTCGTCAACTTTGCTGGCCGTGCGCGAACGACAACCGGAACGGTCACCGCGCGAGAACCGGCGAACCACGCGATCGTTCGCGCTGTGTACGAGGTCGACGGAGCGAGATACGAGATCGCCGATTCGGTGATCGGTCCGCCAAATCCCGACTTCGATGCGGTGCGGCCAGGTGACAAGGTGATGGTCTACTACGATCCCGCGGCTCCAAGCCGCGCGGTCCTGTTCGAGCCGCAGGCGCGCGGAGCGAGTGAGATCGGCTTCGCGATCCTCGCTGCTCTCGTTCTGCCGGCGCTCGTCCTGGGCGCTCTCATCGGGGCGCTGCGACTCTGGAGGATCTATCGGAGCACTGGGCATCCCTGACTGGGCGCGTGGTCGAGTGGTCGCGCGCTGGGGATGTCGGCACCGATCGATTTGGCACCCTAGATCCCGACCATCACGGGCGCTTGAGCGTCGAGTCGTGCGGGCCGACATTTCGCAAGAGGATCCCTCCGTCGATCTTCTCGAACGTGAAGCGAACGGCATCTGGGGCGCGGCCCTCCCAAATGCCTTTCGTTCCCTGGATGCGCTTGATGCCGAGCGATGGGTGCGATGGATCGGCTTCGTAGAGAATGAGTGCCTTCGCGAGTCGCTCGCGGTCCTGACCGGTGAGCTTCTTCGCCGCTCGCTTGAAGCGAGTGGTCCGCTCGAATATCACCGCTTCAAGTCAGTGACTAACGCTTTAGCAGAGCGGAAGCGCTTCACGCGTCCGCGGCGGATGTCC
>WNGJ01001012.1_pt1 | contig 33810 bp, 33 predicted proteins | sample 5400611 | NCBI WGS metagenome assembly WNGJ01 (sample SAMN13153375, study PRJNA577476) | soil metagenome | isolation source: 40 cm soil or saprolite under Garry oak tree replicate 1 | place: USA:California | collected 2016-06-15
ACGTTCGCCCTGGATAGGCCAAACAAGGATGCCTCCATGACGCTTGAGAAACTGCAGCCTGCCGGTTCGGTCGCAAGTGACGGCATGAGCGCCAAAGCCGAGCTCACCGGGCAGACCGTCGTCGTGATCGGCGCCAGCTTCTGTTCATGGGCGGCACCGGTGGCCGGCGCCCAGGCGTCGGCCTCGGGATCGCGTCGACAATCACCGCCGCACTCCCCGCCCTGACAGCCAACCTGGCACTCGAGCTCGCGCCCGTCCGGGTCAACCTCATCGCCGCCGGCTTCGTCGACACGCCGTTGTCGGCATCGCTCCTCGGCGATCAGCTCGAGAACCGCCGCAATCAGCTTCGCGCCACGCTTCCCATCCGGCGCGTCGTCGGACCGGCCGACGTCGCCGCGCTCGCCGTACACATCATGACCAACACGGCCCTCACGGGCGCGACCTACGATATTGACGGCGGGCAGCAGTTCGTCGCCGCCTAGCGGGATTCTATTTTGGAGGAACCGAGCAGTTCCGAGTTTCGATACTCGGCGGGGACTTGATTAGCACCCCATAAAAGCAGGCCGACGCCGGCGCCGACATCGCCTTGCAGAAGCAGCCACAGGTGAATTCCGGCCGATCGCTTGCGGCCCATGTGCCGGATTTCGCGTTTAAGACCTGTTTAAGAAATGGAAGCGACGATGGCGACCGTATTGAATGCGCGAAGCCGTTGCGCCGGCGCGCGCGTAGCAGCGTGCACCTGAGAGATACCGCAATGGCCGTTCCTACTATGGCTGAACCGTCGGCCCGGCCGGCCCCTTGATATGCTGGCCTGCAAGTTCATCGCGCTGCACCGCCGGACCACACCATGCGTCTGCTGCTGATCGAGGACGATTCGATGCTCGGCCGCGCGCTGCTGGTCGGCCTGCGCCAGGACGGCCACGCGACGGATTGGGTCCAGACCGCCGCGGATGCGCACAGCGCCTGGCTGGCTCCGCAGCCATCGATCGTGCCCTATGAGGCGATCGTGCTCGATCTGGGCCTGCCGGACCGCAGCGGACTCGACCTGCTGCGCACGGCGCGTGCACGTGGACTTCGAACGCCGGTGTTGATAGTCACGGCGCGCGACCGGATCGCAGATCGCGTCGCCGGACTCGACGCCGGCGCCGACGACTACATGGTCAAGCCGATCGACCTCGACGAACTCGGCGCGCGGCTGCGTGCGCTCGATCGACGCAGGGGCGGGCGCCTCGAGAACCGCATCGTCCTCGGCGATCTCGCAATCGACCCGGTGGCACGCAGCGCGATACTGGCCGGCAAGCCCGTCGACCTGACCGCCCGTGAGTTCGCGCTGCTGATTGCGCTAGCGCGGCGCCCGGGCGCGACGGTATCGCGAGAACAGCTTGAGGAGGCGCTCTACGGCTGGAACGATGCGACCGACAGCAACACGATCGAGGTCTACATCCACCATCTGCGGCGCAAGCTGGGCGCCTCGGCGATCGAAACCCTGCGGGGACTCGGGTATCGCCTCGCCGAGCAGGTCGTGCGATGAGCACAGGCCGATGGTCGCTGCGGCGGCGCCTGCTCGTCGCCATCGGCGGGGCGGCGCTGCTTGGCTGGTGCGTGAGCAGCTTCTGGCTGTATAGCGAAGCCATCGCCGAAACGGACCGCGGATTCGATGTCGCGCTCGACCATGCCGCGCACGCCGTGCTTGCATTCGTCGCGAACGAGTACCGTGAACTGCGCGATGCCGAGTCCAGTAAAGGAATCGACCTGGCGGAGATTGATCACCTGCATGGCGAGCCGATCGTCTACCAGGTGCGCGGACCCGGAGGCGGCATCGCCTACCGATCGCCCGGCGCCCCCGCCGAACCTCTCGCGAGTCGGGACGATCGTGGATTCGCATTCGTCCGCGCGGACGGCCGCGGATTCCGGGTCGATACGCTCGCCACGGAGGACGGTGCTGCGACGATCCATGTCGCGCAACCGCTCGAAGAGCGCGACGCCGTCGCGAACGCCGTCGCGCTGAAGCTGCTGGCGCCGGGCGCCGCACTGCTGGCGGTGTTGGCGTTGACGATCGGCTGGACGGTACGCGCCGCGGCCGAGCCGCTCATCCGCTATTCGCGCGATCTGGATCGGCTCGCCCCGGCGCAATCGAAACCAGTCGACTCCACCAGGCTGCCCGACGAGCTGCAGCCGGTCGCGCGTGCGATCGACCGGCTGCTCGTGCGGGTCCGCGACGCCTTGCTGCACGAACGGACGTTGACGGCGGATGCGGCGCACGAGCTCCGCACGCCGCTGGCGGCAATGCGTCTGCAGGCGCAGGTGGCCCGCCGATCCACCGACGGGGGCGAGCGCGACGCCGCGCTCGATGAGCTCCTCGCCGGAACCGACCGGGCAGCGCGTTTGGTCGATGCGGTGCTGACGTTGGCGCGGTACGATGCTCAACAGGATCCGAAGCTCGACGGGGCCGCGGTTGATGTAACGTCGCTCGCGCATCACGTCGCGCTTGAATTCAAGACGCGAGCCGCGCAGCGTGGTCTGACATTGGAGCTGGCGGCGGCAGCGGATACCCGGATGACCGGCGACCAGGATGCGCTCGGCGTCGCGCTGCGCAATCTGATCGACAATGCGCTTCGCTTTGCCAGGTCGCGGGTCCGGATCGAAACGAGTGAGCTCGGGGTCGACGTCCACTTGGCGGTGCTGGACGATGGACCGGGCATGCCTCCACAGGTCGCCGGTCGGGCCTTCGACCGTTTCTTTCGCGGCGAGGAGCAGGACTCCCAACGAGGGCTCGGCGCGGGGCTGGGGCTCGCCCTCGTGCGCCGCGTCGCCGAACTGCATCGAGGCGAGGTGCTCCTGGTCGACGGCATCGATGGCGGATGCGGCGTCAAACTGCTACTTCCGGCCACGCCCCGAGCTCAGAAGAGCAAGGTCACTGCAAGATAAGCCACATACAACACGCCGTTCAGCAGCAGCGCCCAGACTGCGAGTCCGCCCGCCTGCGTGTTGACCCGGAGCCATCCGGCGGCCAGAAGCGTCACGAACACGCCCGTGAGCACCTCGATTCGCGGCTGCCAGGGTGTCAACAGGATGCCGATCGCCGGCAGCAACGTACCCTGGAACACCATCGCCCCGGTGATGTTCCCCAAGGCCAGTGTGTCCCTGCCGCGGCGGACCCAGATGATGCTGTTGACCTTCTCGGGCAACTCCGTCGCAATCGGGATCACGATCAGCGACAGCAGCAGCGCGGAGACGCCCAGCTGGGAAGCCGCGCCCTCGACGCCGAGTATGAAGCCTTTCGCTCCTGCGATGAGCAGTACGAGGCCGAGCCCGAGTTGCAGGAGGATCGTGGCCCAGCTCGTGGGCAGGCCCAGCCTCGCAAAGAACATCGCCTCAGCCGCCTCCGTACGGTGACCCTGCCGGACGAGTCGCTCCGAGGCACGCAGAGTGATCCCGACGTACGCGACATAGATCAGCACAAGCACCAGGCTCAATGCACTGCGCAGCCAGTGCGCATCCGTCGGAACGTACATCGCGGCTGCAGCGATCGCGAAGGCGACCAGAAAGAAGTGCAAGTCCCGCACAAGTCCACTGCGCTCGGGCGCTACGCGACCCTGTAAGCCGCGGCCACCGACCACCGCCAGCGCCATTAAAGCGGTCGATAGCGTCGACAGCATCAGCGGCGCCCCGAGAATGGCGCCAACCCCGATTTCCTCGTTCACCGACGCGTTGGCGGTTCCGCTGAGCAGCGCCAGCAGCGGAACCATGGTTTCCGGGAGGGCCGTACCCACGGCGGCGAACAGAGAACCCGTCACGCCTTCGGAGATTCCGAGCTTATCGCCGAGATGTTCGAGCGCATTGGTGAAGAGCTCGGATGCAATGAGGATCACCAGCAGCATCGCAGCCATCAACAGCAACGGACCGGTCATCTATCCGCCCTCCCGGATCAGGGGTGTGGAGCGCACGATGTCTCTGTGACCAGGCCTCATCCGATTGGGTTCACAGCGATGCCGCATCGAGGCGAGACGCACGCACAAGCTTGGGCGGCTTAATTCCTGATTAATGTGCGGATCGTATGGTCCGAATCATTCGCTTTGCAACGTACGACGATGCGCACGTACATGCGCCTACTTCAGGTTGGAATGTTCTCATGACCGACGAATTCGAGCACGCGTTTGATCCAGTCGCAACCACCGGCGGGGGGCGACGGCGCGTCACGGCTGAGGGCAAGTCGGCATACGACATCCCCGAGCTGGTTTGCGCGGTCTACGAGACGGCGCCTGTGCCTCTGCGCACCAAGCTGCTCGAGTGTCTGCTTCGGCCGGTCGGACCGCTGGCGCTCGTGGCGATTGCTGCTGGAGCCTTCGGTCACCTTCTGTATCGGCTCAGACGCGACGCGATGCCCATTTCGCTGGATGACCTGGCTCGTATCACGCCGGGCCATGTGCTCGAGTTGACCCGCTATGTGGAGCAGTGCAGCCCGCACGTCCTGCTGCGGATCGGCTCGTTGATCGCCGCAAGCCCGATCGGCATAGCCACGATCAGCGGTTCGGCGCTGCTGATCAGCCTCAGTGCCTGGAGGCGTCGCGAGGCCAGCTGGCGCGCGTGAGCCGCCGCACGGGACAAGTCCCCTAGCGCCTTCGACCAGGTGCAATTTTCAGTGTTCCAGTCGACCAGGACGTCGCCAAGGCGGTGATGGAAGAGCAGGGCCTCGAAAATCTAATGCTGAAGGCATGTATCCGAGACTGGCCGCAGCACGAGAGTGTCAACGGCTGATATCGGCGATCGTACCTTCGAACATCAAAACAGCCCCGCGATCGTGTTCTTCGCGGGGCTGTTTGCTCTCCCATTCAGTCACAGCGCACTTCCGGATAGGCGAACAGGGATTCATGTCCCTGCCCGTCGACCGCGCTGACGGAAACGAAGAAGCTGTCCCCGGGATGGAGGCCAAGGGCCTGGGGCGAGATCACCTGATCTTCGGTGTGGTGGGCAATGGCGACGCGCTGCCGATAGAAGTTCTCGTCCACGGAACAAGCAGCGACGACGAAGTGAATCCGGCTGACAAACAAACCGGATGGCATCAAGGGATTGCCGTTCCGGCGGCCTGAATCCAGGGGACGCCTACAATCCGTCAGCACGTACGCCGCGATTCGCGCGACGGATTGCCCATTGACGGGAGGCGAAGATGACCTTGGACCAATACAACGAATCTGTTAAGGCTATTCTCGCCGACCAACAGGCGATCACTTCGCTAACGGCAACGCTAGCGATGGCGGGTGCAGCCAACATGTCGAACCCGCGATTCATCGAGCTCATGGGTCGGCAAATGGAACTGTTCCAGCGCATCGCTAAGCTCAATACGGACATGCTTCTTGGCATCGTTAAGTCGTCCGGATTGGGGTCGACCTGATTGCGCAGTTCACCGCACCGCAGCGCGCTTCCTCACCCGAGTGATTGGGATGATGTAGCTAGGGCTGGCTGCGAGCTTGCATTGCTGCCGATTTCAGGACGCGAACCCCCGGCTTTGCGTCGAGAATGGCCGCCAGCAGCGCTGACGCCACGGCGCTGGCCGGGATTGGCTGCAACGCCTTGGGCACCATCCAAGCGAGCGGCCCGAGCAGCCGTGCCGCCCACGCTTCGCCACTGCGTGCCGGCTGTCCCAAGGCCGCTCGGTCACCCAGCAGCAATGATGGCTGCGCGATCACGACCGACTCGTAGCCGAGCTGCTCTATGGCGGCCTGCATCTCGCCCTTGATGCGGTTGTAAAAGACCCGCGACTTCGCATCGGCGCCCAAGGCGGACACAACGGCCAACCGCGTCGCACCCGCGGCTTTTGCCGCTCGTGCGGTATTCACCACGAAGTCAAAGTCCACCTGCCGAAAAACCGCTTCCGACCCGGCGACCTTGATCGTGGTGCCGAGCGCGATGAACACGTCATCCACGGTCGGAAACTGCGCGGGCAGCCGTGCGAAGTCGACTTGGTGAACCTCGAGCTTTGCATTGGCCTTGATGTCCGGCGCGGCGCGGCGCAGCAGGACATGCACGCTGCGGTATTGCCGGCCGGCCAGCAGCATGGGCAACAGCGCGCCACCGACGAGGCCGGTGGCGCCGGCGAGCAAGGCGCTGCGCGCGGTTGCAGGCACGTGGTCGCCTTGCATCAACTGCGGCGCCAACGCCAGAACAGGTTGGGAAGTAGTTCGGTGATTTTTGGATTCATCGTGTGTCTCGGATGGATATGGCGGAGCGTAAACCCCTTCGCAACCCCAGGCGAAATGTCGGGTTTGGCTCCTGCAGCGCGTCTGTAGAAGCAAGGCTCGCCCGATCGGTCCGGGTTGAGGGCTCACGCGAACCGGAGGAAACGATGAAGACGCTTCTTGTGAAAGCTGCAGTTGGAACTGTCGCGTCCGTGTTAGTCGGAATTGCGATGGCTCAGAACGTCGAGGAGGTAACAGTCCACGCGCAGTCGGGCCTGACCACGAAAGTCGTTGGCCGGACGTCCAGCGGCCTGCCGCTGACCGACCTATCGCTCAGCTATGTCGCGAGTGCAGCAGGCCTGGATCTCGCCTCAGATGCCGGGGCTTCCGAGTTTGCAAGACGCGTCAACGACGCCGCTCGGGCAGCTTGCAGGCAAATCGGTCGTCAATACCCGAATGCGGAGCCCAGTGATTGGGAGTGCGCCAAGGCAGCGGCGGGCGAGGCGATGGTCAAGGCGCGCAAGCTCGTCGCGGCGGCACAGAGCAAGTGAGGCTGCCGCAGCGTCGCGTCAATTCCAGACATCAAACCTGAACGCGCGCCCACAGACGGTGCAATTCCAGATCGCGAAGGTCGCCTGCTGGACGTTGGGTTCGACTTCGAAATCGTGATCGCAGTCGGGATCGCCGTCGCTTTCGCGCATCGAATGCAGACAGTAGAGATCGCAATCGAGAACAATCTTGCGCGATCGGTACCGCTGTTGCTCGTCGGCTTTCTTGCGCGATCGGTACCGCTGTTGCTCGTCGGCTTTCCGTGTTCCAGTCCCGTTCATGTTCGTGTCCTCCATGGTCGTCGAGCGGGTGTCGGCACTGACAAGTTTCGACACGATCAAATATGAACGTGGGCGGGCGCAGGTTCAAGGATGAGGTTTCCCCATTTTCAGGTAAGCCGTTGTGCTTCGGACGTGCGCGCTAATCGAAAGCAAGCAGATGAATGTACGTAGTCTTTGCGGTCGATCAGCGCGGTAGTTGTTCGCCCATGGCGTGTGTGCGCGCACGGGCTTTGGCGTCTCATGGTTTACTGGACAGCTTGCCGAAAACCCGGCTGCGCGTTGGGGTCGATCGCATTTCGCGCTCATAATCCATTGAGCGAGTGAGCGCACCGAAGGCTGCATGATGCCCGCGATGATCGATGCACTGGCTGCTGTCTCGCTGTTCGACGGCATCGGGCGGGCCGACCTGGAGAACCTGGCAGCGGTGGCGATGGTGCGCCGCTACCCGAAGAATGCGATCATCCTCAGCGAGGGAGACAGCGCCGATGCGCTGTATCTGATCCTTTCGGGTCGGGTCAAGGTCTTTGTCGAGAGCGAAGATGGGCGCCGGGTAATCCTTGCGACCCAGCGGGCCGGCGAATACTTCGGTGAAATGTCCCTGGACGAAGGCGTGCGGTCGGCCTCGGTGATGGCGCTCGAGGCATGTGAGCTCAGTCTGTTGCAGCGCGCCGACTTCCGCGACTTTCTCGGCGGCCACCCGGATGCTGCGCTTGCGGTGATCAACAACCTGATTCGTCGTACCCGGAGTCTGACCCACCGCATCCGCGATCTGTCGCTGCTGGACGCGTATGCACGGTTGGCAAAGCTTCTGGTGTCGCTTGCGACCGTCGAGGGTGGCCGATCGATTGTCTCCGAACCACTGACCCAGAAGGAGATCGGCGAACGGATCGGCGTCTCGCGCGAGATGGTCAGCCGGATCTTCAAGGATCTGAAAGCCGGCGGCTACATCGGAAACGAAGGCCGGCGCCTGGTGATCCTGCGGCGCCTGCCGCGGGCGCGCTGACCCGCCTACGCGCGCTTCGCGCGCTTCGGCGGGCAGGCCCGCCTAAGGGCGCTGTGTGCGCGACGGCGTGCCCGCCGTAGCGGCGACAGCCGCGGAGGCGAGGCGCAGGCCGAGGATGCGGGCGGCTTCGACCGGATGACTGAAGCCGCGCAGGCAGAGCGGCTCGATCTCTTCGAATTCGACCAGCGGCTCGACCGCCGACAGCGTCTTGCGCTCGACCAGGATTTCGCCCGCCGCCGCCTCGGCGCACAGGCGGGCGGCCAGATTGGTGACAGTGCCGATTGCGCCGTAATCGATCCGATTTTCGAATCCGATCGCGCCGATCGTGGCCAGGCCGTGGGCGATGCCGATCCCCAGGCCGAGAGCGAAGCCGTGACGGTGCCATTCGGTTCCGAGCACCCGGGCGGCATCACGCATCGCCACGGCCATCCTGACGGCTCGTTCGGCCGGGTCGGGCACGACGACCGGATCATTGAAGAAAATCATGATCGCGTCGCCGGTAAAGCGCTCGAGGGTACCTTCGTGCCTCTGTGCCAGCGCTCCCATCGCGACGTGGTACTCGCGCAGCACCGCCATCACTTCCTCGGGCGCCGCAGTCTCGGCGAAGCCGGTGAAACCGCGCAGGTCGAGAAAGACCACCGTGACCTCGCGGCGGTGACTGGCCAGGGGATCCTCCGCGTCGCCCGAGATGATCAGTTCGGCCAGTTGCGGCGCGACGAAACGCTTGAGCCGCGACAGGCGCCCGAGCTCGGTGATCTGCTCGGCCACGCGCTGCTCGAGCCGGGCATTCCAGGCTGCCAACTGCTGCGCCTGGAGCTGCACCGTGTCGTAAAGCGACTTGATCCGCAGCAGCGAACGCACGCGGGCCAGCAATTCGGGCGGGTGGATCGGCTTGGTCAGGAAATCGTCGGCGCCGGCGTCGAGGCCGCGCGTTCGCTCCTCGTAGTGGTCCAGGGCGGTCACCATCACCACCGGCAGCATCTGCGTCGCGGGATCGGCGCGCAACGAACGGCAAACTTCGTAGCCGCTCATGCCCGGCATCAACACGTCGAGCAGCACCAGGTCGGGGCGTCCGGTTGCGACCTGCTCCAGCGCGGCGGCGCCGCTGGCGGCGGTACTCACCACATAACCCTTGAAGGCGAGCAGGTCGGCGAGCAGCTTGACGTTCTTCGGGTCGTCGTCGACGACCAGGATCCGGCCTCGGCCGTCCATCATGTGGGGCGACGCCGTCCGGCTTCGATCCGGCGCCGAACGAGTTCGACGAAGTCCCGGATGTCGAGCGGCTTGCGCTGATAGTCGTCGAAGCCCGCCTCCATGATCCGATCCCGGTCCTGTTTCATCGCCGAGGCGGTCACCGCGATCACCGGAATGTCGCAGGTGGCCGGGTCGCCTCGCAGTCGCCCGAGAGCTTCGATTCCGTCGATGCCGGGCAACTGGATATCCATCAGGATCAGGTCGGGCAGGCGTTCGCGTGCCATCCGAATGCCGTCCTCGGCGTTGGTGGCTTCCTGCGTCGCGTAGCCTTTGTACTGCAACACGTCGCGCTCGAGCTTGCGATTCTTCTCATTGTCTTCGACGATCAGCACCAGTTTAGCGCTCATGTTTGGACCGGGATGGTAAAGGTGAAAGTGGCACCGGCGCCGGGCTCGCTGTCCACGCCGATGCGCCCGCCGTGCATCTCGACGAACTTCTTCGCCAGCGCCAGTCCGAGCCCGGTGCCCTCGCGGGCCTGGCCGGCCGGGCTGTGTGCCTGGCGGAACTCGTCGAAGATCAGCGCCCGGTCGTCCGCGGCAATGCCCGGACCGGTGTCGGCCACGGAGATCCGCAGGGTGTGGTCGGCCATGGTCGCGCTGACCATGATTTGCCCTCCGGGCGGCGTGAACTTCACGGCGTTGGACAGGAGATTCAGGATAACCTGCTTCACCTTGCGCTCGTCCGCATCGACCTCGCTCACGTCCGCGGCGATTTGCAGCTGCAGATCAACGCCCTTGCGCGTGGCCCGCTCGCGCACCAGCGTCAACGTCGATTCCAGCGCGGCCTGCACGTCGAAGCGGCTCGACTCGAGCTCCATTCGTCCGGCCTCGATCTTCGAAAGATCGAGGATGTCGTTGATGACTGCCAGCAGATGGCGGCCCGACGACAGGATGTCCGCGACATACTCCGCCTGCTTGGCATTGAGTTCGCCGAACATGCGTTCGTTGAGCACGTCGGAAAAGCCGATGATCGCATTCAGCGGCGTGCGCAGCTCGTGAGACATGTTGGCGAGGAACTGCGACTTGTGGCGGTTGGCGGCTTCGATCTGGCTGTAAAGGCGGCTGAGCTGCTCGTCCATCCGGTTCAGGTCGGTCGCGAGCGCGCCGAGTTCGTCGCGGTTGGCGACCTCCACCCGCTTTCCGAAATTCCCCGCCGCGATCGAATTCAACCGCGCCTCGATCAACTGGACTGGCCCGACGATCGAAGTAGAGATCGCATAACCCAGGATCAGCGCCAGCGCGATGCTGCCAGTCGACAGCGTGATCACGGTCCAGCGCGAGGCCCGAAAGGCCGCCTGGCTGTCGTCGATGCCCTGCAGCATGTCGGCCTCGGCCCGGTTGACCAGTTCGTTCATCCGGCGCTCGATGCGCTCGGCCAGGGGACGCGCCTGTGCGAGCTGCAGTCGCCCCTGATCGACCTGGCCCTGGCGAATGCGCCCGACCACCTGCCGCACGATCTCGACGAACTGCCGGTGATCGGTTTGCACCTGACCGAGCAGATCGAGATCTCCGATCGCCGCCACCTGGAGCCGATCGACGTCGTCCGCGAACTGCTCGAGCTGGCGCAGCGCCGCATCGAGCGCTTGCGGCTGCGGGTCGAGCAGCGCGGCGGCTGCGCTGTAGAGCTGGGCCGTTGTGTCCTGCTGCAGCTGGCGGTAAACCGCGATATTGCGCTGCAGCCGCAGCAGCTCATGGTCGCGCCGGCCAGCTTCGGTCAGAGCCTGCAGGCCGACCGCACCTAGGACGATCAACAGCGCGACCAGCGCCAGGAACGCCAGCAGGAGCTTGACATGAACGCTTGCCGGAACCCGTGCGACCAGCCCAGGCAGCCAGCGGTTCAAGGCAGGCCCCGCTCCTGGATCAGCGAGCGAACGTCGGCACCGAGTTCGGCCAGATCGTAGCGGGTGCCCAGATACTGCACGCGCAGCGTGCCGGTGCGGTCGATGACCGAGGTCAGCGCGTTGTGGATCAGGCCGCCCGGTCCGGTCCGGCCCACGATCACGCCATAGCCTCGCGCGAGTTCCCGGATATGGGTGGGTTCACCGGTCAGGAAGGCCCAGTGACCGAGATCCGCGCCTTGGCGCCGGGCGTAGGCCTGCAGCACGGCGGGCGTATCGCGCTGCGGGTCCAAGGTGATCGACACGAAGTATGCCTCCGGTCCGAGCTGAGGCCGCAACCGCGCCAGCTTGCGCGTCTGCAGCGGACAGGTGTCGGTGCACGACGTGAAGATGAAGTCCAGCACGACCACCTTGCCGCGCAGATCGGCCAGCGCCAGCGGCCGACCATCCTGGGCGTGCAATGCGAAGGGCGGCGCCACCCCGATCCGCGGCAGTGCGCGGCTTTGCGCCGCGGCCGTGCCGAGCACCAGCAGCGTGGCCGCGGTCGCCAGCACCCACGCGAGCCGGATCATCTCAGGCCTTCAACTCGCGCTTCAGTTCGCTGATGAAGCGCCAATCGGTGTTCTGGGCCACCACGCTCTTCGGGCTCAGCCCGATGACACCGGCTTCGCGCAGCCGCAAGGCCCAGAACCGTACGGTGTCCTCGGCGTCGAAGATGCGCCAATTGCGGTAGCCGATCTCCTGGACCGCTTGCAGCACGTATTCGTACTTCGACGAGACGCCGCGATTCACCATGATCCGCGCCGCTCGTTCGGGGTCATCCATGCACAGCTCGACGGCCTTGATCATGGCCCGCAGCGCGCGCTTGGTGGCGACCGGATACCGAGTGAGGAAGGTCCGGTTGGTGGCGGCCAGGCAGCAGAAATACTGCGACCACGGCCGGTCGGTCAGTGTGTTGACCACGACATGGCCGATACCGCGTGCGCGCAGTTCCTGCGGTTCCGGCGGGAAGCCCATGAAAGCATCGATCTTTCCCTGCGCAAACAGCCGCATCGATTCTTCGGGTTCGTGCCCGATCCAGACGATGTCGCGCTCCGGATCCAGACCCACCGACGCCACCATCGCCCTGACGAATTCCTTGCGGCTGCTTTTCTGGGGCGCGGCGACTTTCTTGCCCTTCAGGTCACGCAGCGAGCGGACCGACTCGTGGCCGAACAGTTCCCAGCAACCCGAATGGAGGCCGGCCAGGATCACGATGGGCGCGCCGGTATCCAGGCTCATCAGGTGGCCGGGCGGATCGTTCATGATGAAGTCGACCTTGCCCTCCGCCAGCGCCCTGTCGGGACCCTCGGCGAGCGGCGTCTTGACGAACTGGATGTCGGTGAACCCCTCGGCCCCGAGCAGTTCGCCGGCAACGTAGGACGGGGCGAAGCAGGCGATCGGCGCGTCATGCAGACGGATGCGCGTGGTTTCGGGCGGCGGCTCGGCTGCGGCCGAACCCGGGCGCAACCCGAGCAGGGCGGCCGTTCCGCCCAACCCCAGCGCCCGCAGAAGCTGCCGGCGGCTTGCTCGATCGTAAGTTGCGGTCTTCATGCCATCCCTCCACGCAAAGTAGCGGACCCAGCGTCGACCCGGAAGACGCCGTCCCGTGCAAGATTGCTCGCTGCCGGGCGCGGCCGCAAGAGCACTAGTTCACACAGCCCGCGCCGGTACGCAATCGACGCTCAGATTGTTAAATAGTTACGTTGACCGACGGCGCACGGGACGCCTAGCGTTCCTCCCCTGCAACCAGGGAGACCATCATGAGATCACCGCGTAATTTTGTTCTGATCGCCGCACTCTGCTGGGCCTGGGCGCTCCAAGGCTGCGCCTCGACGGACTCGGCAGCCTCGGCTGCGAGCGCACCTGCGCCGGCGCGCATCACCGTGCTGTACGACGCCTTCGGCAAGGATGCGGAGATGACCAAGGACTGGGGCTACTCCGCCCTGGTGGAGATGAGCGGCAAGCGCATTTTGTTCGATACCGGCGATGACCCGCAGATCCTTGCCAGGAACGTCAAGGCCAAGGGCGTCGACCTCACCCGGCTCGACTTCGTAGTCCTGTCGCACCGCCACAGCGATCACATGGGCGGTTTGACCTATCTGTTGAGTGTGAATCCAAAGGTGAAGATCTACGCGCCCAAGGAGACTTTTGGCATCTTTGGTTCCGACCTGCCGAGCAAGTTCTATCGCAAGGCCGAGTCGCTACCTCCAGAGATGCGCTACTACGGCGGCACGCCGCCCGAGATCATGCATTTCGGGACCGCCTTTCCAGGCGCCAACATCGAGTTGATCGACAAGACCACGGAAGTGGCACCGGGCATCACGCTGATCGCACTGGTTTCCGATGCTCCCGGAACCAAGGAACTCAAGGAGCTGTCGCTTGCGATCAAGACGGCCGAGGGCATCGTGCTGGTGGTGGCCTGCTCGCATCCGGGTATCGAGGCCATCGTTGCCGAAGCGGCGAAGATCGACCCGCACATCCATTTCATCGCGGGCGGATTCCATCTGGTGGTGGCGCAGGATCCGGCGATCGAGAAGGTTGCCATTGCCCTGCACGACACCTACAAAGTCGATTACATCGCTCCCGGCCACTGCACCGGCGAGGCGACGTTCGCCGCACTCCAACAGACGTTCGGTGATCGCTACCTGTACGCGGGTCTGGGGACGACGTTGGGCGTGGGTGCGAATCCGCGCGCCGAATCGGATCGAAGCGCCACCTATACGCTGGCCGCGAGCGATTTGCGCAGCTATCGGGCGCTGCTCGCCCGGAGCGACGACCTGGACGACAACGGACCCGAAGCAGTGCGGCTCGCGCAGGCCAGGTAGCGGCCACGTCAACGGCGGCGCGCTCGGGGCAGGTTCGCTCGCACCTCGGCCCAGACGACCCTAGCCCTGTGCGCGCGTGAAGGCCGCGATTTCCCAGTCATGGCTGCGCTCGTCGTGCCGAAGCACATAGGTGTGTCCGTCCTCCGCGTCGACTTTGAACCAGCGCTGCGTTGGCGAAAACCAACGGTCGACAATTGAATTCACGCCAAGCCGGCGCTCGCCGAGCCAGAAGGCAAGCGGCTCCTGTTCGGCGCGATAGCCTGCGTAACATTCCACCCGGATCGCCATGCGCGGAGGATACCGATGACCGGTGGTCGCTCCACGCGAGGATGCGGGTCGGGGACCGAAGGGTGGCTGCCGGTCCGACCCCTCAGGGTGATCACCCAATTAAATCAATCACTTAAGGAAATCTCGAGGCCGCTCGAGCCGCCCTTTCCGAGGATGCCGTCCGGCCTGGCCCCACGTTGAGGCCCGACCGCGGACCCGGGGCTGTCGCTTCGTGTTGCGGGCGGAGCATCCCCATATTTAGGGTAAGTGCCTACCGTCTAGTAGATTAGCTGTTGTAAAAACCCTGCGCCAAGATCCCACTAAGGTGGCTTTTTTTTGGGTATATATATAACTCATACCATATTCACGTGGTACGCTTCAAGACACTAAGGTGATGCGGAATAGAGATCGTGCGCTTACCGGTAGATCCGCGATCGCCCAGTGCGAAGTTCGGCAGGAAAGAAGGCCCATGGTGCGGGAGACTCGTATGAATACGCCGGCCGTTATCGGTTTGCGCCTGGCGGTCCGGAACGAAGGGCGTGCCAAGCGCCGTGACTTCTACGATCGTTACGATCTGTTGCTGGCGAACTGGTACCTGCTCACGAACCGGGTCCAGCAGGAGATAGAGGAAGTCCGGCACGACCTGCACGAGGAACTCGCATGCTGGCAGCCGCATCAGCCGGAGCCGGATTGGAATGCTTACGCAGAGCGCGTGAACACGATCTGTCGCGCGGGGGGCTTTCAGCTGTCTCGCCCATAAACTCTCGGTCCTGACTCACCGCGAGTAAAGATGAGCGAAATCCACCCTGCGGACGGACGTCCGCGCTGCCCATGGGCTGGGCATGACGAGCTTTACGTTGCCTATCACGATCACGAATGGGGGCTGCCGGTATACGACGACCGCGCCCTGTTCGAGATGCTCGTGCTCGACGGCTTCCAGGCCGGCCTGTCCTGGATCATCATCCTGCGCAAGCGCGAGAACTTTCGCCGCGCTTTCGACGGCTTCGAACCGGCGAAGATCGCGCGCTACACGCCGAAAAGAGTCGAGCGCCTGCTTCAGGACGAAGGCATCGTGCGCAACCGCCTGAAGATCGAAGCATCGATCCTCTCGGCGCGCGCCTGGCTCGACGTGATGAAAAAGGGGCCGGGTTTCTCGAAGCTGCTGTGGGATTTCGTCGATGGCCGCCCCAAAATCAATCACCCGCGCAGCATCAAGCAGGTGCCGGCCGAAACTGCGCTGTCGCGTGCGATCTCGAAGGAGCTCGCCGGCCGCGGCTTCAAGTTCTGCGGACCGACCATCGTTTACGCGTTCATGCAGGCCGTCGGCATGGTCAACGACCACCTGGTGAGCTGCTTTCGCCACCCGGACTTCGCCGCGCGCGAACCGGGCACAGCGGGAGGCGCAGGGACGAACAGAGGCGCGTCCTATCGAGCACCTTAACCAGCGGCTGGCGGCGAGCGACCATCCGTGTATGCCAGATCCGGCATGAATTCAATCCATGCCTTATCCAGCATATATTGCAATTATGCCGGATTAGGCATATATTGCGCGGATGGACTACCCGATTCAATCGCCGGGGCAGCTGTCGAGCCACCTGCGCGCGCTGCGTAAGACCAGGGGCCTGAGCCAGCAGCAGCTGGGTGCCATGCTCGGGGTCGGGCAAACGCGGATTGCGCGCATCGAGCGCGATCCGACTTCGATCCGCGCGGACCAGCTGCTGGCCATTCTGAGCGCCCTCGGGGTCGATGTGGTTCTTCGGCCGAAGGCGGCGAGAGGTGCGACCCCCGCCGGCGCCACTGGATCGACTTCCGCGAGGAAAGCTCCCGCCCGTTCCGATCGTGCCGCCAAGGGCGGGAAGGGCCGGGCTGCTGCGGACGAGCCGTGGTAGCCGATGGCCGAGCTCAACGTCTGGATGAACGGCTCGCTGGTGGGCGTGTGGTTCGCGCTGCGCACCGGTACTCCCGGATTGCGCTACCGGCAGGAGTGGCGCGACGCGCCACAGGGGCGCGTGCTGTCCTTGTCGCTGCCCTTTACGGCGAACCTGGAGCATCGCGGCGATGTCGTGACGAGTTACTTCGACAATCTGCTGCCCGAAAGCGTCGATATCCGGCGGCGTCTGAGGCTGCGCTTCGGCGCCAGGTCGATCGAAGCCTTCGACCTTCTGACCGCGATTGGCCGGGACTGCGTCGGGGCGGTCCAGCTGCTGCCGCCGGACCTGCAGCCGCGCGGGTGGGACCGGATCGAAGCCGATCGGCTTTCCGACGCGCAGGTCGATCGTCACCTCGTATCGGCCACGTCCGATGCGCTGCTGGGGCAGGCCGATCTGGAGGACTTCCGCATCTCGATCGCCGGAGCGCAGGAAAAGTCGGCGCTGCTGAAGATGGGCGGCAGGTGGTATCGACCTCGCGGCGCCACGCCGACCACCCACATACTCAAGTTGCCGCTCGGGCTGGTTGGCAACATGCGCGCGGACATGCGCGACTCGGTGGAGAACGAGTGGGTCTGCGCACGGCTGATGTCCGCCTTCGGTTTCGATATGGCCCACACGGACATGGCGACGTTCGCAAGCCAGAAAGTGCTGGTCGTCAGGCGCTTCGATCGCCGCTGGCAGGGTATCGAGCAAGGTGCCGAGGAAAGAACGGGATTCAAGGTTCCGCCAGGCGCGTGGATCGCCCGGCTTCCGCAGGAGGACCTGTGCCAGGCCATGGGCGTTGCGCCGGGTCGGAAGTACCAGGCCGACGGCGGCCCCTCGATGCTGGATTGCCTGCGCGTGCTGGCGCAAGGCGAGCGCGGCGAAGCCGACCGTGGGGTATTTGCGCTGACCCAGTTCGCCTTCTGGCTTCTGGCCGCGACCGACGGGCACGCGAAGAACTTCTCGATCCAGCACCGGCGCGGGGGCGATTTCGGCCTGACGCCGCTGTATGACGTGATCTCGGCCTGGCCGATCATCGGCGCCGGGCCCGGAAAGGTACCCTACGAGCGGGCGAAACTGGCGATGGCCGCGCGCGGGACGAACATGCACTACCGACTGCGCGACATTCATGCCCGCCACTGGAGAGGGCTGGCGGACCGGTGCGGGGCAGGCGTCTGGCATCGCATGCTGGCGATGGCCGAGTCCGTGGACCAGGTAATCGACCAGACGGAGGCACTCCTGCCGGAGCGGTTTCCTTCCAGCACCTGGCGACCGATCCGGGCCGGGATGCGGCGCCATGCTCAGCGCTTCCTGCGTGCGGCGAAGGCGGTAACAAGTCCAAGGGGCGTAAAGGTAGCCTAGTACGGTTGCCCGTCCCCGTTTACTATGCGACCGAACCGGCCGATTCGTGGATGGTTCGCATATGAGCAGATCCGCGGCGAAGAAGCAAAACAAGACTCCGGCCCCCGCCGCCCCTGCGCGCAAGCCTCGAGGGCAGCGCGCTGCCGCGGTGCTTAGCCCGGCCGTCGAGGATCCGGTGCCTGCGACTGCGGTCGGTGCGCCGGCCGATGGGCCCTGCGTCGTAGGAGTCGGCGCTTCCGCCGGCGGGTTCGAACCGATCAAGAAGCTGCTGTCGATCACGCCGCCCGACGGCGGCCTCGCTTACGTAGTGATCCAGCACCTGGATCCGACCCAGAAGAGCCTTTCCACGGAACTGTTTGCCCGGAGGACCCAAATGGCCGTGGCAGAGGCCGCCGACGGCGTACGGGTCGAGTCCGGCCACGTGTACACGGTTCCGGCCGGCCAGGAGGTCACGATTCGCGCCGGGGTACTGCACCTGGCCGCTCTGGAGCGCGCGCGCGGGCACCGGATGCCGATCGACCATTTCTTTCAGTCGCTCGGAGAGGATCAGCAGCAGAAGGCGATCGGCATCGTTCTGTCGGGCACCGGCGCCGATGGCGCGGTGGGACTGAGGAGCATCGTCGGCAACGGCGGAATCGTGCTGGTGCAGCGGCCCGATACCGCGCAGTTCGAAGGCATGCCGCAGGCCGCCCTCGCCACCGGTCTGACGACGCACACGCTGGCCATCGAAGACATGCCGGCCGTTCTGATGGGCTACGCGCGTCACCCCTACGCGGCTCGCCCCGACCAGCCGGCGCCGACGGCCGAGGCCCAGGAGCCGCTGCTGCGGTCCATCGTGGACCTGGTGCGCGCAAAGCGCGGCTACGACTTCACGGGCTACAAGCGCGCGACGCTGCTGCGGCGGATTCATCGGCGCATGGGCCTGAACTATATCGAGCGCATGTCCGACTACGCGGCCAGGCTCAGGCAGGAGCCGCACGAGATCGACGCGCTTTTCAAGGATCTGCTGATCAGCGCCACCGAGTTCTTCCGTGATCAGGAAGCCTGGGGGACGCTCGAAACGGAAGTGATCGGACCGCTGGTGGCAGCCAAGGGCGAGCACGAGCCGGTCCGCGTCTGGGTGGCCGGCGCTTCCACCGGCGAGGAGGCTTACTCGCTCGCCATGGTCGTGCTGGAGCACTTGGACCGCGCGGGCAAGCACTGCCCGGTGCAGATCTTCGCGACCGATGCCAGCGAGGACGCACTGGCCGTGGCCCGGATGGGGATCTATCCGGCCGGCATCGCCGCTCAAGTCTCTGCAGCGCGACTGCACCGGTACTTCGTCGAGATCGACGAGGGCCGCCATTTCCAGGTGAGCAGCGAATTGCGCGGCCACGTGGTATTCGGGCTGCAGAACCTGTTCAGCGACCCGCCGTTTTCCGGGGTCGATCTGGTCGTGTGCCGCAACGTGCTGATCTACCTCGAACCCGAGGTGCAGAAGCGCGTGGTCCTGCTGCTTCACTTCGCGTTGAAGCCCGACGGCTTTTTGTTCATGGGCAGCGCCGAAACGCCCGGGCTGCGGGACGATCTTTTCAGCGCCGTCTCCAAGAGCAGCCGCATCTATCGGCGCGTGGGCACCACGCCGCGCGAGCAGCTCCAGTTCCAGGTCGTCCCAGCGGGGCCGCGCGGCGCGCCGGCCGGCTTCCGGCCACGGCTTTCCGCGCCGCAATTGACGCAGGCGGCCCGTCTGGCCCAGCAGATCATCTTCGACCGTTTCGCTCCGGCCGCGGTGCTGGTCGACGGCAACTTCGAGACGCTGTACTTCTCCGGTCCGACGGAGCGGTTTCTGGGTCAACCGCGCGGATCGCCCACCCACAATCTGCTGTCGCTCGTGCGCGAGAGCCTGCGCTCCCGGGTGCGCAGTGCGATCAGTTCGGCCGCGAGCACCAACACGACGGTGGCGGTCAAGGACGCGCAGCTCAAGCGAGGCAGCGGGTACGAACCGGTCCGGGTAACCGTCATTCCGACCCCGAGCGGGGAGACCCAGAAGCTGTTCCTGGTGGTGTTCGAAGACGAACCGAAACCGCCGGGCGCGCGGCGCGGTGGCGACGGTCAGAGCACGCTGGTGAGGCAGCTGGAAGACGAGCTGTACGTGACCCAGGCGGATCTGCGCGCCACCGTCGAGTCGCTGGAAGCGTCGAACGAGGAGTTGAGGGCCTCGAACGAGGAGGTCGTTTCAATCAACGAGGAGCTGCAATCGAGCAACGAGGAGCTGCAAAGTTCCAAGGAAGAGCTGCAGTCGCTGAACGAGGAGCTGAACACGGTCAACCAGCAACTGCAGGCCAAAGTCAGCGAGCTGGAGAGTGCCAACAACGACCTGAAGAACGTGCTGGCGAGCAACGACGTGGCCACGCTGTGCCTGGACCACGATATGTGCATCAAATGGTTCAGCCCCGCCGCCCGCGGCGTGCTGGGGCTGATCGCGGGAGACGTCGGGCGACCGATCGGCGTGTTTGGCACACCGCTGCTGGGCGAGGCGTTGATGAGCGCGGCGCGGGCAGTGCTCGAGCGGCTGGTGCCGGTGCAGAGCGAGGTGCGGGGCGACGAGGATCGGTGGTACCTGCGCCGGGCGCTGCCCTACAACAGCGAGGATCAGCAGGTCGATGGCGTGATCATCACGTTCACGGACATCACGGAAAGCAAGCGAGGCCTGGAAGAGCGCGCCAAGCAGTTGCGGGCGTTCGCCTTCGAGCTGACCCGGGCCGAGGAGAGCGAACGGCAGGCGATCGCGCGGGATCTGCACGATGACCTCGGACAGCTGCTCTCGGTCGTCAAACTCAAGCTAGGCAAGCTGCAGACCGGCACTATCGAGGAGGATGCTCTGCGAATCATGATGCAAATCGACGAGCTGGTGGGACGAGCCGAACGCAGCGTCCGGTCGCTCGCGGTTCAGCTCAGCCCCCCGGTGCTGTACGAGCTGGGCCTGGTTCCCGCGCTGGAGTGGCTGGCCGAGGAGATGCAAAGGAACTACGACCTGTCGGTCGAGCTGACTGACGATGGAGTCGTCAAGCCGCTGGAGCAGGCCGCCCGCGCCATCGTGTTCCGCGCCATCCGCGAACTGCTGATCAACGTCGCCAGGCACGCCGGCGTGTCCGAGGCACACGTGAGCACGCAGCGCGTCGGCGACGGTCTGGTGGCCACGGTCAGCGACGCCGGCTCCGGCTTCGATCCGAACGAAATCGGGACCGGGCCGCAGCGCGGCTTCGGCCTGACCAGCGTGCGCGAGCGGCTGGCCTACATCGGCGGCAGCGTGCAGCTCGCGAGCCGGCCGGGCCGTGGCACCGACGTTACCCTGACGGTCCCGCTGCAGGTGCAGGAGCGGGCGGTCCGGGTGAGCGCCGGATGATCTCGGCACGGATTTGTCGCGCCGCCCCTGGCTCTGCCGCGCGATACCGTGCGTGTCATCCAATCAACCGATGCACCTAGGCACTTTCATGTGACGACGCGATGCCTATCCGTTGGATTGGACGCTATCCCGTCGGGGAATAACGTGCGCCAATTCCTGATGCCTGACCGAGCTGGCAACGCGAATTAATGCCCCGACGACGAGTCACCCCGCTTTCGTGGCATCGATTGAACCGATTTCATGACCACATTCAAGTCATCAAGGAATCGGCTGTTTACAGAGCACAGTTAGCGTTCGAGTGTGCACGAAATCGATCTTCATGCGGCCATTCGAGACCATACCGAATGGAGGAAAACGTTCTACGACGCAATCTCAAAAGGGCAATCACTCGACGCGGCATCGATTTCACTGGACACCTCGTGCGCTCTGGGTCAATGGCTCGACGATGACGCCCGCCAAGCGAACCGCCACCTGGACAGCTACCGGGATTGTCTGGTCGCGCACACCGAGTTTCACCTGGAAGCGGCCAAGATCGCGCGAGCGATCAACGACAAGCGCTATGACGAAGCACTGCGAATGCTTGGCCGCGGAACCGATTATTCGGAAGCGTCGATCGCGCTAGGCCTTGCAATCACGCAGTTGATGAGGGCGCTGGCGACGCGCAAATCCTGATGTGATGTTCACCGCAGTGCGCGATCTACCTCCGCGCCACTGCGACCGCCCGAGGGCAACGGGCCGCACCCTTTGGCTCGCAAACTCCTCCTAGTGCGTTCTGGTTGAGTAAATCGCGCTCGTCCGATTGCGGGATGAGGTTGACCCTCTTCGCGCGAGGGCTGCTGTTTGAATGATTGGCGTCGTAGGTCGCGCGGGCTAGCTTGCTGCCACTGCAAGCCCGGCAGTGGCGGTGACCAGCATTCGGCGCCGTTTGACCGCAGTCAAGGAGGAGGCGTCATGGCGCTCTCATGCATGCAATCGGCCCCGCACGCGCGCGTTGCCGGTTCGGTTCGACGGGTTTTGTTGCTCGGACTCGCCTTCGGTTCCATCGGTCTGCACGCGCAGGCCGTCGATCCGGGTGTGCGTGCCGGGTCGATCGATGGCGGCGGGCCGCTGCCGGGGCTGAGCGCAGGGCAGTCGAAGACGTTCGCGCTCGGCTTGGCGACCTTCGCGACGGCTCGTTCAATCAATGGAGGTCTTCCGAACCAGCCGCAAGAGGGCCTGGGGCCCAGGTTCAATTCGAACAGCTGCAGTAGCTGCCATTCGCAGCCTGCCGTCGGCGGCACGAGCCCGAGCACGACCGCTTTTCCGTTCGTCGGGCCCAACCCGCAGGTCGCAGTCGCGAATTTGAGCGGCGCGACGAACCAGATCCCTTACTTCATCCATGCCGACGGTCCGGTGCGCGAGGCGCGCTTCCGGTTCGTCGTTCGCAACGGGTTCTTGACCAGTAAGCCGGACGGCGGCGTGCACGACCTCTTCACGGTCACCGGGCGCGTCGATGCCACCAACGTGCAAGGCGCCACCGGGTCGGTGCAGACGTGCGGTTTGTCGCAACCCGACTTCGACCACGCGCGTCGCCAGAACAACATCTCGTTCCGGATCCCGACCCCGGTATTCGGAGGCGGCTTGATCGAAAGTATTTCGGACAAGACGATCCTGGACAACCTGGCGGCCAACGCCAGCGCCAAGCAGGCGTTGCGTATTTCCGGACGCCCCAACCGCAACGGCAACGACGGCACCATCACCCGATTCGGCTGGAAGGCGCAGAACGCCACGCTGCTGCTGTTCGCCGGCGAGGCATACAACGTCGAGATGGGCGTGACCAACGAGTTGTTCGCGCTCGAACGGGGCAACCCGGGCGAGATGCTTCCGGTCGATTGCCTTTTCAACGCGACGCCCGAGGACACCTCGCACGTGGATCCGGGACCGGACGCGACCTCGCCGTATTCTGACATTCAGCTGTTCGCGACGTTCATGGAGCTGCTGGCCCCGCCGGCCGCATCGACGACCTTGCCCGGAGGAGCCGCCTCGATCCAGCACGGCGAGGTGCTGTTTCGCGGCACGGTGGGGTGCGCGCTGTGCCACACCCCGACGCTGATGGCATCGCCCTCGCCGTACGTCAACCAGGGCAGCGGCACGGCAGCGGTGAACCTGTTTTCGGATCTACTGCTGCACGACATGGGAGATACGCTGGCCGACGGCGTCAGCCAGGGCCTGGCGGGCCCGAGCGAGTTCCGCACCGCGCCGCTGTGGGGGCTGGGCCAGCGCGTGTTCTTCCTGCATGACGGGCGCACTTCGGATCTGGTGCACGTGATTCGACTGCACGGGGGCTCCGAGTCCGAGGCGCGGGTGTCGGCCGAGCAGTTTTTTGGGCTGAGCGATTCAGACAAGCAGGACGTACTCAACTTCCTGCGCTCGTTGTAGCGAACCGCCCGAGTAAATCGCCGCGCCGGTCGTAGACTGGCGCGGTCTGCGATTTATTTCGGGCCGCGCCGTGAGAGTCCCCGCCAAGCCGATCCACCGGTACCCCTGGTACCTGGCTCCGTTTTTCTGGAATCAGAAGCGCAAGTACGGTCAGGTGCTGATGCCCGGCCTGCTGTGGGGCCGCGTGCCGAAGCTGTTCATCGCGGTCGCGATCCTGTACGGCGTGCTGGACCGGCGCCGCAGCCCCCTGGATCCGGTCCTGCGCTCGCTCGTCACGGTGCGCGTGTCGCAATTGAATGGGTGCCGCTTCTGCGTCGATATCAACTCGGCCACGCTGGCGCGGCGCGCGGGATCGCAGGCCAAGGTCGATGCGCTCGATGCCTGGCGCGACAGCGACATTTTCGAGGCCAAAGAGAAGGCAGCGCTCGATTATGCGGAAGCGATGACCGATTCGACCCGACGCGTCAGCGACGCGATCGTGGAGCGGCTGCGCCCGTTCTTCGACGATGACGCGATCGTGGAGCTGACCGGTCTGATCGCATTTCAGAACCTGTCCAGCAAGTTCAACAGCGCGCTGGACGTGCCGGCGCAGGGCTTCTGCCGCCTGCCGACTGCGGCGGCCTAGCACTCGGATCAGCGCCGCCATGAGCTTGCTTCTGCACGGCCGGGCGGGGCGGGCGCATACTGACGGCAGTAGGACACAGACAGCGGATGCGGACAGGAGGTCAGCTTATGGGCGTTGCGGAGACGGACCGGACACGGCCCGGGAACATCAGTGCAGCCGAGTGGGCGCTGCGCCAGCAACTCGCCGACTGCTATCACGTATTCGACCATCTGGGCTGGACCGAGGCGATCTTCAATCACATCTCGCTCAGGATTCCGGGGCCGGAACACCACTTCCTGATGAATCCGTTCGGGCTGAACTACGACGAAGTCACCGCCTCGAACCTGGTCAAGGTCGACGTGAACGGCGAGAACGTCGATCCGGGCCCGTACCGCGGCAACCCGGCCGGGTTTGCAATCCACGGCGCGATCCACGCCTCGCGCGGCGACGCGCAGTGCCTGATCCACACGCACACGACGGCCGGCATGGCGGTCGCGTGCAAGGCGACGGGGCTCAGTCACGACAACTTCTACGGCGCCCTGCTGCACGGGCGGGTCGCCTACCACGACTTCGAGGGCATCACGGTGCGCCCGGACGAGCGAGTGCGGCTGGTCGCGAGCCTGGGGGACAAGGACGTGCTGATACTGCGCAACCACGGCCTGCTCGCGCTCGGCTCCAACCTGCCGGCGGCCTTCCTGCTGTACTGGACGCTGCAGCGCGCCTGCGAAGTGCAGGCGGTGGCGTCCGCGATCAGCGGTGAGGACCGCTTGCTCAGCGAGGCCGTTCGCACTCAGACCGGGATCGATTCGAGTCGCTTCGATGCAGACGGCCGGCTCGCGCAGGTGACGTTCGATGCCGCGGTGCGGCGCATGCAGGCGGCGCGCCGCTCAGCGGCGGCTTCGAATCGGCCAGCGGCCGCCGGCCAGGCGCCCGTGGATCAGCACGTAAGCCGCACCCATTAAGGGGACGGTTGAGGCGCGAACGGTATCCGAAAACCCATGTGAGCTAAAATGTCGCCTGGATGTACCGGGTAGACAGCAACTGGCGGTTGGGCAGCGCCTCGCGGGCCGAGGCAGCGGGCGTGTGCGCCCGCAGCGGTTGCCGGACCGCGCACTGATGTCCGACTACTCGGACTTCGACCACTTCGGGCTGGACCCGCGCCTGATCGAAGCGGTTCGAGCGATGGGCTACAGCCGGCCCACGCCGATCCAGTCCAAGGCGATCCCCCTGGTGATGAAGGGCCGCGACGTGATGGGCGCGGCCCAGACCGGCACCGGCAAGACGGCGGGCTTTGCGCTGCCGATCCTGCACCGGCTGCTGCCGCGTGCCAGCCCCAGCATGTCGCCCGCGCGCCACCCGGTGCGGGCACTGATCCTGACGCCCACGCGCGAGCTGGCCGACCAGGTCTACGACAACGTTCGTCAGTACGCGTCCCTCACGCCGCTGCGCAGCACGGTCGTGTTCGGCGGCATGGACATGGATGGGCAGACGCAGGCGCTGCGCTCCGGCGTCGAAGTGCTGGTCGCCACACCGGGCCGGTTGCTCGATCACGTGCAGCAGAAGAACACCTCGCTCGGGCAGGTCGAGGTGGTCGTGCTGGACGAGGCCGATCGGATGCTCGACATGGGCTTTCTGCCGGACATCTCGCGCATCCTGAACCTGTTGCCGCGCGAGCGGCAGAGCCTGATGTTCTCGGCGACTTTTTCCGACGACATCAGGAAGCTTGCTGCCAGCTTCCTGCGCGATCCGGTGCTGGTCGAGGTGGCCCGCCCCAACATGACGGCCGACAACGTGCGCCAGGAGCTGATGCACGTGCACGAGTCGGAGAAGCAGGCGGCGCTGCTGACGTTGCTGCACGATCCGGAGCTGCCGCAGGCGCTGGTGTTTGTCAACACCAAGATCGGCGCGCGGCGCCTGGCGCGCGAGCTGCAGCGCGCGGGCGTCAACGCCGACGCGATCCACGGCGACAAGACGCAGGAGGAACGGATGAAGGCACTGGAGGCCTTCAAGAACGGCTCGTTGCGGGTGCTGGTGGCCACCGACGTGGCGGCGCGCGGACTGGATATTACGGAGTTACCCGCGGTCATCAACTACGACGTGCCGTTCGCACCGGAAGACTACATTCACCGGATCGGGCGCACCGCGCGGGCCGGTGCCCAGGGGCGCGCGATCACGATTGCGACCGGGGCCGACGACAAGGCGGTGACCGCGATCGAGAAGCTGATCAAGCGGACCATCGAGAAGTCGGGCGTGCAGCCGCGAGCGGGGGCACGGCGCGCTCGCAAGGACGAAGGCCGCGAACGCCCCGGGCGGCGGGCTCCGCGCTCGCCCGCGCAGGCCCCGGTCGACGAGTTCTTCCTGAAGCCGTACGAGCCGTCGCCGGCTTCGCACGCAGCCGAGCCTTCGGCGCCCGAGCCGGGCAAGCCATCCACCAAAGCTCGGGTTCCAGCGTTGCTGGGCGGAAGGCGCTAGGCCGAGACCGCCGCGCCCAGCGTTTCCTCGCGCGGCACCTTCACCACGGTGACACTGCACGGCGCCTCGGCCACGACCCGAGTGGAGACGCTGCCCAGATAGCGGCGCAGGCCGGAAGAGGCGCGCGAGCCGATCACGATGTGATCGACCCGGTTGGCGCGCGCATAGTCGACGATCGCGACCGCCGGGTCCGGCGCTTCCAGCACGTGGTAGGTCACTCGATTCGGCGGCAGCGCCAGCGAGCGGGCCCAGTGCTGCAGTTGCACCAGGCGCTGCACGTGCAGGTTGCGCCCGGCCTCGTCCGTGGGCGTATCCAGGCCGATGCGGTTCGTCTTCAGCACCGACAGGCACGCGAGCCGCGCGTAGGGTTCGCTCTGCAGCACGCGCCGGGCGGCAGCGCGCAGTGCATCGGCCAGCGCTTCCCATTCCTGCGACAGGTCGACCGCCGCCAGCACGATCGGAGCCCGCATCAGTTGCTGTGACACGTTGCGCCGCTCCGGCACGGCGCCCAGCGAGCGCAGCCAGCGCCGCAGTTGCTCGGCCAACGGCGCCGGCCCGGTCAGGTCGGAGCGCGCGGTCAGCGCGACCGTGCGGGGCTGTGCCAGGTCGAACGCGACCTGGGCCGCGGAGCCGTAGCGCTGCTCGGGGTCCGGCTCCAGGCAGTGCAGGATGACTTCCTGCAGCCACGGCGGGCAATCCGGGTTCACTGCGCGCGGTGGTGCAGGCGCGTGGTAAAGGCGCTTCCTGAGGCCGGCGACCGAGGTGGGCGTGCCGAACGCGCGCTGGCCCGTTGCCAGGTGGTAGAGCACGGCGCCGAGCGCGAACAGGTCGCTGCGCGGATCATCACGCACGCGCAGAACCTGCTCGGGCGAAATGTACGGACCGGTTCCGAGCGGCAGCCGGAATTCCTCGGCCAGAAGATCGGGCAGCTTCTCGTGTCGCGCCAGCCCATAGTCGATCAGCACCATCTGTCCGCCCGGCCGCAACAGGATGTTGCCGGGCTTCAGGTCCAGGTGGATCACATGCTGCTGATGCAGGTCGTGCAGTGCTTCGGCCACGGCCGTGCCGATCGCGGCCACTTCGGCGGCCGGCAGGGGCGCCTGGTCCAGCTTGGCCCGCAGTGACGGCCCCTCGATGTATTCCATCACGATGTACGGCTGCGCCTCGAAGCCGCCGGCGGCGACGAAGCGCGGCACGTGAGGGCCGCTGAGCAGCGGCATGATCATCTGCTCGACCTCGAAGCCGACGATCGAGGTCGGATCGTCCTGGATCGACGGCACCTTCATCACCGCGGCAAAGCTCAGGTCCGGCCGCGACACCCGCCACAGCGACGCCATCCCGCCGCGGTGCACGTGCTGCTCAAGCTCGAAGCCGTCGATCCGCTGGCCGACCGCCAGCGGCGGCAGGATCACTGCGCGCCTCCGGTCACCAGCAGCGTGGCCAGATGTGGCGGAAGTCCCGCCTCGAGCACTTTGCGCGCAGCCTGCTCGTGGTCGTACGGCACGCGCCAGTACGTCAGCAGGCTCGTCAGCTCGTCGAACATCGCGTAGCAGGCTGCCGGGTTGCCGTCGCGCGGCTGGCCGACCGAACCGGGCAGCGCCAGCCAGCGCCGCGCTGCCGACAGAGGAATGGGCGAGCCCGGGATCGGCGAAAAGGTCTCGACCCGCTGCGTCAGTCCCATGTGGTACAGCATCGGCTCGTGCATGTGGCCGCAGAACGTGATGCGGGCGCTCGCCACCCGCATGCTGCGCCCCGCCTCGGACGAGCTGAACACGTACTCGAAGCCGGCCGGATCCCAGCCGTTGGCGTGCACGTACAGGCACGGCCCGTCCTCGGCCGACAGCGGCAGCTGCGACAGGAAGTCCACGTGCGCTGCGTTCAGCCGCGGTCGCGTCCATTCGATGCAATACTGGGCGCCGGCGTTCAGTCGGCTAGGCAGCGTGCCGAGCGCGGCCGCGTCATGATTGCCCAGCAGTGCGATCGCGCCGCGCGCTACGTGGTCGATCAAGGTATCCAGCACCCATTCCGGGTCGGCGCCGTATCCGACGAAATCGCCCAGGAACACGAACTGTTCGGCTCCGTGCTCCGCAGCGTGGGCCAGGCAGGCTTCGAAAGCCTCCCGGTTGGAGTGGATGTCGGTCATCAGGGCGATCGTCATGGCGACGTGGATACCGCAAGCGCCTGGTCGATATCCCACAATATGTCATCGATCGACTCGATGCCGATCGACAGGCGCACCATTTCGGGCAGGACTCCGGCCGTTCGTTGCTCTTGCTCGGACAACTGCCGGTGGGTCGTGGAGGCGGGATGAATCACGAGCGACTTGGCGTCGCCGATGTTGGCGAGGTGGGACAGGAACCGGAGCGCGTTGATGAACTTCTCACCCGCCGCGGCCCCGCCGGCGATACCGAAGGTCATCACGCTGGAGGCGCCCGGCTCGCCGTCGATGGCGCGAAGGTATTTCCCGGCCAGCGCGTAGTACGGGCTCGAAGGCAGACCCGGCCAGTTCACCCACTGCACGCGCGGGTGTGCCGACAGAAATTCGGCCACCCTGCGCGCATTCTGCACGTGGCGCTCCATCCTGATGTGCAGCGTCTCGATACCCTGCAGCAGCAGGAAGGCCGACAGCGGCGCCAGCGCCGCCCCGTGCACCCGCAGCACTTCCATCCGCGCCTTCATCGTGAAGGCGAAGTCGCCGAAGGTCTCCCAGAAAGTGACGCCGTGGTAGCCGCGCGAGGGCGCCGTCATGTCGGGAAAGTTCCCGTTCGCGTAGTCAAAGCGTCCGCTCTCGACGATCGCTCCACCCAGCGTGGTGCCGTGGCCTCCCAGGTACTTGGTCAGCGAATGCACCACGATATCGGCCCCGAACTCGATCGGCCGGCACAGAAACGGCGAGGCCATCGTGTTGTCGACCATCAGCGGCACGCCGTGCGCGTGTGCCACTGCGGCCGCGCCGGCGATATCGAGCACGTTGATCTTCGGGTTGCCCAGCGTCTCCGCATACAGCAGCCGGGTGCGCGGCCGCATCGCGCGGCGGAAATGGTCGATGTCGTCCGGGTCGACGAACGTGGTCTCGATTCCCATCTTGCGCAGCGTCACCTCCAGCTGCGCGTAGGTGCCGCCGTACAGCAGGCTGCTGGCGACGATGTGGTCGCCCGCGCCGAGCAGCGTCAGGATCGCCGTCAGTTGCGCGGCCATCCCACTCGCGGTGGCCAGGCAGGCACGGCCGCCTTCCAGCGCGGCCAGACGTTCCTCCAGCACCGCCACGGTCGGGTTGCTGATCCGCGAGTACACGTTGCCGAACGTTTCCAGGTTGAACAGGCTCGCCGCGTGATCGGCCGAATCGAACACGTACGAGGTGGTCTGGTAGATCGGCACCGCGCGGGCGCCCGTGACCGGATCGGGGATCTGGCCTGCGTGCAGGCACAAGGTTTCGATGCCGTAGGTGCGGTCAGGCATGACTCAATAGGGCAGTTGGCGCGGGCGCTTGGCCGAAACGATGCCGGTGTTGACCCCGGCCCAGCCCAGGCCGCCGAACAGCCGCGCGTGCTCGATCTTCACGCAGCGGTCCATCACGACGGCAAGGCCGGCCGCTCGGGCCAGCGCCGCGGCGGCCTCGTTGATCACGCCGAGCTGCATCCAAAGGCAACGGGCGCCGATCGCGATCGCGTCGCGGGCGATCGGTTCGATATCGGAGGCGCGGCGGAAACAGTCGACCAGGTCGATCGGCCCCTGCGCCCGGCTGGCCGACCCAAGGTCCGGGTAACACGGCCGGCCCAGCACCTCCCGGTACTTCGGATTGACCGGGATCAGCGTGTAGTCGTGCGCGATCAGGTACTTGGCGACGAAGTGGCTGGGCCGGTTCCAGTCGTTGGACACGCCCACCACGGCGATCCGCCGGCATTCCTGCAGCAGGCCCCGCAGCGTGGCCACATCGTTGCTGTCGCTCATCCGGATCGAGTCGAATCGGCGCCGGGTTGCGAAGGCCGCGCGAAGGTCGCGTTGCGCCGGCTGCGTCGATTGTATCGATACCGCCCGAATCAAGGCACCAGCGGGCCCCAGCGCCCCTGCCAGGCGCGTACCGCGTGCGACAGGAACTCGGCGACGGTCGCCGTGCCGGTCGCGGCAAATCCCAGATGCCGCCACGCCCGCTCCAGCTGCGCCACCGGATCCGACAGATCCAGGGGCGCAGCGCCGGTCTGCTTGGAGAGCTTTTCTCCGTCGGCATTGAGCACGACCGGCACGTGCAGGTAGCGCGGCGTCGGAAGCTGCAGCAGCCGCTGCAGGTGGATCTGGCGCGGCGTGTTGTCCAGCAGGTCGGCGCCGCGAACGACATCCGTGATCGCCTGCGCGCCGTCGTCGACCACGACCGCCAGCTGGTAGGCCCACAGTCCGTCGGCGCGGCGCACCAGGAAATCGCCCACTTCGCGCTCGAGCTGCTGCGAAAACGGCCCGCACGCGCGATCGACAAAAACCACCTCCTCGGTCGGCACGCGCACGCGCAGGCCAGCCGGGCCTGCCGCGACGGTCCGGTCACGGCAGGTTCCGGGATACACGTTCAGCGGCAGTCCCAGGCGCGCCGCTTCCCGCTCGACGGCCGTGCGCGAGCAGCCGCACCGATAGACCTGACCGGTCGCCTGCAGCCGGGCCAGGGCCTTCAGGTAACGGTCGGAATGGCCACTCTGGAAAACGGGGGGCTGATCCGGCACCAGCGCCAGCGCCGCCAGGGCGGCCAGCTGCGCGCGCGCCGCGCCGGCTTCTTCGCGCGGAGGGTCGATGTCCTCGATTCGCACCAGCCAGCGGCCGCGATGCGAGCGCGCGTCCAGCCAGCTGGCCAGCGCGGCGACCAGCGAGCCCAGATGCAATGGTCCGGTAGGTGAGGGGGCGAACCGGCCACAGTAGAGGCCTGCGCTCATATACCTTTGTGCGCTATTCAACTAATCGCAAACCCATATTGCAGACCTGGAAGTACTGGTACCTTAGCGTTTGGGTGGGGAGGTCGCAAAATTCGAAGAAATCGCCGATCCGACGGGAGTGCGGGATCTGGCATGGGTGATTCTCCCAAAGTCAACCAGATTTTATCTCTTAAGCTACCATATGTATGGTATGTTGGTGATCGCCCAGCCGTCCAATGCGTGTCCGACCCCGAACGCGCTCGCGATCCCGGCTGACGCGTCGATCGTCCGCAATGCAGAGCGAGATCCCCAGCCGCACGCTGGGCGCCGCTGAAGCGGTCACCGTGCCGAAGGCCCGGCTGGTTGCCGGGGCTGGGGTTTCGCCCGAGCAAAGGTCGGTGTTCCTGCGCGAGCCGCCCGCGTTTCCGGGTTGGCTGCTGATTCTGCTGTTCGCCGGGGCTGGCGCCCAGCTGGGCAACACCGACGGCTGGGGCTGGATCGCAGGGGCGGCGGCGATCGCGCTGATCCGCGCGCTGATCGCGGTGCGCGTGCTTTCGCCGCGCCAGGTCGACCGCTCCGAATCGAAGCTGGGAATTCTGTTCATTTCGAGTCACATCGCGCAGGCCGCAATGTGGCTGGTGCTGCTGGCAGCGCCTGACTCGGCCACACACTCCCCGGTACGAACCGCGACGTCGCTGGCGGCGGCGATGCTGCTTTCGGCCGCCAGCCTGCGCGGCTGGCGTGCCGGCTGGCTGGCGGCGCTGGGCGGCTGGGGCGGCGCGGCCGTCGGCACGGCGATCGGGCTGTGGGATTCGGTGCCGGCTGCGTCGATTATGTTGCTGGTGTTGCTGCCGGCCACCGCCTGGGCGGGTCTTGCTCCGCCCAGGCCGGCGCCGACCGATTCGCCCGTGCGCCCAACGCGGATCGCGGTGCCGCTTTCGGGCGCATCGACCCGGCGCGGAGTGCAGCTGGCGGTCCACGCGTCCAGCGCGCCGATGATCGGCGTCTACGACGGGCGCGTGTTCGAGATGAACAAAAGCGCCGAGGCCTTCGTAGGACAGCTGATGGACCAGTGCGTCGGCCGGCCGGTCGCCGAGCTGTTGCGCCTGGATCCGCCCTCGGCGCTGGACGCCGCTTATCCGGCTGCCGAGCGTCATGCGCTGGTCACCCTCGAGCGGCCCGAGGCCGGGATGTCGCCGGTGAAGGCCCGGATCCGGGTCGGACGTTCCGGCGGACGCGCCGCCATTGCGGTGGTCGCACTGGCGCCTACCCCGGAGTACGCGGGGGACCGCGAGCTTGGCACCGATGCACGCCGCCTCGCCGAGTGGTTGGGCGCCGATTCCACCGAGGTCTGGTACCGGGACGAGACCGGGCATCTGTACCTGCCCAAGCGCTTCGATCCGGGGTCTGCGCTGACCCCCGATCCCGATCCGAACGCCTTTCCGCTTTCTCCGATCGTGCCGAAGGAGGAACGCCGGTACGTCAACACGCTGTACCGCGAACAGCTCGGCGCCGGCCGCACGTTCGACGAGCGCCTGACGCTGACTGACGCGGAAGGCCTGAACCGGTCGATGCGCGTCGTGTGCCTGAGCCGCCCCGGCTTCGAGGGGGAAACCGGCGCCGTGATCGGCGTCGTGAGCGACAGCAGCGCGCGCGGCAGCCGGCAGATCTTAGGCTCGGACCTGCTGTCGCAGCTGCCCATGCTGATCTGGGTGATCGATGGCTCGGGACGCGTGGTCCATGCCCAAGCCAGTGACGTGCAGCGATGGGGTCTGCGGATGGAGCCGCGCCTCAGGCCGGACTGGGCGAGCGCGCTGGCGCTGCAGCCTGACTCGCAGGATGCGTTCGGGCGCGCGGTGCAAAAGGCGATGGATGGAAAGCCGACCTTCGACGTGTTGAACTACCGCACCAGCCGCAGCGGCGGGAAGATCGCGCTGCGCTCGCACTTCGTCCCGTTCGACTCGCCCCTGGGCGACGGCAAGAGCGGTCGCGCCGTGATGGTGACGGACACGATCGCCTCGGTGCGCGAGCTGCTGGACAACGAGCGGCTGCGGCAGAGCAAGGCGCAGTACAAGGACCTGGTCGAGGCGTCCCCGAACCTGATCTGGGCCTGCGATTCGGCGTTCCGTTTCAGCTTCGTCAGCCGGCGCGCCTGCCGGGACGTGTACGACCACACGGTCGAGACGCTGCTGGGCCAGCCGATGAGCGCGCTGCTGGATCGGGCGGCCGATCAGAGCGGGGCGCTCGAGGCGCTGGTCGGCCTGCGCAACGGGCGGGCGCTGCGCGACGTCGAAATGGCGCACCTGACACGGGACGGCCGGCGCATCACGGTCGCGATGAGCGCGGTAGCGCTGCGCTCGCCAGATGGCAGCTTCGCCGGCGCGATCGGCATCAACGTGGACGTGACTGCGCTCAAGCAGCGGGAGGCGCGGCTGGCCGAGGCGCTGCGGGTCGAGCGCAGCGTGCTGGATTCAGCGGGCCAGGCCATTGCGGTCGTCAAGGGCGGGGCGGTGGCCCGCTGCAACGA
>WNGJ01000577.1_pt1 | contig 33787 bp, 32 predicted proteins | sample 5400611 | NCBI WGS metagenome assembly WNGJ01 (sample SAMN13153375, study PRJNA577476) | soil metagenome | isolation source: 40 cm soil or saprolite under Garry oak tree replicate 1 | place: USA:California | collected 2016-06-15
ATTGGGATTCGCACAGAGGCACCCGGCGGCTTGCCTTTGTCGCTGGTGTCGCTAACCGGCAATGCGAAATACGGCGCGGTCCGCCGCACGTCAAGAACGCCGGCGGCCTCAGGGTCGTGACGCGGGCGCTCCCGAGACGCCCGCTGAACACGTAAGTTGCAGCGCGGCAACCCACGCGACCGTGGCGGAACTGGTAGACGCGCAGGACTTAGGATCCTGTGGGGCAACCCGTGGGGGTTCGAGTCCCTCCGGTCGCACTCCTGGGAGTGAGCCATGACCGCCCCCTGGCCGGTCCTGCTGGACGTTGCGTTTCGCACCACCGTCGTGTACTTCGTGCTGCTCGTCCTGTTGCGCGTCACCGGCACGCGCCAGCTCGGCCAGATGTCCGTGTTCGACCTGGTCCTGCTCCTGATCATCGCCAACGCCGTCCAGAACGCCATGGTGGGGCCCGATACGAGCCTCGCCGGCGGACTGGTCGCGGCGGGCGTGCTGGTCGGCTGGCACGCCGTGATCGACCAGCTGCGGCTCTCAAACCGCGGCGTCGCGAAGCTGCTCGCCGGCGAGGGCATCATGCTGGTGCACCACGGCAAGACGCTCGCGACCCACCTCGCTCGCGCCGGCATCACCCGTGACGAGCTGCTCCAGGCGCTGCGGGAGCACGGCGTCGGGTCCGTCGAGGACGTCATGCTCGCGGTGCTCGAGCCCGACGGCTCGGTGAGCGTGATCCGGAACGACGACATGGTCCCGGGCAGCAGGCCGCACCATCGGATCAGGAGTCTGAGAAGGAACCCGTAACAGACGGTGCGCGGTGCGCGGTTGCTCTCGGAGCGCTCCGTAGCTGCGGCCCCCACCGTCAGCTACCGCACACCGCGCACCGCGCACGTTAGATTTGATCAGTATGGTCGACATCCTCATCAAGAAGACGGCCGAAGAGCCGGGGGCTGCTTCCCTCGCCGTGACGGTGCCGGCCGAGCATGTGCGCGAGGCCGAGGAGCGCGCCACGACCGCCTACCAGCGGCGGGCGCGCCTGCCGGGGTTCCGGAAGGGCAAGGCGCCCACGGCGATCGTGAGGAAGCAGTTCGCCGAAGATATCCGCCAGCAGGCGCTGGAAGACCTGATCCGTGAGAGCTGGCGCGCCGCGCTGGCCCAGGAGGCGCTGAAGCCGATCGCCGACCCGCACATCCACAACCTGAAGTGGCCCGCCGGCGCAGAGAGCGACGCGCCCGTGACGTTCGAGTTCCACGTCGAGGTGAAGCCGGACTTGAAGCTCGAGCGGCTCGGCGGGTTCCGTCTCAAGCGGACCGTCCAGCCGGTCACGGAGGAGCAGGTGACGGCGCAGCTCAACGAACTGCGGGCGCAGCGAGCGCCCTGGCTTCCCATCGAGGGCGAGGCCCCGAAGCTCCAGGACCTCGTGAGCGTCACGATCGCCACCCGGGCGGGCGACGAGGCGAAGGACCCGCAGAGCTACCAGCTGGTGCTGGGGGAGGGGCGCGCGATCCCGGAGGTGGAGGAGCGCATCCTGGGTCTCACGCCGGGCCAGACGCTCGACACGACGGTGCGTTTCCCTCAGGATTTCCCTGAGGAGGCGAAGCGGGGGCAGACCCGGGACATCCGCATCACGCTGCACGAGGTGAAACGGCAGCAGCTCCCCGAGCTGGACGACGCCTTCGCGCGCGAGGTGGGCGACTTCGAGTCGCTCGAGGCGCTGCGGCGCGCGGTCCGCGACGACCTCGAGCGGGACGCGCAGCGGGAGGCCGACGCCCGGGTGCGGGCCGAGCTGATCGAGCAGATCGTCGCGGCCAACCGCATCGCGGCCCCCCGGCCCCTGGTCGAGCGCGCCCTGTACGTGTACGCTCAGGCGTACGGCATCCCCGAGGGCCGCGTCCAGCAGTTCGCCGCGGAGTTCCGGCCGGTCGCCGAGGCGCAGGTGCGCCGCGATCTCATCCTGGACTACGTGACGGAGCGCGAGCAGCTGCAGGCCAGCGAGGCCGAGCTCGAGCGGCGACTCCAGGAGCTCGCCCAGCGCCGCAACATGGCGGCGACGGAGCTGCGGGCGTCGCTCGAGAAGGCCAAGCGGCTTCGCGACGTCGAGCGGAGCATCACCGAGGAGAAGGTGTTCGCGTACCTCTTGTCGCAATCCACCGTGGAGCAGCCGTGATCGAGAGCCAGATTTATCCACCGTACATCATCGAGCGGTCGAGCCGCGGCGAGCGGACCTACGACATCTTCAGCCGTCTGCTCATGGACCGCATCGTGTTCCTGGGCACGATGATCAACGACGAAGTCGCGAACATCATCATCGCCCAGCTCCTGTTCCTCGACGCCGACAACCCGGAGCGGGACATCTACCTCTACATCAACTCGCCCGGCGGGATCGTGTCGTCGGGCATGGCGATTTACGACACGTTGCAGTTCCTGCGCGCGCCCGTGAATACGATCTGCATGGGGATGGCGGCCTCGATGGGCTCCTTCCTGCTCACGGCGGGCCGCAAAGGCAAGCGCTCCGCCCTGCCCCACGCGCGCATCATGATGCACCAGCCCTCGGGCGGCACGCAGGGCACCGCGTCCGACATCGAGATCCAGGCGCGCGAGATCCTCTACCTCCGGGGCAAGCTCAACGAGCTCTACGCCAAGCATACCGGCAAGCCGGTCGAGCAGATCGAGAAGGACATGGACCGCGACCGCTTCATGTCGGCGGAAGAGGCGAAGGAGTACGGCCTTATCGACCACGTGATCGCCAACTACCAGGAGATCGACGACGGCAAGAAGAAGTGACGGCTTGCGTCGGGGGGGCTCGCGTCCCATACTAGGAAGCCATGTCGCACGATAAGCACCTCCGCTGCTCCTTCTGCGGCAAGTCCAAGGATTCCGTCCGGAAGTTCATCTCCGGCCCCTCGGTCTACATCTGCAACGAGTGCATCGCACTCTGCAACGAGATCCTGGCGGAGGACGAGGAGCGGGAGGTCTCCGAGGCCATCACCCAGGTCCCCACGCCCGCGGAGATCAAGGACGTGCTGGACCAGTACGTGATCGGGCAGGAGAAGGCGAAGAAGACGCTCGCGGTCGCGGTCTACAACCACTACAAGCGCATCAACTCGCACCAGGCCCGCGAGGGCGAGGTGGAGCTGGACAAGAGCAACATCCTCTTGATCGGCCCGACCGGCGTCGGCAAGACGCTGCTCGCGCAGACGCTGGCGCGCATCCTCGACGTGCCCTTCACCATCGCCGACGCTACGACGCTCACCGAGGCGGGCTACGTGGGGGAGGATGTCGAGAATATCCTGGTGCGGCTGCTCCAGTCGGCGGACTTCAACGTCTCGGAGGCCGAGCGCGGGATCGTCTACATCGACGAGATCGACAAGATTGCGCGCAAGTCGGAGAATCCGAGCATCACGCGCGACGTCTCCGGCGAAGGGGTGCAGCAGGCCCTGCTCAAGATCCTCGAGGGGACCGTCGCGAGCGTGCCGCCGCAGGGCGGCCGCAAGCACCCGCAGCAGGAGTACATCCAGGTCAACACCAAGGACATCCTTTTCGTCTGCGGGGGCGCTTTCGACGGCCTGGAGAAAATCATCGAGTCGCGCACCGGCCGGCGTCAGATAGGCTTCACCAAGGAAGAGGTCGCCAAGGGCACGCCGGAGAAGGTCAAGAAGAACCCGTTCATCGACGTTGAGCCCGACGACCTGCTGCGCTACGGGCTGATCCCCGAGCTGGTCGGGCGGCTCCCGGTGACCGTGCCCCTCGACGCCCTCGACGAAGACGCGCTGATGCGCATCCTGATCGAGCCCAAGAATGCCCTGGTCAAGCAATACCAGCGGCTGTTCGAGCTCGAGGACGTCCGCCTCACCCTTGAGAAAGAGGCGATCAAGGCCATCGCCCAGAAGGCGCTCAAGCGCGGCACCGGCGCGCGCGGCCTCAGAGCCATCCTCGAGGAGATGATGACCGACATCATGTTCGAGCTCCCCAGCCGCGATGACGTGCGGGAGGTGGCCATCACGGCGGAATGCGTGAGCGAGGGTCGGCCCCCGTTACTCGTGACCGAGCGCGTCCGCCAGAAGAAAGAAGCCTGAGCGGCCCCCCTCCCCTGGGCCCCCGCTTTGTCGGGTCGTTCCCCCGAGCCGACGTCGCCCTTCCCACCCCGCTCCCCGAAGTCGCCTTCCTCGGCCGCTCCAACGTCGGTAAGTCGAGCCTCCTGAACGCCCTGGTCGGGCGACGCATCGCAAGAGTATCGGCGACCCCGGGCAAGACGCGCGCGCTCAACGTGTACGAGGTGCCACCGGTGCGCGGTGCGGAGTACGCGGTTGCTTCTGGTGCGAGCCGGCTGCCCGGTGAGGGCCGGAAGGAACCGCGCACCGCGCACCGCGCCTTGTATCTCCTGGATCTCCCCGGCTACGGTTACTCCCGCGCCGGCAAGGCCGAGCGGGCTGCGTTCCGGCGGCTCGTCGCGCACGTCATCGAGCGCCCCCGGCTGGCGGGGGTCGTGTGGCTCCTCGACATGCGACGCGACCCTTCGCCCGAGGACCTGGCGATGCAGGACCTGTTCGCGGGGGCGGCGACGCAAGTGCTCGCCGCCCTCACCAAGTGCGACAAGCTGCCGCGGGCCCAGCGCCTCGCGCGCGCTGCCGCCCTGCGTGAGGCGCTCGGGCTCGACGCCGATCAGATCCTCCTGACGAGCGCCCGGACGGGCGAAGGACTGCCGGAGCTGCGTGACGCCGTCGCCGGGCTTGTCACGGCCAGGGCGCCGTGAATCGCGACCGACCGCTCCGGGTCGCGTTCGTCAGTCATCACCCGCACCTCCGGATGGGCGGCCAGCGGAGCATGGCGCTGCTCATCGAGCACCTCGACCGCCGGGTCGTCGAGCCCGTCGCCATCTGTCCCGGTCCGGGAGAGCTCACCGACTATCTCAGCGGGCTCGACTGCCCCGTGGTCCACATCCCGCTCCACCCGATCAAGCCGCGGACGCTCGGTCTCGTGTGGGCCTCGGCGGCCTGCATCCGGGCGCTCTTGCGCCAGCGCGCGATCGACGTCGTCGCACCCGACGCGCCACGCGACGCCCTGACCTGCGGTATCGCCAGGCTGGGCACGGCCACGAAGCTTCTGTGGTTCGTCCGGCTGACGGCGCCAGACCGCCTCGACCCGATCCTCGAACGGCTGGCCGACGGCCTGATCGGCGTCTCCGATGCGACCCGACGGCGGTTTTCCCGCTCGCCCCGCGTCGCCGCTCGCTATCGCACGATTCACGACGGGGCGGACCTGCAGCGGTTTCGACCGCCCCACGACCGCGCGGCGCTGCGGCGCCAGCTCGCGATCCCCGAGGACCGCTTCGTCCTCGTCTTCGCCGGCCAGGTGACCCGGGCGAAGGGCATCCTCGACGTGGTGGATGCGCTGGCGCTCGTGGACCCGGCGCTCCCGCGGCCGCTGCTGCTCATCCTCGGCACGCCGCACCCCGCCGGCATCACGGGCGAGATCGCGGCGCGGGCGCGTCCCGGCGGCGCGGGGGAGGACGTCCGGATGCTGGGACAGCGGGACGACGTGTACCGCTGGATGCAGGCGGCGGACGTGCTGGTGAGCGGGTCCCACGAAGACACCGAAGGATTGTCACGGGTGTTGTTCGAGGCGATGGCGTGCGGCGCCGTCCCCGTCGCGACCGATATCAGCGGCAACCGCGAGGCCGTGACGCCGGACACCGGCCTGGTCGTTCCGGAACGGTCGCCGGCGGAGCTCGCCCGGGCCGTGAGCTACCTCCGCGCGCACCCCGACCAGCGGGCTGCGATGAGCGCCGCGGGAGTGAGACGGGCGCGGGAGGCATTCGACATCCGCCTCCATGCCCGCCGAGTGGAGGCGTTCTGTCGGGAGCTGATGCGTCCTTGCGGGGGAGGCGGAGACGGATGAGGTTCCCGGTCATGATGAGGGCGGACAGGCGGTCAGGCGGTCTGGCGGTCGTTACAGTGCTGGCACTGACGACCGCCCAACCGCCCGACCGCCTGACCGCCCAGGATTCCCTCCCCGCGGGGTACGGCACCCTGCGCCGCGACGACATCGCCGTCCGCCTGACCACCGATCACGTCGAGATCCAGGTGCTCCCGCTCGACGAGCAGGTGATCCGCCTGCTCGCGCCCGACACCTACGGCTCGCTCACCGATCTCGTGGCCAGACGGCGCGCCGCGATCGATGCCCTCGCGGCGCAGGCCGGGGTCGGGCACCCGACCCTGGTGATGGTCACCTTCTACGGCCTGGTGCCGCAGGCGCGTTTCAGTCCCGAAGATCTGAACCTCGCGAGCCGCGGCCGGCTGTTTCGTCCCGTCGGCATCGTCCCGCTGTCGCCGCGCTGGAGCTCGAATCTGCTCGACGCGCGCGAGCAGGCGGTCGCCATCTATCTGTTCGACGAGGGCATCAGCTTCCGCGAGGACCTGACCGTCAGCTATCAGGGGCTCGCCAACGACTCCTGGTCGCGGTCGGTCCGGTCCCTCGATCAGGAGCGAGCCCGGGTGCGGGCGCGCGCCCGGGCGGGCACGCGGCCGGACTAGGGCTGGGCGTGACCTCGCTCCTGCTGGGCGCGCTCGCCGCCCTAGCGCTGGGCACTACGGCTGCGGTCGCGGCGGCGCTGCGGGCCCGGCTGGCGCGCAGCGAGCGCGAGCGGCGGCGACTGGCCAACGAGCTCAACAGCCGGCTGTCGGAGCTGTTCTCCCTGCAGGAGCTGTTCTACGTGCTGTCGGAATCGCTCGAGCCGAACCGCATCGTCGAGCAAGTCGTGCGCTACACCATGCGCTTCCTCGACGCGCGGGGCGCGCTGGTGGCGCTCACGAGCGACGGCGCCGGTGACGCGCGGACGCTGGTGATCGCCGCCGCCGAGGGCACGCTGGCCGAGCTGCGGGGGCGGACGGTCCCCGTGACCGATCCCGGCCTCGTGGCGCGCTCGCTCGGGCGGCAGCGCTTGGAGCTGGTGGAGGACAGCGGCGCGCCGACGCAGCTCGTGGACGGCGTCGCGGTCGCGTCCGCCGCGGCGGTGCCGCTGCGGGCGCACGGTGTCGTGGTCGGCTCGCTCGCGGTAGCGGAACCGCGGGCCGGGGGGTTTCCCGCGGAGGACGCCCGCTTGCTGTCGACGGTCGCGTCCCATACGGCGATCGTGCTCGCCAACGCGCGGTTCTTCGACTTGGTACGGCGCGCCAAGGAGCAGTGGGAGACGGCATTCGACGCCCTCAGCGAGGGCGTCGCCGTGGTGGACGACGCCGGCCGGATCCGCCGGGCCAACCGGGCGCTCGCGCTGCTGCTCGGCGACCCCGTCGCCGACGTCGTGGACCAGGACCTGGGCGCCGCGCTGCTCGGCGACTCCCCCGCCCTGGGCGAGCTGCTGGCCGCGGCCCGCGGCGACCAGCGGCCCTCACCCCTCGTGATCCACTCCGCCCGGCTCCGGCGCATGGTCCGCGTCACCGGCGCCCGCATCCCCAGCGCCGCCGCCGAGCACGGCGTCGTCGTCCTGATCGAGGACGTCACCGATCAGCAGGCGATGGAGACCCAGCTCATCCAGAGCGAGAAGCTCGCGGCGGTGGGTCAGCTCGTGTCGGGCGTGGCCCACGAGCTGAACAACCCGCTCACCTCGATCGCCGGGCTGTCGGAATTCCTCTTGGAGCAGACGGGCCTCGGGCCCAAGGACCGAGGTCACCTGCAGGTGATTCACGAGCAGGCGGAGCGCGCGGGGCGGATCGTCAAGAACCTTCTGACCTTCGCGCGCCAGGGACCTGCGGAGCGGGCGCAGGTGGACCTGAACGACGTGGTGCATCGCACGATCCTGCTGATGAGCCATGACCTCAAGCTCAAGGACATCGCGATCGAGAAGCGGCTGGGCGACGCCCTTCCGCACGTGCTGGGCGACCGGCATGCGCTGCAGCAGGTGATGCTGAACCTGCTCACGAACGCGGCGCACGCGGTGGCGCAGAACCCACCAGGGCGGCCGCGGGTGATCCGCGTCGCCACGTCCTTCGACGACCGTCTCCGCGTCCGTATCGCCGACACGGGGCCCGGCATTCCGGACGACGTCGTGCCGCATCTGTTCACGCCCTTCTTCACGACCAAGGAGCCCGGCCACGGCACCGGACTCGGGCTCTCGATCTCGTATTCGATCGTCGAGTCGCACGGCGGGCACATCACCCTCGAGCGGCCGCCCGAGGGAGGCGCCGTCTTCCACGTCGACCTCCCCGCCGCTCCGGGCGCTGCCGGTGCCGGCGCGACCACGCCGCCCCGGCCGGCACGTCTCGCACCACCGGTCAAGCGCACCATCCTGCTCGTGGACGATGATCCGGGGGTGCGCCGCATGGTGAAGGCGCTGTTTGGTCGAGAGGGCCACGCGGTGGACGTGGCGCGCAACCCGCAGCAGGCGATCGACATGGCGCGAGCCCGCGGCTATGACCTGATCCTCGCCGACATCCAGGCGAGCGCACGCGGCAAGCTGTTCGTGGAGGCGCTGCTCGAGGCGAGTCCCGGGCTCCGGGACCGCACGCTCGTCGCGACCGGGGACATCCGGCCCGCGACGGAGGAGACGCTGGCGCGGCTAGGATTGCGCTACGTGCGCAAGCCCTTCAACCTGCGGGACCTCCTGGACGAGGCGGCGCGCGTCTGGGCGGGAGCGGCGACGCCGTCGTAGGCTTCGGTGGGCCACCCGTACTTGGCGAGATGCACGGCGCCTCCGGGAGCGAACCGCACCCCCTCGCGCAGCAGCAGGGCGCGCTGCACGACGGCAGCGTGGTCGTGCGCCGACAGCGAGATGCGGCCCGCCGCGTTCACCACGCGCCACCACGGAACGTCGCCGTCGTCGGGAAGCGCGGCGAGCGCCCACCCGACGGTGCGCGCGGCCCCGGGACGACCGGCCAGGCGCGCCACGACGCCGTAGGTCGCCACCCGCCCCTTCGGGATGTGCCGCACGACCCGATAGATGCGGCGATAGAGGGCGTTCACGGACGCACCGGATAGCCGCGAGTCGCCAGGTATGCGCGCGCTTCGGGGACCGTGGTGCCGCGGTAATGGAACAACGTGGCAGCGAGGACGCCGTGGGCGCCCGCGTCGAGCGCCGCGGCGAGATGCTCGAGGGTCCCCGCGCCACCCGAGGCGATCACCGGAACCCGCACCGCCTGCGCCACCGCGCGCGTGAGCGGCAGATCGTAGCCGTGCTGCGTGCCGTCGGTGTCGATCGACGTCAGCAAGATCTCTCCGGCGCCAAGATCTTCAACGCGCTTCGCCCACTCCACCGCGTCCAGCCCGGTCGGCTCCCGGCCGCCCCGCACCATCACTTCCCAGCCTTTCCCGTCCTTCGCCTTCGCATCGATCGCCGCGACCACGCACTGGCGCCCGAAGTCGTCCGCCAGCCGCGTCGTGAGCGACGCATCCCGCACCAGGGCCGTGTTCACACCCACCTTGTCCGCGCCCGCGCGCAGCACGGCGCGCGCGTCTTCCACGCTCCGCACCCCGCCCCCCACCGTGAACGGGATGAACAGCCGCTCAGCGACCCGGCCCACCAGGTCGAGCAGCGTGCCCCGCTCTTCGTGGCTGGCGCTGATGTCCAGGAGCACCAGCTCGTCCGCACCGTCGGCGTCGTAGCGGCCCGCCTGGTCCACGGGATCGCCGGCGTCACGCAGCGCCTCGAAGCGAATCCCCTTCACCACGCGCCCGCCGGCCACGTCGAGGCAGGGAATCAGCCTTCGGGCTAGCATATCCGCAGCACGTCTTCCAGCAAGCCCCCGCGCGCCCCCGGGTCCCCGCCCCCCCCCTTGCCAAACAGCGAAATGAGGTCCTCGAGCGCGCGCCGCTCGCGGGGCCAGGAGAACCGCAGCGCGGCGTCGCTCGGCGCGAGCCACGCGGCCTGGTCGTGCTCGCTCGAGAGCCGCGGCTCGTCGCCGGCGTCCACAAAGGCGGCGAAGACCGGGATGAGGGCGACCTCGTCGGAGCGGTGCTGGTAGAATGCTTCGACCCGGCTGACGTTGTAGAGGCGCGCGGGGCGCAGGCCGGTCTCCTCGCGCATCTCCCGTAGCGACGCCTGGACGGGAGTCTCGCCGACCTCGATCGTACCGTGCACCGTCTCCCACGAGCCCGGGCACCGGCCGCCGCGGCCGCGTCGCAGCGCCAGCACTTCGAGCCCGCCAGCCGGCCTCATGTCCCGGAGCACGTAGGTGTCCACGAACGCGACGCGGAGGCTCGTCACGGCACCCAGCGCGCGAAAGCCGCGAGCAGCGCCAGCCCCGCCGCCTGTGATTTCTCCGGATGGAACTGGACGCCGAGCACGGCATCGCACCCGACGATCGTGGGGAAGGTCCCGTCGTACTCGGCCTCCCCGAGCGCCGCGGTGGCACCGACGCCGCTCGGGTGGAAGCTGTGGACGTGGTAGAAGTACGCCTCGGGCGCGGCGCGGGTGAGCACCGGATGCGACCGCCCCCGCTCGGTCAGCCGCACGCGCGCCCAGCCCACGTGCGGCACCGGCAGCGACGTGCGGAACCGTACGACGGAGCCCTTGAGGAGCCCGAGGCCGGCGACGTCGGGCGCCTCCTCGCTCCGCTCCAGGAAGAGCTGCAGGCCGAGGCAGATGCCGAGCGTCGGCTTGCCGGCGCGCGCTCCCTCCACGACCGCGTCCCCCAACCCGGTCTCCGTCAAGGCGCGCCTGGCGGCGGCGAAATGCCCCACACCGGGCACGACGATTCGGGCCGCCGCCCGCACCACCGCGGGATCGGCGCTGAGCGTCGCCTCCTCTCCCACGGCGCGGAAGGCGCGCAGCACGCTCCGCACGTTGGAGACGCCGTGGTCCACGACCGCGATCACGCCAGGGTTCCCTTGGTCGAGGGAACGCCCCGAACCCGCGGGTCGAGGCCCGTGGCCTCGCCCAGGGCGCGGGCCGCCGCCTTGAAGACCGCTTCGACCACGTGGTGCGCATTCTGACCGCGCAGTAGGTCCACGTGGAGTGTGAGGCCGCCGTGCGTCGCCAGCGCCCGGAAGAACTCGGGAGTGAGGGCCACGTCGTAGTCGCCGAGGCGCTGCCAGGTGGGCGGATCGGCGTGAAACGCGACGTACGGACGTCCACTCACGTCCACCACCACGCGCGCGAGCGCGTCGTCCAAGGGCACCGTCGCCTCCCCGTACCGCCGGATGCCGCGGCGCTCGCCCAGCGCCTGGGACAGCGCCTGCCCCAGCACGATCCCCACGTCCTCGACCGTGTGGTGCGCGTCGATGTGGAGGTCCCCACTCGCCGCGATCTCGACGTCGTACGGCGCGTGCCGCGCCAGAGCTTCGAGCATGTGGTCGAAGAATCCGATGCCGGTCTTGACGTCGGCGCGCCCCGATCCGTCGAGATCGACGCGCACCCGGACCTGCGTCTCCTTCGTCTTGCGAGTCGCCTCACCCGTGCGGCTCATGCCAGGATCGCCCGTAGCGCCTCGACCACGGCGTCCACGTCGTCCGTCGTGCCGGCCGTGATGCGCAAACAGCCATCGAGTCCCGGCGTCGCCGAGACGTCGCGCACCAGGATCCCGTGCTCGTCCACCAGCCGCCGGAACACCTCGGCCGCCGGCCGCGCTAGACACCGGATCAGGACGAAGTTGGCGGCCGACGGAAACACCCGCAGACCGGCCACCTCGCGGAGGCGCTGGAGCAGGCGGTCCCGCGCGTCCCGGATCCGTGCCGTCGCTTCCGCGAAGACGTCGCGTGCGTCGAGCGCCGCGTGGGCGGCGGCGAGCGTCACCCGGTTCACGTTGTAGGGCAGCTTCGCCTTGGCGATCTCGCGCGCGACGGCGGGGTGAGCGAGCGCGTACCCGAAGCGCAGGCCGGCGAGCGACATCGCCTTGCTGAAGGTGCGCAGCACCACCAAGCGCGGGTGCTGCGCGAGCAGCGGGATCGCAGTGGGGCCGCCGAAATCCTGATAGGCTTCATCGACCACGATCAACGCCTCCGTCTCTGCGAGCAACCGTGCCACGCCCCCGCCCCCCCCCTCCCCGCCCTCCCCCTCCGGGAACGGGGTCCCCGTGGGGTTATTGGGCGAATTTACCACGACCACCCGCGCCGCCGCGGCAGCCGCCGCCCCGATGAGCGCCGGCACGTCGAACTCGAAGTCGGGGGTGAGCGGGACACCCACGTGGCGCCCGCCGAACACTTCGCTCAGCAGCCGATACAGGGTGAACGTGGGTACCGGGGTGACGACCGCGCTCCCCTCGCCGACCGTGACGGCGAGCGTCGCCTGGATCAGCTCGTTCGAGCCGTTGCCGACCAGCACCCCGTCAGCGGTCCACCCGTGACGTTCGGCGAGACGCGCCAGCAGCTCGGCCGGCGTGAAGGCTGGATAGCGGTTCCATGCGGTCTCCCGCACGCGCGCCAGCACTGCGTCCTTGATCAGCGCCGGCACGTCGAATGGGCTCTCGTTCTGGTTCAGCTTGCGGCGGGCCTCCGGGGCCTGCAGCGTGTAGGCCGCCTGCGCCCGCACGCGGGGCTTGATGAGGGCAAGGGCGGCGTCAGCCGTGGGCAGTGCGGCGGGCAACGGGCGCATGGGCCGGGAGGACGGCTAGCGGCGGCGGCCGAGAACGGCTTCGAGGCGCGCCGAGAGGGCGCGGGCGCGGAACGGCTTGGTCAGGAAATCGTCGGCGCCGAGCTCGAACACGCGCACCTCGTTCTCCTCGTCTCCCTTCGCCGTCAGCACGATCACCGGGATCCCCGCCGTGGCGGGGCGGGAGCGGAGGTGCGACAGCACGCCGTAGCCGTCGAGGCCCGGGAGGTTGAGATCGAGCACGATGATATCCGGTCCCACGCGATCGATCTGATCGAGCGCCTGCACTCCGTCGCGCGCTTCGGCGACGATGTAGCCGTCGCGCTCCAGCAGCTCCTTCATCACCTTGCGAAGGCTGTCCTCGTCGTCCACCAGGAGCACCTTGAGGGCGAGCTCGCCGTGCGGGCCGGAACGACGGGGCGCCGCCGGCTCCTCGAGCAGATCGAAGTGCGTCGTGACCTCGGGGGGGGAGGCAGCGGGGGCAGGGGGGCGAGCGCCGCCCGCAGCCGAAGAGGCACGCGGCTGCGGGGCGGCCGTGGCAGCCGAGCTCTCGGTCGCCGTGCCCCCCCCCTCCTCTTGCGGGACGTCCACGATCCGCATCAGCTCGTCCACGGTGGACTGCCCCCGCAGGACCTGGCCGATGCCGCTCTCCCACAGCCCCTTCATGCCCCCCCGCTGCGCGGCGTCAGCGATGCGGTTCGCCGTCTCGCCGGCGGCGATCGCGCGCTCCACATCGGGCGTCACCGTGAGGACTTCGAGAATCGAGAAGCGGCCGCGGTAGCCGGTCATGGCGCAGTCGGGGCACCCCGCCGCGCGATACAGCGGCGTCCCCCCCGGCAGCCACCGCCGCAGCCGCTCCGGCGGCGCCTCCATCCAGACTTCCTTGCATGTGGGGCACAGCCGGCGCATGAGACGCTGGGCGATCACTCCCCGGAGCGCGGCCGCGATCTTGTACGGCTCCACGCCGATATCGGCCAACCGCGTCACGGCGTTCGCGGCATCGTTGGTGTGCAGGGTGGACAGGACCAGGTGTCCGGTCAGCGAGGCCTGCACCGCGATCTGCGCGGTCTCCCGGTCGCGGATCTCGCCGATGAGGACGACGTTCGGGTCCTGGCGCAGGATGGAGCGCAGCGCCGAGGCGAAGGTGAGGCCCGCCTTCTCCTGCACCTGCACCTGGACGATGCCCGCCATGCGGTACTCGACGGGGTCCTCGACCGTCACGATGTTGACCCCCTCGCTCTTGATCTGATTGATGCAGGAGTAGAGGGTCGTGGTCTTGCCCGAGCCGGTCGGACCGGTGACGAGGAGGATGCCTTCGCGGAACTCGAGCAGGCGCTTGATCGCCTGCGTTTCGTCGGGCGTCAGGCCCAGGGAGTCGAGTGACTTGACGGTCGCGCGGGAGTCGAGCACGCGGACGACGACCTTCTCGCCCAGCGACGCCGGCAGGGTGGAGACCCGTAGGTCGATCGCCTGGCCGTTGACTGAGACGCGGGCGCGCCCGTCCTGGGGCCGGAGCCGGTCGGCGATGTCCAGGGAGGACATGATCTTGATGCGGGAGATGAGCGGGACGCCGGCGGCCCGCGGAATCTTCATCACCTGGCGCAGCACACCGTCGATCCGGTAGCGCACCGCGACGCCGCCCTCTTCGGGCTCGATGTGAATGTCGCTCGCCCGCGACAGGATCCCCTCGGAGATGATCAAATCGACGAGGCGGACAACCGGTCGCTGGCTCGCCTCATCCGCCGACGCGGTGAGCTCTTCGGGCGGATGGTCGGCGAGCTGGACGATGTCGGCATGCCCGTCCATCCCCTGCAATAGCTTGTCGAGCGCCTTCTCGGGGCGATACAGCTCGTCGAGCTTGTCGGCGATGCGGAGCGGGTCGAGCAGCACGGTGCGAATCTCCCGGGCGGTCGCGAAGGCCAGGGCCTTCTCGGCGTCGAGATCGAATGGGTTCGCCGTGGCCACTTCGAGATACGAGTCGGTGATGATGAGTGGCAGCACGCGGAAGCGCCGGGCCAGCTGCTCCGGAACCTGGGTCTTGATCTCGGGATTGAGGCGGGCCACATCCGCGACCTTGAGCCGGAAGCGCGTCGAGAGCGCCGCGAGGATCTGCTCGTTGGTCGCGATCTTCTCCTCGACCAGCGTCTCCCACAGGGTCTGGCGCCGCCCTGCCTTCGCGCGCAGCTCGGCGAGACGCTCCGCCGTCAGCACTCCCTCAAGGGAGTGCAACAGCCATTCGTCGGGGAACGGAGTATCGGTCATGGGTGGCCGTGTCAAAACCTAGCGGCAGCGCCCGCTCCGTGCAGGCCGGCGGCACTCACAAGATGCCCCAGAAGTCCCGCGTGAGGTCGAAAGCGCAGCGCAGCCGGCGAGATTGCGTCCCCACTCCCGCCTCGATCCGGAATACTCCGAGCCATTCGAGCGCCAGCCCGATCGTCGTGCGCGCCCCAGGCGTCGCCGCCCACGGCGTGCCGGGGACGGGGCGGTCCGCCCAGCCCGCCGCGACGAAGGGGGCGAGCACCGCGGTGCGCGGCGTGCGCGCGTAGGGACCGATGGCGATGGAGACGAACGGCACCGGCACGCGCCACTCCACGTGGACCAGGGCCATGCGCCGGCCGCCCCACGCTCGGAAGTCGTCGCCGAGCAGCGTGCCACGCCCGCCGAGCACGAAGGCACGGTGCGGGGGCAGGTCGGCGCTCGCCACACCGCCCTGCAGGCGGAGCAAGGCGCGCGTGACGCCGAGGGGAAAGAGCACGTGTCCCAGCCCCGCGACCCGCACGTAGGTCCGGCCGCCGTCCAGCCGCGCGCCCTCGAGCGCGAGCTCGGCGTGCAGATCGCGCCGCACGGCGAATCCTTCGCTGCGGCGTCGCAGGGCCAGCTCGATGAGATCGACGCCCGTCGGGGCGAGCGGCGGGTTGGGGCGGAACGCCCCCGCACTCACGGCCGGCTCGGCCCGCACCGCCAGCGAGTCCGTTCGCTCCCGCGCAACGCTCGCGCTCCATTCCCCACGCGCCCCGAGCCCGTGCCGGTACGCGACGCGGGCGCCCGTCGCGAGATAGTAGTCGCCGTAGTCGTCGCCGAACTCCTGCGCGGCGAACGAATTGAGGATCGGCGCAATGACCGGGACGTCGCCCACGTCCCGCACCGTGCGGTACAGGTCGGCCTCGAGCACGCCCCGGCCCCGGCGCGCCACGCCCGCCACGCTGCCCGTGGGCCGGCGGTCGGCGAACCCGTAACCGCCGAGGACGCGCAGCTCCCGCCCCTCGCCCCCCGCCCGTAAGACCACCCCGGCCCCGAGCGCGAGGCCCTCGACTCGATTGGCGTGCACCAGATCGCTCACACCGCGCACCCCGAGGCGCCGCGCCTTGAGCCCCGACAGCGCGTGCTCGCCCGCAATCCGCTCCACGGCCGCGCGCACCGCCGCGAGATCGTTCTCCCGCACGGGCTCGGCCACGTCCTGAATCGCCGCCGCGAGCGGCTCCCGCCACGGGAAGGAGTCCCGCTCGGCCTGCGGGGCCGCGGTGATCTCGTCGCCGGCGAACCAGCTCGACGCCAGGCCGAGGTTGAACTGATAGCCGTCCACCTGCCAGCGGCCGCGAATGATGCCGCGGGCCGGCACGTCGAGCCACGTGGCGCGCCGGCGGATCTCGATCTCCTGACGATAGGGGAGCCAGAAGCGATCCTCCCACAAGGCATTGTCGAGCACGACGCTCACATCTTCGAGCTGCGGGTCGAGGTAGGCCCGGGCTGTGAAGTTGAACGCCATGCGCACGAGATCGGCGGTCGCCGCGTCGAGAAACAGGGTGCCGACGATGCGCGGCTGAGTGAAGTCCTTGGGACGCACCTGGAGCGCCACCACCCGCACGACCCGTTGCGGCAGCGCGATCGTCGTGGTGTCGCCCAGGCTGAAGTCGTACAGCGCCGCGCCGCCGGGCGCCAGGGGATGGGGGACGTCGCGCACCTCGTCGCCCTCTCCCAGACGGATGGCGCTGCCGAAGTTGTTCTGGATGATGCCGAGGTGGTCGCGGTGGTAGGCGATGTCGGTGGGCAGCTCGGCTTTGTCGCGCCATCCCACGATGACTTGCTTGCTCAGGCCTGGGGCCTTCCAGTACACTTCCAGCTCCAACTGGTCGGCCTTCACGAGGCGCGGCGGTTCGGCCAACCCTTCGCCGAATTGCCCGAGAAAAAACAGGAACCCATGGGCTGCGGCCTTGTAGTCCCGGAGGGCGGCATCGCCGGCCGCGAGGGCGCGGCGCGCGATGGCGCGCTGGACCAGCGCGAGCCCCGAATCGCTATTCCACGCCTGCGCGACCGCAGGGAGGGGGGAACCGGTGGCGACGGCGAGGACGACCCACAGGGCGAGGAGCGGCACCTGACGCATCGTCGCGTAATCTAATGACGGACCCGCGCGCCGAGTTCCTGCGCCGGGCACGGGCAGGCGGGGGTGGGATGGTGCCGGTCGCGCGCGAAGTCGTGCTCGATGCCGACACCGCCGTCGCAACGTTCACCAAGATCGCCCGGCCCCCGTTCGCCTTCCTGCTCGAGTCACTGGTCGGCGGGGAGCGCTGGGCGCGCTACACCTTCCTCGGGACCGAGCCACGCGAGGTGTGGCGCTATCGCGGGCGCCAGGTCGAGCGCTGGACGCGGGAATCGGGCTGGGCGCCGGCCGGCGAGACCGACGATCCGATCGGGCACCTCGCCGTGCACCTCCGGGCGCTGCGCGCGACGGCCGCCCCGGAACTGCCCCGCTTCACGGGCGGTGCCGTCGGCTACCTGGGCTACGACCTCGTCCGCACCATCGAGCGCCTGCCGCGGCGGCCTCCAGACACACTCGGCCTCCCCGACGCCATCATGATGATCGCGGACAGCCTGGTGATCCTCGACAACCTGTTCGGGCGCGCCATCGTCGTGGTGAACGTCGAAGTCCCCGCCGGCGCCGGGAGCGCCGAGCTGGGCCGGCTGTACGACGCCGCCGGCGCACGTCTCGACGAGCTCGTGGCGCGCCTGGGCGAGAGCCACCGGCTCACGCCCCTGGGGTTGCAGGACGGCGCCCCACCCGTGCCGACGGTGTCGCGCTACCCGCGCGCGGCCTTCGAGCGGGACGTGGCGCGCATCCTCGAGTACATCAAGGCCGGCGACACGTTTCAGACGGTGTTGTCGCGCCGCCAGGACGCTCCCGGCGCCGTGGATCCACTCCGGCTGTATCGCTACCTGCGCGCGCTGAACCCGGCGCCGTACTTGTTCTATCTGGCGCTCGACGACTTCACGTGCGTGGGCAGCTCGCCCGAAGTGCTCGTACGAGTCGAAGACGGTGAGGTCACGGTGCGGCCCATCGCCGGCACGCGCCCCCGCGGGCGCACGACGCCCGAGGATGAAGCGCTGGCGCAGGCTCTCCAAGCCGACGAGAAGGAGCGCGCCGAGCACCTGATGCTCGTGGACCTGGGCCGCAACGACGTGGGTCGCGTAGCGCAGTACGGCAGCGTGCGGGTGAGCGACTTGCTCACGATCGAGCGCTACTCCCACGTCCAGCACCTGGTCAGCGAGGTTCGAGGGAAGCTACGCGAGGGATACGACGCCCTCGACGTCTTCAAGGCATGTTTCCCCGCCGGGACGGTGACGGGCGCGCCCAAGGTGCGGGCGATGCAGATCATCGACGAGCTGGAGCCCGAGGGCCGCGGCCCGTATGCCGGCGCGGTGGGCTACGTCAGCTGGGGCGCGGTGAACCTGGACACGGCGATCGCCATCCGCGCGGCTACCGTGCTGCCGGACCGCGTCACCGTGCAGGCGGGCGCCGGCATCGTCGCCGATTCTGATCCCGCCCGCGAGTTCGCCGAGACGGAAGCCAAGGCGCAGGCGGTGCTCAAGGCGCTCGCCCTCGCCAAGGCAGGTGACTGACGTATATTCTGCGCCTGTGTTCAAGCTGCTGAGCACCACGGGCGAGCAGGCGATCGATTTGCAGCCCGGGCGCACCGTCGTCGTGGGACGCGCCGTGACGAGCGACGTCCCGATCTACGACCCGACCATCTCCCGCAGGCATGCCGAGGTCACCCTCGCCGACGGCGGCGTCCGGGTGAAGGACCTAGGCTCGTCCAACGGCACTTTCCTGAACGGCGCGCGCGTTTCGGAAGCCGTCGCCGGCGAGAACGACGTCATCACGTTCGGCAAGGTCGCGTATCGCGTGAAGGCGGTGACGGCGCCGGCGCCGCGGCCGCAGGTCGTCCCTCCGTTCGAGACGCCCAAGACGGGCGGGCCGGCCGGCGGCACCATCGTGCGGCAGCTGCCCGTGAGCCCCTCGGGGGGCGTCCCGGCGATCGTGGCGGCCGGCCCCTCCGGCGCGTCCCACCTCAAGGTCACGGCGCAGTCCCTGGAGGAGCGGCGCGAGAAGAAGCTGTCGCTGCTGCTCGAGATCTCGAAGGAATTGTCCAAGCAGCAGGAGCTCGACCGCCTGCTCGACAAGGTCGTGGATTTCACGTTCCAGATCATGAACGTGGACCGGGTGTCGATCCTCCTGCTCGAGCCCACCACCGGCGAGCTGGTGCCGCGCACCTCGAAGAGCCGCACCGGCACCGCGGGGGCGGCGAAGCACGTGCCCCAGTCGATCGCGCGTAAGGCGGTCGAAGAGCGCGTCGCCATCCTCTCGGACAACGCCGCCGCCGACGAGCGCTTCAAGGGGAAGTCGATCCTCATCCAGAGCGTCCGCAGCGCCATGTGCACGCCGCTCATGGGGACCGACCAGACGGTGCTCGGCATCCTGTACGTGGACAACCTCACGGCCACGCATTCCTTTGCCGACGAGGATCTCGAGTTCCTGATCGCCTTCGGCAGCCTCGCGGCGGTGGGGGTGGAGAACTCGCGGCGCTCCGAGCGGCTGCGGCGCGAGGCGCTGGTGCTCTCCAACTTCCAGCGCTACTTCGCGCCCAACCTCGCCTCGCAGATCGCCGAGTCGGAAGGCGCGATCCAGCTGGGCGGCACCAAGCGGCCCGTCGTCATCTTCTTTTCCGACATCCGCGGATTCACGCCGATGTCCGAGACGATGGGGCCAGACGAGATCGCCACCCTGCTGACGGAGTATTTCACGGAGATGGTGGAGATCGTGTTCGAGCACTCCGGCACGCTGGACAAGTTCATGGGGGACGCGATCATGGCGTTGTGGGGCGCGCCGATCGCCCACGAGGACGACGCCGATCGGGCGATGGGCTGCGCGGTCGACCAGCTCAAGGCGCTCGAGAAGATGAACGCCAAGTGGAAGAGCGTGGGGCGGCAGCAGGTCGGCATCGGGATCGGGATCAACTTCGGTGAGGTGTTCGCGGGCAACATCGGCTCCGACCGCCGGCTCGAGTACACCGTGATCGGCGACGCCGTGAACACCGCGAGCCGCCTCTGCTCGTCGGCCGGCCCCAACGAGATCCTGATCTCCGAAGCGTTCTACCAACAGCTCAAGCGGCCGCCGAAGGTCGAGCCCCTCAATCCAGTCCAGGTGAAAGGGAAGGCGAAGAAGGTGCCGGTCTACCGCGTGAAGCGGTAGGTCATGCCGAACCGCTCGAGCAGATCGAGCGCGAGCCGCAGCGGCAACCCCATCACGCCGAAGAAATCCCCGCGGATCCAGTCGACCAGCGCCGCCCCGCGCCCCTGCACGGCGTATCCGCCGGCTTTGTCCATCGGCTCGCCGGTCGCGACGTAGGCGGCGATGGTCGGCGCGTCGAGCGGCCGGAACGTCACGTCGGTCACGTCGAGCGCGTGCTCGATGCGGTCCCCAGAAGCGACGGCGACGGCGCTGAGCACCTGGTGGGTGCGGCTCTGCAGCTTCGCCAGCATCGCGGCGGCCGCGGCAGGAGACGTCGGCTTGCCGAGCACCTCACCGCGCACGACGACCGTCGTGTCGGCACCGAGCACCAGCTCCCCCGGCTCGCGGGCCGCGATCTGGGCGGCCTTGGCCCGCGCCAGCCGGACGACGTAGCCCTCGGGGACCTCGCCGGTACCGCACGTCTCGTCCAAGTCCGGGACCACGACGCGAAACGGAAGCCCGAGCATCTCGAGCAGCTGGCGCCGCCGGGGGCTGCCACTCGCGAGGATGAGGCTCATCGCTCCAGGATCAGCGTGACGGGGCCGTCGTTCACGAGCTCCACGTCCATCGTCGCTCCGAACTCTCCGGTTTCGACACGGATGCCGCCGCTCCGCTCCTTGAGGAGGGCCACGAACCGCTCGTACAGCCCACCCGCCACGGCGGGCGGCGCCGCGGCGGTGAAGCTTGGACGCCGGCCCTTATGGGCGTCGCCATACAGGGTGAACTGAGAGACCACGAGCACTGCGCCGTTCACCTCGTCGAGATCGAGGTTCATCTTCCCCTGCGCGTCGCCGAACAAGCGGAGGCCGAGGATCTTTTCCGCCATCCAGTCAAGCGTCTGCTCCGTGTCGGTGGGGGCGAAGCCGACGAGGGCCACGAACCCCACCCCGATTTGCCCGGTCACGCTCCCCGCCACGCGCACCTCGGCGCGCGAGACGCGCTGGAGGACCACCCTCATTCCACGGTGACCGACTTCGCCAGGTTTCTCGGCTGATCCACATTACACCCCCGCCGCACGGCGATGTAATACGCCAAGAGCTGCAGCGGCAGGACCGTGAGAATCGGCGTCAGCAGGTCGACCGTCTCGGGCACCTCGATCCGCTGGTCGGCGAGCTTCGCGAGACCGGTGTCGCCTTCGGTGACGACGGCGATGACGCGACCGCCGCGCGCCTTCACTTCCTCTACGTTGCTCACGATCTTCTGGTACACCGCGTCCTTGGGAGCCACGAACACCACCGGCATCAGATCATCGATCAGCGCGATCGGCCCGTGCTTCATCTCCGCCGCGGGATAGCCCTCCGCGTGGATGTAAGAAATCTCCTTGAGCTTGAGCGCGCCCTCGAGCGCGACGGGGAAGTTGTAGCCGCGGCCCAGGTAGAGCACGTTCGCCGCCCGCAGCAGTCGCTCGGCGATGCGCTCGACGTCCGAGGCCCGCTCGAGCACCCGGTGTACGAGCTCCGGCAGGCGGGCGAGGGCACGCACCACCTCCCGGCCCTGCAGGATCGACAGTGCGCGCAGCCTGCCGAGCTTGAGGGTGAGCAACGCGAGGGCCGCGATCTGACTCGTGAATGCCTTCGTGCTCGCCACGCCGATCTCGGGACCGGCATGCAGGTAAATCCCGCCTTCCACCTCGCGCGCGATGGTGCTCCCCACCACGTTCACGATGCCCAAGGTGCGCGCCCCCCGCCGCTTCGCCTCCCGCAGCGCCGCCAAGGTGTCGGCCGTCTCGCCCGACTGCGAGATGCCGACCACCAGCGTGCGGTCGTCCACGATGGGATTGCGATAGCGGAACTCGGAGGCGTACTCGACCTCGGTGGGGATGCGGGCCAGCTCCTCCATCATGTATTCGCCGATGAGACCGGCGTGCCAGGAGGTGCCGCAGGCGGTGATCACGATGCGCTCGACCTGGAGCAGGGCTTCGTCGGAGAGGTTGAGGCCGCCGAGCTTGGCCGTGCCTTCCTCCTCGAGGAGGCGCCCGCGCAGCGTGTCGCGCAGGCTGTCGGGCTGCTCCATGATCTCTTTGAGCATGAAGTGGGCATGACCGCCGCGCTCGATCGTGGCCAGGTCCCACTCGAGATGGGTCACGGCCTTTTCCTTCTCGACGGCGGCGAGGTCGAGGATGTGGTACTCGTCGGGCCGGACCACGGCGACCTCGCCGTCGTCCAGGTAGACCACCGAGCGGGTGTGGGCCAGCACCGCGGAGGCGTCGGAGGCGACGAAGTTCTCGTGATTGCCGATCGCCACCAAGAGTGGCGACCCCTGCCGCGCAGCCACGATCGTGTCCGGCTCGCGCGTCGAGATCACGGCGATGCCGTAGGTCCCCTCCACCTGAGCGAGCGCCCCGGCGACGGCCTCGACCAGCGAGCGGCCCCCCCCCTTCGCGTGCAGCTCCTCGATCAGGTGCGGGAGCACCTCGGTGTCGGTCTCCGAGCGGAAGATGTGGCCCCGCTTGGTGAGCGCCACGCGCAGCGGTCCGGCGTTCTCGATGATGCCGTTGTGGGCGAGGGCGAGCGTGCCGCCGCAGTCGGTGTGGGGATGCGCGTTGGCGGTATTGGGGACGCCGTGCGTGGCCCAGCGGGTGTGCGCGATGCCGGCGGTGCCGGCGGGGAGCCTCGCGCCCAGCTCGTGCTCGAGCCGGTCGATCTTCCCAGCCGCCTTGTGCACCTCGAGGCGGCCGTCCGCCACGAGCGCGAGCCCCGCCGAGTCGTAGCCGCGGTACTCCAGGCGTTTCAGGCCCTCGAGCAGGAGGGGCGCCGCCTGCCGGCCGCCGGTGTAGCCTACGATGCCGCACATGCTCGTCGTCCCTCCTCCACAAGTTGCCGTGCGAGCTCAGGCGCCGGGGCCTCGGCGATCAGGCGGACGACCGGCTCCGTATTCGACGGCCGCACGTGCAGCCAGCGGTCGTCCCAGCCCAGCCGCAGTCCGTCCTGCTCATCCGGGGCCGCGTCGGGAAAGCGCTGCTTCAGCGCCGCGTACGCGCGCGCCAGCGAGAGGGGGAGGCGGCGCGGCACCTTTGCTTTGACGATCGTATAACGCGGCGCCGCGGCCACAAGTTCACTCGGTCGGCGGCCGTCCCGCGCCAGCAGCTCGAGGACCAGGGCCGCCGCCACCGGGGCATCGCGACCCACGTGCAACGGCGCGTACATCACCCCGCCGTTCCCTTCGCCGCCGATCACGGCGCCGAGCTCCACCATCTTCCGGGCAACGTGCGCCTCGCCCACGGGAGTCCGGACCACCTCCGCCCCGCACTCCCGCGCCGCGTCTGCGACGACGAGGCTGGTGGAGAGGTTGCAAACGACGGCGGTCGGGCGGTCGGGCGGTCGGGCGGTCACCGCCGGCTCGCGACCGCCCGACCGGCTGACCGGCTGACCGCCCAAGACGGCTCTCACCGCAAACGCCAGCGTGTAGTCCTCTCCGATAGGTTCGCCGTTCTCAGCCACGATCGCCAGGCGATCGACATCCGGATCGACGGCCAGGCCCACGTCCGCGCCCGCGCGGCGCACCAGCGCAGCGAGCTCCGTCAGGTTCTCGGGTGTAGGCTCGGGGGGGCGCGGGAAGTCGCCGTCCGTCTCGAGGTGGATCCCGCGGACCGTGCACCCGAGCCGTTCGAGCAGCGCCCGCATCGGCGGGCCGCCGGCGCCGCGCACGGCGTCGAGGCACACGGTGAACCTCCTGCCGCGGATCCGTTCACGGTCGAGGACCGGGAGCGCCAGGACCGCCGCGAGATGCCGCTCCATCGCGTCCGTATCCGCGGTCACCCCGCCCCTTTCCCCTTTCCCCTTTCCCCGCGTCTTGTCAGGCCTCTCCGCCAGCTCCCGCACGCGCACCCCGTCGGCGCCGTCCAGGAAGATACCATCCGGTCCGATGAACTTGAGGGCGTTCCACTCGATCGGGTTGTGGCTCGCGGTGATGGCGATGCCGCCACCGGCGCCATGGTGCAGCACGGCCAATTGGACCGTGGGCGTCGGAGCCACGCCGACGTCGCGGGCGGAGCAGCCGGCCGCTTGCAACCCGGCGATCACGGCCTGGGTGAAGCGCGGCCCCGACGTGCGGGAGTCGCGGCCTATGATGACGGACGCTCCCTTCGCGCCCTCGCGCACCCAGGTTCCGAACGCCGCCGCCCAGCGGGTGACAACGTCCGGCGTGAGGTCCTGGTCGACGATCCCCCGGACCCCCGCCACGCCGACCATCAGGGTCCCGGTCAGGAGCGCCCGGCTTCCTCCGCGCGCATCGGGAGGTGCAGCGGCCGAACCTCCGCAGTCGCCACCGGGAGCGACGCCGCGTCGGGAAAGGCGACGACAAACGCTTCCACCACCTGGGGGTCGAATTGCCGTCCCTTGCAGTCCTCGAGCTCCTGGACCGCCTGCTGCAGGGAGAGCGGGGGCCGGTACGGGCGCAGGCTGGTCATCGCGTCGAACGAGTCGGCCACCGTGACGACGCGGACTTCGAGGGGGATCGTCTCCCCGCCGATCCCGTCGGGGAACCCCTTGCCGTCGAGGCGCTCGTGGTGATGGCGCACGATCGAGAGCGCCAGCGGTGCGTCCCGCATCAACGGCTCGAGGATGCGTGCGCCGATCACCGGATGCTCCATGATGTGCCGGTACTCTGCCTCGGAGAGCTTGCCGCTTTTGTGCAGCACCGCTTCGCTCACGCCGATCTTGCCGATGTCGTGCAGCTCCGCACCGAGCGCGATGACGTCCACGACGTGCGGCGGGAGTCCCAGCCGCTGGCCGATCCCGACGGCGTACTTGGACACGCGGACGGAGTGACCCCGCAGGTACTCGTCCTTCTCTTCGAGGAAGTGGACCAGCGCCTGCAGTCGCTCGAGTGACAGCTCCTCGATGCGACGCGCCTGCGCCTGCACCCGCTCCTCCAGCTGCTCGCGGTAGCTCTTGTTTTCGAGGATGAGGCGGCGCTTGTCGAGGGCCTGCATGACGCGCGCACGCACTTCGTCGAGGTGGAACGGCTTCGCCACGTAGTCGAGCGCGCCCATCTGCAGGCAGGCCACGGCGCTCTCGACTTCGGCCACCGCGGTTACGACGATCACCGCGGTCTCGGGCCAGCGGGCCAGGATCTCCCGCAGCAAGGTCACGCCGTCCATCTGGGGCATGCGCAGGTCCGAGATGACGAGCGGCGCGGGCTGGCGCTGCAACAACTCCAGCGCCTCGGTGCCCGACCCCGCCTCGCGACAGGTGAAGCCGTCGCCCTCGAGCAGCCGCACCAGGACCCGCCGCAGGCGCGGCTCGTCGTCCACCACCACACACGACATGCTGTTGACCCCGCCCATGAGTGCTAACGTAAAGGTCGCTTGCTCGGCGCGAAAGGCGCCCTTACGTTCCCGCCATGACCGAGGTATCCGGGGACGACCTGACGCACCGCTTCGCCACGCGCGCGGTCCACGCGGGCGCCATCCCGGACCCGCTCGCCGGCGCGGTGATGACGCCGATCTACCAGACCTCCACGTACGTGCAGGAGGGGCTGGGCCGGCACAAGGGCTACGAGTACGCCCGCACCCGCAACCCAACCCGCGAGGCGCTCGAGCGCAACGTCGCGGCCCTGGAGGGGGGGCGCCATGGGTTCGCCTTCGGCTCCGGGCTCGCCGCGCTCGACGCCGCGCTCAAGCTCCTGTCGGCAGGCGATCACGTGGTGTGCGGGGAGAACGTGTACGGCGGCACGCACCGGCAGATGACTCACATCTGGGCGCGCCTTGGCCTCGGGTTCACCTTCGTCGACACGGCCGACCCGCAGCGGATCGCGGACGCGCTGACGCCCGCGAGCCGGATGGTCTTCGTCGAGACGCCCACCAACCCGCTGATGCGCCTGTGCGACCTCGCCGCGGCGGGAGACATCGCGCGACGCGCCGCGGCGCTGTTCGTCGTCGACAACACGTTTGCCACGCCCTGCTTCCAGCGCCCGCTCGAGCTCGGGGCCGACATCGTACTCCATTCGACCACCAAGTACCTGAACGGTCACAGCGACATGGTCGGCGGCCTGCTCGTGGTGCAGCGCGCCGACCTGGCGGAGCGGCTGGGATTCATCCAGAACGCGAGCGGCGCCGTCCCGGGGCCGTTCGACTGCTGGCTGGCCTTGCGGGGCACGAAGACACTGGCCCTGCGCATGCGCCAGCACGACGCGAGCGGCCGGCGCATCGCGTCGTGGCTCGAGCAGCACCCTCGCGTCGAGCGCGTCTACTACCCGGGCCTGCCTTCGCACCCGCAGCACCAGCTCGCCTGCCGGCAAATGAGCGGGTTCGGCGGCATGGTCAGCCTCGAGCTGGGGACGCTGGACCGCGCCCGGCGGTTCGTCGAGCGCACCGGGATCTTCGCGCTCGCCGAGTCCCTGGGCGGCGTGGAGAGCCTGGTGGGTCACCCCGCCTCCATGACCCACGCCAGTGTCCCGCGGGACATGCGCGAGGCGATGGGGCTGACCGACAGCCTCGTGCGCCTCTCGATCGGCGTCGAGGACACGGACGACCTGATCGCGGATCTCGAGCAGGCGCTTGAATAAGACCGGGATGCGGGATGCGAGAGGCGGGATGCGCGGAAACACCCACGGACGCGGGCCGTAAGGTAGGGGCGAGATCTCGCATCTCGCATCTCGCATCTCGCAAATAGGAGCTTCGCATGACCGAACCGACCTCTCTCCCGACCCCCCGTCCCCGCAAGGTCCTCACCCAGATCGCCGCGGTCTCGTGGGAGCACCCCGCCGATCGGGCGGCGCTCCAGGCGCTGCGCAGCGTTCCGGGGTTCGACGAGGTGGTGAAGAAGATCTACGGCTTCGTCGGGGAGCGCGGCGTGCGCCTCCTGTTCCAGGCCGACGCCGTGCGCGTGGGACCGACCCAGTTCCCCAGACTCAACGCGCTGTACACCGACGTGCTGACCTCACTCGACTGGGCGGACCGGCCGGAGCTGTTCGTCTCCCAGACGCCGTTCGTGAATGCCGGTGCCTTCGGCATGGACAAGCCGTTCATCGTGATCAACTCGGGCGCGGTGAAGCTGCTCGACGACGACGAGATGCGGGCGCTTCTCGGGCACGAGCTGGGACACGTGATGAGCGGCCACGCGCTCTACCGCACGATCCTCGTGCTGCTCCTCAACGTGAGCTTCGCCTCGCTTCCCTTCCTCGCCGGGATCGCCCTGCTGCCGATCCGCATCGCGTTGCTCGAATGGTACCGCAAGAGCGAGCTTTCGTCCGATCGCGCCGGCCTGGTGGCGAGCCAGGATGCGAAGGCGTCGCTGCGCGTGTTCCTCAAGATGGCGGGCGGCGGCGACATGACGCAGATGGACCTGGACACCTTCCTGGTCCAGGCGAAGGAGTACGAGGAGGGGGGCGGGGCGCTGGACCGCGTCTTCCAGATCCTCAACACCCTCGACCGGACCCACCCGTTCAACACGCTGCGCGCGGCCGAGCTGCAGCGCTGGATCGAGTCGGGGGCCTACGACCGCATCCTGCGGGGGGAGTACACGCGCCGCGGCCCGGAGGCCGAGCGCCGGCCCCTCGACCAGGACCTGGACGAGGCCCGCGAGCATTACATGAAGGAAGCCAAGGCCGTCGTGAACGACGTCGTGGACACAGCCAAGCGGGCCGCCCGGGCGTTCTCGGACACCTTCAAGAAGAAGTGAGGATCCTGGTCGTCGGCGGGGGCGGCCGCGAGCACGCGCTGTGCTGGGCGCTGCAGCGCGACACCCCCGAGGCGACCCTGTTCGCTGCACCCGGCAACCCCGGCACCGCCCTCCTCGGCACCAACCTCCCGATTCCGGCGACCGCCGTCGACGCTCTCGTCGCGGCGGCGGCGAAGCACCGCATCGACCTCGTGGTCGTCGGACCCGAGGCCCCCCTTGCCGCCGGGCTCGCCGACCACCTCCGCACGCAGGGCCGGCCGGTGTTCGGCCCCACCAAGGCGGCCGCCGAGCTCGAATGGTCGAAGGCATTCGCCAAGGACGTGATGCAGAAGGCGCGCGTGCCGACGGCGGCGAGTCGCACGTTCTCCGAATTTGCCGCTGCGCGACATTGGATCACGTCGCACCGCGCGCCCATCGTGGTCAAGGCATCCGGCCTCGCCGCGGGCAAAGGCGCGGTCGTGTGCGAAACACAAGATGCGGCGCTCGCCGCAGCTCGGGCGATGCTCGAGGAGCACACGTTTGGAGACGCGGGGACCGAGATCGTCGTCGAAGACTTTCTCGCAGGTGAAGAGCTCTCGGTCCTGGCGCTCACCGATGGGGAGCGGATCGTCATCCTCCCCCCGGCGCAGGACCACAAGCGGCTGCTCGAGGGTGACGCGGGGCCCAACACCGGGGGCATGGGCGCCTACTGCCCCGTGAGCGTCGCAACCGACTCGTTGCTGCGACGGGTGCGCCAAGAGGTGCTCGAGCCGACGCTCCGCGAGATGGCGGCGCGGGGCGCACCCTACCAGGGCGTGCTGTACGCCGGCCTTATGCTCGCGCCGGACGGGACGCCGTACGTGCTCGAGTTCAACTGCCGCTTCGGTGATCCCGAGGCCCAGACGATCCTTCCGGTCCTCCCCCGCGGCACGACGCAGCACCTCACCGCTATCGCGACCGGCGGCTGGCGGCCGGAGCACGACGCGATCCCCGCGACCGGAGCGGCCGTGACCACAGTGCTCGCCGCCCACGGCTACCCGGACCGACCCGAGGTGGGTGCGGCGATCGAGCTTCCTCGCGACCTAGGCCCCGACGTCCTGCTGTTCCACGCCGGGACGGCCCGCGATCCCGACGGCACGCTGCGCGTCGCTGGGGGCCGGGTACTCGCGGTCACGGGGCTCGCGGGCTCCGTCGCCGCCGCAGCCAGAGTCAGCGCCGCCGCAGCCGCGCGCATCTCGTTCGCCGGGAAAGCGTACCGGCGCGACATCGGGTGGCGGGAGATGGTCCGTGCCGGAACTGCCTGAAGTCGAGACGATCGTCCAGCAGCTCGCTCCGCGGCTCGAAGGCCACCGCATCCTGCGCGCCCAGCTCGCGAAAATCGACGTGCTGCGGCGCGTCTCCAAGCCCCGCCTGCTCCGCACGCTCACCGGCAACACCTTCGAGCAGGTCTCCCGGCGCGCCAAGCACGCCGTGTTTCGGCTGGGGAGCGGGCACCGCCTGGTGGTGCAGCCCCGGATGACGGGCTCGCTCGTCGCCTACGACCGGCCGCTCCGCCGCGACGAGAGCAAGTACGCGGTGCTCACCTGCCGGCTGGAGGACGGCCAGCTCTTCGTCTACCGCGACGTCCGGCGCCTGGGGACCGTGTGGCTGCTGGACGAGAAGGGCTGGCTCGCGTACACCGGCCGCCTGGGCCCCGAGCCGCTGGACGACACGTTCACCCCGTTCCTGTTCGCCGAGCGGTTGCGGGGGACCCGCGCGGCGATCAAGAAGGCGATCATGGACCAGCGCCGCGTGGTGGGGATCGGCAACATCTACGCGAACGAAGCGCTGTTCGAGGCCGGAGTCGATCCGTCGAAACGCACCGACAGGCTGTCGCTCGAGGAGTTCGCCCGTCTGCACGCGGCGGTCACGGACGTGCTCGGCCGCGCCGTCGACTCTGCGGGAACCACCGTGCGCGACTACCGCACGGGCACCGGGGAGCGCGGGCGGTTCCAGTTCGAGCTGAAGGTGTACGGCCGCGGGGGCGAGCGGTGCGTGCGGTGCGGGAAGAAGCTCGTCACGACCCACACGATCGACCTGCGGGCGACGACCTTCTGCCCGGGGTGCCAGAAATAAGGGAGGCGGCAGTTACTTGGCGATCAGCTCCAACGCCGCATCCCGCACCGCATTGAATCCCCGCGTCGACTCCGCCGCGCGCGCCTCGTTCGTCGTGTTGAACGCGGCGATCACGGCCGCCCGGGTCTTCGGATCGAAGTAGAGAAACGACCGGAACCCCGCCTGCTGCCCGGTGTGTCCGATGAACCGCGTCCCGCCGCGCGTCAACATAAAGAAGGACAGGCCCACCGAGTCCCCCGGCGCCTCGCTGTCGGCCGGGCACAAGGGACGCCACATCTCAGCGAGCGATGCGCGCGCCAGCACCCCCAGGTGCACCCTGCGGCCGGCGGTGTCGGCCGCTGGCGCGTCCGTCAGGAACGCGACCCAGCGCGCCACGTCACCGAGCGGGGCGTTCCAGCCGCCGTTCGGGATCGTGATCCCGGGATCGAAGTCGCGCCCGTTCGCTACCACCGACTCGCGCCCCGCACTGTCCCAGGTCACGGTGTAGTTATTGGACCGCGCTTCCGCGAGTTGAGCCGGCGTGGCGCCGAAGTAGCTCTGGGCCATGCCGAGCGGCGTCCACAGGTTCTTGTAGACGTATGCCTGGTAGGGATCGCCCGTGATCTGCTCCAGGATGCGCGCCAGGTAGATGAACGCCGGGTTCGAGTATCCGTAGCGCGAGCCGGGCGCGAACAACAGCTCCTGGTACGGCATCATCGCCACGAGCTGCTCCCACCGGGTCGGCTCGAACGGCTCCCATGGCTTTCCCGCTTTGTAGGGCCACGTGGGATTCTGGAAACCGCCTGAGTGCGATAACAGCATGCGGATCGTGACGTCGTCCATGGAGCCGAAGGGGTCGTGCACCAGTCGCAGCTCGGGGATGTAGTGCGTCACGCGGTCGTCCAGGGTGAGCAGCTTGCGGTCCCGCAGCTGCATCACGGCGACCGCCGTCAGCGTCTTGGTGATCGACGCCCAATGGTAGATGGTCCCGGCATCCGCGCGCTGCCGGCGCTCGCGATCGGCGTACCCGAACTCGTGATGGGCGAGGACGCGTCCGTCCCGCATCACAAGCACGCTCGCCCCTACCACGCTGTCGCCCGTGGCGTAGGCATCGAAGCCGCGGACGAAGGCGGGCCAGCCCGCCGGCGCCTGAGTGCGCCGGGGGCTCATCGCCGGCACCGCCACGAGGATCGCGAGCGCATGGGTGAGCGTCACCGGCGCCGCCCCGGCCGCACCCATCGCCCCCCCCCGCCGACTTCGTGAGCCATGCGGCGGGCGGCCAGGGTGTCGGGGATGTCGATCGAGATACCGTGCCGCTCCAGAGCCGCGAGGAGCAGCGCAGCCGCCGCGCCGGAGAACGCCCGCAGATTGATGCGCAGCGCTTTGCCCTGCTTCGGTCGGATCCAGAACATGGCGAGCCCCTGCGGGGCGGCACGATTGACGACCGTCTCGAAGTAGGCCCGCTCGATCTCCTCGAATCGCAAGGAACATCGGGTGGTGAGACTGCGGTAGCGAATGCCGCGGGGACCGACTTCGAGGCGCAGGACCGCAAGACCAGCGAGCAGCACCGCAGCGACCGCCCCGGCGACCGCGAGCAGCGGCCACGCCTGCGCGCTCTCGCGCGTCACGAGGAAACCGGTGAGGACGAAGAACCCCCCGAACAGGCCGGCGGCGACGTATGCCCGCCCTTGCGCGCGAGCGACGAAGGGGGCGTCGGAAACCATGCTGCAATTCTACCCTGACCGCACGATTATCTTCCACTCCCCACTTTCCGGAAACACCGATGAACGCAGGCAGCTCGAGACGTGCTTGGATGATCACACTCGGCCTCCTCGTGGCCGGCTGCGGCCGGCAGCGCCGGGACGTGGCGACCGCACAGGCCGGGAGCCCCACTCGGAACGACGCGGCTCCGGCGACATTCCGCGCCCGCTTCGAGACCAGCGCCGGGGACTTCGTCGTCGAAGTGCATCGCGACTGGGCCCCCAACGGCGCCGACCGGTTCTACTCCCTGGTGAAGAGCGGCTACTACGACGGCGCGCGCTTCTTCCGGGTGCTGTCGGGTTTCATGGCCCAGTTCGGCATCCACCGCGACCCCCAGGTGTCCGCGGTGTGGCGCGAGCGACGCATTCCCGACGATCCCGTGCGCCAGAGCAACACGCGCGGCATGGTGAGCTTCGCGACCGCGGGCCCGAACACCCGCACGACGCAGGCGTTCATCAACTACCGGGACAACAGTATGCTCGACGGACAGGGGTTCGCGCCGTTCGGCCGAGTGGTCGAGGGCATGGAGGTCGTGGACCGGCTGTACGCGGCGTACGGCGAGGGAGCGCCGCAGGGGCGCGGCCCCGACCAGGGTCGCATTCAGGCGGAGGGGAATGCGTACTTGGAGCGCGAGTTCCCAAAGCTGGACTACGTCAAGCGGGCAACAGTCGTCACGTAGGCACCTCCCCCTCCCCTTCCTGCTCGAAGGCGAAGACGTCGTCCACCCTGGCCACTTGGGCGAACCCCAGGGTCCGCAGGGCCGTGAGCATCCGATCGGTGGGCTCCGCGCCGGCGACCTTGCGGTGAGTCTCGACGATGAGAACCCGCGCGTGGCGCGCGACGACCGGGCCTTCCCGCTCCACCAGGTCCACCTCGGCACCTTCGATGTCCACGATGAGGTTGATGCGTTGGAACGCGGTTTCGGCGAGCAGGCTCGCGAGCGTGGCCGTCGGTACGACAAGGCGCCGCCCCGTGCCGCCGATCCGGCTCGCCGCGAAGGAGTCGACCGCCAGCACGGTCTGCTCGCTCCCGTAGGCCAGCGCGACGTTGCAGGTCCGGAACCCGCACCCGTTCAGCCGCCGGTTCACCTCGAGCGTGGGGATCAGGTCGGCGTTCGCTTCGACGACCACGTGATCCGCAGGGCCAGCCAGGAGTCGGTTGATGATGCAGGAGACAATGCCGATCCCGCCGCCCAGCTCCACGACGGGAAGGTCGGTGCGGACATATCGCCGCGCCAGCGCGATCTCCCCCCGCTCGTGCAGGCCGACATCGAGTCGGCCCTTCTCGCGCGTGGTGATGAGCGTGTTGTCGACCGAGAAGTCCAAGCCCCCGATGCTCACGCGGTTACCGCCCAGCTCCACAAGGCGACCGACGAGTCGATGGCTCACGAGCATGGAGCGTCCCAGCGGGCGCACCACGCGACGGGCCAGTCCTAGGGTGATGGACAACAGGCCGCTAGCCGGGGCCGCACGCCCTCGGAGCATCGGCGTCGAACAGGGTGAGGACGGCAACGGCGTGAGACGCCGCGTCCAGCTCCACCAGGCGCGTAACAACCCTATAGGTGCAGGGCGCCAGCCGGACATTGAACGTGAGGATGAACTTGTACGCGGTCGATTGAATTGGGAGTGCCACGGTGTCTGGCTGACCGCCTACCGCGGCTCGGCTCGAAGGTCCGAGATTCAACGTTGAATAGTCCACCGGCAGCTGCCGCCCTATCGTCTGCTTGGCCCAGGGCGCGACTGAGGCGACCAGGGAGAGGCGGGAGTCGCCCAGAGTGACGGTGTAGAGCGAGTCCCACCCCAGGAGCTGTACGGAAGAGGCACCACACCGCATGCCATGCACTTGAAAGCGGGGCAGCTCGAGCGTGGTGGGCGGGGCGATACCACCTGAGTCCCGCAGCGAAACGACGTACAAGACATGAGCGGGCATCGGGTGGCGGGGGGAGAGCTCAAAGGCGATGTAGCTCGGCCCGGTACAATAGTAGCCGTCGCGGTCAGCCTGAACTGATCTCGCGGTGCTCAAGAAAGCGAGGGCCAGGACGAATCCTGAATTGATAAGGTCTCTCACGCTCATTGTGCTTTCGTCCTAACCCCGCCCCAGCGTCACGAGCCGCGCCCGCGGCGGAATCCCCGGCTCCAGCTCCATGATCCCTACGCTCGGCGCCAGCCCGAAGCGCGGCGCCCCAGCCCCACCCGGATTCATCACCGTCACCGTTCGGTCCACCAGCTCGAGCAGCGGCCGGTGCGTGTGCCCGAA
>WNGJ01001844.1_pt1 | contig 33770 bp, 30 predicted proteins | sample 5400611 | NCBI WGS metagenome assembly WNGJ01 (sample SAMN13153375, study PRJNA577476) | soil metagenome | isolation source: 40 cm soil or saprolite under Garry oak tree replicate 1 | place: USA:California | collected 2016-06-15
GCGAACGGCCCTGCCCGCTTTCAGGTCGAGCTGCCCGGCTTCCTCTTGCAGGGACAGGCAGAACGGATGCCCGGCCGGGTCGGCGAGCACGCGGCGGTGCTCATTGCGCTGCACGTCGAACATAGAAGTCCAGGGCATCTGCATCGGCGAGGCTGGATCGGGCCAGGTCGGCGCGACGTATCCGGGGGCACGCTGGAAGTCGATCACGCCGCCCGCCCAACCGGACTTGACACGGATTGGATGACCGTAAAAGGGGTGATTCGGCCACCGAAATGACTGCAAGCCGTGCGAAGTCACTCTCTCGCCTGGCTGGCGGTCACGCGCGGCGCGAAGATTGCCCAGTTTGACGCCGGTTTGTTCTGGTCCAGTGACAACGCGGGAGGAGCACGCGCGCGTGGCCCGAGCACAGCAGCGCCCGGGTCGGCCGCGAAGCCCCGGACAACCACTCAACCCGGACAGCGTGGGCGCAACGCTGTCCGGTCTAGAGCGACAGCAACGCGCCCACGCTGTCAGCCCGGGGGCTACGCGGCGACCACCGGGAAGGCGACCGGGCTACGGTTGCCCGCGGTGTCGACAGCGCGCAGGCCAAACTGCACGTTGTCCTTCGAGATGTCGAGCGTGACGCTGGTCGCCTTGCCCACGTCGATGGCGCTGGTCCAGTCGGCCGCGGTGGTCTCCCTGCTCACCACCTCATAGCGGGCCAGGTTCGACTCGGGGTTGGCGTTCCAGGTGAGGGTGGTCAGGTTCGTGCCGCTCAGGGTGCCGGGCGGCGTGGTGTGGATCTGCAGGCCCTTGGGCGTGCCTGGCGCGGTTCCGAGGGCCCACATCGTCGCGGCGTTGACCCTGGCGACCCGCGCGATGTAGTCGAAGTCGACGAAGTCGATCAGGTCACCGAACTGCACGCCGCTAACGACCTGCACGTTCTGGTGCTCGTGGTTGAAATTCTCCCGTGGTTCGGTGAACCTCGCGGCGGGGTAGCCGAGCGTCTCGAACGAGACGTGGTCGCTGGCGCGCAGATAGCGGTCGCGGCGCCAGATCGTCCTGATGTTCATGTTCGTCAGGTCGAACGGCGCCACCTCCTCGACGAAGCGTCCGAGCTGACGCGACTTGGAGTCGTTCTCGCCGCCGACCGATTGCATGAGGGCCACGTCGTTGGCGGTCGCGGCGGTCGGCACGCCCTCCAGGAACAGGCGCAGGGTGAACGGGTCGGGTTTGGTCCCGTCGAACGCCCGGCTCGCTCCCACGATGTCGTTGCTGAACATCGCCTGCACGTCGTTCCCGGCCGCGTTCATCTGCGTGGCCATGTGACGCGAGCCGTACAGGCCCTGCTCCTCGCCGGCCACGGTGGCGAACACCAGCGTGCCGGGGAACTGATGGGTCGCGAACAGGCGGATGAGCTCGAGCGCGACGGCGACGCCGGAACCGTCGTCGTCGGCCCCGGGAGCGTCGCTGGTGAAGTCGAGCACGTCGGTGCACCGCGAGTCCAGGTGCCCGGTGACGACGTAGAACCGCTCGGGGGACGCGGTCCCCTGCAGGGTCGCGATGACGTTGGTGATCGTGGTCGGCACCGGGATCCGGGACGACACCGGCTGCACGAAGGTCTGCTCCTGCGCCGTCATCCGGCCGGATGAGGTGGCCGCGATGGCCTGCATCTGCTCGAACACCCAGGCGGTGGCCGCGCCGATGCCGCGCACTGGGTCGGTCTGGCTGGATGCGGTGTGCCGGGTGCCGAACTGGGTCAACCGCAGCACCGTCGCCTTGATCCGGTCGGGGTCTACCCCACTCAGCAGGGCTCGCAGTTGCTCATCGGGTTCTTGCCCGGCGAGTACGGGACTGGTGCCGGCCAGGGCCGTACCGCTGAGGAGAGGCGCCGCGACCGCGGTGACGGCCGAGGCGGACAAGAACGCACGGCGGGTGGAGCCTTTGCCGCCCAGAACATCGTTGTTCTCCATCCTACGAATCAATGACGTATTCCATCAGATGTCAACGCCATTGCGGTTCTTGGCAGCACCTGTGCAGAGGCCGCCGCAGGTCAGCGGGCCGCTGACTGTGTCACGTGAGCCACGGTCCGCACCATGACGCGCACGACCTCGGGGCGGCACCGCCGGGCGGTCCTCGCCCGCAACACGGCTGAGCCTTGTGACGTCGCGTTGTCCCGGTCGTGTCAGCGCTCGCGGCTGCGGCGATCTCGCCAGCGCTCGGTGGCCGCAGATTCCGCGCTCGGTGCGGGGCTGGTTGCCGTGCGCAGCGTAGCCGTCCAGGACCGCGCGCGGGTGCCGCGGTCCGGCGTTGAGGATCCGGCCGGTCACCCCAATGGCAGCATGAGTACGATGTCCGCCCCGGCGCCGAACGCGCCCTGGGCCACCCAACTCACCGGCATCCGCCACGCCCGCCTCCGGCCGAAGCGGACTCCATTGACACTTACGATGCGCAAACGCACTATTGGGTATGGTTGATCCTGATTTTCAAGCAAACATTTCCAGCCCGCTGGCCAGTGGCGCGCGCGGTACGGACGCCGGGATATCCTCGCCGGAGCCCGGAGTCTACCAGCAGATGTTCTTCATGATCATCGGTTTCTGGGTAACCCAGATCGTTCGTGCGGTCGCCACTTTCTCAATTGCCGAGCACATGGCCTCAGGGGTATCCACGGCCGCCGAGATCGCGGCGGCGGAGTCGACCGACCCGGACGCGACCCGCCGCCTTCTGCGCACCTGTGCGTCGCTTGGTCTGCTTACCTCAGCCGACGGTGTGCACTATCAGGGCACGGCATTGCTGGATACGCTTCGTCAGGACGCGCCCAACTCTCTGTACGGATGGGCCCGTGCGCAGGGAGCGCCCGGACTCTGGCTGGGCTGGGGGCGGTTCCCGGATGCGATACGAACGGGCAGTCGCCAGGCCATCCCGGCCCTGGGGAGCGAAATCTTCGACTATTACGCGAAGACGCCGGAAGAAGCCCGGTACTTCACCATCGCGATGGACAATTTGTCGGCCGAGGTGGCGGGGGAAGTGGTCCGCGTGCTGGACACCAGCCAGACCGCCCTGGCGATCGACGTGGGCGGGGCGAGCGGCAGCCTGGTGCACTCCCTCATGCTGGCTAGTCCGCGGCTCCGGGGCGCGGTGCTGGATCTTCCGCACGTCGTCCCGGATGCTGTCGCCGCCGCAGCGGCGTTAGGCCTGGGGGACCGGTTCACGGCCGAGCCCGGTGATTTCTTCGAGGCCGTGCCGCCCGCAGATTTGTATCTGCTCCGGTACGTGCTCGTTGACTGGGACGACGAGCAGTGCGTCCGCATTCTGCGCAACTGCCGGAAGTCGCTGGTAGGGCCGGGTCGCGTCGTCGTCGTGGATCAGCTCGTCGGCAGGCCCGGTGAGCCCGGGTTCGCGCCGCTGATGGATCTCTGCATGCTCGTCCTTCTTCCTGGGCGTGCACGTGACCTGGCAGAGTACGAGAAGTTGTTCGCGGCTGCCGGACTGCGCACAGCGCGGGTCATCCAGACAAGGACGCCGTTCGTGGTGATCGAAGCGGTGGCCGCCGACCGCGACATTTAACAGCTCGGTGCGCAATAACGATTGGCGCCGCCCTGTCCTGCGGGTTTCATAATTCGTCCGGCCCGGCGGCAGGCGTTATGCCGTCGGCTCGCGGCGGCCGGAGGTTGCGGGCTCGGTCCGCCGTAGCCAGAATCGTATATCTGAAGTAAGCAGGAGATCAGGCCTCCCGGCCGGCCCCGGGCGCCGCTGTGGTAGGCCTATTAACGGATGGCCATGGCATCAGACCATGACCGCTAGATGAGGGGAGCAGGGACAATGACGATGATGTCAGCCAGCTTACGCCGAATGCGGATGCTCGCGGGCGGTACGATCCTCGCCTTAGCCTGCTTATTTGTCGGCGTGCCGTGGGCACACGCACAAACGATCAGCCTGCGGGGGGCGGCACAGGGCGCGCTGGACTACCTCGGCACCCAGCAGCTCGCCGACGGCTCCATACAGCACGCCGCGTCCGAGACGGAAGACTACATCCTCGGGACGACAGCGTCAGGAAGGAATCCGAACTCCCTCATCGCGTCCTCCGGAAAGTCGGTGTACGACTTCCTGGCATCCGACATCAGCGACGCCACCACCACTGCCAACCGCACCGGGAAACTGGCGCAGGCGCTGGTAGCCGGCGGCCGTAACCCGCTGAGCTTTGCCGGCGAGAACATCCTCGGGCTGCTGGAGGGACCGGGCGGAACGGCGGGTGGTTTCTACGACCCCGCGACTGGCAGTTTCGGCGGTGACGGCAACGCCGCCTTCACGCAGGCGAACGCGATGCTGGGGCTCGTCGCGGCGCACAACCCGGCATACCCGGTGACGGCGAAGGCCGTAGCGTTCTTGAAGAGTCTGCAGGACACCACCGGCCCGGGCGCCGGTGGCTGGGAGGCCGACGGCTTTGCCAACACGAATTCGACGGCCATGGCGCTGATGGCGCTGGCCGCAGTGAACGATCACAGCACGGACGCGGCCGCATTCGTGTTCCTGCATACCCAGCAAGACCCGGCCTCCGGCGGGTTCGCTTTCACCACGCTGGGCCCGTTCGGCTCATCGGCAAGTGATCCGGACTCCGACGCCCTGGTGATCCAGGGCCTGGTGGCCGCGAACCAGAATCCGGGCTCCGCCACCTGGACCAACAGCAGCGGCAACGCGCTAACCGACATTCTCACCTTCCGTGACCAGGCGACCGGAGGGTTCTCGTTCATCCGCGGCACATCGCCTGACCCGTTCACCACCAGTTTCGTGCCAGCAGGCCTGCTCGAAGCACCATTCCCCATCCTGGGATAACTCAGCCAATGGCAAACACCCGCACCGTGATCTCGGTGTGACACAAAACGCCAGGACGCGCCGCCGTTCCGGATGCCCAGCAAGCAACCGGAACGGGCGGCGGGCCTCCGCTCGGTGACGGTTTATCCGGGCCGGAGGCGGGCGGTGAGGAACGTGCGCCAGGTCTGGCCGTGTCGGCCTCTGTGGGGACGGTGCTGGTCAGCGCCTGACGTATTCGTCAAGCACGGCGCGATTATGAAACCCCACAGCCGATGGACGTGGTGCCAAGGCCCGATTACACTGACGGGTGGGCAGCTTTCAACGTGGCCACTGGCGGAGTGGTTGAGCCAGTTCTGTTGTATGAGGGCGCGCGGTTGCTGGAGTGCGACAAACATCACCGCACGCTCTGCGGACTGAACGGCACGACGATGAAATTCGGGGCCAAGGCGCCCGGACGAGGTCTGGAAGGACATTGCCTACCTCGTCCGGATCAGTGCCTTGCCCGACATCGTCACCGTGGGCAACATTCTCACTCCCGGGTACATCCGCGACCTGCTTCCCCGCATGGGCGACGCCATATGGGACCTGGGATCCGTTACGAGGTCATGGCCACCCTGAGACCCGGCCGATTGGCCCTGTTATGCGATGCGGGCGAGACCTGCATCCAGCCGGGCATCGGGAGACTGAACCCGCAGGTGCCGCGGCTCATGGACCAGGGCGTGCACGGTACGCATAACGTTTGCCTGTTATGTGCGGCCGACGAGGACGGGCCTGCGCGCCTGGATCGCCACGCCTGGTGGCGTCCTGCCAGGGCCTTGTCCTGTGCCGCGGCAGCGCGCTTTCTGTCTTTCCCGGCCGGCTGCGGCGCCGGCCGATTCCTTGCACCGCCATCTGAGCGGAGGATCCGATGAAATCGCTGCTGCGCCTGCTCACCACAATCGCCGCGGCGCCGGCCGCGACATGCCTGCTCGCCGCGTCGGTTTCCGCGGCGTCGCCGCCGGGCAGCGCCGACGGCCCCTGGCTGGCCGGGCGGCTCGCCCGGACCACGACCGGCGCGAGCGCCTTCACCGATCTGCGCGTCTTCCAGCGGATCGCCGACCGCAACGACGGCACGCGCGCGCCCGGTACGCCCGGCGACTTCGCGTCGGCCCGCTACGTCACCGACCGGCTTACCGGCGCCGGTTACCGGGTACAGCGCCAGGCCGTTCCCTATACCGACTTCCAGTTCGACGCGGAGCAGGCGCAGGAGCTTACACCCACGCCCAGGAATATCCGCGTCATGATCATGTACTTCTCCCCAGTGACACCGGCCGGCGGTTTCACCGCTCCGCTCGTCGTCACACCGACGAACACGCCGAGGCCGGGCTGCTCGGCCGCGGACTACGCCGGCCTGCCCGTGCGCGGCTCGATCGTGCTCGTCCCGCGATCATCGTGTGGATACACCAACCAACAGAAGATCATCGCCGCGCTCGGCGCCCGGGCAATGCTCCTCTACTTAATAGTGCCGAGCCCGCAGGACATCTGGCGGCTGCACGTCTTCTCTCCGGGAGACTTCACAATCCCCGGCGCGACCGTGTCGGACCAGCAGGCCGAACAGCTTGCCGCCGACGCGGCCAGGCAGCCCGTCCAGCTTCACCTCGAGCTGCGCGGCCACGCGGTGAGCCGGACGACAGAGAACATCTTCGCCGAGACGCGCGGCGGCCGAGCCGATCGAGTGGTGATGGCAGGGGCGCACCTCGATAGCGTCACAGAAGGGCCCGGCATCAACGACAACGCCTCCAGCGCCGCCGCCCTGCTCGAGACCGCGATCAGCCTGGCACCGTACCAGGATCGCGTGCGCAACAAGGTGCGGTTCGCGTGGTGGGGCGCCGAGGAGCTTATCGACATCGGCTCTATCTACTACATGTCTGGCCTGACGGCGGCGCAGCGCGCGAATATCGCATTGTACGCCGACTTCGAGCTGATCGCTTCGCCCAACTTCGCCCGGTTCATCTACGACGGAGGCGCCCAGGCGGGAGGCACACCAGGACCCCCAGGATCCGGCGCGGTCGAAAACGTGATCGAGCACTACTTCAAACGGGCGCACCTGCCGTACGAGCCGCAGGACATCACGGCCATCGGCTCCGACCACGAGCCCTTCATGGCGGCGGGGATTCCGGCCGGCGGAATGTACCTCGGGACGCTCGGCGTCAAAACGCCTGCCGAGGCTGCGATCTTCGGGGGACAGGCGGGCCAGATGTATGACCACTGCTACCACCAGCCGTGCGACACGATCGCGAACATCAACCGCACCGCTCTTGACCAGAATGTGCCCGCGATCGCATGGACGGTAGGCAGGTTCGCCCTGAACGTCTCCGATGTGGCGGCTCAGCGTCGCGCGCGGTGAGACCTACCACGGTACGACGCTGCCGCAGCCACACCGTGACCGCAGCGCAAGCGCAGCGGGTCAGCATCGCGGCCATTATCCGCCCTGGTCCGCACCATCCGGCACTGCATGTAATTTTGCCGGGCCGCATCCTGGAGGCACGCACCGGCACGCCCGGAATCGCAGGTCAGCAGCCTTTCAGGACACCAAGCCGGCCCTTCTATGTCAGGGATCCTGATCGCGTAACCTCGCTTGTCCACTCTAAAAACCTTGATCCGGTGTGCAATAGATCAAACACGCGCCACGTGTATACAGCAACCTGCATCGACGAGCCTTAAATATGGGCTTGCGCTTTTCGGCACGTGAAGTAATGTGACGAACATAGGGAGTCTCTATTGCAGCGATAACACAGAGACGACACGGGTCGTGAGCCTTAGGACGGGCCGTGACTACTTCGCGGTCCGGAAATTGAGGAGGTCGCCGTGTTCGGGGGACTGGTCGCCGACCCCATCTTGGCTCTGGCAGAGGTCCCGGCTCTCGGTGATCCGTACTCGATCTACGCCCGGCTGCGCGAGAGCCATCCGGTGTACTGGAGCGACGTTCTCGGTTCGTGGGTCCTCACCCGTTATGACGACTGCGTCTCAGTGCTCCGCGACCCGCGGTCCTTAGCCTCTGACTGGCGGCGGATCGGGGAAGAGGTGCCGGAGCCGATGCTCAGTATCCAGACGCTGGATCCTCCGGTGCACACGCGGCTGCGGCATTTCCTGGTCAACGGAATCCGCACCCTGAACCATCGCGCTCTGGAGCGGAGGATCGCCGATCAGGTCCGTGCATGGGCCGAGCGGCTGCGCGGCCGGCCGGATTTCAACTACGTCGCCGAACTTGCGGCACCCGTGGCGCTGGATACGATCACCACCTTCCTGGGTGTGCCGCCGCTCGACCTGGCCTGGTTCCTGCCCGTGTCCCAGGCGATCGTCGACGGAATGGACGCCGGTATCTGGCCGGAGAAGGGCCCTCCGGCCATCGCGGCAAGGGCCGAGCTGGCCGAGCTGACCGCGGGCTGGCTCACCAACGCGGCGAAGGGCGCGGCGGACGGCCTGGTGGGCTACGTCGCGGCCAACGCGGCCGACTCCGGCATCCCCCGCCCAGTCCTGCTCAACACGCTGCGCGCCGTACTGCACGCCGGGTTCGAATCGGCGGGCAGGTTGCTCGGCAACGGAATGGTGGCGCTGTTACGGGATCCGGGTGCGCTGACCCGGCTGGCGCACGGCGACCTCTCCCTGGCGGTGGAGGAACTCATCCGCTTCGACGCACCCGTGCAGGCGGACGCCCGAGCCTGCGTCCTGGAGACCCGCATCGGTGAACAGGTCATGGCTCCGGGTGATCCGGTGACGATGCTGCTCGGCGCCGCCAACAGAGACCCGTCCCGGTTCCACGATCCGGACACGCTCGACCTGGCGCGCCATCCCAACCCGCACCTCGGCTTCGGCCGCGGTGCCCACTCCTGCCTCGGGCAGTCCCTGGCCACCCTCGAGGCGCGTGTCGTCTTCGGCACGCTCGCGGCCGAGTACCCACAGCTCCGCGCGGTGGGCGATCCGGTCCACCGGCGGAATCTCACCCTGCGGGGGGTGGCCGGGTTCAACGTCTGCATCATCTAGCCCGGGCCGAGAAGGGGTGAGTGTAATGCGTTACGTTCACTGAGCGCCATGATGGGTGCTCGGCTGTACTTGGGCATTGAGATGGCTGCTCGGTACAGCCGGGCACCGGCGAACCGCTGCTGAAAGGCCCGCACCGCCCGCAACGCCGTATCGCGTGTGATCCGGGGGATATCGCACACAATCCCGGAGGTCGCTCGATGGTCACGTATCCGGAGTCGGCGCCGCTGGCACTCCGCTTCGATCTCGCCCGGCTGCACGCCGATCTGGACGTGTTACGGCACGAGTACTGGGGCGCCCAGCGGGCCTACGGACAGGACGGCTTCCGCCCCGAGGCTGACGTCGACTGGCGCATCCTGCCGTTGCGGAGCATCGGCGGCGACCCGGCGCGCACCGACCCCGGCGGCGCCGGCTTAGACGACTTCGCCAACACGCCGTTCCTGGCCAAGACACCTTACTTCAGCGAAACCATCGCCACCGTTCCCGCGCCCATACGCAGCGTGCGGCTCATGGCCCTCGGCGCCGGCACCACCGTGCACGAACACTGCGACGGGAAATATGGATTCGCGTGCGGGACGCTGCGGCTGCATGTGCCGATCCAGACCAATCCGGGAAGCGTCATGGTCATCGACGGCCGATCCCGCCATTGGGAGGCTGGCCGATTGTGGTTCGGCGATTTTGGCCGACGTCATTACGTTGCCAACATGGGAGACCCGACCCGCGTGCACATGGTGATCGACTGTCTGGTCAGCCGAGAACTCATCGAGCTGTTCCCCCCGGACTTCCGGGACCTGCTGCCGCTCAGCGACGTCATGTTCGCACGGGTTCCGGTGCCGCTCATGGCGGCCGAGTTCGGCCGGTTCTGTTGCCGTTTCCCCATGCCCGGCGAATTTCCGCAGTGGTCGGAAGAGGACACCACCACCGGGCCCGACATCGAAGGCGCGATCGAGGTCCGTGACGACCGCCTCGTGCTCACCGTCGACGGTGATCCCGCCTTCGGCCTCGTCCACCTCGGGCTCGGCGAGTTCCGCCTCATCGGCTGGACCGAAGAGCGCACCATCCTGGTCGGCTCCGATTCGGCCGTGCGGTTTCGCGTACGCAATGGCCGGCAGTTGGGCGAATGGATCCGCCCGGCGCAGCCGGCGTGACCGCCGCCCTGGACGTGGACGCCGCTGCGATCATCCGGGTGTCCGGGCCGACGACCGCAGCCTGCGGATCGACCGGCGGCCCCAGGCCGCCAGCGCGAGACCGGCACCGATGGCCGCCATGGTGAGCACCCGGGGGACCAGTGCCCGGGTGAGCGCCCCCCGCTGGCGGCGGCGGAACGTGGCCCGGTCGTTCTCACGCGGGAACGGCTCCGCGGGCTCGGGTATGCCGAGGAACGCACACAACGGATCCCACCCCTGGCGCACGTCGAAGGTCAGCAGCCGGTCGGCCGGGACGTACGCCTGCACATCCGCGGCGTGCTGCTCGAACGCGGCGATCGTATGATCCCGGTCGGCGAACCGGCCGCCGACCTCGCGTTCCCAGGTCCACCGCTGCACGTCGTTCAGAATCTCGAAGGCGTCATCTTCGGCGCTGCGCCGGCGAGGGCCCCGCCAGGTGAGCAAGCGCACCGCGAGCGGCTGCGGGGCGAGCACCTCGGAAAGCGTGCCACTCGCGCTTTCATACCATTTTTGCGGCTCCCGGACGGTGAGAATCACCTTTGCGGACGGAAACGCATCGACGATCTCCCGCCAGAACGCAGTACACGGCGAGCCGACGGCCGATTCGTATCCGGCGAATATCCGGTGCCAGTCGGCCGACTCGGGGTCTTTCGCCGCCGCGGCCCAGTCAAGGGCACGTTTAGGTTCAGAGGTGAGGGCCCGCATGTTGTAGCACGGACCATAGCCCAGCTGCTCTAAGGCCAGCGCAAGTGAGGTCGTACCAGTACGTAAAAGACCAACGTTGATAACTTGCACACGCGCAGACTACCACAGCGGCCGCGCTCGAACGATAAAGCGGAGAATTGGCTGTGAATTAGCGTCAGCAGCCATGCATTGTGTCTTCGGAGAGGTTCAGCGCCGGGCGACCAGCGTCCCCGGATCGTCGTCGCGGTCAGGTGCGGGAGTGAGCGCCGTGCCCGCCACCGCAGTCAACCCCACCGCAGCCAGATCGGCGAGGACGGCCTTGGGACGGTGCAGATGGTGCGCACGCTCGACGATCTCGGTAGACGAACCGCAGGTGAGCCTGATCGTCGCCGACCGGCCGGGCCGTCGAGGACATCTCGTAGCGGCACTCGCCTACGACCGCACGGTCCACGACGCGCTCGGGCCAGTCCGGCACCGGCTCTGCCAGCACCATGTCCATGGCGGCCTCTCCGTCGTCGGCCAGATGCTCAGCGAGCCGTGCGAACAGCGCGCCCCGGTCGCGCTGCGGAAGGTGTTCCAGCACCCCGGCCAGGTACACGAAGTCGAACCGGCGGCCCAGATGGAACGTCGGTGCCGTGCTGTCCAGCACGGTCACGCGGTCCAGCAGGTGCGGACGTTCGGCGAGCTTCGCCAGCAGCACGGCCCGCATGGTCGCCGACCGTTCCAGGCAGAGGACGCTCGCGACCCGTTCGGCCACGGCCAGGGTGATCCGGCCGGTGCCCGGGCCGATCTCCAGCGCGCTACCGCCCCGCGGCGCGCGCTCGGCGAAGAATCGCGGGTCAGGCAGGGCCTTGTCGCCTCGGCCGGCGCGGAAGAGGTCATAGTAACCGGCCTGGAAGACGTACGGATCGGTGCCTAACGGGGCTACCTGCGTCGGGCTCACCATCGGTTCTGCCTACCTGTCGGGTTCACTGGTTCTGGGTGGCCTCGCTGACGCCACTGGGCTCTGGGGCGGCCCGCAGTCCTTCCGGCTGGTCCTCGGTGGACTGCCGCGCGAGCCAGACCGCACAGCAACCGGTGACCACGGCGATCACGACGAGCAAGATCCGGTAGTTCACGAGGAGCGACAACGCCGCGCCGAGTGCGATGGAGATCGTCTGCGGGGTGCTCACGACACCCATTGCCGCCGTCAGTGCCCGGCCTTGGAGCCGGGCGGGGGTCCGGCGCTGCACCGACGTGATCATGCCTACCGTCGTCCAGCAGATGCCGGCACCGAACAGCAGCGCCCCCGCCGCCGCGGTGCCGACATACGGGGCGAGATAGATCACGGCGGACAGGCCGATGCCGGCGATCCCGATCATCACCAGCCTCACGTCGCCCACCCGCCGCGTCGCCCTTCCCGCCGTCAGCCCGGCGATGATCGCCCCCGCTCCCTGCACGCTAGCGAGCACACCGACGAAGGCAGGCGAACGGTGCAGACCGTTGTCGACGATGGCGAAGATGAGCGTCTGGGTGAAACCCGTGACCAGCAGAGCAGCGCCGAGCGCGATGACCATTCCGCGAAGGGCCGGTGTCCCGAACACGTGCCGCAGGCCGGCGAGCATCTCCTCGCGCAGGGAGACCGGCTCCCTGGCCCGGCGCTCGTCGCCCGGGATCCGGATCCGCCAAATGCACAGAGCCGCCACGACGAACGTCGCCGCGTCGAGCATGGCGACGACATGCCCGCCGAGGACCGTGAAAAGGGCCGCACCGATCAACGGTGCCAAAAGCCGCACACCGTCGCTGGAAGTCTGCAACAGGCCGTTGGCATCCGGCAGGTCCGGATCGTCCACGATGGACGCGATGAGGGCCGACTGAGTCGGATTGATGACAATCCCAGAGATGCCATAACAGAGGGTTATAACATACAGCAGCCAGACCTGACCGGCATTGTGCACCAGCAGGGTGAGCAGCAACGCACAGGCCATGGCCAGATTGGCGATGATGAAAAGGCGGCGCCTTGGCAAGCGGTCGATGATCACACCGGTCAGCGGAGCGAACAGGTACGGCAGGGCGACGAAGAAGAATGCTCCGCCCGCGGCGGCGTTGCTGTCCGTCAATTCCTTGACCCACACCCCGAAGGCAATGATGAGCGCTCTGTCTCCGAGAGTGGAGAGGGTCTGCCCGAAGATCAGGAGTTGGAAGCTGCGGTTTCTCAGCAGGACTTTCAACGCCGGATCCCTTGCCATGTCGGGCGATAAACCTGTGGCCTGTCGATGAGCTCAGCCAGCGGGCCGCTGCGCCCCACGTCTGCCGTACTGGCATGGTAGACAGATCTCCATGCTCATTTCCTCTGCGCGGACACCTCGGAGCCCACCAACTCCATGAATCAAATCATGCGGCGAGTCCCGTGTCGACGGGCTGCAGGACGCCGCCATGGCGCGCATGCTGCCGTCCATGCGAGGGCCCACCGTCGGCGCAGGTGAACACATATCCGCGCGGAGTAATACCGCGGGCCCGCAACTCCACCCCGGCGAGAACCCGCTTGCGACCAGCGAGGCGGCGTGCGGTGGCGCGGTAGACAACACGGCTGGAAATAGTCCAGATAGCTGCTAGCCGGCCGCACCTGCCCCTCCCCACTCCAACGCAGAGCCGGGAGCGTCAGCCTCACCGGCCAGGGCGCCTGCCGCTTCGGCGGAGCCGCACACCCGCCAAGACGATATCGGCAATGAGGACGACCACGCCGATGATCAGAAGGTAGAACAGGCCTTTCACGACCGCGCCGAATATGCCCAGCGCGATCACCACAATGATCAGCAGCAAAAACAGCGCCATCTCGCGCTCTCCGATCCTCTCGCGAGCGTCAGCGGCGTGCGATACGCCGTTCGCCGCCACCGCCAGGCTGGTAGTCCATGCCGTAGTGTTTGAAGATCGCCTCTTCGTCCCCGGCTGGCAGCTCCCCGTCTGTGCCGATCGAGGGCGCGTCCTTCACCTGGCGCTTGGGGTAGGTGATCTTGAGGTACCCCGGGCCTACGGTCGCACCGGTGAGGGGCACGAAGACAAGCCGGTGCCGCGTCGGCAGGCCGACCGTGACGGCCGCGAACGCGGGCTGGTCGGTTCCGGTGTCCACATAGACCGATTCCAGCGTCCCGATCTTGTGGCCGCTGCTGTCGACCACGTCGTGGCCGCGCCACTCTCGGATGTCGTCGGCCTCGAACATCGCTGTCCTCCTCTTCTTGCTTCCCGTTCTCTACAGCGAGAATCCAGCAGGCCAAGCGCTGCGCCCAGGAATCCTCAGCCGCGGCTGAGCCGCCGTGGATCCTGGCTTTCCTCAAGTGTGCCTCGCCGGTGGCCCGCCGGACCGTGTCAATGTCTGGCAGCTTTGTGCCCGGCCCACCGTGACCGTGACCCGGTACGGATCGCGGAGATCACCGCCCCCACGGCGCTGGATCGCAACGCGCGCCGCCTGCTGTCATCGCTGCGTGAGCGGTGACAGCAGGCGGGTCGTATTTCCTGGGCGGCGGCTGCGGCCGTGCGGCCGCCGCCGCAGGATCTGCTGTCATCTGCCGTTGCTGGCCGGTGCGTCGCCTGGTGCGAGGGCGGTGTGACCCTGGCCGGCGCGTACCTGGATGCGCACGTCTGGGCCGGCGGCCGCGGCGAACGGCTCACCGCCAGCCTCGACACCCTCATCAGCGGCATCCAGGCGGCCCGGCGCCCGCACCGGCGCAGCGGCCGTAAACCCGGACGCTGACCGGGCCCGGGATCGCGCACACGCGTTCCCCGCCCAAGTCGCCCCAAAGCACGTTATCGGCTGATTCCGGCCGGGTCGCCGTCTGCGCCTTCCCGGGGTACCGTCGGAACAGATACCCGTTCGGGCTACCGGCGCACTCGTGCGGCCGCTGCCCGGCGGCCGTCGCTCCAGACCCTGGCGGCACATCACCAGCCCGGCCACGATGTGCGTCCCAGGAGTTGCCACGGTGCGATCCGCCGAAGCAGACACTGCCGTGACCATGCGGCATCCCCAGGCGGCCCCTGGGCCGCCAGAACCACCGCGCGGCAGCCAGTACGCCCAGTTGTCCCGGCGGATCAGGCACGCGGGGCTGCTGGAGCGGCGCCCGAGATACTACATCTGGAAGATCGCGGTTACCGTCGCGGCGCTGGCTGGCGGCTGGGCGGCCTTCATCCTGGTGGGCGACTCGTGGTGGCAGCTCGGGCTGGCCGTGTTCCTGGCAGTCGTGTCCACCCAGGTAGGTTTCCTGGGCCACGACGCAGGGCACCGGCAGATCGCCGCCTCCCGGCGTGCCAGCTACATCCTGGGCGTCTTGCTCGGCAACCTCGGCATCGGCCTGAGCTACGGCTGGTGGGTAGACAAGCACAACCGTCACCACGCCCATCCCAACACCGAGGGCGCCGACCCCGACATCATGCTCAGCGCGCTGGCCTTCACCGCCGCCCAGGCGCACGGCGGGCGGGGCGTGGCCCGGCTGGGATTCCGTTACCAGGCGTACCTGTTCTTCCCGATGCTGCTCGGCGAGGCGATCAGTATTCACGTCGCGAGCATCCGCGCGCTGACCCGCCGCGCCCCGCGCCGCCAGCCGGTGGAGACGGCGCTGCTCGCCGCGCACATCGCCGGCTACCTCACCGCCGTGCTGCTGGCGCTGTCGCCTGCCAGGGCGGTCGTGTTCATCCTGGTGCAGCAGGGCCTGTTCGGCCTGTACCTGGGCTGCTCCTTCGCCCCCAACCACAAGGGCATGCCCATCCTTGACGCGGCGGACCAGAGCGACTTCCTGCGCCGCCAGGTGCTCACCTCCCGCAATGTCCACGGCGGCCGGCTGACCGACCTCGCGTTTGGCGGCCTGAACTACCAGATCGAGCACCACCTGTTCCCCTCCATGCCCCGCCCCAACCTGCGGCACTCCCAGACCCTGGTCAGAGCGTTCTGCCAGCAGCAGGGCCTGCCCTACCGCCAGACCAGCCTGGTGGGCTCCTACGCCCAAGCCCTGCGCCACCTCAACGCCGTCGGCAGGCCAGGACCCGCCGGCCGGGCGGCAGGCACGTAATCTCCCGCCACTTTCGCGCCGCTCCGGATCCGCAGCCCCCGGCCGTGCCACCACGCGGCAGCCGTTATGGATCATTATCCCGAACGGCTGCGCTGCGTGACCCGCCCCGAACGGTGCGCCAACAACACGGTGCGCCGAGCTGCTGGTCGAGGCCGGTGATGCGCAGGACCCCGGCTACCGCAGGAGCGGGCGCGGCCAGAAGCAACTCGCCACCGAGGAGCCTGGCGCGGCGTCCGGCGCCGACCAGGACGGACGCCGCTCGCCAGAACACCTACGACGAGAGCCAGGCGGTCGTCCAGGCGTACTGGTCAGCTTCGGGCCTGCCCGCGCCCGCACGGGACATAGTGCAACAACAGTTGCGCGGCTACACGGTCCTGTTCCTGGTGATTTTGCCGGTGGTGATCGCAGCATGTGCGGGCATCGCGTTCGCCCACTTCCGTTAGGGCGCATCCACCGAGATCTACGGGACACGGCCCTGGCCCCGTCTACCTGATCGTGGATGGCCGCCCCGCACACCGCGGCACTAAGATCGGTAGCCACCACCTGCATGCTGGGTGCCCGGACGCTGCCACGACCTTGTGAGGTCCTGGGATGAGAGATGACGGCGGAGGGTTCGGAGCCCGGCTGCGTGCCTGCCGCCAGTCGGCCAGGCTGTCACAGCAGGAGCTGGCAGAGCGGTCTGGGGTGAGCGTCCGCACGATCAGTAACCTGGAGCGTGGCAGTGCCCGCTGGCCCTACCGGGACACGCTGCACCGCTTGGCCGATGGTCTTGAGCTGCGTGATGCGGTCAGAGCCGAGTTCATCGCGGCCGCTGGCCGTAGGCTGGCCGCCAGCGCCGGGTCCGCGGGCGGCGAAGGGTGGCGGGCTGACAGCGGGCGGCTTGTGCCACGGCAGCTGCTGGCGCCGGTTCGGGGATTTACCGGCCGTGAGAGCGAATTAGCGACGCTGACCGGCCTGCTGGGCCAGGCCCGAACCGGTACCCCGGCTGCGATGGTGATTTCGGTGATCTGGGGGACCGCCGGGGTGGGCAAGACCGCGTTGGCAGTGCACTGGGCTCATCAGGTCGCGGCGGAGTTCCCAGATGGGCAGTTGTTTCTGAACTTACGCGGTTTCGATCCGTCCGGAGCTCCTGTGCAGGCCGCGACGGCTGTGCGCCGGTTCCTCGACGCCTTCCCGGTGCCCTCCGCGCGCATCCCCGCCGATCTCGATGCCCAGATCGGCCTGTACCGCAGCTTGCTCGCCGGCAAGCGCATGCTGATCGTCCTGGACAACGCCCGCGACCCCGAGCAGGTACGCCCCCTGCTGCCCGGCGCGGCCGGCTGCCTGGTGCTGGTCACCAGCCGCAACCAGCTGACCGGCCTGATCGCCCTCGACGGCGCGGTCCCGTTGACCGTTGACCTCCTCACCAAGGACGAAGCCCGCGAGCTGCTGGCCCGCCGGCTCGGCACAGTGCGCGTCACCCGCGAGCAACAGGCGGCCGGCGAGCTGATCGACCTGTGTGCCCGCCTGCCCTTGGCGCTGAACATCGCCGCATCCCGCGCCGCCACCCACCCCGCCGCACCGCTCGGCTCGCTCGCGGCCGAGATGCGCGACCGGCGCCGGCGCCTCGACCTGCTCTCCGTGGGGAAGGGCGCCGCGAACCTGCGCGCGGTGTTCTCCTGGTCCTACCAGACCCTGGGCAGCCCGGCAGCCCGGATGTTCCGCCTGCTGGGCGTGTACCCCGGGCCCGACATCAGTGTCGCGGCAGCGGCCAGCCTCGCCGGCGCCGGCCGCGACCAGGCCCGCCGCGCGCTGGACGAGCTGACCGCCGCGCACCTGCTGACCGAGCACACCCCCGGCCGCTACAGCCTGCATGACCTGCTGCGCAGCTACGCCGCCGAACACGCCCGCGGCGACGGCGATCGAACCCAGGCCACGCACCGGATACTCGATCACTACCTGCACACCGCCCGCACCGCCACCCTGCTGCTGTTTCCGGCCCGAGACCCGGTCGCCCTGCCGCCGCCCCAGCCCGGCACGGTGCCCGAGGACATCACCGGCGACCAGCACGCACTGGCCTGGTTCGACACCGAGCGCCCGGCGCTGCTGGCGGCGGCCGCGCTGGCCGCCAAGGCGCGGTTCGACACCCACGCCTGGCAGATCCCCTCGGCCCTGGCCGTCTATCTTGAACGGCGTGGATGCTGGTACGACTACGCGGCCATCCAGACGACCGCGCTGGCCGCCGCCGAGCACGCGGGTGACCTGGCCGGACAGGCCAACGCCCACTGCCTGCTCGGCCGTGCCTCCAGCCGGACCGGTTCCCACGAGAGCGCCCACGCCCACCTGCGACACGCGCTGGACCTCTACGGCGAACTCGGCGACCGCGCGGGTCAGGCCCACGCCCATCACAGTCTCGGGTGGACGTTCGGACAGCAAAGCCGCTACCTCGAGGCTCTCCATCACGCCCAGCAGGCTCTGGCCCTGTACCGGGCGGCCGGCCACCGCACCGGGCAGGCACGTGCCCTCAACACGGTCGGCTGGTACAGCTCCTTGACTGGAATGCACCAGCAGGCGCTGACCTACTGCCAGCAGGCCCTCGACCTCCACCGCGAGCTCGGCAACCACGACGGTGAGGCCGACGCATGGGACAGCCTCGGCCACGCCCACCACCATCTCGGCCATCCCACGGACGCCATCGCCTGCTACCAGCAGGCCCTGGGCCTCTTCCGCAAGCTCGGCGACCGCTACCAGCAGGCCGACATCCTCGGCCGCCTCGGCGACACCCATAACGCCGCCGGAGACCACGCCACCGCCCGCGACACCTGGAACCAGGCCCTCGCCATTCTCGACGACCTGCACCACCCCGACGCCGACAACATGCGTGCCAGATTGGCCAGCCTCAAGATCCCGCCAAATACGCTGGACCTGCCGAAAGCACGCGGAGCGCGAACCGGAAGAAACCAGGTCGGCGCGAAATCCTCGCCGTAGCGGGAGCCGCTCCTCTGTTCGCGCACGTCGTGGAAACGTCACAGCCAGAAGGGTGACTCCCGTGGCACAGAAGAGCCCGTTGCGATCAGATCGCCACCTGCGGAACTTTGTCGGCGGTTCCTGGGTGCCCCCGAGAGCGGGAAGAGCGCGCCCCAACATCAATCCGGCGAACGTTACGGACCACATTGGCGACTTCCCGGAGTCGGCAGCCGAGGACGTCCGCACGGCTGTGGAGGCGGCCCGGGCAGCGTTCGACGAGTGGAAGAGCCTCGGGCCGATCAGGCGGGCTGACTACCTGAGCGCCGTGGGGCGCCTGGTCGAGGAGCGCAGCGAGGAATTAGCGCAGGCGATCACCAGGGAGCAGGGGAAGCTGTTGCGAGAGGCCCGGCAGGAGGTCCGGCGTGCGCTGGCGATTCTGGAGTTCACCGCGGGCGAGGGACGGCGCCTGAACGGCGTCACAACGCCGGCCGAGGAGCCGCGCACGTTCTCCTACACCTTCAGGTCGCCGATCGGTGTGGTCGGCCTCATCACCCCGTGGAATTTCCCGCTGGCCATTCCGGTCTGGAAGGTGGCGCCCGCGCTGCTGGCTGGGTGCACGGCGGTATTGAAGCCGTCACCGTTGACCCCGCTGGCCGCGGCGCTGCTCACCGAGCTGTGCTGGGAAGCCGGGGTGCCGCCCGGAGTGCTCAACCTGGTACAGGGCGATGTGGAGGCGGGCGCAGCCCTGGTCGCCAACCCGGCAGTGGCCGGGATCAGCTTCACTGGCTCGGTCCCCGTGGGAATCAAGGTCCACGCGGCGGGCGCCGGCCGGCTCATGCGCACCCAGCTCGAGCTCGGCGGCAAGAACGCCGTGGTCGTGCTCGACGACGCGGACCTGGACAGCGCGGCGGAGGCCATCGCGGCGGGTGCCTTCGGGAACGCTGGGCAGCGGTGCAGCGCGACAAGCCGCGCAATCGTCCACGTCAACGTGCGGGACGCCCTGCTCGACCGCCTGGTGGCACGCGCGTCCGCCCTGCGCGTCGGGCCCGGCGCCGATCCGGCAAGCGACGTGTGCCCCGTCATCAGCGCGGAGCGGATGGCGGACTGCCTGGCGGCGGTCGCTGGAGCCCGGGCGGCGGGAGCCGAGCTTTGCTGCGGTGGCGGAAGGGCGGGCGAGGGCGGGCACTTCGTCCGGCCGACGGTGCTCAAGGACGTGCCGTGGGACTGCGAGCTGGCGCAGCGGGAGATCTTCGGTCCCGTGCTCGCCGTCATCGCCGCGAACGGGTTCGATGAGGCTATCAAGATTGCCAACTCCGTCGAGTACGGAATGTCGGCCACCATCTTCACCAGGGACCCGGCCAGGATCTTCGAGGCGGTGGAACGCTTCGAGGCGGGGATGTTGCACGTGAACCGGCCCGGCCTTGGTTCCTTTGCTCACCTGCCCCATGTGGGCGCCAAGTTGTCGCAATTCGGCCCGCCCGAATGCGGGCCGCAGGTATGGGACTTCTACACCGAATGGCGTTCAGTGTGCCTGCGCTACTGATGGGCCGCCAGGCCGTGTGGCTTATTCAAAAGTCTCCTAGATCAGATGCCCGCTAAGGAACCTCGCACAGCAAATGCCAGTGATGGGAGCCGGAGCCTCCGTGGTCGCGTTCGGCAGCGGCGAGCATGCGGAAATCCTGGTACAGGCGCGCGATGCCCGGCTCGTCGGAGTACGTGTGGGGATGCACTTTGTCGTCAGTGGCCTGGGGCTGGACGAAGGTGTTGCTGTGGATCTCGATTCCCAGGCCGTATTCACGGTTGCGTTTCGACAGCATGGTGGCCTGGAGGAGTCCTCCTGGGCGCGTGACACGCCGGACCTCTCTCAACCCCGCGGCACAGTCTTGCTCCGTGCCGTGGTAAATAGTGTTCCACGCGAGCACGTAGTCGAATGTGCCCGGCCCGAAGGGCAGCTGGCGGAAGTCGGCCGCGCACAGGTGCACCGCGAGCCCGAGACGTTCGCCCTGTTCCCGCACGTGGCGCAGGCCGGCCTCACTGCGGTCCGTGCCATGGGCCTGCAGGCCGCGCCGCGCCATGAGCAGGGTGTGCCGTCCCACCCCGCAGCCGAGGTCGAGGGCTCTGCCCCCGGGCCCCGATGCACGGCCGGGCCCCGATGCACGGCCGCGGACCATATCGATGACCTCGGCTACCCACGGCTCCGGATCGGACCAGGCCAGTATGCCGGCACGCTCTCGCCACTGGCTGTCCCAGTGCAGGTAGGCGCCTGACCACCCGGCCTCGCCCCCCTGGCCCACGGTTACCGACCTCCTCCCGTCATGGCCCCGGCACCAGGTCGCCCTCTTCGTTCAGCCGCTGACCCCTGGCCAGGGCGGCGCCCCGCGACGCGCCCGAGACCTCGGTGCTGGCACTCATCAACATGACCAGCATGAAGTCCTCGAACCACGGCTGTGGTGCCGAGATCTCCTCACCCGCCTTCGCCATCAGCGCTATCCAGCGCAGCCGGTGGCGCTGCGCGATGACGGAGCTGAGATGCGCTCGCAGGAAGTTCGGGTTCCATGCCTCCGTCAGGTCGGGCATGCCGTACATGCGGATGAAGTGCCGGGCAAGGCGGCGCGCGTGCTCGTCCCAGTGACCGGCGAACATCGGGCCGATGAGCTCGTCCTTGGAGACGAGGTTGTAGAAGGTCTTCGCGAGCCGGTGGAAGAACTCGGCGCCGCCCATCGCCTCGAATGCCTCAAGCGCCACCTTGCCCGCTTCGGCGGCATCTGTCTCCACGGCGACGCGGTTGCTCATGACGATATATGTTGATTCGTCCACAGCTTCGCTCCTTTCATCCGGTTCGCGCGCACGCCAGGATGGCGCGGCTAGGGACTGACCGCGGCCATGAGTGGGGTCAGGCTGCACCCCCTGAGATATTTGGTCTCCTGCGATCCGATTCCGTAGAAAATACGGTGGACCGAGACCAGCGGCGCCTGTTCGGCCGGGGCGTAGTACATCGTGGCAAAGTGACTGAACCGCGAAGCGGAGACGCCGTAGTCCATCCCGGTGAGCAATGCCGTCCAGCACGCGCCGTCGCGGACGAATAAGCTGAACGCGACAGTTCTGCCGTTCGCCCTGGCCACGAACACAGTGATCTCGTCTGCTTGGAAGGCCTCCCGGATACGGGTGAACCAGCGCGCCTCACGGTCCGCGCGAGCGCTGCCCAGGTACTTCGCCATGAGCATGCAGCGAAGGGGGATCAGGTCGCCCTCCACGTCGGTAAGCCCGGTGACCTCGACGGACACGCCGGCCTCTGATATGGCGCGCAGTTCCCTCCGTACGCTGACGCGCCGCTTGCTGGACAGCGTTGCCAGGTAGCCATCGAAATCGGTCCACGTGACCCCCATTTCGGCGCGGGTGGTAACTGGAAAGACGTGGAACCCGTCCGCGCTCAGGACCTCACAGAGCGGCATCGCCTCCGGCGTGAGGTAGAGGAACGCGGTGCTGCTCACCCCGTTCGCCGCGCGCCAGCCACTCAGCTCGGCGAGGAAACGGCGAAGCGCGGCATGGTCGGTCACGGCCGGGCCGACGGGGAACGCGTCATAGTTCGGGTACAGGAGGGTGAGACAGGGAAAAAGGGCCGCGGGCTCCCTGCCCCGCCACGGATGCGGCCCGCCCGCGGCCAGGCCGAGGTGCGTGGCCCCGCCGGAGGCGATCAGATGCGGGTCCAGCCATTCGTGGCCCATTGGCTCGGGTAACACCAGCCCGCGCATCGCGACCAGGGTCTGACCCTCGCTGACATGCCGGAAGGTCAGCGACCCCGGCAGCCGGTCCGCCGCCAGGCGAAGCCACCGCGAGCTCGCCGTGTGCGGCGCATCCTCCGCGATCGAATCCCAGTCGGGCCCCAGATCCGGCGTGACGCGGAGCATCAGGTACCCACCGCAACGGATTCCACGAGCCGTGGCACGAACCGCTGCGTGTTCTCCCACAGAGTCGCCATCGGGCACAACTGGCCGAAAGCCGTACCCCATTCCCCGGCCCGTACCGTGTCCCAGTGGGGATAGTCGGAGCCGAAGACCACGTTGTCCGTTCCTATCTCCTGCAGCGCCCAGACGACATGAGACTCCCCGGGATCGGGTGCCACGGCGACATGCTTCCTGAAGGCTTCCGATGGTGTGCCCGCCCCGCTGGACAGCCGCCGGACGTGGCTGTCCAGCCGGCTGAGGACCGGAGGGATCCACGAGACCCCCGATTCGAGCAGCACCACCCGAAGGGCGTCGGGGAGACCGTCGGCACGGGTGAGGAGATCGGTCAGCGCGATCATCTGTTCGCCCATGTGGCCGAATGTGTGCGTCAGCGGGTAACTCGCGTAGGCGTCGGCAAGCGGCGACCATTGGTAACAGCCGGTGCCGCCGTGGACGAACAGGGCGAGCTCCCGCTCGGCAAGCAGCCGCAGCACCGGGCCGAAGGCGGCATCGGAGAGCCTGACCGCGGCCGTCCTTGCCGTGGGCCTGACCACGGCGCCGACCAGGTGGGGGTCGCCGGCATGGCGTTCGACGGCCCGGTGACTCCAGCCGGGGTCCTCGACGGAAAGCAGCACCGCCCACCGCAGCTCCACCCCCGACGTGGCGCAGGCCCTGGATGCGAGCAGGTTGTAGGCCTCCGCCAGCGCCACCCGCAGGCGGGTCTCGGCGACCGCCTGGTAGGAAAGACCCACAAAACCCGGCTGCAGGGTCGCCGCGGCGATGGAGTTCTCTGCCATGAACTTCCGCCGGTCGGAGTCGAGGCCGGGTCCGATCAGGTGGCCGAGTCCCCGGGGGTTTCCCTGGCCGGGGCCTTCCGGCTTGGGGAAGAGCTGGTCACCAATTACAAGCCGCAACTGGCCGCTGTGCTCGGCCACCTCGGGCAGCGCGGGCAGCGCCACCTCGTCGGTGATCGCGGTCCACATCCCCGGCTCGTGGTCGCTGAAGTGGGTGTCGCAGTCGAGGAAGTAATCGTCGCTCATCGCTCGGCCTCTGTCGCGAAGCGGATATCGACTCCGCCGAGATCCTCGGCGGTGCGTGCCCCCACGAGCTGCATAGTTTCCACGAGCTGCTCGGTCAGCGTCTCCAGCACCTCGGTGACCCGCTGCCGGCCACCCTCGGCCAGAGCCATGAGGACTGGGCGCCCCACCAAGACGGCACGTGCCCCCAGCGCAAGCGCCTTCGCGATGTGCATGCCGTGGCGCACCCCGGAGTCGAAGTAGACCGGGATCCGGCCGGCCACCGCGTCGCGGACGCGGGGCAGCGCATCGATGCTGCTGATCGAGCGGTCGAGTTGGCGCCCGCCGTGGTTGGAGACGACGACGCCAGCCGCTCCCATCGCTATGGCCCGGCACGCGTCATCCGGATGGAGTATCCCCTTCACCACGACGGGCAGGGTGGTGGACTCGACCACGGTCGCCACGTCATCCCAGGTGAAGCTCGGGTTGGGGAAGAGCTCCGCGAGGAGCTCACGGGCAGTCGACCCGCGTTCGGCAAGCAGCCTGGCGAAGCGCCGCGTCCGGATCAGTGCCGGGGGGGCCGCCGCGAAGCGGTCGAACCCGTTGTTCTCGTCGCGGGACCGGCGCCCGACGATGGGGACGTCGACCGTACACACGATCGCCTGGAAGCCGAGCTCCTCGGACTCAGCGATCAGATCCCTGGTGAGCCCCCAGTCCCGCAGCACGTACACCTGGCGCCAGCGCAGGCCCGGCCCGGCGCCGTCTGTCACAGCGCGGGGATCGCTGGTGCAGAATGTGGACAGGCAGTGCCCAAGCCCAGCGGCGGCCGCCGCCGCCGCGGTCGCCAACTCGCCTTCCGGGTGGAAAAGACCTTGCAGCCCCATGGGCGCGACCAGAATCGGCGCCGAGATTCGCCCGCCAGCGACGCGGGTGCCGGTGTCGACCTCGCTCACATCACGCAGAACCCTTGGCACGAAGAGCAGGCGGTCGAGCCGCTCGACATTGCACACCACCGTCCGCTCGTCACCGGCGCCGCCGAGACAGTAGTCGACTGCCTCTTGGCGCACGCGCGGGCCGGCCTCCGGTTCCTGGCGTACGCGCGGGCCGGCCTCCGGCCTTCGCAGCACCGGCCTTCGCGGGCCGTCAGCCATCATTTCGGCCTCGGCGGGCGGTAGCCGGCCGTGCGGTTGCGCCGAACACCTAGGCGGGGATGCCATGCTCCGGTCTTGGTCAGCCGGAACATCTCGTCGAGAGTCACGATCTCGTGGGCGATACCCCGGAGCGAACCGGCCTCGCGCAGCGTGGCCAGCGTGCGCGCGACGGCGGCTATGCAGCTTCGTGTCACGACGTTGGCGAATATGACGACGTTGGCCCCCATCGAGAAAAACTCGCCCGCGCTGAGATCGGGCAGCGCGGTGGGAGCGATGACCACCGGAAGCTTTCCCCTGACGCGGGCGAGCACCTTGGGTAACTCAGCCGAGTGTTCCCTGTTCACCTGCACGAACAGCGCGTCGGCTCCCGCGCTCGCATAATGCTCAAGCCTGCGCACCGCCTCATCGACCCCGTATCCGGCGACAAGTGCCTCGGTCCGGGCAATCAGCAGGACACCCGTATCGGCTGCTGCCAGCTTTGCGATGCGCCCCGCGAATATCTCGGGGTCTTCGAGCGTACGATTCTCCGGATATAACGAGTTTCGCTTGGGAAAGGCGTTGTCCTCCATACACACCGCAGTGGCGCCGGCGCCCGCGAAGAAACACAGGGCCCGCAGCGCGCAGTCGTCACTGCCGTAGCCGTTGTCGGCGTCCACGTAGACCGGAAGGCCGCAGCCGAGGCCTATATCCTGAACGATTTCCGCCATCTCGGGATAGGTGACAATATTTGTGTCCGGAAGGCGTCGGCTGCTAGATACCTCGAAACTACTTACCCAGACAATATCGAAGCCGGACTCTTCCACCAGGGCTGCTGTGAGCGCATCGTGGGCGCCGACAGCGACTAACGCGTCATCCGGGCGTAAAGCACCGTCCTGTAAAGACAAGGCTTGCACCCCCTTCTCTTCGCCATTAACAGGGGGGCGAAGCTCGCGCGGCGGGCAGCAGATATTGGAAATAATAGGACGATGTGGTACAGTTGTCAAACTTAAGGCGAAGATTGAGTTAACTAGCGCCGATTCGTCGGCAAACTACGGAGAGTTACCATTGTGACGCTGCGTAGCTAGGATCGGGACCGTGTAATTGGGAGTTTAGCATGATCACGGAGAATCAATTCATCGACGTCTTAAAACGCTTCGGCTATGAATATTTCACCGGCGTCCCATGTTCCTCGCTGACTGCCGTTTACGGGGCAATCGGCTCAGATCCGGGCATCCAATACGTGCCCGCACCCAACGAAGGCTCCGCGTACAGTCTGGCAATGGGTCTTACCCTTGGCGGGGGCAAGCCGGCCGTGCTGATCCAGAACTCCGGCTTCGGCAACCTGGTGAACCCGCTCACATCGCTTTCGATGCCGTACCGGCTCCCCGTCCTCACCTTCATGACGCTGCGTGGATGGCCAAGCGTGACTCCGGAGGAGCCACAGCACGAGGTCATGGGGAGGTGCAGCCAGTCCTTGCTGAGCACGCTCGGCGTGCCTGGCCACCTCCTAGAGCCCGAGGTCGCCGATCTCGAGAGCGCGATGGCCGGCGCGGAGGAGGCTCGCCTGGGCGGGCAGCCCTTCTTCGTGCTCATTCCCCCTGGGACGGTGCTCGCCGCAACGGCGCCACCCCCGCCGCGAGAACTTGCCCCGCTAACCCGTTCGGATGCCATCGCTTTTGTTCTCGACGCGCTGCCAGATGCCCTTTTCGCCACCGCCACCGGCTACATCTCGCGCGACACCTTCAGGCTGGGGGACCGTGCGGAGATCTTCTACCTGCAGGGGGCGATGGGACACACGATCTCGGTCGCGGCCGGCGTCGCGCTTGCCCGGCCCGCCCGCCGGGTGGTGGCGCTCGACGGGGACGGCGGCATCCTGATGCACCTGGGCGCACTTTCCATGGTGGGCGCGCTTGGTCCGGGGAACCTCGTCCATGTGGTCCTCAACAACGGCAGCTACGAGTCCACCGGGCAGCAGCCGACCACCGCGGCGACGACGGCTCTGCCAGAGGCCGCCTTGGCCTGCGGATACAGTGCCGCGGCCACTCTTAAGGACGCGAACGACCTCGGGTACGCCAAAGAGCTGTTCAGCGGCCCCGGCCCGATCCTGCTCGACGTCCGGATCGCCAACACCGGCAGCCCTCCCGGCAGCAGGGCGACGTCGGCAATACGGCCGGACGAGCTCGTCCGCCGATTCAGCGCGGCCGCGGCACGCATCCCCGGGGAACTTGCTCCGGGAAAGACGCCGGTTGCCGAAACCCCCCACATGGGCGAACGCTCATGACCGCTCCGGCGCTGACCGTTGACCGTGGCCTCCCGGGCAACTGGGACCAGCTCGCGGCGGCTGCGCCACCGAGCGTTTCACGCCGCTGGATTGGGCTCGCCGTCGACCGCTTCGGTCCCGGCTACCGCACGTTCACGTTGCGCGCCGGCAACTTACCGGTGCTTGCCATGGGGGGCGTTGTCATCGACACCCCGCTGCCAAGGCCGCGCATAGATCCATACCACATACTTTCCGGCCGCTCGGCGCACCTCGGGCTCATCAGGAACGGGCCGCACCCATGGCGCGGAAGCTCCCCGGCCGAGGTGATGCCGTGCCTGCTGCTCATGTACCCCAACTACGACCTCTTCCCGATCGGCCCGGCGGCCGGAGACGAGGGCATGGTCGGCGCCTTCCTCGCGGAACTGCGATCGTGGGCGGCCGCGCAGGGGATTGCCAGCCTCGCTTTTCTCTACCTCGCGGCGGAGGGGAATGTCCTGCCCGGTGTGCTCCGTGCCGCGGGAGCCGCCGTGATCCCGCTGACCGACCGCTGCCACCTGGACGTGAGCTGGCAGGACTTCCCCGGGTACCTGGCGACGCTGCCAGCGAAGCGCCGGGTCACCACCAGGCGCGAGCTCCGCGCCCTTGCAGAACGTGGAGTCGAGGTGGCCGAGGGAAAGCTCGACGTCAACGACGCGGAACTTCTCCGGCTCAGGTGCAAGCTCGTCACGAAGTACAGCGGCGGCTGTGACATCGAACGTGAGCGGCAGCTTTTCGGGCGGGTGGCGGCCAGCTTCGCACCATCGGAGATCTGCGTGACAACCGCGCGGAAAGAAGGCAGGCTCCTCGGCTTCAGCCTGCTGCTCAAGGACAAGGAGGAATGGACCGCCTTCCTCACCGGAGCGGACTACGACGACCCCGGCTCCCGGCTCGGCTATTTCGCGACCATGTTCTACCTGCCGGCCTTGCACGCGCCGGAACGGGGGGTACGCAAGATCAACTACGGGATTGGCTCCTGGGAGGCGAAACGGCTGCGGGGATGCGTGTGCACGCCCCTGTACGCGTCGGCTCTGCGCGTTTCCCGGGCAGCTCTGCGCGTCCCCGGGGCAGCGACGCCGCGGAATGACGCCGGCCGCGGCGGCCGGCGCGAGACCGCCCATGGACCGGACGGATAAGCGTGGACCTGCCATATCGGGCCTGCCGAGCGTGAGCCGCTGGGTGGCGGGCGCACCGGACGACACGCGAAGGACGGCTGACGGACCAGGTGAAGGAGGCGATCGCGGGAGTGAGCGACCAGCCAGCTCGCCAATGGGAGCACCGCGTCTTCTGCATGCTCGCGCCGGACTGCCTCCGGCGGCGCCTGGTGCGGCCGGTCCTTGACCGGTTCCGCGACGCCGGGCTGGAAGCCGTCTCCTGGCACCTGGCCCCGTTGAGCCCCGTCTGCATCGACGCCATGAGCGAGGCACAGGGTGCGGGACCGGGACAGACCTACCGGTACCGCGCGCTCGATGCCCTGATCGCGCTCGGGCCGGCGCTCCTGCTCTGCCTGGACGACCGCCTCGGGCGCACCTCCGCGGAGGTCTACGGCGCGGTCAGGAAGCTGAAGGGCAACGCCGATCCGCAACGGGCGGAGGCGGGGAGCCTTCGTCACGACCTGTGCGCGGTCAACGCGGTGCTGAGCCTTCTGCACACCTCCGACAGCCCAGAAGCCTCCGCCATGGAGTCGGCCATCCTGCTCGGCCATCGCGACGTGTCGTTCTTCCAGCCCGGCGGCCTCGATGAGGCGGTGGAGGTGCTCGAGCTCAGCCAGCCGCGGGAGACCCGCCTCTTCCCCGAGGTGCTGACCGCCGTGCGCGGCAGGGCCGCGACCGCACTGTGGCCCGTGCTCACCGGCGACGGCAGGCGCCTGGCCACCAAGATGGCGGCAAAGGGGCAGCTCGCCGAGCCGGACGCGGGCGAGCGCCTCTGTACCGAACTGACCGGGCCGGCTGACCTCGCCCAGGTGCTGCGGGCCCGGTTCGACGGAACGGAACCGGCACCGGCGATGTCCGACGTCCAGCACCTCCTGCGCGCACACCGGATCGAGCTCGACGCCTGGGAGCACACCGTCCTCGCCACCTCGGCCTACTTTCCCCCGCGCAGGTGAGGCGATGATCGACCTCAGCGGAACAATGCCCCCCGGGCCCGAGTTTCTCGGGGTTTCCGCGGCCGCGGCGGAACGCTTCGCCGATGCCGTCGCCACCTGCGGGCTTTTCGCCCCGGACGCGGTCAGCGAGGCGCAGTGGTGAGCCGGCGGCGCTGCACCATCGTGGGTGGCGGGCCGGCCGGCCTGTCGTTGGCGCTCGAGCTGGCCAAGCTGGATTACGACATCGAGGTGTACCAGGAACCTCACCCGGCCGGCGTCGGCATCGTACTCGACGAGGACGCCATCGCCCTGCTCGGCCGCGTCGACTCCGAATGCGCGGGCCAGGCCCTCGGCGCATGCCAGTCGTGGGACGCCGTCCAGCTGCGGATCGCAGACGAGCGGATCGTCAGCGGCGGCCATCACATCAGGGGCGTCGCCAGAGACACGCTCGTGGCGGCGCTCGGGCGGCGTGCGGCTGCCATGGGGGCCCGGCTGCTCGCGCAGCGCTGGGACGCACACGTGCCGGGGGGCCGCCGCGATCTGCTGGTGGGCGCCGATGGTGTGGGCAGCACGGTGCGGCAGGCGTCGGCGGGCGAGTTCGGCGCCGTGGTCGCGGCGAGCAAGACCCGCTTCCTCTGGTTACAGGCGGAAGGCCTGCTCGACGCCGGCTTCTCCTTCGTCGCCACCGCCGATGGGGCCTATGTCGCGCATGTCTACCCCTACTCCGAGCGGTGCAGCGCGATCGTGGTCGAGTCCCGGCCAGAATGCCTGGCGTCCGCCGGGCTGCTGCACGCGGACCGTTCGACGGTCGAGCGGTCACTGAGCGGGATATTCCGCGACCATCTGCGGATCGGCGGACTGCGCGCGGTGACGTTCCCCTGGCAGCCGTTCCGGACCGTACGTAACCGCCGCTGGCACGCCGGAAACCGCGTCCTGATCGGAGACGCCGCCCATACCGCCCACTTCTCGGTCGGATCGGGCACCAAGCTCGCGATCGAGGACGCCGTGGCGCTCGCCACCCAGCTCGGCCGCTGCGCCGACCTGGAAACCGCGGTCAGGCGCTACGAGGCCGTGCGGCGGCCCGAGGTTGCCAGGGTGCAGGCCGACGCGCGCAGCAGCGAGATCTGGTTCGCGGACCTCGACAGGCACGTGCGGCTTCCGCCCTACCAGCTCGCCTTCGCGTTGCGAACGCGCAGAGAGGTGAACGGCTACGGCTGGCTGAGGCAGCGCGATCCCCGCTTCGTGGCACGCCTGCACACCACGCTGCGTGCGGACAGCCGCTTCCCGGCTCACCCGCCGGATGCGGTCGGCCAGCACGTGCCCGAACCGAGGCTGCTGCCGCTGAAGCTCGGCCGGTTGGTGATCCCGCACCGCGCAGCCGTCGTCGCCGGCGGCGGCAACCCGCCGCGACACGGTGACGCCGGGCTGGTGCTGCGCCCGGTTCCTGCCCGCCCGGCCCACCACGCCGCCGCGGCGGCGGTGCCGGCGGCCCTCATCGTGCCAGCGCCGTGTGCGGCCTCGGAGCTGCCCGGCGGGGAATTGCCGTGCCTGCTGACGGGGAGGTGGCCGGAGGTTCGCGACGCGCTGATCACGCTGCGGCGGCACGCAGGGAACCGGATCGTCGGCGCGCTGGTCGACCCGGAAAGCTTTGACGACGCGCAGGCCCCGCTCCTTACCGAGATGGCGGACTTTGTCGCGGTGCCGCCCGCGCCGAAGGGCCAGCGAGTCGAAAGAACCCTTCTTGCCGAGCGGCTGCGCAACGAACTGGGCCTGACCGTCCTGCTGTGGACGCGTGCCATCGACACCGACGAGGCGAACACCTTGATCGCTGCCGGGCGAACAGACGGCTATGTCATCTCCGAGGAAGGGTGACGCCATGGGCTCCGCCTACTGGACCGTTGTCACGCGAGCAGGGAAGCTCGACCCGGCACCCGGGGAAATCACGGAGCTGGAAGGGCCGCTTGCCAAGCTCGACCCCGCCGGGGTTTATGACGCCATCCTCCGCTCCCGCGTCTACACGTTGGCGCTGCAAAACCTGAATCCGCTGCGCAGGCACCGCAACGTGGCCGAGGTCCTCACGCTGCTCGAGAAACTTCAGGCGGAAGAGAACGAGCGGAGAAAGCTCGCGCTGCCGGAGACGCTCGCCGTGCTCGAACACGCGTTCAACGTAGGGGCGCACCTCATCAAGGGGCTGCCGCTCCGCGAGCTGTACGCCGACCCCGAGCTCCGCCACCTGGGAGACATCGACCTGCACGTGGCCGAGTGGAGCCTGGCGGCACGGTTCGCGGCGTGGCTGCGGGGACGTGGGTGGCAGTGGGACACCGGCGAACTGCCCTGGCTCAAGTGGACGCAGGACGGGCACATCTATGGCCAGCTCTCGCTGGTCCTGCCCGGCAACAGTGCCCCGTTTACCCGCGTCGACCTGCACATCGGCCCCTATTCCGTGGCGCACGCCGCGCTCATGCCGCTCGTCGGCTGGCGCGGCAGCCAGGTACTCGGCGTGAAAGCGACGGTGCCGTCCACGGAAACGAGTATCGCCCTGATCGCCGCACACGCGGTGAACGACGGCATCCTCTCGATGAAGGACGTCAACGACCTACACCTGCTGCAAGCGCAGCGGCCAGGCCCCGACTGGGCCTCGGTCACCGAACTTGCCCGCGGCGCGGGCGCGGTCGCGGCGCTGCGGCAACTGCTCGCCGTCACGGCACGCGTTTACCAGCACGCTGAGTCCCCCGATGACGCCGCGCCCGGGTACCTGGCGGAGGCCATGGAGTCCGCGCGGGCGCGGGCCCGCCGGGTGGCCAGGTTCACCTACCGCGACGAGCGGGCGCGGGGGGCGAGTCCGCTGCGCGCAGGGCTGCTCGCCAGGCAGGCGAGACGCTACTTCTCCGCGCGGCTGACGCCGAGGCTGGGCGGTCCGCCGATGGGCAACGGGCCGTTGGAGGCCACCAGGCGCAGCACCTGCTGGCGTCTTGCCCCGGAGGAGACGTGGGTTTCGCTCCTCGGTGACGCCCCGCGCGGACAGGTTCCTGATCGGCACTTCCGAGTCGCTGCCCGACCCGGCCGCCTGGGACGATGTGGTCCAGGCAAGCGGCGCGCCGCTGTTCTACCGTGCGGACGTCCTCGCCGCCTACCAGCGCCACCCGTTGCAGCAGACGCTCGGTGTCTACTACCTGACGGCACGGTGGCCCGGCTCGGGAGACCTGGCCGCGGTGCTCCCCGCCTACCTCGTTCCCGCCACGGACCCGCTGCTTGTGCTGCCAAACCTGGTTCCCGGCTTCCGGCCTGGCGGGCGCCCCCTGCTCCTGTCGCACGTCTGGCACTGGTACGACACGCATCTGCCCGCCCGCCGGCTCGACGAGCCACTGGTGACCGCCATGATCGGCACGCTCCGCGACCTCGCGGCCAAGTGCAGGGCACAGGCGTTCGGGCTGGTCAACGTGCCCACGGACGCCGAGTGGAGCAGGAGCCTGGCCGGATGCGGGCTGGCCGGCCTGCCGATCGACGCGCGCTACGCCCTGGACCTGCGGCCGTACGGCTCGGCGGACGACTACCTCGCCAGCCTGCCGGGTAAACGACGGCAGGACAGCCGCCGGCAGCTGCGCAGGGCAGCCGGCGAGAGCGCGGAGCTCGCGGTGGACCCGCCGGAACCACCGACGCTGGCCGCGGTGGCCCGGCTGTGCCAGCTCAGCGCGGGCAAACACGGCAACGCCGACTGGTACCGGCCAGAGCCGCTGCGCGCATTCCTCTCGGCGGTGCAGCGGCACGTGCGCCTGGTTACGGTGCGAATGAACGGTGAGATCGTGGCCGCGTCGATCTCCTTCGCCGACGGACACCGCTTCCACAACTGGGCCGCCGGTTCGGTGCCGGCCGGGCTGCTTCCATACAGCCCCTACCTGGTGCTGCTTTACGCAACTGTCCGGGCAGCGCTGCTCGAGCACTGCCAGCTGCTCGAAGGGGGCCGCAGGAACGACTCCTGGAAGGAGCGGCTGGGTATGGAGCGACGCCCGCTCAGCGGCTGGGTGGCTGCGCCATGACCGGGCCAGGCGGTTTGCGCACAAGGCGGTCGAGCCGCGCGACGGGTCGCGCCGGCGGGCCGCCAAAACCCCCGCCCGTGCCCTCGCGCGTCACGCAGCGGCAGCCGTTAAGGCTGTGCTGGCCCGGGGGGGCGACCCCCCGGATCCCCCCGCACGTGCCTGCCGGCGTCACGCAGCGGCAGCCGTTATGGATATTTATGCCGAACGGCTGCCGCATGGCGCGCCGACCCGGCCACGCCCACCGGGCAGCGCGGGATGTGCGGGCCTGGGGCGTCACCTGTTTCGTGAGGAAGATCGCATGAGCCGGGAGCGATGGTCGCTGCTGGACCTGTTCGAGATGGGAGATGCCGCCGCCTCCCTGCTTGCCGCACACCGGAACGGGCTGCTCGGCGCCCTTCTCGCCGGGCACGACCGGCCCGAAGGTTTCGCGGCGGCACTCGGCCTGGACGCACGCGCCACAAGGCTGGTGCTGAACGTCCTGTGGGCCTACGGTGCCGTCGGCCTGGATGGGGAACGGTTCGGTGCGTCGGCCGAGCTTGCCCGGCTGCACCGCGACCATCCGGGCGCCGTCGGCATCGACCTCGACCTGTTTGACCACACGGCGGAGTTTCTGCG
>WNGJ01000601.1_pt1 | contig 33763 bp, 21 predicted proteins | sample 5400611 | NCBI WGS metagenome assembly WNGJ01 (sample SAMN13153375, study PRJNA577476) | soil metagenome | isolation source: 40 cm soil or saprolite under Garry oak tree replicate 1 | place: USA:California | collected 2016-06-15
CGATCGGCCTCTGCCCGGCGCTGCGGCTGTGCGAGCCCGACCCCGTGCACTACGACGAGCAATTCACCCGGCTGCTCACCGCGCTCCGCGCCGTGAGTCCCGTCCTCGAGCCGGCGGAGCTGGGGCGGGTGTACGTGGGGACGGACGGCCTAGAAAGGATTTTCGGGGGACCGGAGAAGATTGTTGAGGAGATCCTGTGCGCAGTGCGCGGTGCGCGGTTGCCGCCGTTGCAAACCGAGGATCCGGTTAGCACCGACAGCAACCGCGCACTGCGGACCGCGCACATTCCAGCACCGGTCCGCCTGGGGTGGGGAAAAGGGAAATTCGTCTCCTGGGTCGCCGCCAGCCGTGCGCGCCCGGGGCAAGCCGTCGTCGTGCAACCCGGGGGGGAGGCGGCGTTTCTCGCCCTGCAGCCGCTCGCCGTGCTGCCGCTCGACCCCGACACGCACCGCCGGCTGCGGCAGCTCGGCCTGTGCACCCTGGGCGATCTGGCGGCGCTGCCGGAGGAAGCCGTCGTGGCGCAGTTCGGCCGTGCCGGCCGCCGGCTGTGGCGCCTGGCGGCGGGCGCGCTGGCGGAGCCGATCGTGGGGCGCGAGATGCCGCAGCCGATCGTCGCGGCGCTCGCGTTCTTCTCTCCCGTCGCCGACCGGGAGATGCTGGCGCAGGCGCTGGAGCAGCTGATCGAGCGCGCGCTCAAGCATCCGCGTCGCACCGGGTGGCGGGTGCAGCAGGTGCGCGTGCGCGCGGAGCTCGAGCGCGGGGCCTCCTGGCTGGTCGAGACGGTGCTCAAGGATCCGACTGCCGAGCGGGGTCGCATCGCGGCGCCGCTCAAGACACGCCTCGAGCAGAGCCCGCCCGCGAAGGCGGTCGAGCGGCTCGCCGTCGAGTTCACCGGTTTCGCTCCCGGGACGGCCGAGCTGCAGCTCTTTGCCCGCGACGCGAGCGCCGCCGCACGGGCGGGCCGGCGGCGCGCCCTGCGCCACGCCGCGGAGGAGATCCAGATCCGGCTCCACCGCACGATGCTTCACCATGTGATCGAGGTACAACCGTGGTCGCGCATCCCCGAGCGTCGCTACGCCCTGATCGACTTCGAAGCCTGAATGCGCCGGAACCGGTGGTGGTCGAGCTGGTGGCGGATGAACCACGGGCGGTCAGGCGGTCAAAAGACAACGGCGGCGGTCAGGCGGTCGAAGCCGTTCTCGAAACCTGGCGACTCGACGACGAGTGGTGGCGAATGCCGATTGCGCGCCGCTACTACGAAGTCGTGATTGAGGGGGGTCGACGCATGATGCTATTTCAGGATCTAATCACCGGACGCTGGTTCTCCCAGAAGCCTTAACAGACCGCCTGACCGCCCGACCGCCTGACCGCCCATGTTCGTCGAGCTCCACTGCCACTCCGCCTTTTCGTTCCTGGACGGTGCCTCGCTCCCCGAGCAGCTCGCAGTCACGGCGGCGGACCTGGGCTATGCGGGGCTGGCGCTCACCGACCACAACGGCATCTACGGGTCGATGGCGTTCGCGCAGGAGGCGAAGCAGCTCGGCCTCCAGGCGATTACCGGCGCCGAGGTGACGCTCGGCGACGGCTCGCACGTCACGCTGCTCGCCGAGACTGCTCAAGGCTATGCAAACCTCTGCCGGCTGCTCACCGAGGCGCATCTCGGCAACGCCGACCGCCGCGATCCCCGGCTCGCCTTCGCCTCGCTCGAGGCGCGGCATGACGGGCTCATCGTCCTCTCCGGGTGCCGCAGCGGCCTGTTGCCAGCCGTGCTGCAGCGCGACGGCCGGCGCGCGGCCCGGCGGCTCGCCGAGCGGTGCCGCGGGACGTTCGGGCCGGAGCGATTCTACGTCGAGCTACAACGCAACTATGTCCGGGGCGATCGGGCGCTGACCCGAGCGCTGATCGATCTCGCGAACGACGTGCAACTTGGCGTCGTGGCGACGGGGGACGTGCATTACCACCGGCGCGAGCGGCACCGCCTGCACGACGTGCTCGTCGCGCTCCGGCATCGCTCCACCCTCGACGGCTCACATGCCGTACGGCGGCCGAACAGCGAATTCGCGCTCCGGCCGCCTCGGGATGTCGCCTCGCTGTTTGATGACTGTCACCATGCTGTAGCCAATACAATGGTCATCGCCGAGCGCTGTCGGGGCTTCGACCTCACTCGCGACTTGGGCTACCGCTTTCCCGACTTTCGCGGGGCGGAAGAACGGGCAGCACCGCGGGCGCTTGCCGAGCTGTGCCGCGCGCGGCTCGAAGAGCGCTATCCCCTGGGTGAGCCACACCGCCTCGAGGCGGAGCGGCGGCTTGCGGAGGAGCTGCGGTTGATCGCGCACCACGGGCTCTCCGGCTTCTTCCTCGTCTACCACGACCTGTTCGACCTCGCGCGCGAGGTCGCGGCAGACGTGCGCCGCGGCAGTCGCCGCGCGACCGGCGGGCTGCTTCCCGGTCGGGGGCGGGGCTCATCGGTGTCGTCTATCGTGTGCTATCTCCTGGGCCTGTCGCACGTCGATCCCGTCGCCACGCACCTCTTCTTCGGCCGCTTCTTGAGCGAGACGCTCGCGTCGGTGCCGGACATCGACCTCGACTTCCCGCGCGAGATTCGCGAGGAGCTGATCCGGCGCGTGTATCGGCGCTACGGCAGCGAGCACGTCGGCCTCGTTTGCTCCTTCCCCACCTATCGCCTCCGCTCCGCCGTTCGCGAGATCGGCAAGGCGCTGGATCTGCCGCCGGGAGAGATCGAGCAAGTGGCGAAACTGGCGGACAGGCGGTCGGGCGGTCTGGCGGACGAATTGGAGCAGCTGCCCGGGTTCGCGGGCCGAAAGAACGCGCCGCTCTGGAAGGAGCTGTGCGAGCTGGCGGAGGAGATCGCCGGGCTGCCGCGCCACGTGTCGCAGCACGTCGGCGGGATGGTGATCTCGAGCCGGCCGCTGGTCGAGCTCGTCCCGCTCGAGCGAGCGGCGATGGAGGACCGGGTCGTGTGCCAGTGGGACAAGGATTCGTGCGACGACGCCCGCTTCATCAAGATCGACTTCCTGGCGTTGGGGATGCTGTCGCTGGTGGAGGAGTGCGTGGAGCTCATCGCCACGCGCGCGGGCCGGCCGCCCGACCTCTCCCGCATCACCTTCGACGATGCCGCGGTCTACGACCGCATCTGCCGGGGCGACACCGTGGGGCTGTTCCAGATCGAGAGCCGGGCGCAGATCCAGATGCTCCGCCGCACCCGGCCGCGCACCCTCGAGGACCTGGCCGTCGAGGTGGCGATCGTGCGCCCTGGACCGATCGTGGGCGGCGCCGTGAACCCCTACGTGCGGCGCCGCGAGGAGCAGCGCCGGGCCGCCGCGGCGGGGCGCCGCTACGAGCCCCCGGTGGATCATCCCCTCCTGAAGGACGCCCTCGGGGAAACGCTCGGCGTCATCCTGTATCAGGACCAGGTGCTCCAGGTGTGCCAGGCGCTGGCGGGGTTCACGCCCGGCCAGGCCGAGGCGCTGCGGCGCGCCATGAGCCGGCGGCGCAGCCGCGAGCTGATGGCGAGCTTCTGGGAGGAGTTCAAGGACGGCGCCGCCGCTCGCGGCGTCTCCGAGCCCACAGCCGAGCGCGTCTTCTCTCAGGTGATCGCCTTCTCCGAGTTCGGCTTCCCCAAGTCGCACGCGGCGGCGTTCGGTCTGCTGGCGTATCAATCGGCATGGCTGCGCCACTATTACCCGGCGGAGTACTACACAGCGCTCTTCAACAACCAGCCGATGGGATTCTACTCCCTCGACGCGCTGGGACGCGACGCCAAGCGCAACGGCATCGAGATCCGGCTCCCAGACGTGAACACGAGCGACGTGTGGTGCACCGTCGAACGAGATGCGAGATGCGAGATGCGGGATGCGGGGGCTGTGCGGGTGGGGCTCGGCTTCGTGCGCGACTGGAGCGAGGAGACGGCGACGGCCGTCGTCACCGAACGGGAGCGGCACGGCCCGTTCCGGGGCATCGGCGACTTCGTGCGCCGCGCGCCGCCCCAGCTTAAGCGCACCGGGATCGAGCATCTCGTCTGGGTAGGCGGATGCGACGGCTTCGGGCTCACCCGGCGCGAGCTGCTGTGGCAGGTGGGGCTGTGGCTGCCGCCCACAGCGGACCGGGGCGACGACGCGCGCGGGCGGCGCCAGCTCGAGCTGCCGCTCAACCACCCGCACGAGAACCTGCGCTTCGGCGGCATGGCGGCCGAGGAGCGGATGCTCGCCGAGTACGCGGTGCTGGGGTTCGCGGCGAGCGGCCATCCGCTCGCGCTGCTCTCCGACGCGCTGCCTCCCGGCGTGACACAGAGCGACGGCCTCCCGGGGCTCGAGCACGGGGCCCGGGTGCAAATAGCAGGCCTCGTGGTCGCGCGCCAGCGCCCCGAGACGGCGAAGGGATTCATCTTCGTGCTGCTCGAGGACGTGGCGGGCATGGTGAACGTGATCGTGCGACCGGATGTCTACGAGCGCCACCGCGTGGCGGTGCGGGGGGAGCCGTTCCTGTGGGTGAGCGGCAAGCTCGCGAAGGACGAGGGGACGGTGAACGTGATTGCGGAGCGCGTAAGTGGCTTGCGGCTCGACGGGAAGCGGGATGCGAGAGGCGAGATGCGAGAGGCGACCGAGGCTCCCGCATCCCGGCCTTTCGAGTTTCTCAAATCGATGCGCGCGGTCGCGCCCGACTCGAAGGACTGGGGATGATTACCTTATGTCCATGTCGCGCTCCACCCCCAGGGGCCTGCGTCTGGCCGCACTGCTGTCGCTCGCCGCCTGCGGCGGGTCGCATACCGCACCACCCCCTGCTGCGCCCGCGACTGCACTCCGCACCGCGCCCCGCCTGGTCGCGGCTCTGCACGCGGTCCGCGTGAATGAAACCCTGCTCAACTACCGGCTGGTGGGGGACCAGGGAACGGCGGTGGTGTTCGTGCACGACAGCTACGGCGATCTCGACGACTGGAGCGCCCAGCTGGCCACCTTCGCGGCGACCCACCGGGTGCTCGTCTACAGCCGGCGCTACCATCCACCCAACCCGGCGCAGGACGACGGCCACGTGTATTCACTGGAGCTCCACGCCGCTGACTTGGGCGCCCTGCTGCAGGCGCTCGGCCTCACCCCGGCCCACGTCGTCGGATCGGGCTACGGGGCATATGTCGCGCTCGCTCTCGCCCATGAGCACCCCGACCTCGTCCGCACGCTCGTCCTCGCCGAGCCGCCCGTGATTCCGTTCCTACTGCGGTCGCCGGGTGGTGACACGCTCCGGCGCGTGTTGCTCACGAGCTCCCTCGACCCGGCCCGGGCCGCGTTCGCCCGCGGCGATTCGGCCGCGGGAGCGCGCCTGTTCGTGGACGGCTGGAGTGGCGTTCCCGGCCGCTTCGACAACCTCCCCCCGCCGGCGCGCGCGCGCATCCTCGCACACTCGTTCGAGATGCGCCGCGAGCTCCTGGCCGAGCGGCAGCAGTACTGGCCCGCCCTCGACTGCCCCCGACTGGGGCGGCTCGCCATGCCGGTCCTGCTGCTCCAAGGTGAACACAGCGCCCGCATGTTCCACATCATCACGGGGGAACTGGCCCAGTGCATGCAGAGCGACACGGTCATGACGATTCCGGGGGCGGGGCACGACATGCAGGCGAGCAATCCAGGCTATTTCAACGGAATCGTGCTCCGCTACCTGGCGGCGCACTAGGGCTACTCCTCCACGTCCTCCCACACGGCCGCGAAGAACGGCGGCAGCTCGAGCATGAAGCCCGTCCCCTCGCCTCCAACTCGCCACTCGAGCCGTTCTCGCAGGATCTCCGACCGCGCGTCCCCCGGGCGCCACCGCTCCACTAGCCGCGCATCCATGTCCACGATCCAGTACTCCGCGACGCCCTCGCGCTGGTAGATCAGGCGCTTCTTGCCGCGGTCGCGGCCGGCCGTGCCCGGAGAGAGGATCTCGATAGCCACCACGGGCACGCCTACGTCGGGCCACGTCTTCAGGCGGCCACCCCGAGGGCGCCTGGCGACGAACACGTCGGGTTGGACCAGAGTCTTTGGTCCCAGAACCACGTCTGCGGGACTTGTGAATACCTCCAGCTCGGGACGTGCACGCAAATGGGCGTGGAGCGCGAAGAGCAGCAGCTTAACGGTGCGCTGGTGCAAGAGCGCCGGCGCGGGCGTCACGACGTGCTCCCCGTCCAGAAGCTCGTGGCGCAGGCCGTCCTCAGGCAGGGCGAGAAGCTCCTCCACGGTCGTGATCGGATCAGGAGCGGTCGGCATGGCCATAAGGTGCTCCGAGCTCGGCTCGAGGGGCAAGGGGACAGTCGCTAGCCCGCGTCCCCCATCCGCGCCTCCCATTCGTCGAGCGAGCGGGGCCAATCGTCTTTCAAGAGGCGCGACAGCGCGCGGTCCGCGAGCACCCGGCCGCCCGTCTGGCAGGTCGCACAGTAGTTCATCTCGTTCTTCGCATAGCGCACTCGTTGCACCGGGGAGCCGCACACGGGACAGGCCTTCCGGTACCGGCCGTGCACCGCCATGCCCTCCCGGAACGCCGTCACCTTGTCCGGGAAGTCGTTGCCCACGTCGCGGCGCAGGCGCTCGACCCAGGCGGTGAGCGTCGCCTGGGTCGCGGCATGCAGCCGGTCCAGCTCCCCGTCGGACAGCGAGGACGTGAGCGCGAACGGCGACAGCTTCGCCGCATGCAGGATCTCGTCAGAATAGGCGTTGCCGATGCCGGATAGGATGCGTGGGTCGGTGAGCGCGCGTTTGACGGTGTGGTTCTCCCGCCGCAGCGCCGCGCGAAACGCCTCGGCGGTGGATCCGAGCACCTCGAGGCCCCCGCGCGCATGCTCGGCGAGCGCGGCCTCGCCCCGAACCAGGTGGATCGAAGCCCGCCGGCGGGTGCCTGCTTCGGTGAAGAGCAGCGTGCCGCTCGGGAAGTCGAGCGCCGCGAGCCCGATGCGGCCCGGCAGGACGGCCCCGCGCCGTTTCCAGCGCAGCCGGCCCGCGATCATGAGGTGGATGACGAGATGCAAATCAGGCTCGAAGGTGATCACGATCCGCTTGCCGAGGCGGTCGAGCCCCGTGACGCGGCGCCCGGCCGCCGCCCCGATGGGAGGATCTACGCTGCGCACCACGAAGGGCGTCCCGATCCGCACCGCTTCCAGGACCTGGCCGGCGATCCGGGGCCGGAGCGCGTCGATGTAGACTACGATGTCGGGGAGCTCGGGCATTGGAAGAAGCTACCCCTTCACTCGGGGGCTCGAGGACGGCAGCTTCTTAGAGGCGGTAAGAGGCGGTATGGAGGCTGTTCGGTGGCAAGGAGGATGCAGGTGAGTCAGCGCGAGGTGGCGACGCTTGCGGGAGGATGCTTCTGGTGCCTCGAGGCGGCGTTCAGCGAGCTGCGCGGCGTCGAGGGCGTGGCGTCCGGTTACTCGGGCGGCGCCGTGCCGAATCCGTCGTACGAAGACGTGTGCACGGGGACGACCGGGCATGCCGAGGTCGTCCAGATCGCGTTCGACCCCACGGTGGTGTCCTATAGCGATCTGCTGCACGTGTTCTTCACGATCCACGACCCCACCACGCTGAACCGTCAGGGAGGGGACGTGGGCACGCAGTATCGCTCGGCCATCTTCTACCACAGCCCCGCGCAGAAGGCTGAGGCTGAGCGGGTGATCGCAGAGCTTCAGGCCGAGAAGGTATGGGAGGATCCAATCGTAACCGAGGTCCGGCCGCTGGCGCAGTTCTATCCCGCCGAGGAGTACCACCGCGACTACTTCCGCCGCAACCCGAATCAGGGCTACTGCAGCGCGGTAGTCGCTCCGAAAGTCGCCAAAGTCAGGAAGCTCTACTTCGACAGGTTGAAGCAGCCAGTCGGTTGACGCGACATCAGCCGCGAGTGGGCGTCTTCCCCAGGTAGGCCCGCACGAGCGGCGCCGCACGCCCCCGCAGCAACGCCGCGCGCAGCGCCGCCGCCTCCTCGAGGCTCACCTCCACCAACCACCTCTCGCCACTCCCGTGCCCCTCTTTCACCGCGACCGGGATGCCGTCACGGTACAGAATCCGATTGCCCGCGAGCGCCGCCACCGTGTCACCCGGCGTGATGATCCCCACGAGATTGAGCGGATCGGCGCCGCTCAAGCTCGCGAGCACACCGCCCGTGGCCTCCCGGCGCACGGCGCGGAGCGAGCCCACCGCCTCGGGGAGCGCGTACTGCTCGCCTGAGAACCCCCCGACGAACCGTCCGCCGCGGATCTCGCCGCGCGCTTCGAGGCGGCGGTACACGCGCAGGATGTCACGCCAGGGCGGCAGCAGGGTCTCGCGCGCCACGAGCCGACGGAACACGACCCCATAACGGCGCAGCAGCTGCCGGGCGACCGCCTCGGCGACGTGTTCTGCGTCGAGCGGGGAGGCACGCCGTACCCGTGACCAGCGGCCCGCCGTCTCCACACCGAAAGGCGCCACCCGGCCCCGCCGCCGAAACCCTCCGATCGGAGGTCGCCGGTCCGACGGCACGAGGAGCGCGCGCAACCCGGCGAAGCTGTCCGACGTGACGAGCCCCGAGGCGACGAGCTCGCCCAGGCCCTTCTCCACTTCCGTGCGCAGCAACCCGGTGGCGTTCACCAGGTCCCCGAAGAACGACGCGCCGCGCTGCTCGAGCACGTCGAGCACCGCGCGGCCGGAATGCGACAGCGCCAGCGTTTGGGCGTCGGGCTCGGGAGCGAGCGACCGCCATACGTCGCCCCGCTCCCGGCGGAACAGGGCGATGGGGGTCGTGCGGATCGGCCCGGACCGGTGACCGTTCGTCGCGGTGGCCGGTGACAGCCGGCCCCACGCGATCTCCCCCGAGAGACAGAGGCCGTCGAGCCACAGCGGATCGTATTCCGCGACGCGCGCCGGCAGGACCTCCGCCTCCCAGGCGCCGGCGGGGGCTTCGTACCCGTCCAGCAGCTCGAGCACCGCGGCCAGCCCCTCCGGTCCCTCGGCTCGGAGGTCGTCCGCGACGCGCTGCCAACGGAACAGGAAGCGCATGAAGTCCGCGGCCGTGACCGGCTCGATCTCTTGGCGCAGCCGGTCCAGGGTGTGGCGGTGAATGCGCGCCAGCAACCGGCGTTCGCACCACTCCAGCTCGGTCCGCCCCGGGGTGAAGTGTCCTCGCAGCACGAAGCCCTCGTGCTCGAGCGCGGCGAGCGCGACGTCGACGTCCCGAGGGTCCAGGCCGAGTGAGTGGGCGAGCTCAGGGCCGGTGGTGGGGCCGACCGCCTCCAGGCGGCCGCGCACCAGCTCCCGTACAGCGTCTTCGTGCGTCCACGTCGTCGCGCGGTCGCGCTCCGGCGGTGTGAGGGGGGGCTCACACCGGACGCCCGGGAAGACCGCCTCGAGCATCGGTAGCCGCTCTGCCGCGATCCACAGCCGTGGCTCGTGCATCAGCGTGGCGGCGCGTCCTGCCTGGACGAGCTCATCGAACCAGCCCTGCCATTCCGCGTTCCGCATTCCGCGTTCCGCATTGGGGATCGCCCCGACGACCAGCAAGGAATCGTGCAGCTCGTCTGCGCTCCCGACGTCCGGCCACGCTTCGTCTTTCACGCGATCGATCGCCGCCTGATCGAGCTTCCCGAATTCTTCGGCGCTCTTGACGTCGAGCCCGCGCCGCGTGATCACGGCCTGGGTGCGCCGCTCCTCCAGGGGCGCGTCGTCCAGGAACGCGTACGGCTTGGCGTTCAGCACCTCGTGAGCGAGCGGCGACGGCTCCGGCGTGTCGCGCGCGACGAGCTGGAACTCGCCGGCTTCCATCGCCTCGAGCACCCGCTTCAGGGAGGGGAAGTCCATGGCCTCGAGGAGGCAGTCTTCGATCGTCTGCTTCACCAGGGGGTGATCGGGAATTTCCCGGTCGCCCACCAGGTTTTCCGGGCAGGCGAGCTGGTCGGGAAAGACAGCCGCGACCAGGTCCTCGGCCTCCATCCGTTGCAGCGGGGTCGGCACCTTCTTGCCGCCGCGGGCGCGCAGCACGGCCAGGGCGCGCGTCGCGTTCCAGCGCCAGCGCGTGCCGAACATCGGGGCGTCGAGCATCGCCTGGACGAGCAGCTGCTCGGCGGTCGCGGGATTCAGGTAGTGGAACACGTCCTCGAGCGGGAAGCTGTGCTGGGGACCGAGCGACAGCACGATCGCGTCCTCGGTGGCCGCCGCCTGGAGCTCGAAGTTGAAGCTGCGGCAGAAGCGCTTGCGCAGGGCGAGCCCCCACGCGCGGTTCACGCGGCTGCCGAAGGGGGCGTGCAGCACCAGCTGCATGCCACCCGCCTCGTCGAAGAAGCGCTCCAGCACGATGGTCCGCTGCGTGGGGATGACGCCGAGCACGGCCCGCGCCGCGGCGAGGTACTCGACGATCTGGCGGGCGGCCGCGTCGGCGAGGCCGACCTCGGACACGAGCCAGGCGACGGCCCCCTCCCCGGCCGGCTCGCCCAGGCGATCCGCGATGTCCTGGCGCAGGCGCGAGACCTCCTGCGACAGCTCCGCCGTGCGGCTGGGCGCCTCGCCGAGCCAGAACGGGATCGACGGCGGCTGGCCCTGCGCGTCGACGACCCGCACCTGGCCCGACTCGATCTTCCTGATCAGGTAGGAGGTGTTGCCCAGCTGGAAGATGTCGCCGGGCATGCTCTCGATCGCGAAGTCCTCGTTGAGCGTGCCGACGAAGGTGTCCGTCGGCTCGAGCAGGACGCGGTAGTCACCGATGTCGGGGATCGCGCCCCCCGACGTGATGGCGGCGAGCCGCGCGCCGCGGCGCCCGCGCAGGCGGTGGTTGACGCCGTCGTAGTGCACGTACGCGGCGCGCCGGCCGCGGCGGGTCGTGAAGCCCTCCGCGAGCATCTGGACGACGTCGTCGAAGTCCCGGCGCTCGAGATCGCGGTAGGGGTGGGCGCCGCGCACCAGCTCGTACAGCGCGCCGTCGTCCCACTCTTCGCACGCGACTGCCGCTACGACTTGTTGCGCCAGGATGTCGAGCGGATGCCGGGGGATGATCAGGCGGTCCAGCTGGCGCTCCCGCGCGGCCCGCACCAGCGCCGCGCACTCGATCAGCTCGTCGCGCGACAGCGGGAACAGCCGCCCCTTCGGTACCGCGGCGAGATGGTGGCCCGAGCGCCCCACCCGCTGCAGCAGCGTCGCGATCGAGCGGGTCGAGCCGATCTGGCACACCAAGTCCACCGTCCCGATGTCGATCCCGAGCTCGAGCGACGCCGTGGCGACGAGCGCCCGGAGCTTCCCCTCCTTGAGGCGCGTCTCGGCATCGAGCCGCTTCTCCTTCGAGAGGCTGCCATGGTGCGACGTCACGTGCTCCGCGCCCACCCGCTCCGACAGATGCATGGTCACCCGCTCGGCCAGCCGCCGCGTGTTCACGAACACGAGCGTGGTGCGATGCTCGGAGATGAGCTGCGCCATGCGATCGTACAGCTCGTCCCACACCTCGGCCGCCATCACGGCCTCGAGCGGCGACGAGGGGATCTCGATCGCGAGATCGAGCTCGCGCGCGTGACCGGCATCGATAATCGAGGTGTCAGGTGTCGGGTGTCGGGTGCTAGTGAGAAACGCCGCTATCTCCTCGATGGGCTTCTGGGTGGCGGACAGGCCGATGCGTTGGAGCCGGCGGCCGGCCAAGTGCTCCAGCCGCTCGAGCGACAGCGCCAGATGGCTGCCCCGCTTGTCCCGCGCCACGGCGTGGATCTCGTCCACGATGACGGTGCGCACGGTACGCAGCATGTCGCGCGCCCGCTCCGACGTCAGGATCAGAAACAGCGACTCGGGCGTGGTGACGAGGATGTGCGGCGGCCGCTTCACCATCGCCTGCCGCGCGGGAGCCGGCGTGTCGCCGGTGCGGACGAGGGTCCGGATCTCCACGTCGGGGAGGCAGCGGCGCGCGAGTTCGGCGCGGATCTCGGCGAGCGGCTCGGAGAGGTTTTTCTGCACGTCGTTCGACAGCGCCTTCAAGGGCGAGACGTAGACGACCTGGGTCTCGTCCCGCAGGGTGCCGTCCAGGCCCTGCCGCAACAGCGAATCGATGGCGGCGAGGAACGCGGCGAAGGTCTTGCCCGAGCCGGTGGGCGCCGCGATCAGCGCGTCGCGGCCCTCCTGGATGACGGGCCACGCCCGCCGCTGCGGCTCGGTCGGCTCGCGGAAGCGCGACTCGAACCACCCTGCGACGGCCGGATGGAAGCCGGAGAGAGGCATTACCGCAGCGCCGCCTCCACGCTCGCCCCCCGCGTCGCGGCGATGCGCTCGACCGTTTCCCCGATCTTGTTGTTCGGCGTCGAAGCTCCCGCCGTGATCCCGAGGGTCGCCGGACCCGCAGGAAGCCACCCCTCGCGCCGAGTCTCCGTGTGGCTCCCCGCGGGGCGGAAGCGGATCGTCCCGCTTGCGGGATCGATACAGGTGGCGTCCTCGATGTGGTAGGTCGGGACCACCGGCTGGCAGATCGCCGCGAGGTGCGTGGTATTGCTCGAGTTGTACCCGCCGATCACCACCATCAGGTCGAGCGGCTCGGCGATCAGCTTGAGCACGGCGTCCTGGCGGTCCTGGGTCGCCGAGCAGATGGTGTCGAAGTTGCGGAAGTGCTCTGCCAGCGCCGCCGCGCCGTAGCGCCGTGCCATGCCGTCCCGTACGGCGGCCGCGATCGCGAGCGACTCGTTCGAGAGCATCGTGGTCTGGTTCGCGACGCCCACCCGGACCAGGTCCCGCTCGGGGTCGAACCCGGGCGACACCTTCTCTCCAAAGTGCGCGAGCAGATCGCTCCGCGCTCCCCCTTCTTCGATGTAACGGCACACGGCGTTCGTTTCGTCCATGTCCCGGACGATGACGTACTTCCCGCCCGGGTACTTGGTCACCTGGCTCGCCGTGGCCTTCGTCTCCTCGTGGTAGTACTTGCCGTGGATCAGCGCCGTGAAGCCGTCCCGGGCGTAGGAGTCCACGCGCTTCCAGACGTTGAGCACCGAACCGCAGGTCGTGTCCACGAGGACGCACCCCACCCCGCGCAGCCGCTCGAAGTCGCGGACCGTCACGCCGAACGCGGGGAGGATCACCACGTCGTCCGGTCTCACCGCGGCGAAGTCGAACTCGCCGCCCGCGGGGCGGTGGAGGCATTCCACGCCCATGGCATGGAGCTTGGCGTTGACGTGGGGGTTGTGGATGATCTCGCCCACCAGGAACAGCCGGCGGTCCGGGAACTTGGTGCGCGTCTCGTAGGCGTACTCGACCGCGCGGTCGACGCCGTAGCAGAAGCCGAACTCGCTGGCCAGCCGGAAGGTGAGGTCGCCGACGGTGAGGGTGTAGCCGCTGCCCCGGATCGCGTCCACGATGCGGCTGTGGTAGTCGGCGGCGAGCGTCCCCTCGATCGCCCCCTTCAGCCCGAAGCCGCGCCGGAAGTAGGTCTCTGGCACGAGGCCTAATCTAACGGCGTCACAGCTGCACCGCGCAGCTCACCGTGTCGGCCACGAGCGGCACGCCGGCGAAGGTGATGTCGAGGCTCACGCGCTGCCCTGCGACAGGCTCCAGGCCGGAGCCGCGGGCCACGGCCCCGAAGCCGCCGCTCCTCCGGGTCACGGCGACCTTGCCGCTGTCGAGCGTCACGCCGCGCGCGTCATCCGCGCGGGGCACCCACCGTACGCCCACCATCGCGCCCCGCGGCGTCGTGCTGTCGCCTCGCGGGAGCGGGGGGTACTCGCCGTCCCCGACCGAGTCGGCCGAGCGTACCCAGAGCAGGACGCCGTTGCCGCCCGCTACGCCCTCGATCACGATACCGCCAGCGCCGCCACGGCCGCAGCGGTGCGCGACGGCGGGCGCGGTGAAGCGCACCGTGTCGTGGGAGGGGGGAGGGCGGACCACGCTCGCCTGGAGGGTGCCCCTCCGCTCCCGGCGGGCGCCGCCGCACGCCGCGGCGAAGAGGAGCATCGCCAGAGCTCGCCTCAGGGCGCGGCGACTCCCAGCCGGGCGCGGGCAGCGTCGAGGGTGAGGGTGTACGGGGCCAGCGCCTCGACGACCGCGGCTGGTAGGGCACGGGGCTTGAGGCCAGTCCGCTCGACACACACCAGCACCTGATAGCCGGCGGCGCCGAGCCCCGGGGGGTCGCCGCGCAACACATCGAAGTTCAGTGTGAGGGACTTCGTGCCCACCCGCCCCACGTACGCGGCCACTCGGAGGCGGTCGTCGAGGCGGGCCGGCCGATAGAACTCGCTGTGAATCACGGCCCGTGGGAACCACACGTCGTAGCGATCGAAGACGTCGCGATAGGCGAGCCCGGCGGTGCGGAACAGCTCGGTCTCCGCGATCTCGAAGAAACGCAGGTACGCCCCGTAGCAAATGATCCCGGCGAAATCGACGTCCGACCAGCGGACGTATTCTTCGATGATGTGCGGGTCGGCGGCCATGCGCGAGGAACCTAGGTACCGCGCGCGGGAGCCGCCAGCGCGGGGTTACGCGCGCGACGCCGGGCGGGGGCGACCGTTGCTGGGGCGCAGCCCGTAGGCCTTCAGGCGGCGCCACAGCGTCGTGCGGCTGATACCGAGCCGTCGTGCCGTCTCGGCGAGCCGGCCGCTGGTGCGCTGCAGCGTGTCGACGATCGCCTGGCGCTCCCGCTCCGCCAGCGTGCGCGGCTGCTCCGCCCGCGGCAGGAAGACCACTTCCCCGAGGCTCGTGGCACCCGAGCGCAGCGGGGTCACGCGTCCCCCCAGCGAGACGAGACGCGGCCGCAGGGCGTCGGCGCGCTGCGCCGTCGCATCAGCTTCGATCCCGGCCGCCCGGCGTGCTACGTCGTTGGCGTACACGAGCCGGCCGTAACCGTCGAACAACACCAGGCCCTCGTTGAACGATTCCATCACCGCTTGGCCGAGGGGGGACACCGAATGAAGGGGCGGCATGGCGGCGGTCTTTTCTCTCGGAGTCATATGCCTCAGTGAACACTCGACTGGGAGTTCAGTTCCGTTGCGAAGCGGCTCTCTTAGAAGACCCGGCGCGAGCGCCAAGGTCACCCGTCTGGGCTACCGCCGGCGCCGCCGCTTCCCGGCACGCACCAAGCGCTGGCGTTCCCCTCGGGGAAGCCCCGACAGCTGCCGGTGCAGGTCCGCGAGGGTGTCGGCGCGCACCGCCTCTCGTTTACCCCGCAGGACGGTGAATCGCATCGGCCGGTCGAGCTCGGGCAGGTCTCCCGGGCGCAGGCGACGCGCCTGCCCCTCTTTGAGCCGCACCCGCACCACCCCTCCCCCTCCCCCACCCCCACCCCCCGGCTCCACCTCATATTCGAGGGGGACGCGGTCGCCGAGCAGGTGCACCGAGGCCGGCAACGCTTCGAGCCGGGCGCGATCGGCGGCGGATGCGATCGCCTCGGGATCCAGCAGCAGGCGGGTGTTCAGGAACTCTTCCCACGAGCGCACGCGCTGGAGTTGCTCGGCGAGGCGGGCCGCGATCTCCGCCGGTGCGGCCTCCGCCAGCCGGCCTCCCGAGCGCCGCCAATAGAAGCCGAGGCGGTCGACGGCCTTGCGCAGCCGGATCTGGTCGGGGTGCGGCGTCGCGCCCGCGAGCAGCGCTTCCACGAGGGCGGTGCGGACGGCGGCCGTGAGGTCCTGTGGAAACGGGCTCGGCACCGGCTCCACCTCGCGCTCCAGCACGAACCCAAAGTAGGTCACGGTGCGGACCACGAGCAGCCCGCCGCCGCGGCGCCGCGCCTCGAACACGACTTCGGGCGACCCGCGATGAGCATACCGCCGGATCGCCCGCTCGGGGAGCTGGGTCCCCTCGATGCTCGCCCGCGGCACGCCGAACCGGTCCGCGAAGTAGCGCAGCGTGCCCGCCACCGCCCCCCAGCTGCCACACACCGAGTCGCGGCCGACCCGCGCCTCACGACCGTCCGCGGTCTGCTCGTCGATCACCAGGTCGAACGGCATCACCTTGGCGACCAGGTCGGCGAACGCCGCGAGGGAGCGGTCGTCGGCGTAAGGGAGCCGCTCGGGGAGCGGCAGCTCGAGCTGCCGATACACCGAGGCCATGCCCAGCGCGACGTCTTCGATCGCCTTCACGAGCACCCCGCGTCCCTCGGCCCAGCGGTCTACGGTTTCGCGGAACAGATGCCGGGGCAGACCGTACACCGCGCCCACGTAGCCGTGCTTGTTGACGGCCTCCGCGTAGACATTGCAGGCGGTGAGGTGATCGCTCCCCGAGACGACGAGCCCCTGGAGGTGGCGCTCTTCGCGCGTCATCCGGTGCAGCGACTCGATGTTGGCCGCCACCGCGACCAGCGGGGCGAGCGGCGGGTCGGCGTGGTAGAGGAGCTCTCCCCAGGGCCGTTCCACCGGCATCGCCTCGACCTCACGGCCGTAGCGGGTGAGCTTCCCCCCCTCGATCAGCCCGCGCTCGCTCAAGAGCGCGACGGCGTCCCGGTACGCCCGGCGATCGAGGGGCACGGGCAGGTCGAGGTCCTGGGCGTCCACACCGAGCGCGGCGCAGGTGATCGCCACCCGCTCGGCGTCGCCGGCGAGCTGGAACTCCGGAGGCGTGGGCCGGAGCTCGTCGAACGCGAGATCGCGATCGCTCAGGATGTACACCTGCCCACCGGCGACGCGGCCGTGCACGCGGCCCGCCATCTGCAGGATCTCGTTCGCTCCGAGGTACAGCCGGGTGAGGACGTTCCGCCCCCGCTCCACCACGTTGGCGTAGCGGGCATCATAGATCACTACGGTGTCGAGCCCCGGGATGTTCAGCGCCGATTGCCCGGCGGCGGTCATGGCGAGGAGGAAGGGCCGGGGCACCGTGCCGTCGAGGAAGGGCCGGATCACGCGGATCGGCTCGCCGCCATGGTAGAAGGCGGTCGCCAGCATCTGCCAGCGGTCGCCCAGCTCGCCCGCGATCTGCTCCACCTCGGCGCGGGTGGGGACGAACACGGCGACGCCGCGCCGCTCCCGCACCACACGCCGCACGAAGCGCTCGTCGAGGAACTCCAGGGGTCGCTGCGGCAGGACGCGCACCTCGGCAGCCCGCGTAGGGTCGAACGCGCGGGTCTCGAGCACCTCGGCCGAATCGAGGTAGCGCGCGTAGAAGCTCGGGTCCACCGTGGCCGACAGCCAGATGAAGCGGCACCCCACCCGCTTGCCCAGCGCGAGGCAGAGCTCGAGCTCGGCCGAGGTCTGGTGGATCTCGTCCACGACGAGGGTGTCGCGCGCGGCGATCAGCCCGTCCTCGAACCAGCGCCGGGCGATGCCGGTCGTGATGATCACGACGTTCCAGGTCGGCGTCTCCGGGGTCGCCTCGCGCTCGCGGTTCACGACCCCGACCTTGAGCGGCGCCTGGAGGATCGTCTCGGCCATGGCCCGGATGGCGAGGGTCTTCCCCGTCCCGGTGCCGGCCACGATGCCGAAGCCGCGACCCGAGGCGGCGAGCCGCTGGATGTCCTCCCCGTGCTCGCGCTCGAGCAGCGTCTCGATGGTGAGCGCCAGGGCGAGCTCGATCGTCTCGCAGGCGGCGCGGGTCGGGGCGATGACGATCACCCGCCCGGTGGGCGGCTCGGCGGCTAGAAAGGCCTGCGGATCGGGAGGAAGGAAATGGTCGCGCGGGAGGTGCACGAACAAACGGGCCTTAGCGCTGCCCCGGAAGCTGCTGCATGAGCTTGAGCACCTCGCCCGGCTGGGCGTGCCGGCCCAGCGCGTGCTTCGAGAAGATCTTCCGTCCTTCGACCTCGACCTCGAACGCACCGCCGGAGGACTCGATCAGCTTCACCTCGGCCTGTGGATAGGCCCTGCGAATCTCAGCCGCCAGACCGGCGGCTCGAGGCTCGTAGTTTCAAACGACGCAGTATTCGATTGTCACGCGCATGACGAGTAGGATAGTCGCGCTTGACACGTCGCGCCACACATCCGAGCTTGCGCGGCATCCGCACCCGATCGGTATGACTCCTGCTCCGAGCCGGCGCTCCTCGCGGACGCCGGGAGCCCTCGTGCTGGCGCTGGTTGCGCTGGGCACCGCCGCGGCCGTCGCCGCCGGCGCCCTGGCCATCGGGTCCGGCCGCGCGACGCTGGGCAGTGGCGTGGAGGTGCTCGCCCTCGTCGCCGTGGGCGCGCTCACCCGCCGCTACGGGATCGGCCTTCCCGGGAACGGCTTCACCTCCTACCTCCTGGGCGTCGTCGTGTACGCCGTGCTCGATCGCGGCTGGCCGCTCGCGGTCGTGGCGGCGCCGCTGGCCACGGTCGCGGGCGACTTGCCGCTGCGCCGGCTGCCGCTGCGAGCCGCGCTGGCGAACGCGGCCCACGTCACGGCAGGATCCGCGGCAGCGGGGTTGTTGTACCAGCGACTGGGTGGCGCGACGGGCGCCGCCGCCCTCGGCGTCGCCAATCTCGTGCCGCTCGTCGCCTTCCTCATCGTCCTCCCGCTCATCGTGAACGCGACGTTCTATCTGGAGCTCGGGCTGCACCGCGCCGTCGCGTGGGTGGAGCCGCGCCTGACGGCGCAGTGGGAAGCAATCGTGTACGCCGCGTCGGCGGTCCTGGCGATCGAGACGTTGCGCCTGGTTCATGCCGACCTCGAGCCGGAGGTTGCGACCGGCGCCGGCGCCCTGCTCGCCATCGCCACCGCCGCCTCCCTGTACGTCATCCGCCGCGCGGTGCGGGCCGACGAGCTGCAGCTGATCCAGCGCCTCTCACAAACCCTCGGGGGGCAGATCAACCTGTCTCAGAGCTTCCCGCGTATCCAGGAGCTCACCCGCCGCCTCGTCCCGTTCGAGCAGATGGGGTTCGCGCGCTACGACGCGCGTGCCAACCAGATGGAGCTCGTGGCCGACACGGCGGTGCCCCCCGGGCAGGCGGCGTTTCGGTTCGACGCCGACGCCGGGCTGACCGGGGACGCGGTGCGCCAGCGGGCGCCGGTGGTCGCGCACGGGCTGCGGCGCGACCAGGTCGTGGTGCCGACCGACGAGACGCCCGGCTCAGAGGTGCTGCTGCCGTTGTACCACGGCGGGGAGCTGGTGGGGTTGTGGAGCGTCCGCCACTCCGATCCCACGATGTACCGCGACACGGATGGGGCCCTGCTCGCCCTGCTGGCGCCGCAGCTCGCGCTGATGCTCGCCGTCGAAGGCTCGGTCCAGCCGGTCGTCGGTGCGTCCGACCGCGCCGCCGGTTACAGCCGGACCCTCACCAGCACGACCCAGCAGATCCACCGCGCGAGCGAGGAGGTCGCGGCCGCGGCGCGGCGGGCCAGCCAGGACGCGGCCCACGCCGCCCGATTGGTGAGCGCCGCAGCGCGCGAATCGGCCACCCTGAAGCAGAACGCCGGTGAGGTCGCGACGGGGGGCGGAGAGACGCGCGATGCGGGGGCGGAAATGGAGCGGACCGCCGGCAAAGTGCGGCTCGAGACACAGAACGCCATCCATCAGCTGACGGATCTCGCGATCACGGCGCAGGAGAGCGCGACCGAGGTGCGGCGCCTGCGCGACGTGGCCGAGCAGGTCGAAAAGTTCTCGGAGACCATCGGTTTCATCGCCAACCAGACGAACCTGCTCGCGCTCAACGCGACGATCGAGGCCGCCCGCGCGGGCGTGCACGGGCGGGGCTTCGCGGTCGTCGCCGACGAGGTGCACAAGCTCGCCGAGCAGAGCGGCCGCGAGGCGCGGAACGTGGGGAAGTCAGCGCAGGAGACGCGCCGCGCGCTGGACCGCGCCGTGCAGCTGCTGGACCACATCCGCACCGACCTCTCGGAGGTCGTCGACGGCTCCGCCAGCTGGGTGGAGGACCTGGGGCGCATCGCGGAGGCCGCGTCGGGGACCGCCCGCGCCGGCAAGCGAGTGGCCGACGTCGCGCGCAGCATCGCGGAGCTGTCGGGCCGGATCGCCCAGTCGCTCGCGGAGGGCACTCAGGCGGCAGAGGCCTCCACCCGCGAGACGGAGGCGGTCGTGGCCGCCGCGGCACAACAGGTGAAGGCCATCGACAGCCTGCGCCACGGGGCGGGCGAGCTCGCGACCCTCGCCCAGCAGCTGGCGCGAGCGGTGCGCCTGGTGCGGGGTGAGAACGGGCACCGCTAGACGGGGGGGCTAGCCGCCTCCCTGGTGACGAGCGACACCGCGAGACGCCCCCCTCGCGCCGAATCATCCTTTCCCGGCTCGGTGGAAATCATTACCGTAGGGTGCTGGCTTCCTCCAGGAGGATGGATGCGCTCGCTCGCGCTGGTCGGGTTGGCACTGCTGGGCGGGGCCGGAGGCCTCGCAGCGCAGCACGCCCAGGAATACGAGTTCGGCGCATTCGGCTCGTACACCAAGTACGACCCGTCCTTCAACCTCGCCAACAAGATCGGCGGAGGGGTTCGCTTAGGCTATCACTTCGGCGACCGCCTCGGCTTGGAAGCGGATGTGCTGTTCCAACCCGAGTACACCCTGACGGGCACGAACACCACGATCGAGCCCCTCATCGGCGGCGGCAGCTTGACGTTCAACCTGCTGCACGGCGCGGCCAATAGTCTGTACATCCTGGCCGGCTACTCTCGACTCGACTTCGGCGCGACGGCACCGTACCGGTTCACCGACGGCGGATTCCACGGGGCCGTGGGCGACCGCATCACCCTGACGAACCATCTGGCGCTGCGGCTCGAGGCGCGCGCCATCTACACCACCGATACCAAGTCGTCCTTCAGCACGAAGGCGGTCACGCACCTGGTCGGGTCGGCGGGACTCGCGATCTTCGCGCCCGGCTCCAAGCGTGCGCCACCGCCACCTCCGCCGCCGCCGCCCGCCGCCACGCCCCCGCCCGTGGCAGAGGCTCCGACCCTGCCTCCCCCGCCACCTCCGGCGCTGCCCACCCCGCCGCTGCTCGTGCAGGACGCGGACCAGGACGGCGTGCCCGACGGCATCGACCAGTGCCCGAACACGCCGCAAGGCGCGGTCGTGGACCCGGTGGGGTGCCCCATCGACTCGGACCACGACGGCGTGCCGGATGGCATCGACAGGTGCCCCGACACCCCTGCCGGCACCCCGGTGGACGCGGTGGGGTGTCCCTTGGCGCAGGACTCGGACGGCGACGGCGTGCCGGACAACATCGACAAGTGTCCCAACACCCCGCCAGGAACCAAGGTGGACGCGGTCGGGTGCCCGCTGGTGCCCGTAGATACGGCCCAGAGAGCAGCGCCTCCTCCGCCGAAGTGCCCACCTGCGCCGCCGGGAAGCCAGGTGGATGCAAACGGCTGCCTGATCCTGTTCGCGCCGGAATCGATCTCGCATCCCGCGCCGGGGGCTCCGACCCGTCCGACGCTGATCCTGCGCGGAGTCAACTTCCAGACGGGCCGCTCCGTACTGACGCCGGACTCCCACGACGTGCTCGACGCCGTCGCCGCCTCGCTGCTCGCGAATCCGGAGATCCGAATCGAGATCGCCGGCTACACCGACAACACGGGCTCGGTCGCACTCAACATACGGCTGTCCCAGGGTCGCGCCGCGGCGGTCCGCGCGTACCTCGCCCGCAAAGGCGTGAGCCCGATGCGCATGCTGGCGCGCGGCTACGGCGCGAGAAACCCGGTCGCGCCCAATACCACTGCCGAAGGGCGGGCGCAGAACCGCCGCGTGGAGCTGCACAAGCTGCCGTAGCGTTCGGCGCGCGGGGACCGCGGGGTCCGCGAGTGCACCCAGCACCCTCGGACCCCGTTATGTTTCCCCTGCTCGGAAACGCCGGATCCTTACGTGACGATCGATCGAGCCCTCCTCCTTGTGCTCCTGGCGACGGGCCTGTGCGGCTCGCCGCTCCGCGGGCAGCGCCCCCCCGCCACCCGCCGGCGCCCTCCGTCGTCCCCCGCCCGGGGGCGTGCGGCCGTCCCGGCCGGCACCCCCAGCCCACGCGCCGTACTGGGATTCGAGCCCGGGGACGACCGCAAGCTGGCCGATTGGCCGACGCTGCTGCGCTACTATCAAGCGCTCGCCAAGGGCAGCGATCGCGTGCGCTACCGCGACCTTGGGAAGACGACGCTCGGCGCGCCGCTCATCGCCCTCGTGTTCTCGAGCCCGCAGAATTTGCGGCGCCTCGACGCGTACCGCCGCCTCAACGCCACACTGGCGGATCCACGCACGCTGCGCTCGACCTCCGAGGCCGCCGACGCGCTGCGGAACGGCAGGGCCGTCGTGCTCATCACGTCGGGAGCCCACTCGACGGAAGTCGGCGGCAGCCTGACCCCAGTGCTGCTGGCGCAACGCCTCGCCACCGACACGAGCGCGGCCACACGGGCGATTCTCGACAACCTGATCGTGCTCCTCGTGCCGTCGCTCAACCCCGACGGCGTCACCATCGTCACCCGTTGGTACGACCGCACTCTCGGCACGCCCGCCGAAGGGACCCAGCCGCCGGAGCTATACCACCACTACGTCGGGCACGACGACAATCGCGATTGGTACGCCTTCACCCAGGTCGAGACGCAGCTGATCGTGGATTCGCTGTACAGCGTGTGGCACCCGCAGATCGTCCTCGACCTCCACCAGCAGCAGAGCGACGCCTCGCGGCTCTTCGTGCCGCCCTATCTGGATCCGATCGAGCCGAACGTCGATCCCCTGCTGGTGGACGGCGCGAATGCGCTGGGATCGGCGATCGCGTGGGACCTGGCCGGCGTGGGGAAGACCGGGATTTCCATCCACTCGAGCTACGACGCCTGGACCCCGGCACGGTCGTACGAGCACTACCACGGCGCCGTGCGCATCCTCGCCGAGGTGGCGAGCGCGCGGCTCGCGACGCCGATCGACGTCCGCTTCGACGAGCTCGGGGCGCACGCGCGCGGCTACGAGCCCCGCGAGCGCTCGTGGAACTTCACCGCCCCCTGGCCGGGGGGGCGGTGGACGCTGCGCGACATCGTGACGTACCAGACCGACGCGGCGTGGGCGCTGCTCCAGCATGCCGCCCGCTACCGCGATCACTGGCTCGCCGACTTTCTCGCCATCGGCTCGCGCGCGGTTCGCGGGTGGAAGGGATGGCCTTACGCGTACGTGATTCCGCGCCAGCGCCAGGACTCGGTGGCCCTCGCCACGCTGCTCGGGATTTTGCGCCGCGGCCAGGTGGAGATCCGCTCGGCCCTCCAGCCCCTCACCGTCGGCGGCCAACGCTTCGGTGCGGGGAGCTACGTGGTCGTGCTGCGGCAGCCGTACGCCGCCTTCGCCAAAGCGCTGCTCGAGCCCCAGCGCTATCCCGACCGCAGGCTCTATCCCGGCGGGCCGCCGCAGCCGCCGTACGACGTCACGGCGCACACGCTGCCCCTGCTCTTGGGCGTTCCGGCGGTGGTAGCAGCTGAGTCGCTGCGCGTGCCCTTGTCCGGGCCCGTCGAGGCGCCGCGCGCGACGCCCCGTTATCCGGGCTTCGGCTCCGCCGAGGCGCCGCGCGTCGGCCTGTACCGGTCCTACGCGGCGCCGATCGACGAAGGGTGGACCCGCTGGGTGTTCGACGAGTGGAAGGTTCCTTACGCGACGCTCGTCGACTCCGCGATTCGCAGCGGCAAGCTCAAGGAGAGGTTCGACGTCATCGTGCTGCCCGACCAGTCGCCGATCGACCTGCTACAGGGACTGCCCACGCACACCTACCCGGCGCCCTACGCCGGCGGCGTCGGGCGGGAAGGCGTGGCCGAGCTGCGCGCTTTCGTCGAGGGCGGGGGCACGCTCGTCACGCTCAACGACGCGAGCCGCTTCGCGATCGAACAGCTGTTGCTGCCGGTGCGCAACCTGCTCGAAGGCGTTCCGGACGACGAGTTCTACGCACCGGGCTCCATCTTCCGGCTCGATCTCGACACGACCAGTGCCATCGCCCGGGGGATGCCGCAGCAGAGCATTGCATGGTTCCAGGACGGCCCGGCGTTCGACGTCCTCGACACGAGCGTGGTGCGCATCGTGGGCCGCTACCCGAGCGACCCCGAGAAGGTGCTGCGCTCGGGGTGGGTGCTGCATCCCGAGCGGGTGGCCGGGCGGGCCGCCCTGCTGGAGGTGCACCTGGGGCAGGGTCGGGTGATCCTGTTCGGCTTTCGGCCGCAGTACCGGGGCCAGAGCCTTGCGACTTACCCCTTGCTGTTCAACAGCTTACAGCTGCCCTGAGAGGGTGTGACGGCGCTCTCTTGTCTGTTTGGCGGCCGCTTCCTATGGTGTAGCCCCTTATGAGGTTGGTCCGGCAGGCAAGCGTCCTCTTGCTCTGGGCCGCGCTCGTCACGAGTCGCGGCCTTTTTGCGCAAGCTGTCGTGGCCGACCAGGCGCGCGTCGCGCTGCGGCCGATCGACCTGCGCTACGTCCAGCCCGCCCTGCCGTCCCTGTTGCCGTCACCCGCCAGCGTCAAGGCGCTCTACTTGAACGCGTGGGCCTTCGCCTCGTCCCGCCTGTGGCAGCTGCTCCGCCTCGCCGACGAGACGGAAATCAACGCCTTCGTGGTGGACGTGAAGGACGACACGGGGTGCCTGCTATATCCCTCGTCGGTGCCGACGGCGCAGCGGGTCGGCGCGAATCTGTGTGTTCGCGCGCGCGACGCGCGCGCGCGGCTCGACACGCTGCTGGCGCACGGGATCTACCCGATCGCCCGCATCGTCGTCGCGAAGGATCCGCTGCTGGCCGAACACAAGCCGCAATGGTCCGTTCACTTGGCGAACGGCGAGCTATGGCGCGACCGCATCGGCGGCGCCTGGGTCGACGCGTACAACGACTCGGTGTGGGTCTACGCGGCGGAGCTCGCGCGGGAGGCGCTACGCATGGGCTTCGCCGAAGTCCAGTTCGACTACGTGCGCTTCCCCGACGAGCCCCACGAGCGGCTGGCCACGGCCGTGTTCCCCGCCCGCCGCCGGGGGGACAGCCCGCGCCTCGCGGTACATCGCAACATCCGGGTTCTCAAGTCCCTGATCGCCCCCCTCGGCGCGCCGGTCACCTTCGACATCTTCGGCCTGACGGCGTCGGCGACCGACGACATGGGGATCGGGCAGGTGTGGGAAGACTTCAGCTCGGTCGCGGACGTGGTGCTCCCCATGGTCTATCCCAGTCATTATCGCGCGGGGGCGTACGGATTCGCGTGGCCCAACGGCCAGCCGTACAGGATCGTGCGCCGCGCGCTGGAGGAGGCCCTGGGCCGTTCGCGCGCCCCGGATGCAGCCACCATCCGCCCCTACCTCCAGGCCTTCACCCTCGGCCGGCGGCTGCCACGCTACACGCCCGTCGAGATCCGCGAGGAGATCCGCGCCGCCGAGGAGCTGGGGCTTACATCGTGGGTGTTGTGGAATCCACGGAGTGTATACCAGCGCGCCGCGCTGCGCCCCTACCCCAGCCGCGTCTCCCAGGCGGCGGTCGTCTCAGCCGGTGGGGAGTAAGGCGAGCGAGCGCCCGGCCTCCCACGCGGTGACGTAGCCCGCGAGCGCGGAGGCGGCCACCGTGTAGGGATTGGCGAGGTAGAGCCGGCCCGGCCCGGAGCGGCCGGGAAAGTTGCGGTTGATCGCGCTGATCGTCACCTCGTCCCGCGTTTGCGATACCCCCGGTCCGGCGTTGATGCAGGCCCCGCAGGATGGCTCGAGGAACGTGGCGCCCACGTCGCGGAACAGCTCGAGGTACCCCCGCTCCTCACAGTAGCGCTTCACGTCTTGCGAGCCGCACTGAATGTAGAACCGCACCCACGGGGCGACGTGCTCGCCCCGCTGCGCCGCCTCGCGCAGCACCCGGGCGTACATGTCCATATCGTCCCTCTTCCCCGCCGTGCACGAGCCGGCGTAGGCGATGTCCACGCGGATGCGGGCGCCGGCGGCGTGGATCGGGATGCCGTTACCGGGATCACCCGGGAGCGCGAGCATCGGTCGCACGGCCGCCGCGTCGATCTCGAGAACCTCGCAGTACTCCGCCGCAGCGTCGCTCGCGAGGCCGGTGCACAACGCCTCTGCCCGCGCCCGGGGCAAGCCACGGTACTCCATCAGGTACTCGACGGTGCGCGCGTCCGGAGCCACATAGCCCGTGAGCCCGCCCACTTCCGCTGTCATGTTCGTCATCGTGGCGCGCTCGTCCACCGACAGCGCCGCGACAGCATCGCCACAGTACTCGACCAGCTTGCCGATCGCCCGGCCACTCTTCACGTACGGGTGCCGCAGGATCTCGAGCATGAAGTCCTTCGCCGTCACGTTGTCGGGCTTGCGGCCGTGCACCACCACCTTGACGGTCTCCGGCACCGTCACGCGCACGTCCTGCGTGATCCAGGAGTTGAAGATCGCGGTCGTGCCGACGCCGAACGCCACGCACCCCACCGCGCCGGCGTGCGGCGTGTGCGAGTCGCTCCCGATGATCACCTGGCCTGGCTCCGCGTGCCCCTCGAGGATCTTGGAGTGGCAGATCGCTTCCGAGCCATGGTGGCCGAGCCGCAGCTCGCCGTACAGCTTGATCCCCTGCCGCTCGGCGAAGCTGCGCTGCTTCTTCTCGAGCTCGAGGGCTACATCCAGCAGGCCTTCCTTGATCCGCTCGGGCGTCATGGCGTCGGCGAGGAAGGTGAGGTGGTCCCGGAACATGAGAATCGAGGCGGGGTCGCTGACCTTCGCCTCCTGGCCCAGCAGCTGCTCGAAGAAGATCGCGGCCATCGGCGTCACGTACTCGTGACTGAACCGAATATCGGTGCGAATGAACCCCTCGTCGCCGGGGCGCACCCCCGGCACCCCCACCCGGCCCGTCGCCGGGTCGGTCACCCAGTGGCGCGCGAGGATCTTCTCACCGAGCGTCATGGGCCGCGCCGCGGTCGCCGGCGGCCGCACCGTCACGGTGCCCTGGAGCCGGGCCACGTTGTAGTTGAAGAGGCCCCCGTACTCGATGATGCCGCGGGTAATCTCGCCCTCGCCCTGGGAGAAGACGGCGAGGGGGATCTCCTCGCCTCGGCGGACGCGCTCGAGAATCGAGAAGTCAGTGGTGACGAGGAGCCCCAGGTTCTGGCAGTTTTCGCGGTAGATGCGCTCGACGTTCTCCGCCACCACGAGCTTGATCCCGGCGCACAGCTCGGCGTAGGGGGACTGCTCCCGGGACGATCCCTTCCCCCGCCGCTTGCCGCTCACCGACGCGATGAAGCCGGCGCGCTTCACCGCGCCGCGGGTGACGGGAAATTCGTCTCCGCACTTGAGCCCCAGGTAGGGGAATTCCCCGAGGGTCTCGTCGTAGTAGTAGCAGATGTAGGCTGGAGTGATTTCGTCGGTGGAGATGTCGTCGCGCAGCTCGAGGGCCGGGCTCCACTGGAAGTCTTCGCCATCCAGCTGCCGACGCAGCAACTGGGCGTCCTGCGTCAGGAACAAGACGCGACCTGCGAGGCGCACGCGGTCCGGAAGCTTGTGCGCGGGCCGGGAGCGCAAAGCGGCGAGCATCTTCCAAAGATCACCAAGGGCTGAACCCGGAGCAATTCGCAGCACCGGCCTCAAACCCCGGGTAGCGCGGTGTTGCGCAGCTTCTTGCACTCGCGGCGACTGCCATAAGGTGTTGGCATCATGAGAGATGGGCGGCACGGCGCGGCGCGATTGCCTACTTACAAGGTCGCGCGTAACTTTGCGCCCGCTTTGCGGCAGCCGTTGGTGCGGTCACCGACCCCCGGAGCACGCTACTGGAACTCCCCACATCGCATCGGCTGCCGCTGTCGTGGCTGCTTCAGGCAGCGAGCCCCCCGATCCAGTACCGCGCCTACGCCGAGGTCGTGCCCGAAGGCGCCCAGGACCCCGAGCAGCTCGCGGCGCTGCGGGGAGCGGCGCTCGACTACAAGCCGGCCCAAGCGATCGCGCGCAGGCAGAAGGACACGGGGCTGTGGGGCGGCAACCTGCTCGCGCCGGCGCCGTCCAAGGCGCTGGGAGCCACCGAGCCAGGGACCGTGGCGCAGTACCGCCGCCTGCTCGAACTCGGCTGGCCGCCGGACCAACGCCCGTTTCGCGTGGCTGACCGCTTCTTGTTTCGTCTCCTGTCGCGCGACGAGGACCCGGCGCTGCTCGTCGAGTTTCAGCGACCCGCGAAGACCGACCCCGCCCTCGGAGCCTGGGCGCGCTCGATGGGACGGCAGGCCACGAGCGCCGCGCTGGCCCGCGCCGGGGTGCATGCAGAGGATCCCCGGCTGCGGGGCGCGGCCCACCGCATCGCGAGCGACATCTCCCAGTACCTGCGGAGCGAGCTCGTACACAAGCCGTTCAAGAAGGCGCACGGGAAGACCGTCTTGGAGCCGACGGCGTATCCACCCACCACGTTCGCGATCGAGATGCTGGCGTTCCTGCCGGCCGTGCAGCGCGAGCGAGCCGGCTTCATCGAGCGGCTGGGCCAGTACTTCTCCTCCCCCGCGCCACGGCGGGCGTTCAGCATCCTGGCCGGGAAGAAGCTCCTGAAGCCGATGTTCGAGCTGCTGGGCGACCCGCTCCGAGCCGATGCGACCGGCCACGTCCGGGACATCCCCTTCGCACTCTACTGGCTCGAGCTCATGGCGCGCCTTGGCCTCGCCCGGCAAGTCGTCAGTGCCAGCCGCACCCTGGCGCGGCTCTTCAGCGAGTGCGACGAGCAGGGCATCTGGTCTCCCAAGAACCTGCGCGCCCTGCCCAAGTCCTCGAGCCCGGTGACCGCTTATTACTTCCCGCTGGAGGGGCCAGGCAAGAGCCCGGCCCAGCGGCAGACGGACGCCACCTTTCGCCTGGCGCTGATCGCGCGCCTCATGGGGATTCCGGTCGAGGTGGTCTAGGGCGATGGCTCTTGCGATGGTGGTAGCAATTACGTAGTAGTAGTAGCTACTACGCATGGTCAATCCCGACCTTACTCCCTTCGGCTTCACCGCTACGGAGTCCCGCGTGTACGCGACCCTGCTGCAGCTGGGGCCCGCCACCGGGTACGCGGTGGCGCGCGCGGCGCGGCTCGCCCGCGCCAACGCATACGGCGCACTCGACGGGCTCGTCACGCGGAGCGCGGCAAGCCGCGCCCCTGGCCGCCCGGCCCGCTATCGACCCACTGATCCGCAGGCGCTGCTGGCGCGACTGGCCGCACAACAAGGGGAAGCCCTCGAGCGGCTGAGCCGCGCGCTCCACGACGCGACCCGGCCAGGTGAGCCCGACACGCGCGCGGTGGAGGGGTCGCGCGCGCTGGCCAACCTCATCCTGCAAGTCGTCGCCCGCGCGGAGCAACGAGTCATGGGCGTCGTGGCTGCGGATTTGCTCAGGGCCACGCTCCCTGCCTGGCGCCGGGCAGCCGAGCGAGCCACGCTCGCGGTGCGCGTCGCAGGCGAGCCCCCACCGGAGGCAGCCGCCTTCGCTCTCGAACCCGCTCCGGAGACCCACCCCACCCTGCTCCTCATCGACGATCGTCAGACGGTGGCGATCACGGGCCCCGCAGCGGAGCGAACCGGGATCTGGAGCTCGCACCCTGCCGTCGCCGCGATCGCCCGAGCGGCACTCGTCCGGGAATGAGGCTCGCGCTCCTTGGAATTCTGCTCGCGGCCTGCCGCGCGGCGCCCATCCCCCTGGCCGCCCGCTACCCCGCCGGCACGCGCTTCGCGCCGCATTTCGTGCGGGTGGACGGGACGAACATCCGCTACATCGACGCGGGGCGCGGGCCAGCGGTCCTCTTCATCCACGGTCTCGGCGCATCGATGTACGCTTGGCGCCACAACCTCGCGCCCGTGGAGGCGGCGGGGTTTCGCGTCATCGCGCTCGACAACCGGGGCTTCGGCTCCTCCGACAAGCCCGCTCGTGGCTACAGCAACGCAGACTACGCCCGCCTCACCGTCACCTTCATGGATTCGCTGGGTCTCGCCGACGCCATCCTCGTGGGACATTCCATGGGAGGGGCGATTGCCGCCGCAGTGGCGATCGCCTACCCCGCGCGCGTGCGGGGACTGGTCCTGATCGACGCAGCCGGCCGCGGCATCCGATCGCCTTTGCTGCTGCGGATCGCGACGTGGCCGATCGTCGAACCCGTGGTCTCGGGGTTGCGCAGCCGGTGGATCACGGCGCGCGTCCTCCGGTCCACGTACGCCGACCCCCGCAAGGTGCAGCCGGAGGATGTGGATCAGTACTACGCGCCAGTCGCCGAGCCCGATTTCGGCCGGGCACTGCGTGGGGTCTTCCGGGAGTTTCGCTTCGACGCCCTGGGGGGGCGCCTCGCGGGGGTCGACCGGCCCACGCTCGCCCTGTGGGGGGACGAGGATCGCTGGATTCCACCGCAACTGGGTATGGCGCTCGCGGCCGAGCTGCCGCGCGTCGCGTTCGTGCTGGTGAGGCACGCCGGCCATGCGGCGCCGGAGGAAGCACCGGAGGAAGTGAATCGCTCGCTCATCGCTTTTCTCAAGCAGGCGCTCCCCAAGACCCGGGGCGACCTCGCCCTGGCTCGGCGCCCGAGTAAGCGTTAGATTTCATCAACCATCTGGTTGAGGAAATGATGATGCCACCTAAGCTTACGAATGACAGAGCGTTACGCATCCTTGCCGCGGCGCGGGAGGAGTTTTCCAGGTGGGGGCTCGACGGCGCTCGGGTCGCCCGCATCGCGCGCCGCGCCGCGGTCAACAAGCAGCTGCTCTTCTACTACTACCACTCCAAGCGAGGGCTCTTCCAGGCGGTGCTGTCGCGCGGGGCGCGGGAGTTGGAGCAGGCGCTGGCGCGCGTCGCGGTTCCGGCGGGCTCGACGGGCGCGCTTCTGGCGCGGCTCCGCGCCACCCTCGAAGCCCAGTTCGACTTCCTGGCCGGCAATCCCGGCCTCGTCACGCTCCTGACGCAAGCCGGCCGTGCCGAGGCCCGGCCGTTCGCGCCCGCCATCAACCGCCTCGTGGTGCTGCTCGCCGAGGGACAGGGGTTGGGCCAGGTGCGCGACGACGTGGATCCGCACCTCGCCGCCGCGCAGGCCCTGGTCCTCATGATCGCCTATCTGGGACTGGAATCTCTCATCGCCGCGAGCGCGCCGCCCCTGGGCAGTGACGAGCCGGCGTTGTCGCGCCGCTGGAAGGAGGCGGCGGTGCGTCTCGTGCTCGAAGGCGTGGCGGCGCGCTAGTTCTTCTTCGCCACCAGGCTCGGCTCGACCGGCGCCTCGCCTTCCTCGAACAACAGGTGACCCGCCTCGAACCGCGCCCCCCGCAGCGCCAGCGACAGCACGTCACCCAGCTCTTCCACCAGGTTTACGGTGAGCGAGCGACGCACGTCCTCGGGCAGGTCGTCCAAGTCCGGCTCGTTCTCCTTGGGCAGGATGATCTCGCGAATCCCGGCCCGGACGGCACCGAGCACCTTCTCTTTGACGCCGCCGATCGGGAGCACCCGGCCGCGCAGGGTGACCTCGCCCGTCATGGCCACGTCGTGCCGCGCGGGCCGCCGGGACAAGGCCGACACGAGCGCCGTCGCCATGGTAACACCCGCTGAGGGGCCGTCCTTGGGGATGGCGCCCGCAGGGACGTGGATGTGGACGTCCGTGCCCTTCAACACGTCCTGAGAAATGCCCAGCTGCTGGGCGTGGGACTTGGCGTAGGTCAGCGCGGCCCGCGCCGACTCCTTCATCACGTCGCCGAGCTGGCCCGTGAGCACCAGGTCGCCCTTGCCGCGCATCACGCTCACCTCGACGAACATGATGTCACCGCCCACGGGCGTGTAGTACATCCCGGTGGCCACCCCCACCTGGTCCTCGCGCGCCTTGCGCTCGGGGTGGACCTTGGGCCGGCCGATGAGGTCGTGAACGTTCTTCGCATCCACGACCACTCGCGTCGTCCCACCGTCCGCGATCTGCCGGGCGACCTTGCGGCCCAGCTTGCCGATCTCGCGCTCCAGCTGCCGCACGCCCGCCTCGCGGGTGTAGCTCGTGATCAGCTCGCTCAGCGCGTCGTCCGTCACGCCGAACTGCTCCGGCGTGAGGCCGTTCTCGCGCTGCTGCCGCGGCACGAGATAGCGCTTCGCGATCTCGAGCTTCTCGCGCTCCGTGTACCCAGCGAAGTCCACCGTCTCAAGCCGGTCCAACAGCGGTCCCGGGATGGACTGCGGGAAATTCGCGGTCGCGACGAAGAGTACCTCGGACAAGTCGAACGGGACGCCGAGGTAATGGTCGGTGAACGAGTCGTTCTGGGCGGGATCGAGCACCTCGAGCAGCGCTGCCGCCGGATCCCCCTGAAACGACACCCCCAGCTTGTCGACCTCGTCGAGCAGGAACACGGGGTTCTTCGCCCCCGCCTGCTTCATCCCCTGAATGATCCGCCCCGGCATCGCGCCCACATAGGTGCGGCGATGCCCGCGGATGTCGGCCTCATCGCGCGCGCCGCCCAGCGAGATCCGCACGTAGGGCCGCCCCATCGCGCGTGCGATGGATTTGGCGACCGACGTCTTGCCCACGCCGGGAGGGCCGACGAACAGCAGGATATGTCCCTTGAGCTGCTTGTCGTCTTCGTTACCCGGTGCCTCAGTCCCCTGTCCCTGCTGGCGCAGCTGGCGCACGGCCAAGAACTCGAGCACATGGTCCTTCACGTCCTTGAGGCCGTAGTGGTCTTCCTCGAGGATCGCCGCGGCACGCTTCAAGTCGAGGGACTCCTCCGCCCGCTTGTCCCACGGGAGCTCCGCCATCGTCTCGAGGTAGGTCCGGATCACCTGGGCCTCCATCGAGTCGCGGTTGGCGTGCTCCAGCCGACCCAGCTCGCGATCCACTTCTTTTCGTGCCGCCTCGGGCAGCTTGATGCCCTGGAACTGCTTGCGCAGCTCCTCGACCTCGCTCCCTTCGTCTCCCTCGCCCAGCTCCTTGCGGATCGCCTTGAGCTGCTCGCGCAGCAGCATCTCGCGCTGGCGCTCGCCCAGCTCCTCCTGCACCTGCGACTTGATCTGCTCCTGCGCGTCGAGCACGTCGATCTGGCGCTGGACATGCACCAGGAGCCGCCGCAGCCGCTCCTCCACCGACATCGTCTCGAGCAGCGCCTGGCGGTCGGCCGGCTTGATGTCGAGATAACCCGCCACGAGGTCGGCGAACCGCCCGGGGTCGGTCACGCCCTCGAGCACCTGCTTCACGACCTCTTCGGGCAGACCAGACTTCTGGCCGAGCTCCGAGGCACGCTGGCGAGCTTCGCGGTACAGGCCCACGAACGCCGGGTCTTCGGCGTTGAGCGGCGGCAGCTCCTCCGCCTCGCGCAGCTCCGCTTCGATGTGGCCCGCGGCGTCCTGGTAGCGCACCACCGTCGCGCGCACGTCGCCGTGCAGCGACAGCTGCAGACCGCCCAGGCCGCGCTGCACCTGGCCGATACGGGCGACCGTCCCGAACCCGTGCAACCCAGCGGGTGACACGAGATCCACGTTCTCCCGCTGCATCACGGCGAAGATGCGACGCGAAGGGCTCTTCAGCGCCGCCTCGATCGCGTGCAGCGTGGCGCGCTGCATGGCATCACCCATGCCACGGGAAAACACCGCCGCCTACCGTTCCGTTCCACCTTCTGGCCGCCAATTAGGCAGCGGCTGCCGCCGCGACTGGTCCGTCGAGCAACCTACGACGCGATTGGCAGTTGCCGCGCTCCCGGTGAGGGGCTAAATCTATGCGCCGAGGTTTCTCCGGAGCCGCATGAACGAAGCCGACAAGGCGCTCGCCGCCCGTTTGAGCCAGGCGCTGGGTAGCTCGTATACCCTCGAAGGAGAGATCGGCCGCGGTGGCATGGGCGTCGTATACAACGCGCGCGACGAGCGGCTCAAGCGGCGCGTGGCGGTCAAAGTGCTGCCCCCCGACCTCGCCTTCCGCGAGGAGATCCGCACGCGGTTCCTGCGGGAGGCGGAGACAGCAGCCCGGTTGTCGCACCCCCACATCGTGCCGATCCACTCGGTCGGTGAGAGCCCCGACGGCCTGGTGTACTTCGTGATGGCGT